>JAESFY010000305.1_pt1 | contig 13922 bp, 12 predicted proteins | sample 9266201 | NCBI WGS metagenome assembly JAESFY01 (sample SAMN14515071, study PRJNA621656) | algae metagenome | isolation source: Nodosilinea sp. WJT8-NPBG4 and co-occurring heterotrophs from soil, lower... | place: USA: Pinto Basin, Colorado Desert, California | collected 2006-05-27 | reverse complement strand
ATCAGAGACACGATCTCGGCATCCAGTCCGTTGATCGCCGCGACGATCTTCGACTTCTGGATCTCGAACTGGGCCGCGTTCGCCGCGCCCCGGGCATTCGAGTTCTCGCTCTTCAGCGTCGTGAAGTAGTTGAAGACGTTGAACGACGCCACCTGCACGTCGCCGCCAACGGCCGGAGCCGAGTCCGAGCGGGGGTTGGTCGCCTCGAAGCCCGCCTTCAGGTCGGCGGACGACGTGCTGTCGATCGGCACGACCGGCTGCAGACGCCAGTCGTCGAAGCCGTACTGGAGCACGTACCCGCTGTCGCTGAAGTCGACGGTGTCGCCGTTGCGGACGACGAGGTCCTTGGTGAAGTACGGCTGATCGTTCGGGTGGCCGCTGTTCGAGACCTGGATCGACCACCCGTCGTCGAGCAGGATCCGATTGGCGCGGTTGGCGGCGGTGATCGCCGTCGCCTCCGCACCCGGACGCACGAGTTCGGTGCTCTTCACATTCAGGTCGGCGCCGGCGTTCAGCCAGAGCGTGCCGAAGTTGAAGAGCTGGTGGCTGGATGCGAGCCGGTAGGTGCCGGCGGGCGCCACGTACATGTTCTCGTACTGCTCCCGGTCGGCGCCGACGGCGGCGTCGGGAAGAGGCGTGACCTCGGGAACGCCCGCCGCTGCCTGCACGACCGAGATGCCGGTCAGCGCTGTGGGGTTGAGCTGGGTCTGACCGAAGTACTCGCTGACAGAGCCGGTGATCGAGACGAGGTCGCCGATCGCGAGCGTGGGAGCGAGCGCGTTCAGGAAGACGAAGACGCCGTCCGACGCCCCTGGTGTCGCGTCGTTCGCCCCGCCGGAGCCCTCGGTCTGGATGACGATGCCCTTGTACCCGCCGGTCCGGTAGTCGGCCGTGACGACGCCCTCGACCGTGACGGTCTGGCCGTTCAGCGGCGAGACATCGGTCGTACCCTGCACGTCGGCGATGGACACCTCGGTCGGTTCGGGATCGGGATCGGGGTCGGGGTCGGGGTCGGGGTCGGTGCCCGCGTTCTGCGGCGTGATGGTCGCCGACAGGCTGAAGTCCGCCTTGTTGTCGTCGGTGTCCTTGCCCTCGGTGCGGTTGAGCGACTTCACGTCGGTGTTGCCGGTGGGCGGCGTCGCTGCGGCGGTCTCGAACGTGTTCGAGGTGCCGTAGCCGAGCACGTCGATGACGCCGTCGACGCCGGTGACGGAGCCGGGCGTCAAGGTGACCGCCGCAGTGCCCTCGACGAGTGCGAGCGTGCCGTTCGTGCCGCTCGGGTTGAGGGTGCTCACGGTGTCGGCCGCAGGCAGGGCGGCACCGTTGGCCCCGTTGCTGCCCGCCTGCACGAGATAGTGGCCGCCGGCGGAGATGACGCCGGTCAGCGGTGCCACGCCGTTGGAGGCTGCCGTTCCCGTCGCGGAACGGTACTGCAGCGAGAGCCCGTCGAGGGTGACGGGCTCGGTCGTGGGGTTGTAGAGCTCGACGAACTTGTTCGTGAACGCCGCACCGGCACTGCCTCCGGAGAGGTACGCCTCGTTGATCACCACCCCGGTCCCTGAGACATCCGCGGAGGCTGGTGCGACGATCAGGGCGCTGGCGCCCAGTGCGGCGACGCAGGTGGCGGCGAGAACGCCGAGACGCCCCCGACTTCTGCGATCTGAGCCGGGAACCTCGCGGTTCGCGGCATCGGGAGCGGACATCATCTGTGTTGTCTCCTCGGGTGTGATCCGGCGACGGCTCTCGTGAAACCGCGGCTGTGCGGGCTCTCAGCTCACGCACATGTGAGCGAGCATACGGAGGCCCTCGGACAACCTCAACGGAGTTTTCCGATTGGTAACCAAGCCCTCACCGAACGTCCGAACCCGACCCTGACGAAGGTGGAATATCGAGCGGGTACGCGCTCAGATGCGCGTGGCCGCCCGCGCGCATGCGCGGGCTCAGACGGCCCCTTCGGCGGCAGCGTCTTCGAACTCCTCGACCTCGCGCTCCCAGGCGTCCTTCGCGAGTCGATACCAGAGGTAGAAGGCGAACCCGGCGAAGATCGCCCATTCCGCCGCGTAGAAGACGTTGAGCCAGTTCACCGCCGACTGCTCGTCGGGCGCCGGTGAGGAGATGTCGGTGAGACCTGCCATCGCCGTGTTCGAGGCCAGGTACGGCCGATAGACATCGAGCTCGTCGATGTCGTGCCAGTGGCTGAGCAGGGCGGCGGTCGACATCCGGTCCATGCGCTGCGGATCGTCCTTCGGTGGTACGGAGGGACCCTCGTCCGAGATCACCCGTCCGACGATCGATGCCTCCGCATCACCCTCGTTCAGTTCCTCGACGGCCGCGTCGGCGACTGCGCGGTCGGCGGTCCAGCCGATCGCCACCGCTATCGACGTACGCTCGGCGACCCGCAGCTGTCCGGTCACCCAGTAGCCCTCCACGCCGTCGTTGACACGGCTCGAGACGACGAGGAAGTCATCGGGGACCCACGTGCCCGATGTCTCGACCTTCTGCCCGACCAGCGGCTCCGGCAGATATGCCCCCGGCTCGACCACGTCGGTCAGCGGGCGCACCTTCTCGGTCACCCCTGCGGGCGGCGGATCCGTGTCGATCGCGCGTTCGAGCTGCCATTGGCCGAGCCACGCGAACACGCCGGCGACCACCAGGCACAGCACGAGCATCCCGATCCAGCGTCCCCGCAGCATGACCTCGCGAAGGGTCGGCGGGAACATGGCAGCAGAAGTCACGGCGTCGTGCGTGCCTCAGGCCTCGTAGGGTGCGAGGACGACCTCGACCCGCTGGAACTCCTTGAGGTCGGAGTATCCGGTGGTGGCCATCGACTTGCGGAGCGCCCCGATCAGGTTCGCCGTGCCGTCGGCGACGAGGGCAGGACCGTAGAGGATCTCCTCGAGCGTCCCGATCCCGCCGACCTCGACCCGACGACCGCGGGGAAGCTTGGGGTGATGCGCCTCGGGACCCCAGTGGAAGCCGCGGCCCGGCGCGTCCGTGGCGCGAGCGAGGGCGACTCCGAGCATCACCGCGTCGGCACCCATCGCGAGAGCCTTGACGATGTCGCCGGACGTGCCGACGCCGCCGTCTGCGATCACATGCACGTAGCGTCCGCCCGACTCGTCGAGGTAATCACGACGAGCAGCGGCGACATCCGAGACGGCCGTGGCCATCGGAGCGTGGATGCCGAGAGTGGCACGCGTGGTCGACGCAGCTCCCCCGCCGAATCCGACGAGGACGCCGGCGGCGCCCGTGCGCATCAGGTGCAGGGCGGCGGTGTAGGTGGCGGCTCCGCCGACGATGACGGGCACGTCGAGGTCGTAGATGAACTTCTTGAGGTTCAGCGGCTCGTCGACGCTCGAGACGTGCTCGGCCGACACCGTGGTGCCGCGGATCACGAACAGGTCGACACCGGCCGCGGCGACGGTGTCGTAGAACTCCTGGGTGCGCTGCGGAGTCAGGGATCCGGCGACGGTCACGCCGGCCTCGCGGATCTCGGCGAGGCGCTGCGTGATGAGCGCAGGCTTGATCGGCTCGGAGTAGAGCTGCTGCATGCGCGCGGTCGCCTCGCCCTCGTCGAGGGCGGCGATCTCGTCGAGGAGCGGCTCGGGGTTCTCGTAGCGGGTCCACAGGCCCTCGAGGTCGAGGACGCCGAGGCCTCCGAGCTGCCCGAGCATGATCGCCGTCTGAGGGCTCACGACGGAGTCCATCGGGGCGCCGAGCACGGGGATGCCGAAGCCGAAGGCGTCGATCGTCCAGGCGATCGACACGTCCTCCGGGTTGCGGGTGCGCCTCGAGGGCACCACCGCGATGTCATCGAACGTGTACGCGCGACGCGCACGCTTGCCTCGGCCCAGCTCGATCTCCATGGTCACCACCCCAGACTACCGGGCGCACGCGATGACACCGACGGCTGGGAGACTGGGAAGGAGCTCGGGAGGCAATATGTCGGATTCGGTGGAGGTCGCCGTCATCGGCGGCGGCGTGATGGGCCTCGCTACCGCGTGGGCGCTCACTCGGCGCGGGGTGAAGCCCGTCGTCTTCGAACGTTTTTCGCGCGGACATGACCAGGGCGCATCCCATGGCGCGACTCGCAACTTCAACAACGCCTACGACGAGGATCACTACCTCGACCTGCTCGTCCGCGCACGGGCAGGCTGGGATGCCCTCGGACACGTCGATGGCGAGCCGCTGCTGCGCCTCCATGGCCTCGTGACGCACGGCGATGTCGACGTCGCGGCGATCGAGCAGCGTCTGATCGAGCGCGGTATCCATGCCGAGATCCTGACGGCCGGCGAAGCATCGTCGCGCTGGTCGGGCATGCGCTTCGGCGACGCCGTGCTGTTCTCCCGCGATGCGGGCGTCGCCCGAGCGTCCGCCGCGCTGCGCGAGTTCGAGCGACGGATCGTGGCATCGGGAGGCGAGGTGCGTTGGGAGACCCCCGTGGCGCGCATCGAGGAGACCGACGAGGGCGTCGACGTCGTGCTGTCCGAGGGCCGGATCCGTGCAGACACCGTCGTCGTCACGGCGGGCGCCTGGACCGAGCGGATGCTGCCCGGCGTCCGGCTGCCCCGGTTGGAGGTCACCGAGGAGTTCCCGGCTCACTTCCGACCCACAGGAGAGTCCGTGTGGCCGTCTTTCAACCACTACGTCGACCCCGCACGCTACCCGGCGACGGTCTACGGGATGCCGACGCCCGGCGAGGGCGTCAAGGTCGGGTTCCATCGCGTGGGCGACGTCGTCGACCCGGACGCCCGCCCGCACGCGGTCACGCACGCGGAAGCTCTCGCGGAATACGTTCGCGAATGGATGCCGGGTCTCGACCCGGCATCCGCGGTGCCGATCAGCTGCACCTACACCTCGACCGACGACAGCGCCTTCGTCCTCGATCGAGCCGGCCGGATCGTCGTCGGCGCGGGCTTCTCGGGCCACGGCTTCAAGTTCGCGCCGGCGGTGGGTGCGACCCTCGCAGATCTGGCACTCGACCCGTCCGCTCTCGCCGCCCGACCCTTCCGTCTGCCCTGACTCAGCGCGCCCGCGCCACCCGACGCTCGTCCCACACCGGAGTGTCGGACTCGTACACCTCGCCGTCGGACCCGAACACGAGGAACCGGTCGAACGATCGCGCGAACCAGCGATCGTGGGTGACCGCGAGCACGGTTCCCTCGAAGCGCTGCAGCGCGTCCTCGAGCGCCTCGGCCGATTCGATGTCGAGGTTGTCCGTCGGCTCGTCGAGCAGCAGCAGGGTCGCACCCGAGAGCTCGAGCAGCAGCACCTGGAAGCGCGCCTGCTGGCCGCCCGAGAGCGATTCGAAGGTCTGCTGCGCCTGGCGTACGAGCCCGTAACGGTCGAGCGCCGAACTGGCGGCATCCCTCGGCATCCCGGCCCGTCGCTCGTCGCCCCGGTGCAGGATCTCGAGCAGCGTTCTGCCGACGAACTCCGGGTGGGCATGCGTCTGCGCGAACAGCCCCGGTACGACGCGGGCGCCGAGCGTCGCCCGACCGGCGTGGGCGACCGGGGCGAGCTGCTCGCCCGTGGAGGTCACGTGACCCAGCGTCGGGTCCGGATCGCTGCCGCCGCGCGCGAGAAGGCGGAGGAAGTGCGACTTGCCCGAGCCGTTCGACCCGAGTACGGCGACCCGATCGCCGTACCAGACCTCGGCATCGAACGGCCGCATCAGGCCGCTGAGCTCGAGCCCCTGCGCGACCACCGCGCGCTTGCCGGTGCGTGCTCCTCGCAGCCGCATGTCGAAATCCTGAGCCGGTGGCCGCTCCTCCGGCGGGCCCGCCTCCTCGAACTTGCGCAGACGGGTCTGCGCCGCCTGGTACCGCGACGCGAATCCGTCGTTCGCCGACGCCTTGACCTTGAGGTTCGCGACGAGGGTGCGCAGCTTCTCATGCTGCTCGTCCCAGCGACGGCGAAGCTCGTCGAGTCTGTCCATGCGATCGCTGCGGGCCCGGTGATAGGTCGCGAATCCGCCGCCGTGCACCCACGCTGAGGCGCCGGCTCCTCCCGGCTCCAGCGTGATCAGCCGGTCGACCGCGCGGGCCAGCAGCTCTCGGTCGTGAGAGACGAGCAGCACCGTCTTCGGCGTCTGCCGGAGCTGCTCCTCGAGCCAGCGCTTCGTCGGCACGTCGAGGTAGTTGTCCGGCTCGTCGAGCAGCAGCACCTCATCCGGACCGCGCAGGAGCGCCTCCAGCGCGAGCCGTTTCTGCTCGCCACCGGAGAGGGTCGTGAGGTCACGGAACCGCGCACGCTCATATGGGAGGCCGAGAGCTGCGACCGTGCACTGATCCCACACGGTCTCGTGCTCGTACCCGCCGGCATCCGCGTACTCCGCGATCGCGGTCGCGTAGGCCATCTGGGTGTCGTGCTCGTCTCGTTCGATCAGCGCGTCCTCCGCCGCCTCGAGAGCCTCCGCAGCCTGGCGGATGCGCCGCGGCGCCACCCGCACGAGCAGTTCGTGGACGGTCTGGCCGGTCTCGCCGTGGCCGACGAACTGATCCATCACACCGAGCCCGCCGTCGATCGTCACGACCCCGGCATCCGCGGCCTGATCCCCTCGGATGATGCGGAGCAGCGTCGTCTTGCCCGCGCCGTTGGGTCCGATGAGCGCGCTCGTCGAACCGGCTCCGACGCGGAAGGTCGTCTCGTCCAACAGCGGTCTGCCGTCAGGAAGGGTCAGCGAGACCCCTGCAACATCTATGTATCCCACCGTGCGTGGCCGTCCTTCCGCCCGCATGGCGAGCCGACCAGGCTATCAGCATTCGGGTCGGCAGCCGGTCAGGTGCGACGGCCGACCACCTGGATCGCCTCGGTGCGCGGCGGCGCCGGGAGGAGCATCCGGAACTCTGTGCCGACGCCCTCCCTGCTCGTCACATCCATCGTGCCGCCGTGAGCGAGCACGATCGCCCGAGTGATCGTGAGGCCCAGCCCGACTCCTGGCACCGCGTTGCGGGTGGCGGTCGATGCGCGGAAGAACCGGGTGAAGAGCATGCCCTGCTCGTCTTCGGGGATCCCCACGCCGGTGTCGCGGACGGCGAGCTCGACGCCTCCGTCGACGTGACGAAGGCTCGCTGTCACTCGTCCTCCCGCTGCGGTGAACTTGATCGCGTTCGACAGCAGGTTGTCGAGGGCCTGGCCGATGCGACCTGAATCCACGGTCATCACGACCGGACTCGACGGGACCTCGGCGAGGATCTCGATGCCCTGCCGTTGCGCGTGCGGACCCGAAGACGCGACCGCGCTGCGCACGAGCTCGGCGACGTCGGCGTCTCGGCGTTCGAGCGGGAATCGACCGGATTCGACCTGGGCCGTGAAGAGCAGGTCACCGACGAGGTTCAACAGGCGCTGCGCGTTGCGCTCGATGATGTCGACGAACTCCTGCTGGTCCGTCGTGAGAGGCTGCGCCGGATCGTTCTGCAGGAGATCGAGGAACCCGATGATGGCGCTCAGGGGCGTGCGAAGCTCGTGCGAGATCATCCCGACGAACTCGTCCTTCATGCGGGCGACCTCGACCGCCCGAGTCTCATCGGTGATCACCAGCAGATAGCCGTGCCGCGACCCGTCGGAGTCCTGATACGGGGTGACCGTGACGCGGGCGGGAACCGTCGACCCGCCCACCGTCGCCACGTCGATGTGCGAATCCACCGGCAGCCCGGCATCGGCGTCGTCGAACAGAGCGCGCAGACCGGGGTGAAGGCCGTCGTCAGCGCTTTCTGCCGCCTCCGTCGCGAACGGCGCGAGGGCGTGCGACGGGAAGAACCGGTCGACCTGCACCGTGGCGAGCGCGTCGGGCACCGCCATACCGAGCAGCCGCACGGCGCCCGGATTCCAGGCGGTGATCACGCCGCAGTTGTCTGTGGCGATGACGGCCTGTCCGGTGATCGAGTTCCACAGGCTCGTGAAGGACTCGGAGAGCGCGCGGTACTGCTGCTCGCTCGATCTCAGCTGCTCGAGCATCTCCTGGTTGGCTGCGAGTGCGGCCGTGCGCTCTACGACATGGGCCTCGGCCTGGGTGGTGCGGAGGCGCTGCTGACGTGACAGCTCGTTGACGATGGCCCCGACCGTCGCGAAGACCAGTGGGCCGATCACGCCGCGCAGCCAATCGGCTGCTTCCTCGGGAGGGTCGATGAGGTTCGGCATGACCAGAGCGATCGATGACAGGACCCCCACGATGACGACCTGCCTGCGTCCCGGTGCCGCCGCGATCCAGATCACGGGCAGGAGGACGAAGGACGAGAAGAGCGAGGCCGGCCCGCCGGTGCCGGCCCTGATCGCACCCAACCCGAGGATGTCGATCATCGGGATGAGCATGACGACCCAGCCGTCGTTCACGCCGCGCACCGAGAGCACCGCCGCGAACGCCGTCACCGTCGCGATCGTGACGAGTCCGAGCATCGCGACCGCGGCGTCGGTCACCGGGATGCCAGGGATGGTCCACATGAGAATCGAGGCGATCACGACGGCGACCGCCGTCGGCCCCTGCTTCATCAGCGGATTCGGGTTGTCCAGGTAGCGGCGCCAGCTGAGTTCCATCGACTGGTGCACGGTGCTGGTGGAAGTCATCGTGCTGCTTCTCGCAGGAGCGATCGCAGATCTGCGCCGATGATCGGCTTGGGGAGCGCGGCGTCGGCGTCGGGGTAGTCGGCGACGTCGAGCACCGAGCTCACGATGAGGAAGCAGTCCGGGAAGCGCGCCTTGATGCGATGCGCCAACTCCATTCCGCTGATGCCGGGGAGCAGCAGGTCGAGCACGGCGACGGAGGGCGAGATCGTCGCGAACGCGGCGATCGCCGATTCGGCATCCGCCGCCGCGAACACGTCGAAGCCCTCGCGGTCGAGGTAGCGCTTCAGCAGCGCCGTCTGATCTGCGCTGTCTTCGACCACGAGGGCCAGCGGCCTCCCGGTCATCGCAGGAACAGCTCTCGCACGATCACGATGACGACGACGACGCCCAGGGCGAGGAGCGCCTGCGGGATCAGGAGCTTCTCACGTCGGGCGTCGGCGGCGATCTCCTCCTCCTCGGCGCTTCTCGAAGGTGCTTCGGTCATGAGTCGACCCGTCCGATCTTCTCGGTCTTGATCCATGCGGCGTCGGCGTGGCGCCACTCCTTGATGTACGAATCCACGGTGATGGCGCAGAGGAGCGAACCGTACCCGCAGACGTAGAGCAGGAGGCCGGCGAAGAAGCGTCCTGCGGGCAGCGGCTCGACGACGCGGGCGAGCCAGATCCCGAGCATCGAGATCGGCCCCCAGAGATAGAAGACCACCGCCCAGAGGAACCGGTTCTCCTCGGTGAGGGCGATTCCGAGGTCGCTCAGGCCCGACTCGAACAGCCAGGGGAACAGCGCGACCGCCATCAGGATGAGTGCCCCCAGCCCGGGGAACATCAGCGCTTCACGCCAGGATTGGCGGCCGATCCTTCCGTCGAGCTGCACCGCGTAGAGCATCGAGAACAGATAGATGCAGGCGGCGCCGATCCACATGAAGCGGAAGACGAACTCTGCGATGTCGCTGTGCAGGACGAGCAGCACGAGGAGCGCAGTCGCGGCGAGGATCATGAACGCCGGCAGCAGCAGGATGGTGAACCAGGCGAGGCCGAACGCGAAGCTGCCCAGGTTGTGCACGCGGCTGGGTCGGAACCACAGATGCCGGTAGATCGAGGTGAGTTGCACGTTGCCTCGGGCCCACCGCAGGCGCTGCTTCCAGAGACTGTCGATCGTGCGGGGCTCCTCGGCCAGCACGACAGCGTGGGGTTCGAACACCATCCGACGACCGGCCAGTTGGCCCTCGAACGTCGTCATGGTGTCCTCAGCGAGCGTGCCGGTCGGAATCCGACCTCCGATGGCTTCCAGATTCGCCCGCGAATGCAGCTGCGCACCCCCGGCGAGGCAGGCGATCGCTCCCCCGACGTTCTGCGTACGACGGGCCGAGAGCTGTCCGATGACGTACTCGATCGCGATGAACCGGGTCAGATAGTTGCGGTCGCGACTGCCTTCGGCGATGTACGCGGTGACGGCCCCGACCTTCTCGTCTGCGAGGTGCCGGCTCATCTTCCGCAGCGAATCCCGGGCGAAGATCACGTCGGCATCCATGATCAGGACCGCTTCGGTCCACTCATCCGCGAGCACGATGTCGAGTCCGTGATTGAGCGTGTGCGCCTTGCCCTGGCCGCCCTTGTCGCGGCGCAGGTGAACGACCCGTCCGGGGAACGCCGCAGACTTCGCCGCGACGACCTCAGGCGTGTGATCGGTCGATGCGTCGTCGATGACGAAGATGCGCAGACGATCAGCCGGATACTCGAGCTGCGCGAGGCGTTCGATCGCCTGCCCGAGGACGAGTGCCTCGTTCCACGCCGGGATCAGCACGGCGACGCGGGGATGATGCGGCACCGCCTTGCCGTAGTGGTTGCGGAACGCATGGATCGGAAGAACGAGGAACTGCAGCCCCGTGTTGATGACCGGCAGCGTGCCCACCAGCACGCAGAGGAGAAGCACCACGACGACGACGGTCTCGACCCAGTTCAGCTCGGGCATCAGCGCGCCTTCCATCCGTCGAGGATCTCGACCACGCGCGAATAGCGTCCGACGTCGGAGGCCACATGACTGTCGGTCGAGGCGACGATCTCGGCGCCGGCGCCGTGCAGGGCGTCGAGAAGAGGGATGCCGGGGCATCCCCATTTCTCGTTCACCTCGACGATCGTGTCGGTCTCGGCCGCTGTCTGCGCCCATGCGGAGATGCGATCGGCACCGAGTTCGGTCTCGGAGAGTCCGATCTTGGGAAGGATCGAGAAGCAGTGCGCCAACTGGTTGCCGGGGTGGCGGCGCATCGCCGCGATCAGCGCGGACACGAGCTGATCGAGCACGTCCTGGGGTGCCCACCCGCCGTCGATCCGCTCCCGCACCGCGCTCGGTCCGAGCGGTCCGTCGACGCCGGGAAACTGATGGTCGGCGATCAGGATGCGGTCGATCCCGGTCGGCAGCTCGGGGATGTCGAGATCACCCGACGCATCGAGGATCTTCGCCTCGACACCCGTCAGCACGCTGAGGCCCTCGGGCACCCGCAACGACCGCACAGCGGCGAGGTAGTCGGGAACCCAGGATGTCGATCGGCGCACATGGTCGACCAGACGCACGGTCGTGAGCCCTGCCGCCGAGGCCGCCGCGACGTTCTCGGCGAGAGTCGAGACCGCGTCATCCGAGAACGTCGAGTGCACGTGGTGATCGCCTCGGAGCAGCGCGTGAGTCACAGCTCCTCCTGATGCCCCGCGTGTGCGGAGACGAGGACCTCATCGACCTCGAGGATCACGTCCTCGAGGAACCTCACCGAGGCGACCTCACGGAACGCGATCTTCGACGGGATCTCACGGCCGAGGAACAGATCGGCGACGAGCGAGGGGATGTCGACGCCCGCGGCGATCGTGAGCGGAAGAGCACCAGGGAACCGCGGATTCACCTCGAGGAGCACGGCCCGGCCTGCACGGTCGCGTCGGAGCTGGACGTTGGCGACGCCCACGAGACCGATGGCACGCGCGATCGACGCCGCTGCGCTCTCGAGCTCTTCGTCGTGCACCGTGCGTCCGGCGATGGCCACACCCGAGTCGACCCTCGCTCGGGTTCGGGGCACGGCCGCGACCACCGCACCCGAGGCGTCTGCGATCACATCGACCGAGTACTCCTCGCCCGGGAGGAAGTCCTGGACGATGAGCCCCTCGTCCTCGGGCAGCGCCTCGAGCGCCGCCCGGTCGGGGACGAGTCGCACGCCGCGACTGCCCGCGCCCTGGCGAGGCTTGGCGAAGACGGGGAACTCCCAGTCGACCGCCTGGGCGTCAGCGCCCGCGAGCACGGTGCGGGGGGTGAGTCCCGTCGCCTCGCACCGCTCGGCGAGCAGCAGCTTGTCGAGCGCTACCGACAGAGTGTCCTGCGAGGGGGCGGCGAGCACAGCCGGGGCCAGCTCCTCGCGTCGGCCGGCGAGTGCCGCGAGCTCGACATCGACCGTCGAGATCACGAGATCGAGCCGATCGTCCGCGACCATGGCTGCGATCGCCGAGACGAAGTCGTCGTCGCGCCCCGGGGGCACCAGACGCCGATGCGTCGGAGGGACGAGGTAGATCCCGCTGGCCCAGCCGTCCATGTCGGCCGCGAAGACCTCGAGGTCGGAGCGGCGGAGGAGCGAGCGGATCACGGCCACGCCGGCAGGACCCCCCGCACCGGTCACGAGTACGCGCGCGCTCATCAGCTCTCCCGTCGTGTGAGTTCGTGGGCACCGATGAATTCGGCGGTCTCGCGCACGACTTCGAGCGGCTCCACGGCCGCACCGCCGCCGAAGCGCGACCAGTAGCGAGCGGTGGCTGTGACGAAGTCGGGCTCGAGGTAGTCGCGGGTCGCCGTCTGCGATCCGAAGCACTCGAGCAGGCGCAGCTTCTGACCGATGTACTGATCGATCCGCACGAAGCGCGTCGGACGGAAGTCGATCGTCGCCGAGGGACTCTGGTAGCAGGCGACCGTGCCGACCCGGCGGGTCGCGGCGATCGTCGCCTCGCTCACGGCGCGGTGATCCTGATGACGGTCGTTCGACGAGTGCGTGTAGACGATGGTCGGCTGCACCTCCTCGACAACCTCCTCGATCAACCGGACGGTCGCGCCGCCGCCCGAGATCTCGGTGTCCACGAGGTCTTTGACGAACAGCCGCGCGCCGAGTATCTCGGCCGACGCGAGCGACTCGTGCTGCCGGCTGTCGGCGTCGCCGCCGCGCGCACCGCGCGAGAGGGTCAGGATGGTGATCGAGTCGCCGACCTGAGCGTGCGCTGCGAGGATCCCGCCGACGCCGATCTCGACATCGTCGGGGTGCGCGCCGATGGCGAGCACGACCTCTCTGCTGCGATTCGCCTCGCGTCGCGCTCGGCCGTCCGTCACGAGCCGCATGACGGCCTCGACGAGCTTCACGTTGTCGAGCGGCTTGGTGAGGAACTCGTCGGCCTGTGCGCGCAGGGCCGACACCGCGTACTCGACCGAGACGTGCGCCGTCATCACGATCACGGGCAGCAGCGGATCGTTGCGGCGCAACTCTGCCAGCAGCGCGAGGCCGTCGAGACCGGGCATCTCGATATCGGTGACGACCACGTCCGGTGCGAAGGTCTCCAGTCGCTCGACGGCGGAGTCGCCGTCGTGCGCGACCACGACCTCACAGCCGGCCCGCCGCTCGAGCACGGTCTTCACGAGCAGGGCGACATCAGGGTCGTCATCGACGACGAGGACGCGGGGAGCATCCTGGGGCATATCTGCGGCTCTCATCAGGGAAGTCCCCTGCCGGTCAGCGTCCGGCATGTCACTCCCCGCGCCCTTCGCGCGGAGAGCTCGAGGGGAAGTCGAGCGGGTGTTCCTAAATACTGGCATACCAAGAGACCGCCGCCATGGTGCCCACGGCGTCAACGTCAGTACGCTCGAGGACGAATGCGGTCGCCGGACGACCGCTCACCTCGAAACGGAGCGACCATGACCAACGCGACGCCGCCCGAAGATGAGCGCTACACCGCTCCGGCCTGGACCGGTGCCCCGTCGGCGGACCCGGCGGCGAATCCTGCCGCCTATCCTGTGGCGGGCCCCGGATACGCCGCCCCACCGGCGTCGCCTCCCGGGCAGGGGCTCGCGATCGCCGGACTCGTCCTGGCATTCACTCTGGCCCCGCTCGGGCTGATCCTGAGCATCATCGCGGCCGTGAAGCTCGGCAGAGCTCGGTCGCCGAAGGGCCTCGCGATCGCGGGCATCGCGGTGGGGGCCGTCGTCACAGTGATCTGGATCATCGGCATCGTCGTCCTCGTGAGCGTCTTCGCCAATCTGATCTCGACGTGCGCCGAACTCGGCCCCGGCGTGTGGCGGGTCGGGGGCGTCACCTACACCTGCAGCTGAGCTCGGACATCGAGAAG
>JAESFY010000304.1_pt1 | contig 13938 bp, 12 predicted proteins | sample 9266201 | NCBI WGS metagenome assembly JAESFY01 (sample SAMN14515071, study PRJNA621656) | algae metagenome | isolation source: Nodosilinea sp. WJT8-NPBG4 and co-occurring heterotrophs from soil, lower... | place: USA: Pinto Basin, Colorado Desert, California | collected 2006-05-27 | reverse complement strand
TCGACTTCCGCGATGGTCTGCCGATCATCCAGGATCTCGCCCTGCTGATGGACATCGCCTTCGAGGGCGGCTCTCTGGTCTTCGTGCCGGAGATCGTCTTCTCCTATCGGCGACACGGGTCGAGCGCATCGCAGAAGACCCTCCTCGACGGTCGGCGTTTCCAGGACGAGCGCACGTACTACCGGCAGGCGTTCGCGCTGGCGAAGGGTCTCGGCTGGCACGGGACTGCCCGCACCGCCCGTGTCCGGCTCATGTCGCGGCTGCACGCGGTCGCGGAGCTGCCCGGCGTCATGACGCACGGCAATCGCGCTGGACTACAATCGACGCTGGCGCACATCTTCACCATTTGAGCGCCGAGCCGACGTGAACTTCTCGTCGGCGCTGGAACCCCGGAGGCCCACTGATGCCTGAGCACGTGTTGATCACTGGAGGGGCGGGCTTCATCGGCTCGCGTCTCGCCGCCCGATTCGCGCGGGATGGTCATACGGTCACAGTGCTCGACTCGCTCATTCCTCAGGTGCACGGGGATGACCCCCAGCAGACATCGCCACTCCTGCAGTCGCTGCGCGGCATCGCGGACGTGATCGAGGGCACCGTGACATCGTCGGACGACCTCCGTCGTGCGCTCGAAGGTGCCACGGTCGTGGTGCATCTCGCGGCCGAGACCGGCACAGGTCAGTCGATGTACGAGATCGACCGATATGTCGAGACCAACGTGGGCGGAACGGCGAAGCTTCTCGACGTGCTCGCGAACGACCCCAATACCGTTCATCGCATCGTCATCGCGTCGTCCCGGTCCATCTACGGCGAGGGCGCATACCGCACCGCCGACGGACGCCTGGTGTACCCCGGTCATCGCGCAGACGCGGACATGGCGGCCGGCGATTTCGACGTCCACCACCCTGGCGAGGAAGCCCTCTCGCTCGTGCCCACCGACGAGGACGCGAAGCTCCATCCCTCGAGCGTGTACGGAATCACGAAGCAGATGCAGGAATCGCTGGTGATGACGGTGGCGCCGACGATCGGCAAGGACAGCGTCTCGGTCCGATACCAGAACGTGTACGGGCCCGGGCAGTCGCTCAAGAACCCGTACACGGGCATCCTGTCGATCTTCTCCACTCTGATCCGCCAGGGCAAGGAGATCAACATCTTCGAGGACGGCGAGGAGAGCCGAGACTTCGTGTACATCGACGATGTCGTCGAGGCGACTTTCCTGGCGGCGACCGATCCGCGGGCGGCAGGACAGACCTTCAACGTCGGATCCGGAGTCGCCACGACTGTCAACGAGGTCGTCGCCGCGCTCTTCGCTGCCTTCGGTCGTGACGTCCCGACTCGGGTGTCGGGCAACTATCGCCTCGGCGACATCCGACACAACGTCGCGGACACGAGCCGTCTCGAAGAGGTGCTGGGGTTCATTCCCGGGACTGAGTTCCGCGACGGGGTGCGCGCATTCGTCGAATGGGTGCTCTCGGAGCCGATCGAGGGAGACGGATATCAGCGTTCACTCGATGAGATGAGCAAGAGGAATCTCCTGAAGTGACGCATCCGCTCCTGCGAGCAGAGAAGTTCCCCTACCGTGACAACAGCCTCAATCTCTTTCGTCTGATTCTGGCGTTCCTGGTCCTCTTCGCTCACGCTTTCTACATCGTCGGCCGCTCGGACAGCCCGGGGTTCAACGGTGAGAACCTGGGCGGCTGGGCGGTGATCGGGTTCTTCGTGCTCAGCGGGTTCCTGATCACGCGCTCACGATTCCGATCGGACGCGGGCACCTTCCTGCTGCACCGCATCGCGCGCATCCTCCCGGCGTTCGTGGTCTGCCTGCTCGTGACGGCATTCGTCTTCGCGCCGTTCGCTCAGCTGCTGACACAGGGCACACTCGCCGGGTTTCTCACGACGGGCCCCACGCCGCTGGAGTATGTGTGGGGGAACCTGTTCCTCCACATCGATCAGTACCAGATCGGCGAGTCGCTTGCGACGGTGCCGTACCCGAATGCCTGGAACGGCTCGCTCTGGACGCTGTACTTCGAGTTCCTCTGCTACCTCGTGGTGTGGCTGCTGGGCGGGCTCGCGATCTACCGCCGCTCGATCGCTCTCGTCGCGTCGCTCTGGCTGGTCTCGGTTGCACTGCGTGCGACCGTCGCGTTGGGCCACACCGGTGGTCTCGACGAGGACTTCTCGCTCTTCGTGCGGCTCGTCCCGTACTTCCTGGGCGGTTCCCTGATGTACCTGCTCGTCGATCGCAGAGGGATCGTTCCCCTGGCCGGCATCCTCTCGATGCCCGTCGCGGCTGCGCTGATGGTGTTCGTACCTGTCCTCGGGGGGCCGTTGGCCGCGCCGTTCCTCGGCTACGCGCTGCTCTATCTGTCGACGATCATCCCCCAGCCCGCGTGGGTCGCGCACAACGACGTGTCCTACGGCTTCTACATCTATGCCTGGCCTGTCCAGCAGCTGGTCGTGATACTGGGCGGCGCACGCTGGGGACTCGCTCTCTACATCGTCATCACGACGGCTGTGACGTTCGCGCTGGGATGGCTGAGCTGGATGCTGGTCGAGCGGCACTTCATCCGGCTCGTGCGCGGACCGAGAGATCGGGGGCGTGAGTCCTCCGATTCCGCGCCATCGGCGCCGGCGTCCGCGGAGACGGCCGCGGGAGCGTGATCCCGTTCGGTTGACGCCGTGGCCGGGTCGGCAGGGCGTGGGCGTCTAGCCGAGACCCCTTGTGGCGGCCAGCCGGCGTCCTGCCTCTCGCCACAGGCGGACGAGGAGCAGCCTGGAGCGCACGGCAGCGGCCACGCCGCGCGGTCGCGAGGTGGAGGCATTGCTGTCGTGGACACGACGCAGCACTGTCGCCTGATCGACGTGCGTGAGCTTGCCCGCACGGTTCGCGGCGGTCGCGATCCACAGATCATGCGATTCGCTGAGGTAGTCGGGAAAGGGCGTGAGGAGCGCGAGAGCGTCCCGACGAATAGCCATAGCGCATCCGAAGTACGGAGCATCGCCGGCGAGGATCCTGAGCTCGGTGCGCAGCGGCCGATGCTCTGCACCGCCGTGAAGCAGCCACGGGCGACCGGTCAGCGGGGACCGAAGCGGGGTTCCCGTACCGAGCAGCAGCAGGTTCGACGCGGCGACGCCGGACTCCGCAGCGGCGTCGGCGAGTGCGTCGCGTCGACCGGGCACCCAGACATCGTCCTGATCGCTCAGCAGCAGGACATCGCCGTCGGCCAGCGTCAGCGCGCGCTCGAACGATCTGACGTACCCCAGGTTCTGCGGGTTGCGGAAGACCTTCACGCGCGCATCGTGATAGCTCTCCAGCAGCGCGACGGTGTCGTCGGTGCTCGCGTCGTCGACGACGACCACCTCATCGTCCGGCCGCAGTTGCGCGAGGATCGAGTCGAGCTGCTCACGCAGGTACTCGGCGCCGTTGTAAGTCGCCATGCACACGCTCACGGTCTTCGTCACGCGACGCCTCCCTCAGAGGGCGCGACCAGGGCGAAAGCCGATCGCCTCTCCAGGAGCAGGTGATGTGTTCCGGCCGCCCCGACGACGGCGAGGATCACGAGCTCCGAGGCCGCGAGGCCGGCGATGATCCCGCTGAGACCCCACTGGGCCCCCACGACCATGAGCGGGAGCCCGACGAGAGCAGCGCCGAGAGTGCCCCAGAGCACATAGCGGTTGAGGCCGGCCGGCACCAGCACATTGCGGATGAAGGGGGTGGTCAGACTCGTCAATGCGAAGGTGGCGCCGAAACCGAGGAACACGGCGGCCTCCGGCGTCGCCTCCGCGCCGAACAGGAGCGTGGAGAGCACCGGGCCGAGCAGCGTCAGCGCCGTGCCGCCGATGATGGCGAGTGCGGCGTGGAGCCCGAAGGCCGCGACATGGCGGCGCAGTCGGCCATGCGCGTATGAGACCTCGAGCACCCACTTCTGAAGGGTGTTCGACAGCACGGTGACGGCGAAGAGCGCGATGCGGAAGAACTTGTCCGCTGAGGTGGCCTGACCGCTGGCCGCCGCGCCGAGCAGGCCCTGCGCGAGCGGGATGGGCGCAGAAGTGTAGGACCCGCCGATGGTCTCAGCCGCGGCGACCGAGAGGTTCGCGCGGTACGCACGCACGATCCGCCCCCCGGAGAACGGAGGCACGGGTCGTCGATAGAGGCGGAGGTTCAGAAGCAGCGGGCCGGTGAGGAAGCCGATCAGCGTGAGGATCGGGTACCACAGCAACTGCTCCGTGAGCAGGAGGAGGGGAATCGCCAGAGCGACGCTGATGCTCACCGGGACGGTCTCGAACAGCAGCACGACCCGCGCGTTCCCCACGCCGACCGCGTACCACACGACGGTCATGGCCGCAGCGGTGGTCGCCAGGGTGACGAGTGCCGCGACCAGGCGGAACTCGGCGGGGACGAGGGCCGAACTGAGCGCGGCGCCGATGAGGCCCGCCGTCACGACGAGCAGGCCTCGGCACCAGAACGAATCACCGAAGATCTGACGCCGGGCGGCGTCGTCGGCGCTGAGCGCGATGCGCGCCCCGCCGGAGATGTTCCAGCCGAACCCCGCGACGATCGCGCAGACGGTTCCGACGGCCTGAGCCGTGCCCACGGAGCCCCATGCCGCCAAGCCGAAGACGTTCGGGATGATGGGCAGCAGGAACAGAGGGGCGATGAAGGAGATCAGAGGAACGGCGCTAAAGCCCGCGAAGCGTGACAGCAGAACCTTCATCGATGGGACTCCTCGGACCATTGCGGCCCGACACCATTCAGGATGGCGCGGACGTGAACGCGTGCGACCCTAGACTACTGGAGGCGGCTTGAGAGAGAGGTCAGGGACGAATGGTCGGAGTTATCGTGCTCGCCGCCTATCGACCCTCCAAGGAGCTGTTCGCCCGCCAGGTCGCCTCGATACGCGACCAGACTGTGGCTGACTGGGAGTGCATCATCTCCGTCGACGGAGAAGTGGACACCGTCGAGGAGGTCCTCGCCGAGGTCGCGGCCGGAGACGAGCGCTTCCGCATCCTTGCAGACGGCCGACGCCTCGGTTTCTACCTGAACTTCGAGAGGGGGCTCGCAGCGGTGCCCGCGCAGGCCGACTGGGTGGCGCTGAGCGACCAGGATGACTTCTGGTACCCCGACAAGCTCGAGACCCTGCTCCCGCACCTCTCGGAGTCTGCGATCGTGTCCGGGCAGGCCCGACTGGTGTCTCACCCCGGTGATGAAGTCCTCGGATTCACCGAGCGACGGCAGCTCGATGCCGCATCGACGATGCTCGTGAATCAGTTCACCGGCTCGTTGTGCCTCTTCCGTGCCGACCTGCTGTCCACGGCGCTGCCGTTTCCTCGTCTCTCGTCCCACACCGTCGCGCACGATCACTGGCTCGCCGTCGTGGGGATGGCACAGGGAGGCGGACGCATCGTCGACGACGTCGTGCAGGACTACGTGCAGCACTCCGCGAACGTGTTCGGTGATCCGAGCCGGCTGCGGCTGGGCCCGATCGCGACGCTGCGGAGGGCCTGGGACAACGCGGTCGAGTTCGCAGTGCGGTATGAGGGGTCCGCATCACCGGCGGCGATGGCCCGGATGCTGTTCTGGATCTATGCGGGGTGGCGCCAACTCATGGCGCAGACGCTGGTGGAGCGTGATCCCCTCGCGGCATCCGCGATCGAGACGGATCGGCGCTTCGGCTCGGGGCGGCGGCTTCCCGAGACCCTGGGGATGCTGCGTCGAGTCCGCCGCGCACAGGTCGTGCCGACCCCGTTCGTCATCGCCTACCTCGCGAGCTGGGCAGCGGGGTGGCTGATCCGGGGTCGTCGACGTAGACCGACCGTGGCGCCGTAGACAGCCCTCAGGCGGATTCGGGGTCGGGAAGGGGACGAACGCGCCACGTGACGCGGGCAGCGTCCGCGGAGAGCGCCGGCCCCATTCTGCCCATGCGCTCGGCGAATCCGTCTCGGAACCCCGCGACGAGCAGCTTCCGCATGGCCGAGCGAGGCCTCGCCAGCATCCACGCTATCACGAAGTACGCATAGTCGGCTCGTGCGTCGCGGCGCAGTCGCGCACGATGCCGCGGGTGGCGCCGGGCCAGCACGATTCGATTCCTGGCTCGGTAGTAGTACCGGAACGGGGTGCTGAGGGTGAGGATGGGCAGCAGCGCGCCGAGAGGTCCGGGAATCCGATAGCGCGCACCCAGGCGGTGCGGCAGCCGGAGGCCAGGGGCGACGATGCACGGCAGGTCGGCATCAAGGCAGCGGATCTCGAAATCCGTGTCCACCAGGTCGATGAACAGGGCTTCGTCCATCAGGCCGACCCGGTCTACCACGCCAGCGGGGAGATACATGCCGGACTGGATCGCGTGATCGGCGTAGACCACGCCCTGCCGTGTCGACGACCCGGCTTGGGAGACGTCGGCGAAGAACTCCGGAACGACAGGGCCGGCGGGGACGCGGTGCGCGCTGGCGTGTTCCCGCGCCGCGCCCAGAGCGGCGACGAAACCGGGGGCGATGGTCGAGTCCTGATCGAACGTCACGATCGCGCTGGCGCCGTTGTCGAGGGCGCAGCGGATGCCGCGATTCAGCGCGGCGCCGATGCCGGAGTTGTGCTCCAGGGCGACCACCAGTGCCCCGCTCGACGCGATCTCGGCGCGGATCGACTCGAACTCGGAGCCGCTGCCGTCGTCGACCACGATGATCCCGGTGACTTGGGGAGCGAGCTGGGCCAGAAGCGGAGGTACCTCCGCGGGGCGATGAACGGTGACGACGCCCCAAACGCCGTCGCTCGGGGCGGGGGACGTCATGCCGGGGGAGCGCTGTCGGCGCCGCTGCCGCGGTGCTGAGCCTCCAGGGCGGCGATGCGGCTGTCCAACCTGTCTACCTCGGCGCGCGACAGCGCCGCCTCCTCCGCAACGCGGCGGATCTCGTCCTCAGCCTGGGAGAGCTCCCACGAGAGGTGGAGCGAGACACCCAGGAGCAGGGTGATCGCGAGAGCGAACAGGAGGTTGGCCGGCACCTGCACACCGAGCAGCGAGGTCGCCCAGAGCAGGAGCTGCGGGAAGATCCCGAGCACCAGGACGCTCAGCGCGATCACGATCCACATCACCGCGTACTTCTCGCGAAGGCGTCGCGTCAGAAGCATCCAGAACACCAGCGTGAGGATGAACAGCGAGAGGGCGATCCCGACGGCGACGATCATGCTGCGACCTCCCGTTCGCCGACAGTCGTCGACTGCATCGTCGAGCCGGTGCGACGCAGCATCGCCAGGCCGAGAGTGAACATCGAACGCAGCAGGTAGATCGATGCCCCGATCGGACCCTGGCTCGGGGTGCCGTGGACGCGTGGCCGCATGGCCACGGGCACCTGCGTCACTGTCAATCCAGCGTGACACGCTGCGACGAGGGAGTCGATCGTGTCGCCCAGGTACTCGGCGGGGTAATAGCGGACGTACTGCTCGATCGCTCTGCTGTTGGCTGCGCGGAAGCCGCTCGTCACATCTGTGAGACGGGTCTTGGCGACCCTCGACACGGTCTTCGCCAGGAACAGCATCGCCCAGTGGCGGGGGCCCCGGACGGAGTAGTCGCCGACGTCCGCGAAACGAGCGCCGATCGAGATGTCCGCGGTGTCGAGACCGTCGAGGACCCGGGCGATGTCGACCGGATTGTGCTGCCCATCGGCGTCGACCTGGATCGCGCGGGTGTAGCCGTGACGTTTCGCGTATGTGAAACCGGTGCGCATCGCCCCGCCGACGCCGAGGTTGAAGGGGAGCGAGATGACCGTCGCACCGGCTTCTCGGGCGACGGCACCCGTGTCATCGGTGGATCCGTCGTCGACGACGAGAAGATCGAAGTCCGTGCTCGCGGCGCGGATCTCGTGCACGGTGCGTCCGACGTTGCGGGCCTCGTTCCACGCGGGGACAATGACGAGGACGCGGTCCGACGACAAACTCATAGTGCCCCGATCCTATCGGATCGACCGAACCCGACGGTCACGTGATCGGAGCGCCGACCGAGTAGTCGGCTTTGAAAGCGGGGGCGAGCTGGAGCACTGCCGGTGCGCGCCCTCCGCCGAGCTTGAGGAGAATCGCGATCGACGTCACGTGCCTGAGCTTGCCGTTCTCGTAGAGGTAGATCTCGGGCGCGCCGGTGAACTGCACGAAGTCTGCTCCGCTGGTGAGCAGGGGGGAACCGACCTTGAATCGCGAGAGCTGCTCCCCAGGGAGCACATACTCGCGCGGCGGCGTTCCGCCGTTCAGCTGGAGCAGGGTCTTGATGCTGCGGACGTGGTGCAGCGTCCCGTTGTAGTACCGGTAGATCTCCGCGCGTCCGTCGAAGCGCACGAAGGACTTCTCGGGGAGATACGCAGCGCCGGTGCCGAACCATTTGACGGTGGCCTGCGACCAGGGCAGCACCTGCAAGGGTCTGGATCCGTTGAGGGCCACCAGATCGGCGGGGGACTGCACGTGCCGCAGCGTGCCTCCCGAGACGAAGTAGATCTCAGCCGCCCCCTGCGGCTGAAGGAACAGCGGCGCGGAGACCGTCGTCTTCGCGCGCGGCATCGCGCCGCATTCTCCGCTGCCCAGCATCGTCGTCTTGATACCGCCGAACTGCGTGCCCGACACCGGGTAGAGCTTGCCGCCCGCGGCGATCAGGGTGCTGTTGCCGCACGAGACGACCGGAGTGAGCGTCGACCCCACCTTCGTGTTGGCAGCGACCGAACTGCTCGGCACCACCGTGAGGCTCGTGGCGCCGAACTCACCGGCGAGCGCGGTGCTGGGTATCCGCAGCAGGCGGTCGCCGAGGAGCGTGAGGTACACGTCTTTCGACCCCACGGCGCGAACCAGGCTGTTCGCCATGATCACGATGAGCCCGTTGCCGATCGACGCAGCCGCCGACGGCTTCATCGAGGCGACATATCCCGACGTTCCTCTGGATACCTCGAGCCACGTCTGCTGGTTGGCGACATGCCGGCGCAGACCCCCTTGATAGAGGTACACCTCCGGCTCCGCGCCCGAGCGGAAGAACGATCCGACGGGTGCGCCCTCGGAGAATCGGTCCGCCGTGGCGCCGGTGAGGTTGACGTACGAGCCGAAGACGTATCCGAACAGGGCGACCTGAGCGGCATCGACGAAGCGATGCCGGGTGCCGTCCGGTTCCAGGAGGTACAGGGTGCCCGTTCGAGGGTCATGCACGTACCGCGTGACCGGCTTGCCCTCCGGCATCGAGTCGAGGTACGACGCGGCCGCGGCCACGGCCGTGCCGAGCCTCGACCGCAGCGCGGCGTAGTCCTCGGATGCGACGACGTGGTGGCGAACGCCGGATTGCACGAGATAGATCTCCGCCCGGCCCGGCACCTGCGCGAGGGTGCCCGACGCGGGGCCTCCCGTCTGCGTGCTGCCGAACCAATCGGTGAAGAACTGGTAGAAGTTGCGATTGCCGTAGCTGGAGCAGCCGTCCCCGCTGCCGTAGCCGGCGTTGAGCGCCGCCCGGTTCGGCTGGTAGGGCGTGTAGTAGTAGAGCGCGGCGGTCGCCTTGTTCTCGACGCGGACCGGTGCCGAGCCGCAGGCCCTGTTGGGGTGATACAGGATGTTCCAGGTCTTCCCCGGCGCATAGTACGTGAACCAGCGTCCCTCGGCGTAGATCTGCATCTGCCTGGCCGCACCGTAGATCTGATAGAAGAAGCCTGCGTATGCCGGATCGCACGGTGCCGTGTCCGGGCAGCCCTGACCGAGCGCCTTGTCGAAGCGCCAGCTGCTCGGCCACGTGTGCGTGACGAGGCTCTGCTCTTTCTCCAGCATCACGATGAGCACCCGCGGGTTGATGCCGCAGGATTGCGCGACCCGCGCGATGATCGTCGCCGCCGACTCGTTCGCCGCCCCGGAATAGCCACGGCAGTAGTTGTCGGCCGGACGGTTGGGTGTGTTCTGGCGGTAGTCCTTGAGGCAGACGTATCCGCCGCGGCACGATGCCACCTTTCCGCGGAAGAACGAGTCGATCTGACCGGCGGACATGGAGTCGCCCTGGAAGAACACGGCATCCGAGATGATGTTGCCCGGCTTGAACTGCGAGAGGTTCGCGGCCTCGCGGATCGATGTGTCCACGGGAGTCGCGGCGGCAGCAGGCGATGTCGGCGCGGTCGCGGCGGCCCACACACCGCTGGAGGTCGAAGGCGAGACGGCACTGGCCGGCGTCGCCACGAGCAGGGATGCGGCGAGGAAGACAGCCGCTGCACTGGCGATTATGCCGAGCAGATGGGGGGATTTTGAGCCGGTCACTTGCTTATTGTGACGGAAATACACAGACGATGCCAGTGTGAACGATGTGACGGAAGTAAATCGTGTCTCGCTGAGTCCCAGCTGGGATGTGGCACGATATGGGGGTGAAAGGCATAATTCTCGCTGGCGGCTCAGGAACTCGACTGCACCCGATCACCATCGGCATCTCCAAGCAGCTGATTCCCGTGTACGACAAGCCGATGGTCTACTACCCGCTGTCGACGCTGATGCTGGCCGGGATCCGGGACATCCTGATCATCACCACGCCTCACGACGCCGAGCAGTTCGAGCGTCTGCTCGGTGACGGTTCGCAGTTCGGCGTGAACCTCACCTTTGCGCAGCAGCCCTCGCCCGACGGCCTCGCTCAGGCCTTCGTGATCGGCGCGGACTTCATCGGCGACGACAAGGTCGCCCTCGTGCTCGGCGACAACCTGCTCTACGGTCCGGGGCTCGGCACGCAGCTCAAGCGCTACACGGACGTGGAGGGCGGTGCGGTGTTCGCCTACTGGGTGGCAGAGCCCAACGCCTACGGCGTCGTCGAGTTCGATGCCGACGGTCGCGCCGTCTCACTCGAAGAGAAGCCCGAGCACCCCAAGAGCAACTACGCCGTGCCAGGCCTCTATTTCTACGACAACGACGTGGTCGAGATCGCGCGCAACCTCGAGCCGAGTGCGCGCGGCGAATATGAGATCACCGACATCAACCGCGCCTATCTCGAGCGCGGCGGCCTGCAGGTCGAGGTGCTGCCGCGCGGAACGGCGTGGCTCGACACCGGGACGTTCGACCAGATGGCGGATGCCGGCGACTACGTGCGCACGATGGAGCGCCGCACCGGTCTGCGCATCGGCGTCCCGGAAGAGGTCGCCTGGCGTCAGGGTTTCCTCACGGACGACGACCTGCGCGAACGGGCCGCGAAGCTCGTGAAGTCCGGCTACGGCACATACCTGCTCGAGACCCTGGAAAGAGGTCGTTGATGTCGAACATCCTCGTCACCGGAGGCGCCGGTTTCATCGGCTCGAACTTCGTCCACTACGCCGTCGAGCACACCGATCACACGGTCACGGTGCTCGACGCGCTCACGTACGCCGGCAACCGGGCCTCGCTCGCAGGTCTTCCGGAAGACCGGGTGCGGTTCGTGCACGGCGACATCACGGATGCCGAGCTCGTCGACGGGCTCATCGCTGAGGCGGACGCGGTGGTGCACTATGCGGCGGAGTCGCACAACGACAACTCGCTGCACAGCCCCCGTCCCTTCCTGGACACCAACATCATCGGCACTTACACGCTGCTAGAGGCGGCGCGCAAGCACGAGACGCGGTTCCACCACATCTCGACCGATGAGGTCTACGGCGACCTCGAGCTCGACGACCCCGAGCGGTTCACCGAGCAGACTCCGTACAACCCGTCGTCACCGTACTCGTCGACCAAGGCCGGCAGCGATCTGCTCGTCCGCGCCTGGGTCCGCTCGTTCGGCGTGCAGGCGACGATCTCCAACTGCTCGAACAACTACGGGCCGTATCAGCACGTCGAGAAGTTCATCCCTCGTCAGATCACCAATGTGATCCGCGGCATCCGTCCCAAGCTCTACGGGGCGGGCGAGAACGTCAGGGATTGGATCCACGCCAACGACCACTCGTCCGCGGTGCTCACGATCCTCGAGAAGGGTCGGATCGGCGAGACGTATCTGATCGGCGCGGACGGCGAGCGGAACAACAAGGACGTCGTCGAGCTGATCCTCGAAGAGATGGGTCAGCCCCGAGACGCGTACGACCACGTCACTGACCGGGCCGGTCACGACCTGCGGTATGCGATCGACTCGACCAAGCTGCGCACGGAGCTGGGCTGGAAGCCGGAGTTCGCCGACTTCGAGTCCGGACTGGCGGCGACCATCGGGTGGTACCGCGACAACGAGTCGTGGTGGGCGCCCTCCAAGGATCAGACCGAGGCGTTCTACGCTTCGAAGGGACAGTGACCCGGTGAGCGAGATCGACTTCGGCAAGTCTCTGAGTCGCACCGAGACGACGATCCCGGGGCTGGAGATCTTCGATCTGCCGGTTCACGGCGACTCGCGTGGGTGGTTCAAGGAGAACTGGCAGCGCGAGAAGATGACCGCACTCGGCCTCGCCGATTTCGGTCCGGTTCAGAACAACGTCTCCTTCAACGACGCCGTCGGAACGACCCGCGGGATCCACGCCGAGCCGTGGGACAAGTGGGTGTCCATCGCGACCGGTCGGATCTTCGGCGCCTGGGTCGACCTGCGCGAGGGGCCGACCTTCGGGGCGGTCTTCACCGCGGAGCTCGATCCCTCGAAGGCCATCTTCGTGCCCCGAGGCGTCGGCAACTCGTATCAGACGCTCGAGCCGGACACCGCCTACACCTATCTCGTGAACGACCACTGGTCGCCGGACGCGTCCTACTCGTTCCTGAACCTCGCTGACGAGACCGCAGCGATCGAGTGGCCCATCCCGCTCGCCGAGGCCGAGGTGTCCGCGAAGGATCTCGCACACCCGCGCCTCGCAGACGTGGAGCCGGTCGCTCCTCGGAAGACTCTCGTGATCGGCTCGGGAGGGCAGCTGGGCACTGCGCTGCGGGCCGAGTTCGCGGACGCGCGGAGTGTCGAATGGACGACGCGCTCCGAATTCGATCTCGGATCCGCCACGCTGGCCGATGCGCGCCGGTGGCGCGACTACGACACGATCATCAACGCGGCCGCATACACGGCCGTCGATCGTGCGGAGACCGCCGAGGGCCGGCGTGATGCGTGGGCGGTCAACGCCGCGGGGCCCGCGGCTCTCGCCCGTATCGCGGCGGAGCACGGCATCACGCTCGTGCACGTGTCGAGCGACTACGTGTTCGACGGATCCGCCGATCGACCGTACACGGAAGACGACCGCGTGTGTCCTCTCGGTGTCTACGGCCAGTCCAAGACGGCGGGCGATCTCGCGGTCTCGACGGCCCCTCGTCACTACATCATCCGCACCTCCTGGGTGATCGGGAGCGGGAGCAACTTCGTCAGCACCATGGCCTCGCTTGCGGCGAAGGGCGTGGACCCGAAGGTCGTCGACGACCAGCGAGGACGACTCACCTTCGCGACCGAGATCGCCCGCCTCATCCGCACTCTGGTCGAGAACCGTCCGCCGTTCGGGGTCTACAACCTGACCTCCGAAGGTGACACCGTCACCTGGGCCGACGTCGCCCGCCGTGTGTTCGAGCTCGCCGGCCATGACCCGGCACGCGTGACGGGTGTGTCGACGGATCAGTACTTCGCCTCGGCGACGTCGCCGGTCGCGCCTCGTCCGCTGAACAGCGTGCTCGATCTGACGCGAGTGCGTGGCATCGGCTTCACCCCCCGTGCGGGAGACGAACTGCTTCGGGAGTATCTGGCGTCGTGAGCGCGTCGTTGCGGACCGCGGACGCTCCGATCGCGACACCGAAGGCGCGGGTCTTCCGAACCGACATCCAGGCTCTTCGCGCCGTGGCCATCGGTCTGGTCGTGCTCAACCACCTCTGGCCGGTTCGCCTGCCCGGAGGGTATGTCGGGGTCGATGTCTTCTTCGTGATCTCCGGCTTCCTCATCACGGGACACCTCGTGGGGGAGATGACGCGAACCGGGGGAGTGCGCCTCGGCGCGTTCTACGCCCGCAGGATCCGTCGCCTGCTTCCGGCCGCACTGCTCGTGCTCGCGGTGT
>JAESFY010000303.1_pt1 | contig 13944 bp, 11 predicted proteins | sample 9266201 | NCBI WGS metagenome assembly JAESFY01 (sample SAMN14515071, study PRJNA621656) | algae metagenome | isolation source: Nodosilinea sp. WJT8-NPBG4 and co-occurring heterotrophs from soil, lower... | place: USA: Pinto Basin, Colorado Desert, California | collected 2006-05-27 | reverse complement strand
CCTCGAGATCGGGACGGATGTGTGTGAAACCGCCGAACCTGTGGATAACTAGGAGACACGGTTTGACCGAGGGGATGCTGTCCACCCGCGGATTCCTCAGGGTTTCCACAACTGACAACCGTGTAGTTCCTTACTCGCGTCTGCTTTCCACCGAGTTATCCACAGTATCCACAGGTGTTAACACCGTTAAGGAGTTAATTCAATTCAAGGGCGATCCGATCACCAGACGGTGGGGAAAGTCCGACGGGCCGGAGGATTGCTCCGGTCGTAGGGATACTCCCGACTGTGGGGCTAGCATGGGAAGCCCTGCACTGGCAGGACCGATGACTACACGTCTCAGAACGATGACAAGGGAGCACCCGTGAGGTTTCAGGTCAACCGCGATGTCTTCAGCGAGGCTGTGTCGTTCGTCGTCAAGCTGCTTCCGCAGCGCAACCCGCAGCCGATCCTCGCCGGAGTCCTGATCGAGGCAGACGGATCCGGACTGACACTCTCGGCCTTCGACTACGAAGCATCCGCTCGGACAACCATCGAAGCCACGGTCGACACACCCGGCACGATCCTCGTCCACGGTCGACTGCTCTCGGACATCGCCAGCCGTCTGCCGAACGCGCCGATCGAGATCGCCGTCGAGGACGACGGCAGCATCACCGTCACCTGCGGGTCCGCACGATTCACCCTCGCCGCCATGCCGGTAGAGGAATATCCCTCGATCCCCGAGGTATCCGGCTCGTCGGGTGTGGTTCCCGCCGACGACTTCGGAACCGCGATCGCCCAGGTCGGCTTCGCCGCGTCGCGTGACGACGTCACCCCCGTGCTCACCGGTGTTCAGCTCGAGGTCTCGGGGCACACGCTCAGCCTCGTCGCGACAGACCGCTACCGAGTCTCGCTCCGAGATGTCCCGTGGGACGGCGAGGCCAGCGAGGCCAGCGCCCTGGTGCCCGCTCGCACGCTTCTCGAGGTAGGCAAGACCTTCGGTCACGCGGGAACGATCCAGATCGCGTTCTCCGGAGCCGGCGACCGCGAGATCATCGCGTTCACGGCGGGCAACAAGACCGTCACCTCCCTGCTGATCAAGGGGAACTTCCCGCCTGTCCGTCGGCTCTTCCCCGAGCAGACCGAGCACTACGCGGTCGTGAACACCGCCGACCTGGTCGAAGCGGTCCGCCGCGTGTCGCTCGTGCTGGATCGCGCAGCTCCGCTGCGCTTCACGTTCACGTCCGACAGCGTCACGATGGACGCGTCGGGCAGCGAGCACGCCCGTGCATCCGAGTCGGTCGACGCGATCCTCTCCGGTGGCGACGACGTCACGCTCGGCCTCAACCCGCAGTACCTGATCGAGGCACTCGGAGCGGTCAAGAGCGAGTTCGTCCGGGTCACCTTCACCTCGAGCGACAACGCGAACAAGCTCAGCCCGGTGCTGATCACGAGCCAGACCTCGGTCGATCAGGCCGGACTCGACTCGTTCAAGTACCTGCTGCAGCCCAACCTCCTGCTCCGCTGATCCTGCGACGGGAGCGCCCCCGCGGCGACAGCGGTGTCGGACCCCGAAGGTAGGCTGACAGCGTGATTGTGGAACACCTGAGCCTGGTCGACTTCCGCAATTACGCGACCGCTGATCTCGCCCTGCACAAGGGTCCGAATGTCCTGGTCGGCCGCAACGGACAGGGCAAGACCAACCTCGCAGAGGCTGTTGTCTTCCTGGCCACTCTCGGATCTCACCGAGTCTCGTCGGATGCGCCGATGGTGCGCGACGGCCAGGATTTCGCCATCATCCGGGCGCGCCTCTCCCATGGCGAACGCAAGGTGCTGGTCGAGGTGCAGCTCAACAAGCAGGGCTCTAACAAGGCACGGATCAACGGCTCGCCGTCGAAGACCAACGAGCTTCCCCGGTATGCCCATGTGGTGCTGTTCGCGCCGGAAGATCTGCAGATCGTGCGCGGTGATCCGTCCTCCCGGCGCCGTTTCGTCGACCAGCTGCTGATCCAGCGCACTCCTCGCATGTCCTCGGTGCTCGCCGACTACGACCGAGTGCTCAAGCAGCGCAACGCCCTTCTGAAGTCCGCACGAGCGCGGGGCATCAAAGGTGAGGGCCTGAGCACCCTCGATGTGTGGGACGACAAGCTCGTCTCCCTCGGCGCCGAGATCATCACGGCGCGTCAGCGTCTCGCAGCCGATCTGCAGCAGCCGGTGGCCGAGGCCTATGCCGCGATCGCCGGCGCGGATCATCGTCCCCAGCTCGATTGGGCGCTCTCCGTGCGAGGCGCCGACCCCGAAGAGGGAGTCGACGCACCCGCCGAGACCTCGGGAGACATCGCCGAGATGTTCCACGCCGCGCTGCTCGCGAAGCGATCCAACGAGCTCGACCGCGGTCTCACCCTCACCGGTCCTCATCGCGACGATCTCGTTCTCCGGGTTCGAGATCTGCCCGTGAAGGGCTACGCATCCCACGGGGAATCCTGGTCCGTCGCGCTCGCTCTGCGCCTCGCCTCGGCCGAGCTGCTGCGCAACGAGTCCCCCGCGGGCGACCCCGTCCTGATCCTCGACGATGTGTTCGCCGAACTCGACGCCGACCGGCGCCAACGGCTCGCCGCGCTGACCGCCGGGTACGAGCAGGTGGTCGTGACCGCAGCCGTGGAGGAGGACATCCCTGAGGTGCTCCACGCGCACGTGGTGAGGATCTCGGGCGGAACCATCAGCGACGAGAGGGAGGTGGCAGATGAGTGACATCACACCCGTTCCGGCATCCGAGACCCCCGAGACCGTCGCGACCTATCTGCGCCTGCGCGGTCTCGCGCCGAGCTCGAAGACGTGGAAGCGCAAGCGGCGCATCGTCGCAGACGATGACAACGCCCCCTTCACGCCCGGTCGCGACCCCGGTCCCCTCGGGGCGGTGCTCGACAAGCTCAGCCGTGACTCCGGGTGGCAGAAGACCCTCGCCCGTGAAGACCTGGTCCGCCAGTGGGCCGATCTGGCAGGCACCGACACGGCGAAGCACTCCGAACCCGTCTCACTCGAGCGCGGAGTGCTCACCGTGAAGTGCGACTCGACGGCGTGGGCCAAGAACCTGCAGTACATGCGCGGGACGATCCTCACGGAGATCGGACGACGGTATCCGGACGCCGGTGTCGAGAACCTCCGCTTCATCGGACCGGACGTACCCTCGTGGAAATGGGGTCCCAGAGTCGTTCCAGGACGGGGCCCACGCGATACCTACGGGTAGGGCACCGTCCAGGGGGTTCGAGCGGCTCAGAGGGCCACACACGGCCGTTCAGCGGGATTTCGAGTCGAAAGACCGCTAGAATGGGAGTTCGTGATATCGATGTGGAGAATGCCCTCTGATGACGCCTGAATTCCCTGCTGACGAGACGGAATCGACCACCGGGGAAACCCCTGACCCCTCACAGGGCGCAGAGACCCAGACTCCCGCGGAAGCGGAGACGAGGTCCACATCGATCTCCCCCAAGATCAAGCAGCCCGGCGAGTACGGTGCCGACTCGATCCAGATCCTCGAGGGTCTCGAAGCCGTCCGCAAGCGCCCCGGTATGTACATCGGTTCCACCGGCCCGCGCGGCCTGCACCACCTGGTCTACGAGATCGTCGACAACTCGGTCGATGAGGCTCTCGCCGGCTACGCCGACACGATCTTCGTGACGCTGCTCGAAGACGGCGGCGTGCGCGTCATCGACAACGGCCGCGGGATCCCGGTCGACCCGCACTCCTCCGACCCGTCGAAGTCGACCGTCGAGGTCGTGCTGACGATCCTGCACGCCGGTGGCAAGTTCGGCGGTGGCGCCTACGCCGTCTCGGGTGGTCTGCACGGTGTCGGCTCGTCTGTCGTGAACGCCCTGTCGACCCGCTTCGACGTCGAGGTCAAGCAGAAGGGCTTCGTCTGGCGGCACAGCTTCGCCGATGGCGGAGTGCCGCAGCAGAAGCTCATCAAGGGCGAAGAGACCGACGACACCGGCACGAGCATCACGTTCTGGCCGGATGCCTCGATCTTTACCGAGACGACGGACTTCGACTACGACACCCTGCGCACGCGCTTCCAGCAGATGGCGTTCCTCAACAAGGGACTCCGCATCGAGCTGCTCGACGAGCGCGCATCCTCGGCCTACGAGGTCGAAGAAGCCGGTGTGACCACCACCAAGCAGCCCGGAGATGTCTTCTTCTACGAGCGCGGACTCGTCGACTACGTCGAGTACCTGAACAAGGTGCGTCATGCCGAGGTCGTCAACGACGAGATCATCGCGTTCGAGTCCGAGGACACAGCGCGGAAGATCTCGCTCGAGGTCGCGATGCAGTGGACCACCTCGTACACCGAGAACGTCTTCACCTATGCGAACACGATCAACACGCACGAGGGTGGCACCCACGAAGAGGGCTTCCGCGCCGCGCTCACCACGCTGGTGAACAAGTACGCGCGCGCGAACAACATCCTCAAGGAGAAGGACGACAACCTCTCCGGTGACGACGTGCGCGAAGGATTGACCGCCGTCATCTCGATCAAGCTGGGCGAGCCCCAGTTCGAGGGTCAGACCAAGACCAAGCTGGGCAACACCGAGGCCAAGGCGTTCGTGCAGAAGGTCGTGGGCGACCAGCTCGGCGACTGGTTCGACCGCAACCCGGCTCAGGCGAAGAACATCATCCGCAAGGCGCTCGACGCCGCGACCGCACGTCTCGCCGCTCGCAAGGCGCGCGAGACCGCACGGCGCAAGAGCGTGTTCGAGTCGGCCGCGATGCCCGACAAGCTCAAGGACTGCACCAGCAAGGACCCCTCGATCAGCGAGATCTTCCTCGTCGAGGGTGACTCGGCCGGCGGCTCGGCGGTGCAGGGACGCGACCCGCACACGCAGGCGATCCTCGCGCTCCGCGGCAAGATCCTCAACGTCGAGCGCGCTCGTCTCGACAAGGCGCTCGGCAACCGCGAGGTCCAGGCGATGATCCAGGCCTTCGGCACGGGCATCGGCGAGGACTTCGACATCGAGAAGGCGCGCTATCACAAGATCGTGCTGATGGCGGACGCCGACGTCGACGGGCAGCACATCACGACGCTGCTGCTCACGCTGCTGTTCCGCTACATGCGCGGACTCATCGAGGCCGGCTTCGTGTACCTCGCGATGCCGCCGCTGTACCGCCTCAAGTGGTCGAACCAGCCGCACGAGTACGTGTTCAGCGACGCAGAGCGCGATGCCCTGCTCAAGTTCGGCCTCGACAACGGCAAGCGCATCCCGAAGGATGCCGGCATCCAGCGCTACAAGGGTCTCGGCGAGATGAACGCCAAGGAGCTGTGGGAGACCACGATGGACCACACCACGCGGACACTTCGCCAGGTGACCATCGAGGATGCCGCGGCGGCTGACGAGATCTTCAGCGTGCTGATGGGTGAGGACGTCGAATCACGACGCAGCTTCATCCAGCGCAACGCCAAGGACGTCCGCTTCCTCGACATCTGAGGCGCTCCGCGCCCTGCATTCGCTCGACTAACGACCGGAATTGACAACACACATGACTGACGACGTACGCCCCGAGCCCCCGGCACACGACCACGGAAACATCGACCAGGTCGACCTGAAGTTCGAGATGGAGCGCAGCTATCTCGACTACGCGATGGCCGTGATCGTCGGCCGTGCGCTCCCCGACGTGCGTGACGGTCTGAAGCCCGTGCACCGCCGCGTGATCTACGGCATGTACGACGGCGGATTCCGCCCCGACAAGTCGTTCTCGAAGTGCGCCCGTGTCGTCGGCGAGGTCATGGGTCAGTACCATCCCCACGGTGACTCGGCGATCTACGATGCCCTCGTTCGTCTCGTGCAGCCGTGGGCGTTGCGGTATCCGCTGGCGTTGGGTCAGGGCAACTTCGGCTCTCCCGGCAACATGGGCGCCGCGGCTCCTCGATACACCGAGACCAAGATGGCTCCGCTCGCGCTCGAGATGGTGCGCGACATCGAAGAAGACACGGTCGACTTCCAGGACAACTACGACGGCCAGACCCAGGAGCCGACGGTCCTTCCCGCACGGTTCCCGAACCTGCTCGTCAACGGTTCGGTCGGAATCGCCGTCGGCATGGCGACGAACATTCCCCCGCACAACCTGCGTGAGATCTCGGATGCTGCGCTCTGGGCTCTCGACAACCCCGGCCTTCCGCGTGAGGAGCTGCTCGACGGGCTGATCCAGCGTGTTCCCGGACCCGACTTCCCGACCGGCGCTCAGATCCTGGGTACCAAGGGAATCCACGAGGCCTACCGCACCGGACGCGGATCCATCACGATGCGCGCGGTCGTCAACGTCGAGGAGATCCAGGGCCGCACGTGCCTCGTGATCACCGAGCTGCCGTACCAGGTCAACCCCGACAATGTCGCCGTGAAGATCGGCGACCTCGTCCGTGACGGCAAGATCAGCGGCATCGCCGACATCCGCGACGAGTCCTCGGACCGCACGGGTCAGCGCCTCGTCGTCGTGCTCAAGCGCGACGCGGTCGCGAAGGTCGTGCTCAACAACCTGTACAAGCACACGCAGCTGCAGGAGAACTTCGGCGCGAACATGCTGGCGATCGTCGATGGCGTGCCGCGCACGCTGGCGCTCGACGGGTTCGTGACCTACTGGATCACGCACCAGCTCGAGGTCATCGTCCGCCGCACGCGCTTCCGTCTGGCGAAGGCCGAGCGTCGCATGCACATCCTGCGCGGCTACCTCAAGGCGCTCGACGCGCTCGACGAGGTCATCGCCCTGATCCGTCGCTCTGCCACGGTCGACGACGCCCGCGAGGGACTCAAGAAGCTCCTCGACATCGATGACGACCAGGCTCAGGCCATCCTCGACATGCAGCTCCGTCGCCTCGCGGCGCTCGAGCGGCAGAAGATCCTCGACGAGGCGGCCGAGCTCGAACGGCTCATCGCCGAGTACCAGGCGATCCTGGCCGATGAGGCGCTGCAGCGCGACATCATCCGCGAAGAGCTCACGGGTATCGTCGACCGCTTCGGCGACGACCGTCGCACGCACATCCTGCACGGCTTCGACGGCGATGTCTCGATGGAAGACCTCATCGCTGAGGAGGAGATGGTCGTCACCATCACCCGTGCCGGCTACATCAAGCGCACTCGCAGCGACAACTACCGTTCGCAGCACCGCGGCGGCAAGGGCATCAAGGGTGCTCAGCTGCGAGCGGATGACATCGTCGAGCACTTCTTCGTGACGACGACGCACCACTGGCTGCTGTTCTTCACCGACAAGGGACGCGTCTACCGCGCGAAGACCTATGAGGTCCCCGAGGCCGGGCGCGACGCCAAGGGAACGCACGTCGCGAACCTGCTCGCCCTGCAGCCGGACGAGAACATCGCGCAGGTGCTCGACATCCGCGACTACGCGGTCGCCGACTACCTGGTGCTCGCGACGCGCGACGGTCTCGTCAAGAAGACGCGCCTCGACGCGTATGACACCAACCGACAGGGCGGCGTCATCGCGATCCGTCTCAACGACGAGGACGAGCTGGTCTCGGCGCTCATGGTGAACGCCGAGGACGACATCCTCCTCATCAGCCGCCGGGGCATGTCCGTCAGATTCAGTGCGACCGACGAAGCGCTGCGCCCGATGGGACGTGCGACCGCCGGAGTGAAGGGCATGAAGTTCCGCGAGGGCGACAGCCTGCTGTCGGCATCCGTCGCAGCCCCCGGTCAGTTCGTGTTCGTGGTGACCGACGGCGGGTACGCGAAGCGCACGGCCATCGACGAATACCGCGTCCAGGGGCGCGGCGGATTCGGCATCAAGGTGGCCAAGCTCAACGATGATCGGGGCACTCTCGCGGGTGGTCTGATGGTCTCGTCCGACGACGAGGTCCTTGTGGTTCTGTCCAGCGGCAAGGTGGTACGCTCTGCCGTGGCCGAGGTGCCCGCGAAGGGCCGGGACACCATGGGAGTGGTGTTCGCACGGACCACGGAAGCGGACCGGATCCTCGCCATCGCCCGCAATGGTGAGCGGGGCCTCACCGAGGAAGACGAATCGGATGAGGTGGAGTCCGAGTCCCCCTCCCCCGAGACGAACGAGAACCCTGAGGAAGCAGACGCATGAGCACAGTAGCCGACAAGCTGGCGAAGAAGTCCACGCGTAAGACCGGTGGCAAGCAGGTGCGCCTGCGCCTCGTCTACGTGGACTTCTGGTCGGCCGTGAAGCTGTCGTTCCTGGGCGCAGTCGCGCTCGCGATCGTCACGATGGTGTCGTTCTTCCTGATCTTCCTCGTGCTGCAGGCGACCGGCATCCTCACGCAGGCCGACGAGTTCATCGGCACGATCACCGATAACTCGGTGCGGATCTCCGAGGTCGCGGGGCTTCCGCAGGTGATGGCCTTCGCCGCTGTCGTCTCGATCCTGAACCTCATCGTGTTCACGGTGCTCGGTGCCGTCGTCGCCGGTATCTACAACGTCGCCGTGAAGGTGACCGGCGGGCTGCTGGTCGGCTTCATGTCGAACTGATCCTCAGGATTCGAATGAGGGGCGGATGCGAGCTGCATCCGCCCCTTCTTTCTCTTCCCGACGAGTAGGGAAAACCCGAAGCCGGGTGTCTGGTTGGCTCGGTGTCGGCCTGATCGGTGCCGCCGTACCTTTGAACCATGACGACACACACTGCCACGCCGTCGCCGGCGACGGCCACGAAGCCGCCGCTGCGCCTCGTGCTCTCGATCCTGCATCTCGCGGGCATCGGAGTCATCGGCGGCTTCATCTTCGCGACTCTTTCCGGACTCCTCGGCACCGGCCTCGGCCTGCTCTTCGCGGCCGGCGTCGGCATCGTGCTGCTCGTCGGCCTCGTCTACGCGCTCTTCGGTGTGGGATGGTTCGAGGTGGCGCGGGTCAGCGCCCTCTACAAGTCGCCGATCACGCCGCTCAGATGGCGCCCGCGGGACCGCCCCGGATTCGCCGGCTGGCTGCGCTCGCTCGGACGCCAGGCCATCGACGGCCGTATGTGGCGGGCTCTCGCGAACTTCGCGATCACCGCCGTACTCGGCTGGATCGTTCTGCGCCTCGCCTTCGGCCTGGTCTGGTCGATCGCGATCTCGTTCGCGCCGCTGACCGGAGCGGATGCCGTGATGGGTCCGTTCGGCGGAGGCGGCATCGACCCGGCGTGGGCTCCGCTCATCGGCATCCTCGGGATCGCCGCCTGCCTCGCTGGAATGATCGGATTGGCGCTCCTGAACCGAGTGCTCTCCCTCGCCATCGTCGTGCGCAGCCGTGAGGCAGAGCTCACGGAGCGAGTGCGCACCAGCACCGCTCAGCGGGAAGGCGCGGTGCGCGCCGCCGACGTCGAGCGCACCCGCATCGAGCGGGATCTGCACGACGGCGTCCAGCCGCGCCTCGTCTCGGTCGGCATGACCCTGGGGCTCGCCCAGCAGAAGATCGACAACGACCCGGATGCCGCGAAAGAGCTGATCGCCGAGGCCCACACCTCGACCAAGGCCGCGATCACCGAACTGCATCAGCTGGCCCGCGGCATCCACGCGTCGGTCCTCGACGACCGAGGTCTGGACGCGGCGCTGTCTGCTCTCGCAGGGCGCTCGCACATCCCCGTGAGCCTCGACGTGCGGATGGACGGCCGCTGCAGCCGCGAGGCTGAGGCAGCCGTGTACTTCTCGATCGCCGAGTCGCTCACGAACGCCGCCAAGCACTCGCGAGCCAGCGAGGCGCGGGTCACCGTCCGTCTCCGCGACGGCGGGGTGCTCTGGGCACGTGTCGAGGACAACGGCATGGGCGGCGCACAGGTGCAACCAGGCGGTGGTCTCGACGGCATCGCCAACCGCATCCTGGCAGCCGGCGGAACCTTCCGCCTCGAGAGCCCCGTCGGCGGTCCGACCAGCCTGGAGGTGAACGTGCCATGCGCATCCTGATCTGCGAGGACTCCGTCCTGCTGCGCGAGGGTCTCGTGCGACTGCTCGAGGACGCCGGCCACAGTGTGGTCGCGGCCCTGCCCGACACCAGCGGTCTCAGCGAAGCCGTGATCGAGACCGACCCGGAGCTCTGCATCCTCGATGTGAGGCTGCCCCCGACCTTCACCGACGAGGGCATCCGCGCAGCACTCGGGCTGCGCGATACGAACCCCGCGCTTCCGCTGCTGGTGCTCTCTCAGTACGTCGAGGAGCGCTATGCGTCTGACCTCATCGCAGCGCAGGGTGGGCCGCTGGGCTATCTGCTCAAGGATCGGGTCGCCGATGTCTCGGAGTTCCTCGCCTCGGTGCAGAGGATCTCGGAGGGCGCGACAGTGCTCGACCCCGAGGTCGTGGCTCAGCTGCTCACCCGCCGCAACCGCGACGACCGCATGCAGCGCCTCACCGAACGCGAGCGCACCGTGCTGGCGCTCATCGCCGAAGGCAAGTCGAACCAGGCCATAGCCGGCCTGCTCTTCCTCTCGGAGGCGAGCGTGGAGAAGCACATCACCGCGATCTTCCAGAAGCTGGGCTTCGAGCAGGGCGAGTCGGGCAACCGACGTGTGCTGGCGGCCCTCGCACACATCGAGAACACGGGTGGCACGACGCCGACCGGACAGACAGGACTGGGACGATGACCACGAGCAACGACGACTTCCAGGGTGGGCATACCCCGCTCACTCCTCCGCCGGCATCCTCTCCGCAGGGTCAGGAACCCGCCCCGGCACCCGGTGCGACTTCTGCTCAGGCGGCGCCCGCCGATGCGGGACGCTCGTCGGGAACGACGGCGATCATGATCGTGACGGCGATCGTCGGCGGCATCGCGCTCCTCGGCGCGGGAGGGTCTGCAGCCGTCGCAGCGAGCGGCAGCATGATGGCGACCACGCAGGGCAGCGACGCGGTGCTGACCGAGGATGCCTCGGGGATCGAGGGCCTCGATCTCGACGTGGATGCCGGAAACATGCGCGTCGAGTTCGGAGACGTCGACGAAGCCCGGTTGGCGGTCACCAACGCGCGCGGCCCTGCCTGGACCCTCGAGCGCGAGGGCGACGACCTGGTGGTCCGCAGTCCGGAGTTCCGGTTCGGCTGGTGGTTCGGCAGCTGGTTCGGTGACGACCAGTCGGCCGTGCTGACTCTTCCCGAAGACCTGCGCGATGCACAGCTCGACGCCGACCTGACGCTCGACGCGGGCAGCCTCGACGTGGTCGGCGACTTCGGTGCTCTCGACGTCACCGTCAACGCGGGCGCCCTGGATGTCGAGGGCGCGGCACGCAGCCTCAGCATCGACATGAGCGCCGGCCGCGCGGATGCGCTACTCGACGGCGTCGACGAGGCGGATCTGAGTGTCTCGGCCGGCGATCTCAACGTCGAACTGACCGGGCGTGCGCCCTCGCAGACGACGATCGATGTGAGCGCGGGGTCGGTCGACCTCACGGTTCCCGACGAGTCGTACTCGATCACCCAGGACGTCAGCGCCGGATCGCTCGACGCGAAGATCGACCAGTCCTCGGACACCCGGAACGCCATCGACGTCACGCTCTCCGCAGGCAGCGTGACCGTCCGCCCGGGGCGCTGACCATGATCGAGGGCGGGGGCGCGCCGGTGCCCTCGCCCTCGATTGGGTATTTCCAGGAATCTCCGGTAAAGTTTCGGAGGTTGACGGGGCTATAGCTCAGGCGGTTAGAGCGCTTCACTGATAATGAAGAGGTCCCAGGTTCAAGTCCTGGTAGCCCCACTCCACAACTCAAGAAATTCCCTCACGGGGCCTTAGCTCAGTTGGTAGAGCGCCTGCTTTGCAAGCAGGATGTCAGGAGTTCGAATCTCCTAGGCTCCACACTGTGTTGAGACAGTTCGAGAAGGCCCCGCCATGTGCGGGGCCTTCTCGTTTCTCCGCTCTCCACAGGTGTTAACAACCCTGTTAACAACTGGGTGGGTCGCGCTCCTCTCAGGAGAATCGCGAGTTATCAACCCCCCTTCACACTTCCAAATTCAGGGCGTAGCGTGCACGCATGACTGAAGGGGAGATGATGATCCAGACGGAGATCGTGTTCGACGGATCCACCTACCTGCTCTCCCAGGATCAGGACGTCGACGATCTGCGACAACGCATCGAGTCGGCCACGAGGACTTCGGGTACGTTCGTCGACATGGTCGTGGTGGGAAACAAGGCCGTGAGCGTGTTGATCACTCCCAGCACCCGGGTCACGATCAGCGTCGCGACGGTGGCGTACGACCCGCGTGACACCGGCGACGTCGACTTCCCCTACAGCGGGCTCTACGACGAACTCTGAGCCGGAACGCGGGCGCCGGACCCCCTGATCAGAGCTTCGGGCCGCCGATGATCCGCACGGGACCCCGAGCCTCGCGGATGCTCACCCTCTCGCCTTTCTGAGTCACGACGATCTCGTCGCGATCTGCGAGCACGGCGGCGACTCGCCGGACGTCGGGCATCACCGACCGCCATGATGGACCACCCACCGTTCGTGCCACGTCACTCGGACAGATCGACGACCCGCTCCGTTTTCGCGTGAGTGCGCGAATCGCCGCAGCGATCCGGTCGTCGAAGCCGTCACCGGCACGCTCCTCCCACCAGGGTGCCCCGCGTTCACCCAGCGCCGTCTTCGCATCCTGCACCCGAGGTCGAGCAACGGGATCCTGGGCCTTGACGGCACGACGCGCTGCCATCAACTCGTCCACCAGCTCCTGGCGGAACGTGTCGGGGATCGACGGGTCGGTCGCTCGCCATCGTCGGCCGTCGATGATGACGTGATGACCGTCCGCGGTGCGCTCCGCACCGCGCGCGTCGCCGCTGTGGGGGCTGTCGTCGAGTGCCATGAGGGCAGTCTCGCCACCCGGATCATGTCCACCAAGGGGCTTGACCGATCGTGGGCTTCCCACGGCGACCTGCCAGAGGAGTTCAGACCGCGGTGAGCCCGTGCGGCGCGACGTTCAGTCGCTCGCATCCGTCGGCGGTCACGACGACGATGTCCTCGATGCGTGCACCCCACCCGCCCGCGAAGTAGATGCCGGGTTCGATGCTGAAGGCCATGCCCTCGCGCAGCACCAGATCGTTGCCAGGCGCGATGTACGGCTCCTCGTGCACGGAGACGCCGATGCCGTGACCCGTGCGGTGCAGGAAGGCCTCTCCGAGCCCTGCCTCGGCGAGCACCGAGCGTGCCGCGGCATCGACCTCCTCGGCCGTCGCCCCGGGGCGCACGGCGTCGACGGCGGCCTGCTGGGCGCGCACGAGCACGGCGATTCGATCGGCGGCCTCGCCATCGGGCGTGCCGACCACGTAGGTGCGCGTGCTGTCGGAGTTGTAGCCACTCGGCACTGCTCCCCCGATGTCGACGACCACGATCTCTCCGTCGCCGATCACGCGGTCCGACACCTCGTGGTGAGGATCGGCGCCGTGGGGACCCGAGCCGACGATGACGAACTCGACGGTGTGGTGCCCCTCGGCGATGATGGCCTCGGCGATGTCCGCCGCCACCTCTCGCTCGGTGCGCCCCGCGCGCAACCACTCGGGCACACGGCGATGCACGGCGTCGATCGCGGCCCCGGCCCTGCGAAGCTCGGTGACCTCCTCGGCATCCTTGATCATGCGACCCTCACGCAGCACCGGCGTCGCGAGTTCGACGTGCACGTGGATCCGGTCAGCGAGAGGGATGACGTGCAGCGCCGGCAGGGCGTCGGAGACGCCCACCCTGGAGACGGTGCCGAGGGCCGCGGCCACGAGGTCGTAGGGGTTCTCCCCGTCGACCCAGTCCGAGACGGCCAGTTCGAGCTCCCCCACCGCGGTCGTCCTGACCTTGGACAGCTCCATCCGCGGCACGATGATCGTGGGAGCGAGTCCGGGTCCGAGCACGAGTGCGGTCAGGCGTTCGATCGTGTCGCCCTCGACGCCGACCAGATACTGAAGGTCGGCGCCCGGACCCACGACTATGGCGTCGAGACCGGCGTCGGCGGCGAGGGACGCGGCGCGGTCGAGTCGGGCGGCGTACACGGAGGCGGGGAACGGCAATGTGCTCACG
>JAESFY010000302.1_pt1 | contig 14045 bp, 9 predicted proteins | sample 9266201 | NCBI WGS metagenome assembly JAESFY01 (sample SAMN14515071, study PRJNA621656) | algae metagenome | isolation source: Nodosilinea sp. WJT8-NPBG4 and co-occurring heterotrophs from soil, lower... | place: USA: Pinto Basin, Colorado Desert, California | collected 2006-05-27 | reverse complement strand
TGATCTCGTACCCGTACGCCGGTTGCTCGGCGAGGAGGGCCAGAACGATGCCCTCCAGAGTGCCCTTGAGCATCTCGGTCATCTGCTTGCCCATCGGATCCTCCTTTCATCTCGGTCGGTACGCAGTGTTGCTGGGTACCGGTACAAAGTAACACTGACTACCGGTACTTAGCAGCACCGAATACTGAAATACTTTCGGAGGCCTTTGTCGGAGGCTCCTGACAGGCTCGTCGAGTGAGTGAAGACCAGAAGGAGAAGTGGGCGAACCCCGCGGCGCCGATCCACCATGCGGTCGCGGCCTGGGCCGCAGCATGCGCCGAGCGCGCGCTGCCGATCTTCGAGGAACTGCATCCCGATGACGCGAGGCCGCGCGCAGCGGTCGATGCGCTGCACGCGTGGATGCGTGGCGAGATACCGATGACAGCGTGCCGCGCCGCCGCCTTCGCCGCGCATGCCGCGGCACGGGAAGCCGAGACGCCGGCAGCCGTCGCGGCCGCGCGCGCCGCCGGGCAGGCCTCCGCCGTCGCTCACATGTTCGACCACTCGCCGCATGCGGCGACCTATGCCGCGAAGGCCGTCGGACTCCATCGCGGCGACGCTGCCCGTGCGGCGGAACGCGAATGGCAGTGGGCTCATCTCGCCCCGGAGCTGCGCGAGATCGGCTTTCCCCGCGGGCTGTGACGGCGGCGCATCCGCTGCCGCGTCATCCGCTAGCCTCGTGCCGATGGCTCTCACCGATCTCCCCCTCGACCAGCTCCGCACCTTCCGGCCCGATGTGCCCGAGCCCGCGGATTTCGACGACTTCTGGGCGCGCACGCTCGCCGAATCGCGCGCGCTCGCGGCAGCGCCGGTCATCGCGCCGGCCACCACACCGATCACCCAGCTGATCGTCGAGGACCTGACGTTCAGCGGATTCGGCGGCGAGCCGATCCGCGCGTGGATCACCCGCCCGCGGCTCGAGGGGCCGCTGCCGACGGTCGTCGAGTACATCGGCTACGGAGGCGGCCGCGGCCTTCCCGGCGAGCGGCTGCAGTGGGCGGCGGCGGGCTACGTGCACGTGCTGATGGACACTCGCGGTCAGGGCGGCGGCTGGGGGTCAGGCGGCGACACGCCTGACCCGCATGGCTCGGAAGGCGCGACCCCCGGGTTCATGACCCGCGGCATCCAGCATCCGGACACATACTTTTACCGCCGTGTCTTCACGGATGCCGTGCTGCTCATCGACGCCCTGATGCAGCTGGATGCCGTTGACGAGAGCCGCATCAGCGTAACCGGCGGCAGCCAGGGTGGCGGCATCAGCCTGGCCGCGGCCGCGCTGCATCCGGCGGTCTCCGCCGCGATGCCCGACGTGCCGTTCCTCTGCCACTTCCGCCGGTCGGTGTCGCTCACCCCCGACAACCCGTTCACCGAGATCGCGCGCTACCTGTCGGTGCATCGCGCGCGCGTCGACCAGGTTTTCCAGACGTTGTCGTACTTCGACGGCGTGAACTTCGCCCGCCGCGTCTCGGCGCCTGTGCTGTTCTCGGTCGCGCTCATGGACCCGATCGTGCTGCCCTCGAGCGTGTTCGCGGCCTTCAACCACTGCGGTTCAGCGGATGCCGAGATCGAGGTCTACGAGTTCAACGGGCACGAGGGCGGTCAGGCCGTGCAGTGGCTGCGCCAGACCGAGTGGCTGGCTGCGCGGATCTGACGTCCCGCGCCTGACGCTTCGGTCAGACGGCGAGGACGGAAAGCACGTTCCCGGCGGGATCCTTGAACCAGGCGATGTCCGGGCCCTTGCCCGGGGCGCCGTGCGAGATGCCTTTGTCATCGGTGCCCATGTCGGGGTCGGCGTAGATCTTCGTCACGACCCCGCGCGAGTTGAGCTCGTCGACCGCGGCCTCGACATCGTCGACCGGGAAGTTCAGGATCGTGAAGCTCGCCGGCGTGTGGTCGGGTTTCGAGTACACGAGGATCGTCCCGCCCTCGGACAGGTTGATCTCGAGGAAGCCCATGGCATTGTCGGAGACGTCCATGCCGAGGGTCTCGCCGTAGAAGGTGCGAGCCGCATCGATCGAGTCGACGCTGAACCCGCTGAACGCGCGCGTGGTCTGGAAAGCGGTCATGGGTTCAGCATGCCCCGGTCCGGGCGGCGTGTCCAGGGTTCCCACCCTCCGCTCGGCCGGATGCGAAAGACTGGACTCATGACCTCGTCGCCGCTCGAAAACCTGCTCGCCCGTATCGTCGACAGCGGACTGCTGGATGAACCGGTCGTCGAGAACGGCCTGATCTATGGCCGGGCCAGCATCGACGCCGCGGGCACGGTCGTGACGGTCAACGTCGATCCAGAGCTCGACGACGACGTGGAGGAGCTCGACGACGATGCGCTCGTCGAGGCCGTCTCTCGCATCCTCTCGGTGAACGAGTCGCGCTGGCGCGCCGTGATCGACGAGGTCGCCGACGACATCGACGATGCCGTCGACGGCGAGCCGGTGATCGAGCAGATCGACTTGCGGGACGACCTCGAGGCGACCTCGGTCGTCGTGTTCGCGGATGCCGTGCTGCTGGCCTTCGACGCTCCGAAGCAGTTCCCCGACTCCCGCATCCTCGTACAGCTCGATGATGACCTGGTGGTCGCGAACATCGAGGTCCGCGACCGCGAAGGTCTCTGAATCACCCTCGTCCCCCACCGCTTTCGACCGCTGAGCGCACCACCTCACCCCAGGGGTGAAAACCGGGGGTGAAATCCGCCCCGACGGCCATCTCGGCATACGCGCGAAAGGCAAGCTTGCGGAGGCCCAGACCGCCGCGTCGTGATTCGACTGCGGTGGTCGGTATGCCGCCAGAGGGGGCGGGGGTTTCCGTGTGCGCGAGTGCGCGCCGGATGCGATCAGGGGAGAGCAGTCGTGGTATTTCGTGTTGCGCCAGAGCACCGCACATCGTTCGAGGAAGGGCGCGAACCAGACGCGAGAAGCTGGCGACGGCGAATGAAGAAGCTCCTCAGCGGAATCGCCGGCACGGCCCTCGTCGCATCGTCCATGATCTTCGTCGGCGGCACGCTGACTGCGGCTCCTGCGTCGGCCGCGGAGGAATTCCTCTGCACCCCGGGCGCGGTCTACGTGCAGAGCGCGACCGAGATCCGCGAGTTCGCGGTGAACGAGCAGGGCGGTGCGCCCGGTGACGGCGGCACGCTCGGCTCCGCCGGTTTCGGCGACAATCACTCCGACAACGGCCTCGGCATCTCGGCGGGCGGTCGCTACGCCTACACGGTGACGAACACCTCCTCCAGCAAGGTGCTCGCCAAGCACGACCGCGTCACCGACACCACCACGCGCACGTCGTTCACCCTGAACTCGGCCGTGCTGCGCGGTGCGGTGCATCCGGTCACCGGCGTCTACTACTTCGCGAGCAGCACGTCGAACAACGCGATCAACCTGTTCGCCTGGGACGAGAGCGTTTCGCCGCAGACCTACGTCCAGGTCGGCACACTGCGCCCGACCGCAGGCAGCAGCGCGTTCGGCGCCAACGGCGACATGGCGTTCAGCGCCTCCGGCCAGCTCGTCCTCGTCGCCGACCGCCACATCTACTCGGCTGATCTTCCGACGACCCTCGAGTCCAGCACGGCGACGATCGACGCCAAGCAGGTGCACGACATGGGTGACGGCATCCAGGGCAACGGCATCGCCTTCGGTAACCGCGGTCACATCTTCGTCTCCGTCTCCGGCGGTGGCAGCCGCATCCTCGAGGTCGACCTCCCCCGCGGCGAGACCGTCAACACCACGTCGCTCGGCAGCTTCGCGCCGACCGACATGTCGAGCTGCACGTTCCCCAACACCCTCACGCTCAAGAAGGACCTTCCGGGTGGCCGCCAGGCACCCACCGACCAGTTCGGGCTCAGCGTCCAGGCTCCCGTCGGCTACCAGGACCTGCAGACGGATGCCACGACGACAGGCACCGCGTCCGGTGTGCAGCCGGACTACGCGGGTCCGATCTTCACCAATCAGGGTGATGTCTTCGCGCTCGCCGAGACGGCCTCCGGAACGACCGACCTCAACCGCTACGACGCGTCCCTGATCTGCGAGCAGCTGAACCCGGACGGTTCCACCACACCGGTCGCGGTGACGGCGTCGAACCAGGTCACGCAGCCCGCCGGCGCGCTCGGCACCGACGTGGTCTGCACCTTCTCCAACGCGCTGCTGGTGCCCGGCCTCGAGCTGCGGAAGTCATCCGACCCGGTCGCAGGCACCGCTGTCGCCGCGGGCCAGCAGATCACCTACACGGTCGAAGCCGAGAACACCGGCACCACGACCCTCGACCCCGTGCAGATCAGCGATGACCTCTCCGGAGTTTTCGACGACGCCGAGTACCAGGGTGACGTCGCCACCGAGATCGACGGCACCCCGGTCGCGTCCGGCGCGGCATCCGTCACGGACGACACACTCGCCTGGACCGGCGTGCTCGCGCCCGGCCAGATCGTCAGCATCACTTACTCCGTCATCGTCGACGAGGGCGGCGAGGGTGCGAGCATCGACAACAGCGTGACCGCCTCGGGCACGCCTCCCAGCGGATTCGACCCGATCATTCCTCCCGCCGTCACCACCGGGCACCCGGTCGCCGGCTTCGAGATCGCCAAGAGCGCCGACCCGACTTCCGGCACGGTCGTCGAGCCCGGGCAGGTCATCGAATACACGGTCACCGGCACCAACACCGGTGGGACGACCCTGAACCCGGCATCCGTCGCCGATGACCTGGCCGGAGTGCTCGCGCACGCCGCATACAACGCCGACATCGCGACCGCCATCGACGGCGTCCCGCTCACCACGGGCGGCGCGACCCTCACGGGCACCGACCTCTCCTGGAGTGGCGCGCTGCAGCCCGGACAGGTCGTGACGATCACCTACTCGGTGACCGTGAACGACGGCACGTCCGGCGAGATCCTGAGCAACGTGGCATCCGGAACGGCCACCCCGACCACGCCGAACCCTGCCGACCCCACGGGCCCGCAGATCCCCGGACAGCCGATCGTGCCTCCGACGGCGACGACCGAGCACCCGGTGATCGGATCAGGCTTCACCATCAGCAAGTCGGCCGCCCCGGCCTCCGGAACCGCCGTCGAGGCCGGAGACACGATCGAGTACACGATCACCGGAACCAACACGGGCGACACCGCTCTCGACCCTGCCGAGATCGTCGATGACCTCTCCGGCGTGCTCGACGACGCGGCGTACAACGACGACGTGACTGCCGATCGCGGCACTCCGACCGTCACCGGCTCCACACTCACCTGGACCGGCTCCATCCCGCAGGGCGAGTCCGTCACGATCCGATACAGCGTGACCGTCGACGAGGGCGTCGAGAGCGCCCTGCTGGAGAACGTGGCGAACGGCGAGGCGACTCCGCTCATCCCGGTCGACCCCGCAGACCCCGATGGTCCGACGACCCCGGGCACGCCGATCACTCCGCCGCAGGCCGAGACCTCGCACCCCGTGGTCGACACCGGCTTCGAGGTCAGCAAGACCGCTGATCCGGCATCCGGCACCGCCGTCAGTGCGGGAGACACGATCGAGTACACGGTCTCCGGTACGAACACCGGCAACACGGTGCTCGACCCGGCGACCATCACCGACGACCTGTCCGCTGTGCTGACGGACGCCGTGTACAACGGCGACGCCGTCGCCACGGTCGGCACCGTGAACGTGGTGGGCACGAGCCTCGACTGGACGGGCGCGCTCGCACCCGGCGACGACGTCGTGATCACCTACACGGTGACCGTGAACGCCGACGCGACCGGTGTCCTGCTGCAGAACTCCGCCGACGGAGAGGCCACACCGCTGATCCCGGCCGATCCGACCGATCCGGACAGCCCGACCACGCCCGGCACTCCCGTCACGACGCCTCCGGCTGTCACCGAGCACCCGGTGGTCAACCCGGGCTTCACGGTGACCAAGACGGCCGACCCGGCCTCGGGGACCGCCGTGGACCCGGGCAGCGTCATCGAGTACACCGTGACCGGCACCAACACGGGTGACACCGTGCTGGATCCCGTCGAGATCACCGATGACCTCGCCGGTGCTCTGGCGCACGCCTCGTACAACGATGACGTGGTCGCCTCTCGCGGCACCGCCGACGTGGCGAGCGCTGCCCTGACTTGGAGCGGCTCGCTCGCTCCGGGTGAGAACGTCGTCATCACCTACTCGGTGACGATCGACGGGGATGCCGGCGGCGAGACCGTGCGCAACTCCGTGACGGGAACGGCTACGCCGCTGCTGCCGGAGGACCCGAGCGACCCGCAGAGCCCGACGACACCCGGTACGCCGGTCGTGCCGCCGACGGTGACGACGGAGCACCCGGTCAACCAACCCGGATTCGCGTTCGCCAAGACCGTCGACCCGGCATCCGGCACCGCGGTGGATCCCGGTCAGGTGCTCACGTACACCCTGACCGGCACGAACACCGGACAGACCGCGCTGGACACCGTCGCGATCGTCGACGACCTGTCCGGCGTGCTCGAGAGCGCCTCGTTCAACGATGACGCCTCGGCGACCATCGGAGGAGCCGCCGCCGGGCCTGTGGAGCTCGTGGGTGACGAGCTCTCGTGGACCGGAGCGCTGGCCGTCGGCGAAACGGTCACCGTCACCTACTCGGTGACGGTCGCCGCGGATGCCGCGGGTGCCGTGCTGGAGAACGCGGCGACGGGTACGGCGACACCTCCCGGTGGTGACCAGATCACATCTCCCGAGAGTGTGACCTCGAACCCGGTCAACGTGCCCGGCTTCTCGGTCTCGAAGAGCGCGACGCCCGCGACCGGAACGGCGGTCGACCCGGGGAGTGTCGTCACCTACACGGTGACCGGCACGAACACCGGGCAGACCGCGCTGAGCCCGGTGGAGATCGTCGACGACCTGTCCGGTGTGCTGGGGCACGCCGCGTACAACGGCGACGCCAGCGCCACGATCGGCGGCGCACCTGCGGCGGCCCCCTCCGTCGCAGGAGACGAGCTCTCCTGGACCGGCACCCTGCCGGTCGGCGAGGTCGTGACGATCACCTACTCGGTGACCGTCGACGCCGACGCCGGCGGCGAGACGCTGGAGAACTCCGTCACGGGTCTCGCGACACCTCCGGGTGGAGCGACGCCGATCGCGACGCCTCCGGCCGTGACCGAGCACGCGATCAACGAGCCCGGCTTCGAGCTCGTGAAATCGGCCGATCCCGCATCGGGAAGCCGCGTCGACCCGGGCAGCGTCATCACCTACACGGTGGCGGGCATCAACACGGGTGAGACCGCGCTCGACCCGGTGTCGATCGCCGACGACCTGTCGGGCGTGCTCGCTCACGCGGTCTACAACGGGGACGCGTCAGCGACAGTGGCCGGAGCATCCGCCCCGGCACCGGTCGTCGCCGGTGATGAACTCACGTGGCTCGGGGAGCTGGCCATCGGTCAACGCGTGGAGATCACCTACTCGGTGACGGTGAACGGCGATGCGGGCGGGGCGACCATCGCGAACGTCGCGACCGGCAGCGCTCTCGCTCCGGGAGGTGCCGAGCTCGTCCCGGCACCGTCCCAGACCGAGCACCGCGTCGGTGCGCCCGGCTTCGCCTTCTCGAAGACGGCCGACCCGGCTTCCGGCACCGCGATCGCCACGGGCAGCGTCTTGACCTTCACCTTGACCGGTGCGAACACCGGCGAGACCGGTCTCGACGAGGTCGTCATCACGGATGACCTCAGCCAGGTGCTGCGTCACGCCGCGCTGACGGGAGAGCCGACGGCATCGATCGGCGGCACGCCGGTCACCGGGCCGGTCGTCACCGGCACGGAACTGCGCTGGGCCGGAAGTCTGGCCGAGGGCGAGACCGTGACGATCACCTACGCGGTGAAGGTCGATGCGGATGCCGCCGGTGAGACGCTGCAGAACGTGGCCACGGCCACCGCCATCGCGCCGGGAGGCGGGACGATCACGCCTCCGGAGAGCGGGACCACGCACCCGGTGCTGACGCCGCTCGCCGTCACGGGTGGCCAGCTGGCGCCGTGGGTCCTCGCCGTCGCGATCGGGCTGCTGATCGGCGGAGGAATCCTGCTGACCCTGCGGCGTCGCAAGGCGACCGTCTGACGGCGGCCGTGCCTGCGCGTCACCACGTGACGTGCAGGCACGCGTCGCAGCGCCGAAGCGTCATCCAGAGGCTGCCCCTCATTCGCTGGATGACGCTTCGTTGCGCTCCGGCGGGCTAGTCGGACAGCAGCCCGAGACGCGCGGCCTTCTCGACCGCATCGGAGCGATTGACGGCGTCGAGCTTGCGGTAGATGCTGCGCAGCTGCGTCTTGAGAGTGTTCTGCGACACGTTCAGATCGGCGGCGATGTCGGTCAGGGATGATCCCGTGGTGAGAGATCGGAGAACGACCTTCTCTCGAGACGACAGACGCGGACGCTCGGACATCGAGGGCAAGGCGGATGCTGCGGGCAGGGAGAGGTCGCGTCCGTCGAGAGCATTGTGGATGAAGGTGAAATCCTCCGGGGGAAGGATCGCCATCGGCGTCGTGAGCTCGCGATCCTCGAGTTGATTGCCGAGCGCCTCGGCATTCGCTCGCGCTGCTCCGGCGCCGGCGGTGCGACGGAGCGCGGCGCACTGCAGCGCAGCCGCTTCCGCGCGCTGACGCGCTGTCTGCGGTTCGGACCGGGTCTGCGTCAGCATCCGTGAGGCGTCCGAGGCGCGGCCTTCGGCCAGGGCCAGACGTGCGCGCTCGATCCCTGCGCCTGGCCGGTTCGGGTGGGCGTCCTTGTGCAGCGTGTGCCTGGCCGCGCTCAGGTCGCCGACCGCGAGGTGGAAAAGAGCGCGCGACCTGCTGAGGGCGGCTCGGGCCGAGGAGCTTCCGGCCTCGCGTCCGCGCAGTCGCGCGAGGGATTCCAGCTGCTCGAGCCCCGCCGCCGCTCGACCCCGGTGCAGTGCGACCCACGCCTCGACCTGCGCCATGACGATCCAGTGCTCGCTCGTCGAACGATGAGGCCCGAACGCACTGACGTGCGCGCTCGCCGACTCGAGATCGTGCGCCTCGACCGCGAGGAGCGCCTCGGCGACGCGGTAGAAAGTGCCGCGGTAGCCGTCGAGGAGCTCCTGATCCCAGGTCCCCTGGCGGATCAACTCGACGTAGTGGCGCGCCTCGGGCATGTCTCCGTTCAGGGCATGGATGCCGCTGAGCAGCGCGATGCCGTGGAACGCGTGACGCAGCTCATGCGCGGCGGCGAGGGCAGCGGCGTAATCGAACAGGCCGATCGCCTTCGCCTCCTGACCGCCGTAGTACAACGAGATACCGAGCTGGGTGCAGAGCAGCGGCACCTCGACGGCGTACGCCTCCCAGTCCGATTCAGGAGTCTCCTCGAAGAGAGCGGCAGCCCGCGATGCCACCTGGGCGGCACGCTCCGGCATCCCGATCAGGCGGAGTGCCGCGCTCTCCGCGGCCCAGATGAAGATCCGCTCCATCGCGGGCAGCCTGTTGCGTCGCGAGTTCGCTGCTGCGATCGCGACGCGGAGCAGCTGAAGGCCTCGAATCCGGCGCAGCTTGCTGGCGATGAAGCAGATCGCGAGGAGCATCGCGACGAGCGGCTCATCCTTCAGCCGCGACAGCGGCAACGGGCCGAGCAGCCGAACGACGGTGCGGCCGTCGTTCTCGAGCAGATGATTCCATCCCCGCATGATGACCTGCGATGCGAGAGCGAGATCGTCTTGCTCGACGGCCAGTCTGAGGGCCTCGGCCGGCGCACCGCGCCGCAACGCACCGGCGACGGCGCTGCGGCGGAGCTTCGGCAGCTGCGCGGCGTGAGAGCGTCGTAGCTCGCGGCGGAGCAGTATCCGCGCGACGGGCGAGAATGAGAAGAGCTGCTTGTCCGCCCCGGACCAGTACCCGAACCCGAAAGCCTCCGCCTCGTCGAGCACTTGAGCGGCCGCCGAGTCATCCGTCAAGATCCGGGCGAGTTCCAGGTCGACGGCATCCGTGACGCTCATCCGCACGAGTGCATCGAGAGAGGTGGCATCGAACCCGGACCGCTCGATGCGTAGGCGCATGTGGTCCTCCACGGCCGACGCAGCGCCTTCGACGAGCGATTCGGCGTCGCCGCCGGGAGATCGTCTCGTCGCGGCGTGGATCAGCGCGGGGAAGCCGTCCGTCGCCGCGTGGACAGCAGACGCCTTCGCGCGATCGATGTGCAGTGCCTGGGCGATCTCCCCGACGTCGAACATGAGGTCGTCGGCAGTGACGATCAGCCGATCGATGATCAGATCGAGACCCTCGCCGTCGAAGGGACTGCGACGGTTCGTCGCGACGAGGAGTCGGGTTGTGGGCGCGCCGGCGATGATGCGGCACACGTCGAACACGCTCTCGCGAGAGAGGGGTGCGGCGTCGTCGAGGATCAGCACGAGTGGACGCTTCGCGCTGCGCAGGTGCTCCGCCACGGTCGCCCACGGTCGCGCGAGGGCATCATCCGAGAAGTCTCCACGGCCGTGGCGGACGAGCGCCCGCAGCACCTCGCGCGCGAGATCGGCGCTGTCCGTCGCATCCGGCTCCACAGTCACCCAGATGACGGTGGCGTCGGTCGAGCGAGCCCACTCCGCCATCGCCACCGTCTTGCCCGAGCCGCCGGCGCCTCGGATCACGGTGAGCGGGCTGTCGTTCTCCAGCGCCGCGATGAGCCGCGGGCGCGCTATCACATCGCTGGGGACGCGCGGAACGTCCCGATGCAACACGGCTGTGGATGCCGTCATCGTTCCTCCCGATCGATCACAACATTCCAACGATATGCCGAAATACTGGTGACGTCGCGAGATGGCGCGTGCAGCCTAAGCTCGTGGGGTGGCAGAAACTCGATCGAGCGGACTCAGGCGGATACCGACGAGTGCACTCCTCGTGAGCGCGGCCTTCGGCGCCGTACAGGCGCTGCTCTTCGTCGCGGTCGTGCCGCTGACGACCGTCCTCGCGGTGTCTTCGCCTCCCGCGTACGCACTGGTGGCCGGAATGCACACCTTCATGCCGTTCCTGGCGCGAGTCGTCACGCGGGTACCGGGGATGGCAATCTTCGCCGCATTCGTGACCGGGTTGCTGACCTCGGCCGTGTCGCCCATCGGGCCGCTCGCAGCGGTGCCGATGCTCGTCGCAGGGGTGGTGTTCGACCTCGTGATGCCGTGGAGGCGTGACGTGCCGGCGCGGCCCGTGCGTGTGCTGGTCGCGGCATCCGTCGTCGGCGTCGTCTTGTTCTTCGTCGCGTTGCCGGTGTTCTCACCGGAGCATCTCGTCCCGCCGGTGCTCTTCGCGACGCTCGGCGGTCGCCTGGTCGGTGAACTCGCGATCGGCGCCATCGTGATCGCTGTGCACCGCTTGCTGATGCGCGCCGGCGCGGCCCGGTAGCCACGCCGGCGCGAGAACCGCCGAGTTAGGGGCGGTAGCTCGAGTACAGCGTCACGGAGCCGAGCGGCGTAAAGGTGGCCGCCTGAGTAGTGGAGACGATCGACTGCAACTGTCGGTTCTGCTGAGGCACGGGCTGCGTTCCGGCGAGGATGCTCCAGTTGACAGTGAAGATCTGACGGCCCGTCCGCGCCGGCACGTCGAGATCGACAGCCTGGTAACGCCCAGTGAACGTGCCGTTCTCGGCCACCCGCTGACCCGGGTACGTCGTCCCCCCGCTGCTGATCGGCATGACCGACTGGCGCGGGAAGGTCCAGACACCGATACGGATCTCACCGGTCGCATCCAGCGGTGTCTCGGTCGTGTTGGCGATGAAGAACGACGGCGTTCCCGCCACATTGCCCTCCCCGCCCGGGGTCGCCGCGAACCACAGCAGCTGGTACGGCGAGGCGATCGCGGCCGGACCCGACGGGGTAGCGGTTCCGATGAGCGGGTCGACGGAGACGGTGAGCGGCTGCTGCTCCGCGGTGAGCGGGTAGGGGCCGGCCCAGCTGAGATCGAGCACGAGGGACTGCCCTGCAGGAACGGCACCGGCGGGAATCGTCCACACGTCGTTGCCGCCGGCACTCGAGGCGATCGCGCCCGTGATGCTGAACGGGGCGATGCTGGCCCAGGACGGCGTGGTGAGCGTGAGAGGGCCGGCGAAGTCGATCGTGCCCGTGTTCGAGATCCGGACCGACACCGCTCCGTACGGTGCGTCGATGTCGACCAGCGGGGTCACCTCGTACGTGAGGGATGCGAGCGAGGTGGATGCGGCGGCGAGAGGAGTGGCGACCGCGACTGCAATGACCGGAACCGACCAGGCCGCGGTCTTGACGAGCGAGCGACGGCTGAACCCCTTGGCTGGGTTCAGATCGTTCTCGGGCGCTGAAATGGTCATGTGGTACCCCTCCCTGGGCTGCCGCAGTGGCAAGCGACGGCCGCACGGCGAAGACCGCGATCGGACGACCGCATACCGCACAGCGGGTCGAGCCTAGGAGCGCGCTTCTCCCGCCGATCGAGCGGTGGGGCTTTTTCACCCGTCGAATTCACCCCTCGCTGTCGATTTCGCCGATTCCCGTTCGACGTCATGATGAGAGGGTCGATCGCGACCCCGGACAAGGAGAAGGAATCATGGCACGCGAACTCGTCTACACCGGATTCATCACCGCTGACGGCATCGTCGACTCCCCCGGTGGGAAGAACGAAGGTCACCCGAACGGCGGCTGGGTCTTCCGCACCCCGTTCGACGCGGACTCGTATTCGCTGAAGAGCGACGAGCTGGCCGACACGTCGGTGTTGCTGTTCGGACGCCGCAGCTACGAGGCGTTCGCGCCGTTCTGGCGCGACTCCGAGGACCACGCCGACTACAAGGATCTGCCCAAGTACGTCGTATCCACGACCCTCACCGAAGACGACCTGGTCGACGGCTGGGGCGAGACCCGCATCCTGCGTTCGACCGACGAGGTCGCGGCGCTCCGCGATGGCGAGGGCGGCGGCATCTTCATCCACGGCAGCGCCGAGCTCGCTCGACGCCTCGGGGAAGCCGACCTCATCGACCGATACAACCTGCTGGTCTTCCCCGTCTTCCTTGGGTCAGGCAAGACGATCTTCCCCGCGGCTCCGCGCGGACAGCAGCTCACGCTCCGCGAATCCGCCGCCTACGCCAACGGAGTCGTCAAGGTCATCTACGACGTGCAGCACTGAGCGGATGCCGGCCGCGTGCCGGCATCCGGACGGTCTCGGCATCCGCGTGGTTGCGGCATCCGCTCGGTCCGGGCATCCGTTCGCGGCATCCGCGATCACAGCTGCAGGAGGAAACGCCAGATGTCGGACCGAATGGCCCGTTTCGTCCTGCATCTGGCGTTTCGTCCGACATCTGTACCGCCGACGTCGTGTCATCCGGCTGGTCTCGGCATCCGGGTGGCCACGGCATCCGTCGGCAACTCCCGCGGCCAATCCCACCTCCTGCGGCCTCACCCGCCCGGAATGGCCGCAGAAGTTCGACATGGCCGCAGAAGTTGAGCCCCCGACCCGCCGGAACCCGACTCAGAGCCAGCGCTTGTACTTGAACACCCCGTACAGCGCGACCGCGAACGCGGCCATCGCGCCCAGCGCCATCGGGTAGCCGAAGGCCCACTCGAGCTCGGGCATGGCGTCGAAGTTCATGCCGTACACCGTGCCGACGAGCGTGGGGGCGAAGATGATGGCCGCCCACGAGGAGATCTTCTTGATCTCGTCGTTCTGTGCGAGCCCGGCATCCGTCTGGCGTCGGGCGACGAGCGCGGAGTGCACGGTCAGGGCGTTGTCGAGGATGGCCCGGAACGAGTCGACCCGCTCGTTCACGCGGATCACGTGGTCGAGCACGTCGCGCAGCGACCGCTGCAGCTCCTCGTCGATGTGGTACTTCTCGGAGCCGCGGCGCAGCCACTCCAGCATCCCGGTCAGCGGGTGCACGGCCCGCTGGAAGTTGATGACCTCACGCGAGAGCTCGTAGATGCGGCGCGAGAGCGCGTCGTCGTCGCTGTCGCCGAAGAGCTGGTCCTCGATCTCGTCGATGTCGTTGAGCAGCCCGGCGACGATCGGCTCGTACCCGTCGACGACCTCATCGAGGATCGCGTACAGCACGGCCTCGGGT
>JAESFY010000301.1_pt1 | contig 14052 bp, 15 predicted proteins | sample 9266201 | NCBI WGS metagenome assembly JAESFY01 (sample SAMN14515071, study PRJNA621656) | algae metagenome | isolation source: Nodosilinea sp. WJT8-NPBG4 and co-occurring heterotrophs from soil, lower... | place: USA: Pinto Basin, Colorado Desert, California | collected 2006-05-27 | reverse complement strand
CAAGTCCGGATGCGAAACTGACCCCGCAGGCGAGTTCGGATGCGAAATTGACCCCGCACGCGAGTCCGGATGCGAAATTGACCCCGCGTCGGGGGTGACCGTCTCGACCGGCGCGGAGGCGGCAGCGGTGATCTTCGCCGCCATGCCCGCGAAGATGAAGCCGTGGAAGGGCAGCACGCCGAGCCAGTACAACCGGCCAGCGAGCCCGCGGGGGAAGAACACCGCCCGCTGTTCGTAGCGCGATCCGTCGCCATCGGGCAGTGCGCGCAGCTCGAGCCATGCCTCGCCCGGCACCTTCATCTCGGCGCGCAGACGCAGGAGTCCGCCGGTCGCGGGGGAGGAGTCGGTCTCACGGCCGGGCTCTTCGACGGCTTCGACGCGCCAGAAGTCGATGGCGTCTCCGACTCGCGCCTCGGCTTTGCTGCGCCGCCCTCGGCGGAGTCCCACACCGCCGACGAGCCGATCCATCCAGCCCCGCACGGCCCAGAGGAAGCGCGAGGAGTACCAGCCGTTCGACCCGCCGATGCCGACGATGACCCGCCACAGGGCGTCGACCGGGGCTGTCGTGTGCAGCTTGCGCGTGTCGGTGAAGACGGTGCGTCCCGCCCAGTCCGGGTCGCTCGGCAGTGGGTCGCTCGGGGCACCCGACACCTCGGCATCCTGCCAGCTCGTCTCGATCATGTCAGCGTCGACGCGACCCAGGGCGAGAGAGACGGCGGTGCGATACGGGGTCAGCCCGGCTTCGGGGCGGGGGATGAGCTCGTCGATCGCTCGGTCCTTCACGATGCACTCGTTCTGCAGTGAGGCGACGAGCGGTCGCGCGATCGACCGCGGAACCGGCGTCACGAGGTTCACCCAGTGCGACGCGAGACCGGGGGTGAGCACCGGCAGTGCGGCGATCGCGCGCTGGCGGAGTCCCGCCTCCAGGGCATAGCCGTTCATCATCTGCCCGTACCGCAGCACATCCGGCCCGCCGATGTCGACGGCACGGTTCACATCGTCGCCGACGCGCGCCGCGCCCAGGAGGTAGTGCAGCACGTCGCGCACCGCGATCGGCTGGATGCGGTTGCGCACCCACTTCGGCGCCGGCATGTAGGGCAGCACATCGGTGAGGTGGCGGATCATCTCGAACGAGGCCGAGCCCGAGCCGATCACGACCCCGGCCTGCAGCACGAGCGTCGGTACGCCCGACTCGAGGAAGATCTCGCCCACACGCACGCGGGAGCGCAGATGCGGCGACAGCGTCACATCGTCGGGGTGCAGGCCGCCGAGATAGACGATGCGTCGCGCGCCGGCCCTCGCCGCGGCATCCGCCACAGTCGTGGCTGCTCGTTCATCGCTTTCTTCGAAGCCCTTGCCTGCCGTCATCGAGTGGATCAGGTAGTAGACCACGTCGACATCCCGCATGGCCTCGGCCACGGCATCCGCATCGTCGGCCGAGCCCTCGACGATCTCGCACTCCGCACCCCACGGGAAGGATGCCGCGCGCGCAGCGTCACGGGCCAGCGCGCGCACGCGATACCCGGCGTTCAGCAGTCGAGGTGTCAGCCGCCCGCCGATGTATCCGGTGGCACCGAGCACGAGCGCGCGAGGGGCCGATCCGTCTTCGCGGGGGTGGGCGCGCAGGGCGTCTTCGTGCCCGGTGGGCTGCGTGAGCTCGGTCATGGCTCGAGCGTAGGTGCGAAACCCGCGGTTTTCACTAGGCTGGCGATTCACTAGTACGTCTAGTAATCTTTGGGCCGAGGAAGGTGATCACCATGTCGACAGCAACGCGATATCCGACACTCCGTGATCTCCCCAGCGGCCCGCTCGCCCCCCTAGCTCAGGATTCCGACCAAAGACCACCGCTGATAAGAGAAAGGATCCCCATGGGACTCGATGACAAGATCAAGAACGCCGCACAGGACCTCGCCGGCAAGGCGAAGGAGGCCGCTGGCAAGGTGACCGACAACGAGAAGCTCGAGGCGGAGGGCCGCGCCGACCAGGCGAAGGCCAACGTCAAGAAGGCTGGCGAGAACGTCAAGGACGCTCTCAACTGAGACCAGCGGAACAGGCGGGGAGGGGGCGGAAGCCACCTCCCCGCCTTTGCGTGTCAGCGCAGATGGGCGAGGAGATCGGTGGGCTGATCGATGAGGCCTGAGCCGGGACTACTCGCCGGAGGGGTCGGATTCCTCGTGCGAGCGGATGACGTCGCGCAGCTCCCGATCCAGATCGGAGGCCTCTTCGATCGCCGAGGTCATGCCGGCGAGGAACCGCGTGACCACGGCGCGCTCCCTGTCGCTCATCTCGTCGACGAGCGCCAGCATCCGTCGGTGCATCGCACCGAGGGTCTCGCGGACCTCGTCGTCGCTGCTGACGGTCGGCACCACGACTCCGGCGCGTCGGTCGGTCGGGTGCGGCTCGCGCTTCGCGTGCCCGCCCTTCTCGAGGCGGTCGATGAGAGTCGTCGTCGACGCGGTGGAGATGTCGAGCATGCGGGCGATGTCGATCGGTCGCACGATGCGACCGGCACGCTGCTCGCGCAGCAGAAAGCGCAGGGCCACCAGATCGGTCTCGTTCATTCCCATCGACGCCCTGGTGCGGGCGCGCATCGCGGTCTCGGCCGAGCGGTAGCGGCGCAGCATGTTCAGCACGTCGACCGTGCTGGCACTGTCGGACTCGGGGTACCAGTAGCCCGACCGGCCGAACTCCTCAGAGGGCTCCATCAGGCCACCTCGCCGTCATCGAGCATGTCGACGCACGGGGTGTGCCCCGTCTCCTCGAGAGTGAATCGCTCGATCATGACGTCCTTTCCGACGGATCCCATCTTGGCACTCGAAGACAGAGGTTGGTCGTCCGGATTTAGCTAGCCAACCTTGTTACGTATCTGACGAGTAGAATGATCGGCTCAGGAGGTGGCACATGGCAAGCAGGACCGACATCAGAACCATGTCGACCGATCTCGTCGCTCGGGTAGACGAACTCCGCCGTGCTGAGGTGCAGCTGGGCCGTCGCCTCGCCGCCCTGCGTGCGCCCAATGACACCGATCGTGAGGCCATGAGGTACATCACGGACGCCCCGGCGGATTCTCCCGCGACGCCCGGCGGCCTCGCCGCGCATCTGAACGTGAGCACTGCGGCGATCACGAGCCTGTTGCGCCGGCTGCAGGAGCGCGGCCAGATCGTCGTCGCGCCGCATCCGGCCGACGCCCGCTCGAAGGTGCTGCGCCCGTCGCTGCGCGATCTGCACTCGCCTGCCGACGAGCTCACGCAGCGCATCGCGGAGCTCGCGAAGGAGTTCACTCCGGAGCAGGCCGCGGCGATCTCGCGGTTCCTGTACCGACTGACGGAGGAGATCGCCGACCTCCCCTGATCCTTCGGCTGTCATTTATCTAGGTAATCTAGTAATCTACTTATAGAGCCAGTCGGATCGTGAGGGAGAGAACATGGGTTACCTGACCTACGGAAACACCGCCGCACCGATCGAGGTCGACGACGAGCTGCTGGCGCACCTTCGACTCGTGATTGTGACCAAGCTGCGGCGCAACGAGTCCTTCCCGCTCACGCTCGCGATCGGTGACGGCGCGGTCGAGACTCTCTGGGTGCATGCCTCGATCCCGCTGAGGTTCGCGATGGATCGGGAGCCGACAATCGACCGCTCCCTCGTGATCGCGATGATGAACGCGGCGAGCTCCGCCGGCGGGCTCGATCTCACGCGCGACGAGTTCGCCGCCGCCCTGACCGGGTCGCACGTCTTGCACGCGATGAGTGCGTGAACCATGTCTGCACGCATCAGGAATGCTGCCAAGGCGGCGACGAGCGCGCGGGTGCGAGGGGCCTCACGGCCGCGAGGACTGTGGGTCGAGGTCGACCCCGGCTTCCATGTCGGCAATGACCGACGCCAGTTCCTCGGGTCGATCACAGGAACGCCCCGCGAGGGCTTCAGGGCATTCGGGGCGCAGTCCGACTTCATCGGTGAGTTCGACGACCTCGACGCAGCGAAAGCGGCTGTCGTCGCGGTCGCGACGTTCGCGGAAGAGACCGGCCAGGTCGAACCGCTGCTGAGCTGAGCGCCGAGAGGCGTTGGTTCCTGCGTCGGAAGGGCGATTTTCGGCGACGCCCTCCGACGTGTACCGTCGTTGCTATGACTTCGATCGAATCGATTCGACGGCCCGCTGCGGACCGGGCGTCCCGTCGCGCGCGAATCGCGGTCTCGGCGCTGTTCCTCACGAACGGCGCCCTGTTCGCCAACATCCTGCCGCGGTACCCCGAGATCAAGGCCGCCCTCGAACTCGACAATGCCGGCTACGGCCTCGCGATCGCCGCCTTTCCCGCAGGAGCCATCGCCGCCGGGTTGTTCGCCGCTGTGCTGATCCGCCGTTTCGGCTCGGCACGGATCGCCGTGATCGGCACGATCGGCACCGGCCTCGGACTGCTCGCAGCGGCGCTCGCGCCCTCCGGCATCCTGTTCGCCGTCGCCCTGCTGCTCGGCGGAGCATTCGACGCGATCACCGACGTCGCGCAGAATGCCCACGGACTCCGGGTGCAGCGCCGCTACGGCCGTTCGATCATCAACTCGTTCCACGCCATCTGGTCGATCGGAGCCGTTCTCGGCGGCGGCATGGCGGCGGCAGCGATCGCCCTGCAGCTGCCGATCGGCGTGCATCTCGGCATCTCGACCGCGGTGTTCGCTGCGGTGGCGTTCACCTCCCTGTGGTTCTGCCTGCCCGGTCGCGATGAAGAGGCGGATGCCGAGGCGACGGCCGAACCGGTCGAACTGCAGGGTGCTGTGCGCCGTGGTGTCAGCCCGCGGACCGTGATGATGCTCGTCGCGCTCACGCTCATCGCGATGGCCGGGGCGATCGCTGAGGATGCCGGCAACTCATGGGCGACTCTCTACCTCAGCGACTCGCTCGGCGCAGCGGCCGCGATCGCGCCCCTCGGATTCATCGCCCTGGTCGGAGCGCAGTTCATCGGACGGATGCTGGGCGACGGCATGACCGACCGGTTCGGCCAGCGCGCCGTGGCCCGCGTCGGAGGCCTGATCGCCGCGGCGGGAATGGCTCTCGCACTCATCTTCCCGAGCGTGCCGGGAACCATCGCCGGATTCGCCGCCGTCGGCTTCGGCATCGCGACGCTCATCCCGGCGGCGATGCACGCAGCTGATGAGCTGCCGGGTCTGCGACCGGGAGCCGGGCTCACGATCGTGTCGTGGTTGCTGCGCCTCGGCTTCCTGCTCTCGCCGCCGTTCGTCGGCTTCATCGCCGACACCGAGAGCCTGAGGGCCGGGCTGATCGTGGCACCGGCCGCCGCGTTGGTCGCGGTGCTGCTCGCCGGCGTGCTCGAGAAGCGCCGCCCGCGGGGGTAGTCGGCGTCGGCTGGACGACACGTCCTGCGGAGCTGGCGTCACCCGACGTGCGGCGAGGTGACGCCTAGCCCGCCGACCCTCCATAACTCCGGAGATCCGGTCGATCTGTGAGCCGGGCGGGCACGATTGCCCGCATCGCTGATGGTTCTCCGGAGTTATGGAGCCCGCCGGAAGCGGGCCGAGACCTCAGAGGGCGGTGTAGCCGCCGTCGACGAGGTGGTAGCTGCCGGTGATGAAGCTGGCGGCGTCGCTGGCGAGGAAGGCGATGAGGTTCGCGACCTCGTCTGCCTGTCCGAGGCGACCGATCGGGTGCTTGCTGACGAGGAACTCCTTCGCAGCGGCATCCATGCTGGCGAGCAGCGGGGTGTCGATGAAGCCCGGGCCGACCGAGTTCACGCGCACGCCCTGTGCGGAGTACTCGAGGGCTGCCGACTTGGTCATGCCGACGACCGCGTGCTTCGCGGCGACGTAGGCGGGGGATCCCGCGAAGCCGACGCTGCCGAGGATCGAGGCGATGTTGACGACCGAGCCGCCGCCGTTCGCGAGGATCGAGGGGATCTGCGCCTTCATGTTGCGGAAGACGGCGTTGAGGTTGATCGAGATGACCTTGTCCCATGCGTCGTCGTCGTAGTCGGCGGTGGGGGCGGATGCTCCGCCGATGCCGGCGTTGTTGACGCCGATGCGGAGCGGGGCGAGCGTGTTCGCGAGCTCGACCGAGCTGGCGATCCAGTCGGTGTCGGTCGCGTCTCCGACGGAGGCCTCGGCGATGCCGCCGGCTGCCCGGATCTCCTCGACGACCGCGTTCGCGTTGTCCGCGTTCAGGTCGTTGACGACGACGGATGCGCCGTTCTGGGCGAGCAGCAGCGCGGTCGAGCGTCCGATTCCGCTGCCTGCTCCCGTCACGATCGCCGAGCGGTTCGAGACGTCGTACTGAGCCACGAGTGGCTCCTCTCTCGGACGGTCACGGTGCCGGGAGATCTTCTCGGACGGTCCGTCCTCGGCTTCCAGTCTACGCCTCCGGAGAGGAGATAGATGCGCCTGAATGAATCTTGCCCATGCCCTTGAATGTCGCCCCCATCGCGGAATACCCGGAGAGGGTATACGCTTGTTCCTAGTACCCCCCAGGGGTATTCGAACGAGAGATGGAGACATGATGACGAAGAACGAGTTCCAGGTGACGGGCATGACGTGCGGGCACTGCGAGATGTCGGTCCGCGAGGAGGTCTCTGGGATCCCCGGTGTCGAAGACATCCAGGTGAGCGCACAGACCGGAAAGCTCGTCGTCACCGGTTCGGATTCGGTCGAGGACGCGCAGATCCTGGCCGCAGTGGCAGAGGCGGGTTATTCGGCGGTGCGGACGGCATGAACGCCGGCGCACGGCTCGGCCTCTACGGGGCCGGCCTGTTGGTGGCGTTCGGTGCGGCTTACGGCCTCGCCGGCGTCATCGTTCCCGCAGGTGCTGTCAGCGAATGGACGAAGGGTGCGGAAGTGAATGATCACGGTGGCCACGTCGAGAGCGCTGCCGGCGCGGATAACCCGGCGAGTGCCGCTGCAGACGACCTGAAGGGCCTTGCGCTCGGCCTCGACGGATACGTGCTGTCGCCGATCGAGGCGCCGGCATCCTCCGGCGAACCCGGTGAGTTGGCATTCCGGATCGAGGATGCCGCCGGCGCCCCGGTGACGGCCTACGCGACCGCGCATGAGAAGGAGCTGCACCTGATCGTGGTGCGCTCAGACGGCAGCCAGTTCCGTCACGTGCATCCGGTGCTCGACGAGGTCACGGGTACGTGGTCGCTGCCCTGGGAATGGACGGAGGCCGGAACATACCGGATCTTCGCCGATTTCACGCCCGCGGGTGACGATGCCCCGTCGCTCACTCTCACGCGCACGGTTCAGGTGGCGGGCGAGTTCGCACCCGTCGTGCCGCAGCCGACTCAGGTCGCCCAGGTCGACGGCTACTCGGTGTCGGTCGACGGAACGCTCGAAGCGGGTGCTGTCGGCGATCTCACCTTCACTGTGACCCGCGACGGCCGACCAGTCACGGACCTGGAGCCGTATCTCGGCGCGTTCGGACACCTCGTCGCACTGCGAGACGGTGACCTCGCCTATCTGCACGTGCACGCCGCGGGTGACGAGCCCGAAGCGGACGAGACAGCGGGGCCGGAGATCGCGTTCGCAGCCGAGGCTCCGACCGTGGGGCGCTACCTCCTGTACCTCGACTTCCAGGTCGATGGCACGGTGCACACCGCCGAATTCGTGCTCGATGCCGCTCACGCAGAGGGCGTGGCCGAGTCCGAGGGCGATTCGCACGACGACGGACACTGACCGTCGAGCCTCGCACTGCCGCAGCTGATCGTTGCGGCCCACAGCTACAAGCCGGAGAAGGAACGAACATGAGCACGTCAGCACCCCCGAGTGCGGGAACAGGTGTCGAGCTGGAGATCGGCGGGATGACCTGCGCCTCCTGCGCGATGCGCATCGAGAAGAAGCTCAACAAGCTCGAGGGTGTCGTGGCGACCGTCAACTACGCGACCGAGAAGGCGAAGGTCACCGTGCCTGACGGGTTCGACCCCGCGGCGCTGATCGCGGAGGTCGAGAAGACCGGGTACTCGGCGTCGATCCCTGCCCCGAAGGACAAGCGCGACCAGGGGGCGGACGGAGACGCCGGCGATGCAGACCCTGAGCTGCGGTCGCTGCGCAACCGCCTGATCGGCGCGATCGTGCTGACCGTGCCCGTCATCGCGATGGCCATGATCCCGGCACTGCAGTTCACGTACTGGCAGTGGGCCTCGCTGGCGCTGGCCGCTCCGGTGATCATCTGGGCGGCCTGGCCGTTCCATAAGGCGGCGTGGACGAACCTCGTGCACGGCACCGCGACGATGGACACGCTCATCTCCATGGGCACCTCGGCCGCATTCCTGTGGTCGTTGTACGCGCTGTTCTTCGGAACGGCGGGCACGCCGGGCATGACCCACCCGTTCGAGTTCGCGCTCGCCCCGTCGGACGGGGCGGCGAACATCTACCTCGAGGTCGGCGCCGGGGTGACGATGTTCATCCTCGCCGGTCGCTACTTCGAGAAGCGGTCGAAGAAGCAGGCCGGCGCAGCCCTGCGCGCGCTGCTCGAGCTCGGCGCGAAAGACGTCGCCGTGCTGCGCGATGGCGTGGAGACGAAGATCCCGGTCGAGGATCTGCAGGTGGGAGACCGGTTCATCGTGCGGCCGGGCGAGAAGATCGCGACCGACGGTGTCGTGATCTCGGGCACGTCAGCCGTCGACGCGTCGATGCTCACGGGAGAAGCGGTGCCGGTCGAGGTCGCGGAGGGTGACACCGTGACCGGTGCCACGACGAACGTCGGCGGGCGGCTCGTGGTTCGCGCCACCCGGATCGGCTCTGACACGCAGCTGGCGCAGATGGCTCAGCTCGTCGAGGACGCTCAGACGGGGAAGGCGGAGGTGCAGCGGCTCGCTGACAGGATCTCGGGCGTCTTCGTGCCGATCGTGATCGTGATCGCCGTCGTCGCGCTGGGCGGCTGGCTCGGCGCCGGGTTCCCCGTGACCGCGGCGTTCACCGCGGCCGTGGCCGTGCTCGTGATCGCGTGCCCGTGCGCGCTGGGCCTGGCGACCCCCACCGCGCTGCTGGTCGGCACTGGGCGCGGCGCGCAGATGGGAGTGCTCATCAAGGGCCCGGAGGTTCTGGAGTCCACCCGCAGGATCGACACCGTCGTGCTCGACAAGACGGGCACGGTCACCACCGGCAAGATGACGCTCGTCGACGTGATCGTCGAGCCCGGCACCGACCGCACCCAGCTTCTGCGGCTGGCCGGCGCGGTCGAGGACGCCTCGGAGCACCCCACCGCGCAGGCGATCGCCAAGGGCGCGACGCAGGAGATCGGGGCACTTCCGACGCCCGAGGACTTCGCGAACGTCGAGGGCAAGGGGGTGCAGGGCATCGTCGACGGCCACGCCGTCGTCGTCGGCAGAGATTCGCTCCTCGCCGAGTGGTCGCAGACCCTGAGCCCGAAGCTCGCGTCGACGAAGGCCCACGCCGAGGGCGAGGGCAAGACGGTCGTCGCTGTCGGCTGGGACGGGCAGGCGCGCGGCATCCTCGTCGTGGCCGACACGGTGAAGCGCAGCAGCGCCGAGGCGATCGCCCGGTTCAAGGCGATCGGACTGACCCCCATCCTGCTCACGGGAGACAACGAGGCCGTCGCCAGGCGGATCGCCGCGGAGGTCGGCATCGAGGAGGTCATCGCCGAAGTCCTACCGAAGGACAAGGTCGACGTCGTCGTCCGACTGCAGCGTGAGGGAAGGACCGTCGCGATGGTCGGTGACGGTGTCAACGATGCTCCCGCACTCGCTCAGGCCGACCTCGGCATAGCGATGGGCACGGGGGCGGACGTCGCGATCGAAGCATCCGACATCACCCTGGTGCGCGGAGACCTGCGCAGCGCGGTCGACGCCATCCTGCTGTCGCGCAGGACGCTCGGAACCATCAAGACCAACCTGTTCTGGGCCTTCGCCTACAACGTCGCGGCCATTCCGGTCGCCGCACTCGGAATGCTCAACCCCATGCTCGCCGGCGCGGCGATGGCACTGTCGAGCGTCTTCGTCGTCGGCAACAGCCTGCGCCTGCGAGGGTTCCGAAGCGTCATCACGCGGTGACGCACGATCTCTCGCAGCAACGGGAGACACTGAGATCGCACACCGGAAACGGGAGAACACCACTCATGACTGCACACGACGCCGAAGAAACCACCGGGGGAGACCACCAGGTCACGCACGACCACCATGCTCGCGAAGCGGATGCCGGGCACGCCGGGCGCGAAGGGCATGGCGGACATGAAGGGCATGGCGGACATGAAGGGCATGGCGGTCACGAGGGCCATGGCGGCCATGGCGGGCACGGCGACCATGTGGGCCAGTTCCGGCGCCTGTTCTGGATCAACCTCGTCATCGCCGTGCCGGTGGTGGCGTTCTCGCCGATGTTCGCGATGATCTTCGGCTACGACGTCGCCGACTGGGCGCGATTCATCTCTCCCGCGCTCGGCACCGTCATGTACGTGTGGGGCGGATGGCCCTTCCTCACGGGTGCGGTCAGCGAGCTCAGGGCGCGCAAGCCGGGGATGATGCTGCTGATCGCCCTCGCGATCACGGTCGCGTTCTTCGCCTCATGGGGTGCGACCCTCGGCATCCTTCACCACGAGCTCGAGTTCTGGTGGGAGCTCGCGCTGCTCATCGTCATCATGCTGCTCGGGCACTGGATCGAGATGCGCTCCCTAGCGCAGACGACCTCCGCGCTCGACTCCCTCGCCGCGCTGCTGCCCGACGAGGCCGAGCGGGTCGACGGCGACGAGATCGTCGCGGTCGCACCCGCCGATCTCGTCATCGGCGACGTCGTCGTCGTCCGCCCCGGAGCGAGCGTTCCGGCCGACGGCCGCATCATCGACGGGACCGCCGCGATGGATGAGTCGATGGTGACGGGCGAGTCCCGCCCCGTCGCCCGAACCACGGGAGAGACGGTGACGGCGGGTACAGTCGCGACCGACTCCGGACTTCGCGTGGAGATCACCGCGACTGGCGATGACACCGCACTGGCCGGCATCCAGCGCCTGGTGACCGAGGCGCAGAACTCCTCCTCCCGCGCGCAGCGCATCGCCGACAAGGCGGCAGCCCTGCTGTTCTGGTTCGCCCTGGTCTCGGCGGCCCTTACCGCACTGGTGTGGACTCTCGTCGGGGATCCGGATGCCGCCGTCGTGCGCAGCATCACCGTGCTCGTCATCGCCTGCCCGCATGCGCTCGGCCTCGCGATCCCGCTGGTCGTGTCGATCGCGACAGAGCGCGCTGCCCGGGGCGGCGTGCTCGTCAAAGACCGCCTCGCGCTCGAGAGCATGCGCACCGTCGACGCAGTGCTGTTCGACAAGACGGGCACGCTGACGAAGGGTGCACCGACCGTCACCGCCGTCGAACCGGTCGGTGGCATCGACGCCGATCGTCTGCTCGCGCTCGCCGCGTCGGCAGAGGCCGACAGCGAGCATCCGCTGGCTCGTGCCATCGTGCGCGCGGCCGAGGACAGGGGCCTGACGCTCTCGAAGGCCTCCGGATTCACGTCATCTCCGGCCGTCGGCGTGGCCGCCACCGTCGACGGCAGCGAAGTCCGCGTGGGCGGGCCGACGCTCCTCGACGAGGTGGGTGGCCGAGAGATCGATGCCGCGGATGCATGGCGAGGCGAGGGTGCCATCATCCTGCATGTGACCGTCGACGGACAGGTGGTGGGAGGACTGAAGCTCGCCGACGAGGTGCGCCCGGAGTCGCGCGAGGCTGTCGACGCACTCCACCGCCTCGGTGTCGAAGTGGTCATGATCACCGGCGACGCCCGGGCCGTCGCAGAATCCGTGGCTGGCGAGCTCGGCATCGACCGGGTCTTCGCCGGCGTGCGCCCCGAAGACAAGTCGGCGAAGGTCAAGGAGCTGCAGGCCGAGGGCAAGAAGGTCGCGATGGTCGGCGACGGTGTCAACGACGCCCCCGCTCTCGCTCAGGCCGACGTCGGCATCGCGATCGGCGCCGGCACCGACGTCGCCATCGCCTCGGCCGGCGTGATCCTCGCGAGCTCCGACCCCCGGTCGGTGATCTCCGTCATCGAGCTCTCCCGCGCCGCGTACCGCAAGATGAGGCAGAACCTCTGGTGGGCGGCCGGGTACAACCTGCTCTCGGTGCCGCTCGCCGCCGGCATCCTGGCACCCGTCGGGTTCGTCCTGCCCATGTCGGTCGGAGCCGTGCTGATGTCCCTGTCGACGGTCGTCGTCGCCCTCAACGCGCAGCTGCTGCGGCGTATCGATCTGTCGCCGGTGGCGAGTGTGCGAGCTGTCCTGGGGCGTTGAGCCGGGGAGTTCGCCGAACGGCAGCGCGCCGCCTAGGAACGCTGACTTACCCGCACGGCGCCGTTCAATCCGGAACGATCACGACCCGTTCGATCAGGTCATCTCGCAGGGTGAAACGGAACGGGCCGATGCCGTTGAAACCCCTGCCCGACACCTTGAGATGCACGAGGTAGGTGTGCGTTTCCTCTTCTTCTGTGATGTCGATCAGCTCGAACTGGGACTCCTTGCCGATGTTGTCGGTCTGATCCCACTTCCGGATGCCCTCATGACCCGAGGCGACCCTGCCCCAGTCGTCGAGTGAACCGTCCTCGGTGAACGAGGCGACGAATGCCTCGGAGTCGCCGGCGTTCGTCGCATCGATGAAAGCAGAGATCGGCTCTGGTGTTCTTGACATGTCGTCATCTTCTCGCGTGGTGCGATGTCGCATCAAGAATCTCTTGACATCCACCCCGCTCCGGCATAACGTACAACCAAATGGTTGCACAAAGAGAACTGAGCGAAGCGGAGGTCGACCGTGTGTTCCACGCATTGGCGACGTCGACCCGGCGCGACATCCTGCGCCGGACGATCGAGCGGGAGCAGTCCGTCTCGACCCTCGCCTCCGAATACGAGATGTCGTTCGCCGCGGTGCAGAAGCACGTGGCCGTGCTCGAAGCCGCGAACCTCATCGTCAAGCGTGCCGAGGGACGCGAGCGGCTCGTCCGCGCGAACCCCGAGATGATCGCCCGCGCCAGGGCGCTCCTCGCCCGATACGAAGAGCTGTGGCGGTCGCGCATCGCCCGGCTCGACGAGCTGCTGGCCGAGACTCCGGCTCCTCGTGCAGACACCACCGACGCCACCGATGTTCCACGAACCGAAGAAAGAGACTGACAATGCCTGTCACCGATGTCACCACCGATGCCGAGAACCTCACCATGACGGTTCTCGCCGATTTCGCCGCCCCCGTCGACCGCGTCTGGGACGCCTACAGCGACCCGCGTCAGCTCGAGCGCTTCTGGGGTCCTCCCGGATGGCCGGCCACGTTCACCGCCTGGGACCACACCGTCGGCGGTAAGGCCAACTACACGATGAACGGCCCGCGCGGCGAGAAGGCATCGGGCACGTGGGAGTTCCTGCGCATCGATGCCCCGCGCGGCTTCGAGGTGCTCGACGCGTTCGCCGACGAGGAGGGCACGCCCGACCCCGACCTGCCCTCCATGCGCATGGTGTTCACGTTCGAGCCCACCGACCAGGGCACGCGGATGGTCACGACGAGCTACTTCAGCTCGGCCGAGGCGCTGGAGCAGGTCGTGTCGATGGGCGCGATCGAGGGCACGAAGCTCGCGATGAGCCAGCTCGACGCCGTGCTGCAGGACCTCCGCGACTACGCGCAGGGCAAGGGTACGCAGGTCGAGCTGCTCGACGACACCCACGTGCGCATCACGCGTCTCGTCGAGGGCCCGCGCGAACTCGTGTGGCGTGCGCACAACGATCCCGAGCTCATGAAGCAGTGGCTGCTCGGACCCGACGGGTGGGTGATGACCGAGTGCGTCGTCGCGACCGAGGTGGGCCAGACCTACCGCAACTCGTGGGCGCCGGTGGGCGACACCGAGGGGCAGCCGTTCGGGTTCGAGGGTGAGGCGCTGCTCATCGACGCGCCGCGGCGTTCGGTGCAGACCGAGCGGATGATCGGGATGCCGGTCGAGACGCTGAACGACCTGAACCTCTATGAAGAGGACGGTGCGACGCTCATCACCCTCTACATCGAGTATCCCGACAAGGAGACGCGCGACATGATCCTCGCCACCGGCATGGCCGACGGCATGGAGACCTCGTACGCACGCCTCGAG
>JAESFY010000300.1_pt1 | contig 14106 bp, 12 predicted proteins | sample 9266201 | NCBI WGS metagenome assembly JAESFY01 (sample SAMN14515071, study PRJNA621656) | algae metagenome | isolation source: Nodosilinea sp. WJT8-NPBG4 and co-occurring heterotrophs from soil, lower... | place: USA: Pinto Basin, Colorado Desert, California | collected 2006-05-27 | reverse complement strand
GCCGTCTCCGCCGGCGATGCGCCGACCACGACGTTCCCGCTCTACCTCGAGGCCGTCGGGCTCTCCGAGTCCGACGTCACTCAGCAGAACCTCGACGCCGCGGGCAAGGTCGCCGCCATGCTCTCTGGACAGGTCGATGGATTGATCGGCTTCGCCCACGACCAAGGTCCGACGATCGCCGCGAAGAGCGGCAAGGAAGTCGAGTACCTCCGCTATTCCGACGCAGGGCTCAACTTCTTCAGCAACGGCCTCGTGGCTCCCACCTCAACGATCGAGGGTGACCCCGAGCTCGTGAAATCACTCGTAGCGGCCACGTCCGAGGCGTTCATCGCCGCTCAGGAAGATCCGGAGGCAGCCGTTGCGGCCATGGATGGCAAGGATCCGCAGATGCCCGAGAAGGACGTCCTGCTCGACCAGTGGGAAGAGACGATCAAACTGCTGACGACGGAGGCGACCGAAGGCGAGGCGCCCGGCGTCAACGCGACGGAGGACTGGGAGGCGACCCTCGCGGTGCTCTCGGAAGCCGGCCTCATCTCAGGCGAGGGAGACGTCGACACGTACTTCGACGCGTCCTTCGCGCCTGGCGAGTAACGAGTCCCCGATGCGGACGACGCAGATTCAGGAAAGAGCAGAGAAGATGGCGACACCCAGCGGCGACTCCGTGCTGGAGATCAAGAACCTCGCGATCACGTTCGCGTCCAAGCGCGGACAGGTCACGGCGCTCGAGGCCGTCGATCTCGATGTGAAGGCGGGAGAGTTCATAACGATCGCCGGCCCGTCGGGGTGTGGCAAGTCGACGCTGCTGAAAGCGGTCGCCGGTCTCACCAGGCCCAGCGGCGGCTCGATCAAGCTCCGAGGAGACGAAGTACGCGGCCCGAGACAGGACATCGGGTTCGTGTTCCAGCGTGCGGCCCTGCTGGAGTGGCGCAGCGTACGCGGCAACATCCTGCTGCAGGCGGAGATGCGCGGCATGGACATGCGCAAGGCGCAATCTCGCGCCGACGAACTGATCGAGATGACCGGACTCACCGGGTTCGAGAAGGCGCTTCCGCACGAGCTGTCGGGCGGCATGCAGCAGCGCGTATCACTGTGTCGAGCGCTGCTGCATGAGCCCGGTGTGCTGCTCATGGACGAACCCTTCGGTGCCCTGGACGCACTGACGCGTGAGCGGATGAACGTCGAGCTGAACCGGATCACGAGCCAGACCGGCACGACCGTTCTCCTCGTGACGCACTCGGTGGCGGAAGCGGTCTACCTCGCCACCCGTGTCGTCGTCATGAGTCCGCGCCCGGGGAAGATCCTCGAGGAGCACCGTGTCGATCTTCCGGCCGAGCGCGACTACGCGACGGTACTGGAGACGCCCGAGTTCCACCGCGTCTCCAGCCGGGTGCGCGAGCTGCTCGGAGCCCCCGCCGTCGCGGACTGAGCTCCGTCCATATCGCTCGAGCCGCGGTCGTGCCAGCCAGAACTGGTATCGGCATCACCGGGAGCCGGAGCAAGCAGAAGGCCCGGAATCGCGTGGATTCCGGGCCTTCATTTGTTGCGGGGACAGGATTTGAACCTGCGACCTCCGGGTTATGAGCCCGGCGAGCTACCGAACTGCTCCACCCCGCGGCACAAGAAGAAACTTATCACGGATTTCGAGGGGCCGCGAATCGAGGCCGGATCGGAGTGCATGCGCGAGGATGGGAGCATGCCCGAGACCCCCGTTTCGTCCGCCGGTGTCCCCGTCGCCGTCTGCCAGTTCGCGCCGACGGCCTCGCGCGCGGCCAACCGCGATCGAATAGCGCAGCTGACGGCGGATGCCGCGGCGCGCGGAGCGCGCCTGATCGTCTTCCCGGAGTACTCGAGCTACTTCGTTGATCCGATGGACGCCACTCTGGCCGAGAACGCCGAGACGCTGGACGGCGAGTTCGTGTCCACGCTGATCGCTCTCGCCGCCGATTACGGCGTGGTGATCGTCGCCGGGCTCGCCGAGCGGGCCTCAGACGCCACGCACGTGCGCAACACGGTCGTCGCGGCACGAGGTGACGGGATCCTCGCGACCTACAGAAAGCAGCACCTGTACGACGCGTTCGGCCAGACCGAGTCCGATTGGGTCGAGGCGGGGGAGGTCGGGGGAGCGGCGACGTTCGAGCTCGCCGGACTCCGGTTCGGGTTGATGACCTGCTACGACCTGCGCTTCCCCGAGGTGTCGCGCACCCTGATCGACGCGGGCGCTGACGCACTGGTGGTGCCGGCCGAATGGGTGCGCGGTCCGCTCAAGGAGCATCACTGGACCACGCTGCTCGCCGCGCGCGCGATCGAGAACACCGCGTACGTGATCGCCGCCGACCATCCGACCCCGATCGGCGTAGGACACTCGCAGATCGTCGATCCGCAGGGCGTGGTCCTCGCCGGGGTGGGAACGACCGAGGGCATCGCGGTCGCCGCCGTCGAGAGGGCGGCCATCGAGCGCGTGCGCGCCGTCAACCCTTCGCTGCGGGTGCGCAGATACGCCGTCGGACCGCTCTGAATCGCCGGACGGTCAGAAGCTTGACGCGAGCCTCTTCGCCGCCTCCTCGAGGATCTCGACGCGTTTGCACGCCGCGAAACGCACCAGTCCGGCGTAGTCGTCACGGCGCTCCTGCGACACGAAGGCGGTCAGCGGGATGGCCACCACTCCGGCGCGCTCAGGGAGCGCGCGGCAGAACTCGGCGGCATCCGCTCCGCCCAGGGCCGACGCGTCGGCCACGGTGAAGTAGCCGCCCTGCGGCGGGTGCACGGTGAACCCCGCCGCACGGAGTCCCGCGCCGAGGATCTCGTGCTTGTGGGCCAACGTCGCCGCGGCCTCCGCGAAGAAGCCGTCCCCGAGCCGCAGGCCTACGGCGATGGCCGGCTGGAACGGAGAGCCGTTCACGTAGGTGAGGTACTGCTTGACGGTCAGCACCGCGGTGATGAGCTCTGCCGGGCCGTGCACCCAGCCGATCTTCCAGCCGGTGGCCGAGAAGGTCTTGCCCGCCGATGAGATGGTGAGTGTGCGCTCCGCAGCGCCGGGGAGCGTCGCGATGGGGGTGTGCGCGCTACGGAAGGTGAGATGCTCGTAGACCTCGTCGGTCACGATGATCGCGTCGTGGAGCTCGGCGAGACGCACGACCTCTGCGAGCACCTCACGGTCGAAGACGGCACCGGTGGGATTGTGGGGATCATTGATCAGGATGATGCGCGTGCGGTCGGAGACCGTCGCCGCCAGGAGATCGAGATCCGGCTGGAAGTCGGGTGCTCGCAACGGCACCGTGCGCAGCCGTGCACCCGCGAGAGCGACCGCGGCCGCGTAGGAGTCGTAGTACGGCTCGAAGACGACGACCTCGTCGTCCCGGCCGTCGATGAGGGCGAGCAGGGTCGCGGTCAACGCCTCCGTGGCACCGGCCGTCACGATCACCTCGCGCGAGGGGTCCACGTCCAGGCCGTAGAAGCGCCGCTGGTGCTCGCTGATCGCCTCGAGCAGATCGGGGGTCCCTCTGCCGGGCGGGTACTGATTCATCCCGCGAGAGATCGCCTCCCGTGCCGCGTCGAGCACTTCTGCAGGTCCATCCTCGTCGGGGAACCCCTGCCCGAGGTTGATCGCACCGGTTCGGGCCGCCGCAGCGGACATCTCTGCGAAGATGGTGGGCGCGACGGTTCCGTCTTGTGCGAGCAGACCGGCTCCCGCTGCCGTGCGCCGCCATGCGCCGGGGATGACACTCATGAAGAACAGGCTAAGGCCATAGGTGAAACTCATCCTCGCCATACGAAACGCACAGATACAGGGGTCACTCTAAGAGGGCGTTGTTGAAGGAGCACACACCATGAACGAAGACAGCACCCAGGACCACTCGGCACCTGCGTCGAATGACGCAGCGCCGTCCACCGAGGCAGCAGAGGTCGTCGACCGTTCGACGACGGATGCCGCCGCTGAGACCCCCGGCATCGTCGCCGCTCCGGGGCCGTATCAGGGACACCACGTCCCCTCGACGTTCGCGTCGTCGCCAGCTCCGTCATTCGAGGCCCCGGCCGCCTCGGTGGCACCCGCGGCCCAGACGGCGCCCCAGCAGTACTTCGGAGCTCCGGGACAGCAGCAGGGAAATGTCGGTGCGCCGACCGCGACGGCTCCCGGTGCAGCGTTCGGTCTGCACACCGCCGCCGATCCTGGACGGCCGGTCCACGGCTCCGCGAAGGTCAAGGACTCGAAGCCCCGCGCAGGCGTGAAGTTCGCCGCGATCGTGGTCGCGGCCGCGCTCGTCGGCGGCGTCGCGGGCTTCGGCGGCGGAGCGATCCTCAACGGCATCTCGGATCAGGATTCGACGGGCGTGGCGCAGGGCCCCGAGACCATCACGGTCAACAACCCCGGATCCGTCAACGAGACGACCGCCGTCGCGACTGCGGCACTGCCGTCGGTCGTCACCATCGAGGTGGCGGGCTCCGATCAGGGCGGCAGCGGGTCGGGCGTCATCATCAGCGACGACGGCTACGTGCTCACGAACACCCACGTGGTGACCCTGGGCGGCGCCGTGGCCGACCCCACGATCCGGGTCACGACGTCCGACGGGCGCATCTTCTCGGCTACCGTCGTCGGGACCGACCCGATCTACGACCTCGCCGTGATCAAGCTCGAGGATGCGACGGATCTCACCCCGATCGACTTCGCCGACTCGTCGAAGCTCAACGTCGGTGACACCGCGGTGGCACTGGGAGCACCGCTCGGTCTGTCGAACTCGGTCACGACAGGGATCGTCAGCGCGCTGAACCGCAGCATCCAGATCGCGTCGTCCGCTCTTCCGGATTCGTCGTCCGAGGACGCTCCGCAGAACGAGCAGGAGGCGCCCGAGGAGGGCGAAGGACCCTTCCAGTTCGATCTGCCGGGCAACACGTCGCAGCAGACGTCCGAGTCGATCTCGATCGCCGTGATCCAGACCGATGCCGCGATCAACCACGGCAACTCCGGTGGTGCCCTCGTGAACAGCAAGGGCGAGCTGATCGGCATCAACGTCGCGATCGCGAGCTCCGGGAGCTCAGAGGAGTCGGGGTCGATCGGGATCGGATTCGCGATCCCCGCCAACATCGCTCAGCGCGTCTCGGAGGAGATCATCGCCGACGGTGCAGCCAGCCACGGCCTGCTCGGCGCATCGGTGCGAGACGCGGCCAGTGTCGAAAATGCCGATGTCTCCGGTGCGTACATCGCCGAGGTCACGGGTGGCGGCGCTGCCGCCGCAGCCGGGCTGAAGGCCGATGACGTCGTGACCGCCTTCAACGGGGTGCCCATCACGAGCGCCAGCGACCTCACGGCGCAGGTGCGGGCAGCGGCCGCAGGCAGCGAGGCGAAGGTCACCTACATCCGTGGCGGCAAGGAATACGAGATCGAAGTGACCCTGGGGGAGCTCGCCGGCTGACTCGGGCGATCCCGCTCACCGAGAAGGGCGTCACCCCGCGATAGGCTCGCGGGGTGGCGTCCTTCTCTTTCGGCTCCGGCAATGCGGCCAAGCTGCTTCGGATACCGCTCTACCTCGTCGGACGAGCCGGCACCCTCGTCGTCCCGCGTGGCACCCGGTGGGTGTTCGGGTGCGGGGCCGGCGTCGGAGACGGGGCTCTCGCACTGCAGCGCCTCGCCGCGGCCGAGGGGCACGACACCGTATGGCTCACCTCCTCCGATCGGGAGGACAGCGACGCCGCCGCGCTCGGCCTCCGCACGACCCGCAGGGACGGCCTACGAGGGTGGTGGGCCACCGCACGTGCCCGCGTGGTCGTGGTCACGCATGGGCTCGGCGACGTGAACCGGTATGCGGTGTCAGGCGCCTTCGTGGTGCAGTTGTGGCACGGGATCCCGCTCAAGCGCATCGGTCTGGATTCGCCGGCGACCACGCAGGTCCCGGACATCCCCGGCGCTCCGGTGCTGCGTCGCCTCATCGGCATCCTCTACCGGCGGGCGGCCCAGCGGATCCGAGTTCTGCCGGCTGCATCGCACCGTTCGCGCGGGCGTCTCGAGTCCGCCTTCGCGCTCGGAGACGGTCGCGTCGTCGTCACCGGCGAACCGCGCGTCGATGTGCTGTCCTCAGGAGACCCGCTCGAGCGTCGAGGCATCGCATCCGATCTTCTGGACCGCGTGCTCGACGATCTGCCGACCGGTTCCCGGACCATCCTCTACGCGCCGACATGGCGCGACGGAGCCGACGATCCCGCGGTTCCCACGGCTGCCCAGTGGGTGCGCATCATCCGGATGCTCGAGGAGCGCGATGCCGTGCTGCTCATTCGGTCCCACCCGCTCGGCGAGGGAGGGTATGCGCCGCCGCTGCCCAGCCGAAGGGTCAGGATGCTCGGGTCGGGCCTGCTGACCGATGTCACGCCCGTCCTGCCGGCGATCGATGTGCTGGTCACCGACTACTCCTCACTCGCCTACGACGTGGGTCTGCTGAGGATGCCGGTGCTGTTCCTCGCCCCCGACGCCGCGGAATACGCTCGGACGAGAGGCTTCTACGGCCGATTCGAGGACGTCGCGGGCGATGACGCCGCAGCGGGCTGGGATTCCCTCCTGCCGCAGCTGTCGGAGCTGCTGGATGACGACGACCTCTTCGCCGCGAGGTCTGAGCGTTCGGGTACGCTCAGCGCGGAGATGCACGCCTTCCGCGACGGAGGCAACACCCGGCGCGTCTACGAGACAATCCGTGCGCGGGGGATTCCCGCGCCGAAGGGAGCAGCATGACCACGGCCCGGATCGATGAGGCCGCGGAGACGCTGGTCATCGCAGGCGCCGGTCAGCGCCCGGCCACCGCAGAGCTGGTCGGGCCCCGCGCCCGTGTCGACGCTCGGATCAGCGGCGGGGGCAAGACCTGGAAGGCGACGTTCCCGCTGCATGCATCGCGATGGGGCGGCCCGGAGCTTCCGCTGCCCACCGGAGACTACGAGCTGCGCATCGCCGGTGCCGAGCTCGGTGACCTTCTCATCGCCCCGGAGGTGCTCGGCGGTGTGCGGGTCGCTGTCGAAGGCGCGACCGTGCGCATCGCGGCGCCCATCGACCCGGCTTACGAGACGAGCGAGGGGCAGGCGACCCTCGAGGGGCGCTACGTCTCGCATCCAGGAGCCACCGAGAACGCCGTCTTCTTCGAGAGCTTCTACGGCCGCACCGTCGGCTGCAACCCGCAGGCGATCGATCGGGCTCTGTCCGCGCAAGCGCCGGATGTCGTGCGCTACTGGAGCGTCGTGGACCTGTCCGTGGCGGTTCCCGAGGGCGCGATCGCAGTGGTCGAGGGCAGCCCGGAGTGGTGGAGGGCCCGTGCTGCGGCGCGGCTGCTGGTGGTCAACGACTGGCTGCGTCGCCGATTCGTGCGCAAACATGGTCAGAAGGTGCTGCAGACCTGGCACGGCACCCCGCTGAAGCGGCTCGCTCTGCACCGGCCCGGATTCGACCCTCGGCGTATGGCGGCCGTGGTCAAGGAGTCGCGCCGTTGGGACGTGCTCCTCGCGCAGAACACGTACTCGGAGCGGATCCTCCGCAAGGCCTACGCGTTCCTCGGGCGGCCGATCTGGGTCGAGGGGTACCCGAGGAACGACGCGCTGGTCACCGGGGATGCCGCTGCGATCCGTGCCGATCTCGGTGTCGCCGATGGCGAGCGGGTGCTGCTGTACGCCCCGACGTGGCGCGATGATCGGACCGAGATGGTCGATTTCATCGACCCGGAGGAGCTCGCCAGGCAGACGGACTCGGTCGTGCTCGTGCGCGGTCACTCCCGCACGATAGACACCGGGCGGGATCGGGCGGGCGCCCGCGTCATCGATGTCACCGGGTACCCCGAGACCTCGCAGCTCCTGCTCGCGGCCGACGCGCTGATCACCGACTACTCGTCGGTCATGTTCGACTTCAGCGTCACAGGCAAGCCGATGTTCTTCCTCGTGCCAGACCTCGACCACTTTCGCGGAGAGCTCCGAGGGTTCTACTTCGATCTCGCGACCCGCGCGCCAGGGCCGCTGGTGCACTCGCAGGACGAGCTCGTCGCTGCTCTGGCCGACAGTGCGCACGAGAGCGTCTATGCCGAGCGATACGGCGCCTGGCGTGCCCAGTTCAATCCACGGGACGACGGGCACTCGGCAGAGCGCGTCGTCGCACGCATCCTCGACCAGGGGTACGTCACCAGGTGATGAGGCCGCGTGCCGCCGCAGCGCGCTAGGGGAGTGGCGTGTTGCGGGTGCCGAGCCGCGATGCGTCGACCGTGTCGCGAGCACCTCTCAGGACGCCCCCGAGGAAGCCGAGGCCCCACGAGAGGTGCATGGTCGGCAGCACCAGCAGCGTCCAGAGTCGCTGACGTGGGCCGCCACCGCCCGGCAGGCAGGCGACGGCGACGACGAGCGCGAGGTACGCCACCAGCGGCAGGTAGACGACGGCCGAGATGATGAGCGAGAGAACTCCGGCGAGGACGCCGGTCAGCTGCAGGATCCCGGTGACGAGGGCGACCGCGACGAGGACCACCAGCGCCGGCGGAGCGAAGAACCGGATGCCGTTGCGGCGCCCGTACCTGCGCACGAGCTCGCCGCGCCACGCTCCCGTCGCCCGGAACTGACGCGCGAGACGCAGCCAGCTCTCGCGCGGCCAGTAGGTGACGGAGAGGTTCGGGTCGAACCAGACGAGGTGCCCTGCCTGGCGGATCCGGAGGTTGAGCTCCCAGTCCTCTCCGCGGCGGATCGACTCGTCGAAGAGCCCGACCTCCTCGATCACCGTCCGGCGCATGACGCCGAGATACGCGGATTCTGCTTCGCCCTCGTGGGTGCCACCGTGATACGCGCCCCCACCGAGGCCGACAGGGGAGTTGTAGAGGCGTGCGACCGAGGTCTGGAACGGTGTGCGGCCGTCAGCGCGCATCACGCCGCCGACGTTCGCGGCGCCCGTGCGCTCGAGGGTCTGCAGCGCGAGCGCCGCGTACCCGGGGGCGAGCTCGGAATGCGCGTCGACGCGGACGATCGTCGCATAGCGACTGGCCCTGATCGCGGCGTTCAATCCGACCGGGATGTGCGCCGCCGGGTTGTCGACGAGTCGGATCCGGTCGTCGTCTGCGGCGAGACGCTGCGCGAGCTCTGTCGTTCCATCGGTGGAGGGGCCGAGCGCGAGCACGAGTTCGGCCGGGACCGTCAGCTCCTGCGCCAGCACCGAGGCGATCGCGTGCTCCAGGTAGGCGCGCTCGTTGAGCACGGGCATGACGAACGACACCCCGGTCGCGGGGGCGGCGATGTCGTTGTCAGGCACATGACGATCATGGCATGCGCTTCTCGGACGTTCGCTGATTCGCGGGGCCAGAGGGTCTGTCGAGAGCGTCCGTCTGTCCGAGCCCTCTTACTCGGTATCCTGGAGGGATGGGTGCAGTGTCCGACGCGAAGAAGGCTTACCGTCTGCTGAAGCGGGCGCTCGCCTCGCGGAAGGCCGTGCAGCGAGTGCGACGACGCCTCGCCGAACGAGAACCGCACCCGCCGGAGCACTACCAGGTGGCCGTGTACTTCGCCGACGGCGACGTGAACATGTACCAGATGAGGCAGTGGTACCGCCCGCTCGCCGAACTCTCGAAGCGCTGGCCGGTCGTCGTGCTGTCCCGCTCGGCGACGGGTGCCGACAAGCTGCTCGATGAGGATGGCCCGCCGGTCGCCTTCGTCCCGACCATCCGTGACCTCGAGCGGTTCGTCGCGGCGCAGGACATCCGTGTCGTCCTCTATGTGAACCAGAACACCCGCAACTTCCAGATGTTCCGCTACGGCAGGCGCTGGCACGTGTTCATCAACCACGGCGAGTCCGACAAGATGTACATGACCACGAACCAGTACAAGGCGTACGACTACGCGCTGGTCGCCGGGCAAGCTGCGCGCGATCGTCTGTCGCGGACGCTCTGGGACTGGGACATCGATCGGCGCACCATCGAGATCGGCCGCCCGCAGGCTGACCACTACTCGGGCACCCTGCCGTATGTGCCGGACGACCGCACCGTCGTGCTCTACGCCCCGACGTGGGAGGGAGACCGCCCGAGCGCGCACTACGGGTCGATCGCCACGCACGGCGAGACGCTGGTCACGACGCTGCTCGCGTCGGACGCTCACCGTGTGATCTACCGACCGCATCCTCGAAGCGGAGTCGTCGACGACGAGTACGGGGCAGCACACCGTCGCATCATCGCGGCCATCGCTGCGGCGAACGCCGCCGACCCGGCTGCGCAGCACGTGTACGACGACGGGGCGGAACTCGGATGGCAGCTCGCTGCCGCCGATGTGGCCGTCGTGGACATCTCGGCGATGGTCTATGACCGCCTGGCGGTCGGCAAGCCGCTCATGATCACTCGGCCGGCAGATGAGCGGGCGTCGATCGACACCAACGGCTACCTGTCGGACTGCGAGTGGCTCGATGCCGTCGCCGCCGGCGACATCGTCACCGAGGTCGAACGCGTCCGCGCCGACGAGGCGGCCATCGCCAGGTTGCGCATGTGGGTGCAGCACTATTTCGGCGACACGACGCCCGGAGCGGCGACCGAGAAGTTCCATGCGGCGATCGAGCAGCTCATGCAGGAGTGGGATCGCTGGCAGGCGCACGAGATCGGCGCGGTGCGCACCGACGAGGATGACGACGACGAAGAGGCTGACGAAGAGGAGGTCTGACGGTGGACCTTCCGCTCACGGCTGCGGTCGCGTCGCGTCTCGAGGTGCTGACCGACGCAGGTTCGACGAATGCGATCCTGACCGAGCGAGCACACGAAGCGCTCTCGACGCCCCACCTGTCGGTTCTTCTGACCGACAACCAGACGGCGGGTCGCGGCAGACTCGGCCGATCCTGGACGGCCGCGCCCGGCGCGTCACTCGCCGTCTCCGTGCTGCTGCGACGGCTGCCGTCATCCGGCGACGCGCGCGGCTGGATTCCCCTCGCGGCAGGCGTGGCGATGGCGGATGCGATCGCCGAGCAGCTTCCGGATCACGAGGTCTCGGTCAAATGGCCGAACGACGTACTGGTCGACGGTCGCAAGATCTGCGGAATCCTGGCCCAGGCGACGCAGGATGTCGTCGTCGTGGGAACGGGCGTGAACACGGCGATGACGGCGTCTCAGCTTCCCGTGCCAACGGCCACCTCTTTCGCCGTGCTCGGTGTCGAGGTCGACGCCGACAGGTTGCTCGCCGCGTATCTGCGCACGCTCGATCAGCTGGTCGTCGAGCTCGCGGCATCGGGCGATGCCGTCTCGAGCGGTCTTCATGCGGCCGCGAGCGAGCGCTGTGCGACGATCGGACTCGACGTGAGGGTCTCGCTTCCCGGCGACTCCGTGCTGGTCGGACGAGCGACCGCGCTCGACGCCGCCGGTCGGCTGCTGGTTCTGACGGAGGGCATCGAGAGGCCGATCTCTGCCGGCGATGTGGTGCATGTCCGGCCGGCATGAGTCTGACACGCCCGGCGTGCGAGCCGCGATGTCTGCGGTTCCGGGCACAATGGAGGGGTGACTCAGCCCGTGACTCTCGGCGGAAGGCCGACGATGCCACCGCCGGGTGCGCCCGCCGAAGAGCTGCTCATCGCTCGGTTCCGCACACACGCGCGGAGGCTCTTCTGGTCGGCGCTCGTGCTGATCGCCGCGTTCGGCGCCACGTCCTTCTTCTATGACAATCTCCCGGCGCCTTTCGAGAACTGGATGCTGCTGTGCTCGGCCGGAGCGATCGTCGTCCTGCTGGTGGTCGTGCCCTGGGTCCTCTGGTACTCGCGCTCGGTGACGCTCACCACGCGGCGGGTCATCGTGAGCCACGGCGTCGGCGCGCGCAACAGGCAGGAGATGTCGCACGCTCGCGGCTACACGATCGGCGTCCGCCGAGGTGTGATCCAGCGGATGTGGGGCGTCGGCACGATCACGCTGTCCAACGGGATCGACGCGCCGCTGCGCCTCGCCAATGTGCCGAATGTGACGCTCGTGCACGAGACGCTGGCCGATCAGATCGAGGTCAGCCAGATTCTCGCGCACCGAGATGCGCAGTCGGGCCACGACGGGACCGCGGGGTTCTGAGGACGCACCTGCTTCGCCGTGGTCTGCGCGACGCGTGAACAGCGTGCCTGCCGATGCGCGAGAATGGTGGGGACGAATGGAGGCGGCCCATGGCGCTGCGCGTTGGTGTGATCGGTGGAGGCCAGCTGGCTCGGATGATGATCGCCCCGGCGGTCGAGCTCGGACTCGATCTGAGGGTGCTCGCCGAGGATGAGGGCATGTCGGCGCAGCTCGCCGCGACCGCGGTCGGCGACTATCACGACCTCGATGTCGTCCGCGCGTTCGTCGCAGACGTCGACGTCGTCACCTTCGACCATGAGCACGTCCCTCAGGAGGTGCTGCGGGCTCTCGTGTCGGAGGGGGTCGCGGTGCACCCTGGCCCGGATGCTCTGCAGTTCGCCCAGGACAAGCTCCTGATGAGGGCGCGGCTCGAAGAGCTCGGAGTGCCCCAGCCCGACTGGGCTCCGGTTCGCGATGCATCCGAGCTGCAGGTGTTCCTCGACGAGCACGGCGGCCAGGGTGTCGTGAAGACGCCGCGCGGCGGCTACGACGGCAAGGGGGTCCGCGTCATCCGGGCGGCGAGCGAAGCTCAGGACTGGCTCGACGGGCTCGCCGACGGCGAGGCTCTGCTGGTCGAGGAGCTGGTCGGATTCGTTCGCGAGCTCGCGCAGCAGGTGGCTCGTCGTCCCAGCGGCCAGATCGTCGCGTACCCGGTCGTCGAGACCGTGCAGCGTGAGGGCGTGTGCGCCGAGGTGATCGCGCCGGCGCCTCATGCAGCTGAGCGTCTCGCCCAGGTCGCCGAGGAGATCGGTCGATCGATCGCCGAGGGACTCGGGGTGACCGGCATGCTCGCGGTCGAGCTCTTCGAGACCGACGACGCGCGGATCCTCGTGAACGAGCTGGCGATGCGCCCGCACAACAGCGGCCACTGGAGCCAGGACGGCGCCGTGACCGGGCAGTTCGAGCAGCATCTGCGTGCGGTCGCCGATCTTCCTCTCGGCGACACCGCACCTCTGGCCGCATGGTCCGTGATGGTGAACATCCTCGGAGGGCCGAAGAGCGGCTCGCTCGGCGACCGTTTCGCGGGAGCGATGGCGGAGCATCCGTCGGCCAAGATCCACACGTACGGAAAGGCCCCGCGTCCTGGCCGCAAGGTCGGACACGTCAACGTGATGGGCGACGACCTCGACGATGCGGTGTACGTGGCCCGTGCGGCAGCGGCTCACTTCGACTGAGGGTGGCTCGAGGGGTGTGCCGTTCGGGGTTTCTCCCAGCACCAGACCGTAGCCTGAGTGGGTGACTGAGCCATTGCACTCCTCCACCGCGCCCCTCGTCGGCGTCGTCATGGGATCCGACTCCGACTGGCGCGTGATGAGCGACGCCTCTCAGTCGCTGACGGACTTCGCGATCCCGCACGAGGTGGAGGTCGTCTCGGCGCACCGCACCCCTGACAAGCTCATGCAGTATGCGCGTGAGGCGCGAGGTCGCGGCATCCGCGTGATCATCGCAGGCGCCGGGGGCGCCGCACATCTTCCCGGAATGCTCGCCTCCATGACCGCGCTGCCGGTCATCGGCGTTCCCGTGCCGCTCGCCTACCTCGACGGGATGGATTCCCTCCTGTCCATCGTGCAGATGCCAGCCGGCATCCCGGTCGCGACGGTGTCGATCGGGGGAGCGCGCAATGCGGGCATCCTCGCCGCGCGGATTCTCGGTGCGTCCGACGACGATCTCGCCGATCGCATCGAGGCGTATGCGCTCGATCTCGAAGCACAGGTCGAGGAGAAGAACGATCGGCTGAAGGGGTCCCTGTGACCCTTGCGCCGCCGCGAGGTCCGGCGCGACCACTGATAGAGACTCGCCCGCTGCGGCATCCCAACACCGCGGACGCGGGGATGATGACCAAGCGCGGCTGGTGGCTGGTGCTGTTGAACCTGCTCGTGCCCGGTTCTGCCCAGGTGCTCGCCGGCAATCGCAGACTCGGGCGCGTCGGTCTCGGCGCGACGCTGCTCGCGTGGTTCCTGGTCCTCGTGGGTGCGGGACTGGCTCTGTTCGCGCGGCCGGTGCTGCTGTGGCTCACTGTGGGCGGCGGCTGGTTCTCGGCGGTCATCCT
>JAESFY010000299.1_pt1 | contig 14177 bp, 11 predicted proteins | sample 9266201 | NCBI WGS metagenome assembly JAESFY01 (sample SAMN14515071, study PRJNA621656) | algae metagenome | isolation source: Nodosilinea sp. WJT8-NPBG4 and co-occurring heterotrophs from soil, lower... | place: USA: Pinto Basin, Colorado Desert, California | collected 2006-05-27 | reverse complement strand
CGATCGGCGGCCACCTCGCCGAGGAGGAAGGCATTGACATCGTTCTCGACGCTCACGGGCACCGAGAGCCGCGAGGACAGCGCATCCGCCAGGGGGAAGCCCGCCCAGCCGACGAAGGTCGCCGAGGCCGCACGGATTGTGCCGGTCGGATGATCGACGACTCCTGCCGCTCCCACGCCGACCGCGACGAGTCGCACCGAGGTGCGGGCGACGAGATCCCGAGCGAGCGTCGCGGCGGCATCGGCCATCGCCTCGCCGCCCTCGCTCGCGGGCGCCGCCACGCTGGCGCGCGCCAGGATCTCTCCCGACTCATCGACGAAAAGCCCCGCGATCTTGGTGCCTCCGATATCGATCCCGACGATGCCCTGCGATGACCCGGGCGATCGTGCCCCCGGCGTCGCCATCACCTGTTCCTGATCGGTGATCGTCATCGTCCGCCGAGCCCCGCCATCGCGATGCCCTTGACCAGGTGCTTCTGCAGCACGACCACGAGCAGCGTCGTGGGGATCATCGAGATGATCGCTGCGGCCATCTGCAGGTCCCACCGCGTTCCGGTGAGGCCTGCGAAGCTGGCCAGTCCGACGGGAAGCGTGCCGTGCGCGTCGTAGTCCACCGTGACGATCAGGGGCCAAAGGTAGCTGTTCCAGAACGTCAGGAACGTGAACACCGCCAGCACCGCCACGGCCGACTTCGACAGGGGCAGGATGATCTGCAGGAACGAGCGGACCGGACCTGCGCCGTCGACACGGGCGGCCTCTTCGAGCTCGTACGGAATGCCGCGGAAGAACTGTCGCATCAGGAAGGTGCCGAAGGCGCCGAAGGCGAACGGCAGCACCAGGGCCTGATAGGTGTCGACCCAGTCGAACCACTGCATCACCTGGAACATGGGGATGACGAGCACCTCGGCAGGAACCATCAGGGTCGCGAGGAACAGGATGAAGACGGCATCCCTGCCCTTCCAGCGAAGGCGCCCGAACGCGTAGCCGGCTGTGGTCGAGACGACCAGCACCACGAGGGTCCCGAGGATAGCGACGATGAACGAGTTCGCGATGTACGTGACGAAGGGGCCGTACGCGAAGACGTCGACGAAGTTGCTCCATCGCAGCTCGGAGCCGATGAGCGTGGGCGGCATCGAGAACATCTCGGTGTTCGGCTTCAGCGCCGAGAAGAACGCGTAGACGATCGGCGAGACGAAGATCAGCGCGGCGATGTAGATGCACACATGCGCGATCACGAGGCGGAAGCGCGCTGCGGGAGTCGTCGCTGCGCCACGCGCACGGCGCAGCTCTCGCGGCGTGCGCATCGCGGCGGTCGAGGTGGTGAGGGTCTCAGTGCTCATAGTGCACCCACTTCTTCTGAGCCGCGAACTGCAGGCCGGTGATCGCGATGATGATGGCGAACAGGATCCACGCGGCTGCCGCGGCGAGTCCGAGGTCGCCGAAGGTGAACCCCTGTTCCCAGATGAACATCACGAGCGGCTTGGTCGAGTTGCCAGGTCCCCCGCCGGTGAGAAGCTGGGGCTGGACGAAGACCTGGAGCGACGTGATCATCGTCATGATCGTCGCGAAGAAGATTGCCGGCGAGATCATGGGGATGATGATGCTCCAGACGCGGCGGAACCCCTGCGCGCCGTCGATGCTCGCGGCCTCGAGCACGGTCTCGGGGAGCTGCTCGAGCGCTGCCGAGAAGATCAGCATGTTGTAGCCGAGCCCTTGCCAGACGCTCATCGCCACGACCATGATCATGGCCCACGACGGGTCGGCGAGGAAGTTGGGCAGCTGGATTCCGAACCAGGTCTCCGAGAGTCCGTTGAACAGGCCCTGGGGTTGCAGCATCATCTTCCAGACCAGCACGTTCGCGACCATCGGGGTCACGACCGGGATGAAGAAGAGCACGCGCAGAGCCCCTCGTCCGCGGATGCGCGGACCGAGGCCGAGGGCGAGCACGAGCGAGAGCGCGACGCTCAGCGGCACGTAGAGCAGGGTGTACACCGCGGAGTTGCGCAGCGCCGGCCAGAAGTCAGGGCTGCTCGTGAACAGTTTGATGTAGTTGTCCACACCGTTGAAGCTTCGCTCGCCGAAGGTCGGCCAATCGAAGACGCTCATCACGATGGAGAGCCCCACGGGCACGATCGTGAACAGGGCGAGCCCCACCAGGGCTGGGCTGGCAAATCCCAGCGCCTGGCGGGCCTCGACCTTGGCGAGCGATCCTCGACGTCTCGTCGTGATCGTCATCTCAGTTTCTTTCGTTGATTACTGCGGCAGAGACAGGAGTCGGCTCATTCGCCGAACTGCGACTGAGCGTTCGACAGCAGGTCTTCCATCGTCATCTGGCCGTTGTAGACGCTGACGAGGTTGGGCTGGATGTAGCTGTCGAGCTTCTGCCAGTTCTGCGTCATGTACAGCGGCACGGTGTCGCCGAAGGCGGCCTCGAACACCGACTGCACCTGGTCTCGGTATTCCTCGTCGATGGACTCGAAGTACAGCGGCTGCGAGGAGGTGCGAGCGGGGTACGAACGACCCGATGAGGCGATGTAGTCCTGCGCATCCTCACCGAGGAGCGAGCCCATCACCTTGAGGGCGGCTTCAGGGTTCTCGCAGTTCGCCGAGATCCCGTAACCCGAGCCGAGGATCGGCCCGGGGTTGCCGTCGACGCCCGCGGGCAGCGGAGCCATACCGGCAGCGAAGCCGGACTCGTTGTTCAGGTAGGTCACCGCGTTCCAGGTTCCGTCGACAGCCATCGCCGCGTTGCCGCCCGAGTACTGGTTCTCGCCCCAGCCGGTGTCGGAGGCGGAGGCCACGGGAGCCGCGACCTTCTTCTCGTCGACGAGCCCCGCATACCATGACGCCGCATCGACGAAAGCATCGTCGTCGATGTGGAGCGTGCCGTCCTCGGACGCCGGCTGCGTCGCCGAGTAGGCGATCGGCATCGACATCCACTGGTAGCCGCCCATGCCCATCGCGAACCCGTACTTGCCGTCCTTCGTGGCGTCGGCGGCGATCTTGTCGAAGTCGTCGAACGTCCAGCCGATCTCGGGAGTCGCGGCGCCTGCCGATGTCAGCATGTCCTGGTTGTAGTAGACGAGCATCGTGGCGACGTCGAACGGCACGCCGTACACCTTGCCCTCGAAGCTCAGGATGCCGTCGGCGCTCGGGTTGAACTCCGACCAGTCGATGCCGGCCGTGTCGAGGTCATCCGCGCTCAGCTCTCGGAAGCCCTGGGTGTAGCCGCCGAGCTGCGCACCGCTCATGCCCGTGACGCAGGCCATGTTGCCGCTCGCCATGTTCGTGGTGAGCTTGGTGAAGAAGTCGCTCCAGGGCGACGTCTGCAGCTTGATCTTGATGTCGGGGTTCTGCTCCTGGGCGAAAGCGACCTGCGCCTCCAGCGCGTCGACATCGGATTCGCTGCCGGCCCACATGTCGACGACGATCGTGTCACCGTCCGCAGAACCGCCGGCGTCTCCACTCGCACAGCCGGTCATCGCCACAGCGACGCCGGCGACAGCGATGGCTGCCCCCACACGCAACTTCTTCATTGAATGCCTCCTCGGGAAGGATCAGGTTATTTCGATGATCGAAGCAACCTAGTAGGATTTCGTATGAAGTGAGGCTGTCACACTTCACAACCCCCCGCAAGCAGAACATCCGATGTTTATCGGAGCTTGATAATTCGTAACGAGTCCGAAACGCCGGTTCACCCCGCTACGCTGACCTTGCTTCGATCACGAAGGAGCCTCATGCCCGACACCTCGTCCATCCCCGCCGAGGACCAGCACTCTCGACGCATCGTCGATCTGGTCGCTCGCGGCGAGGCCCGCTCTCGCAGCGAGCTTGCCGGGCTGCTCGGTGTCGCCGCATCGACCGTGGGACTCAGGGTGCAGTCCCTCCTCGACGCAGGCGTGCTGCAGGAGGCGGGCGACGGCAACTCCCGCGGCGGAAGACCACCGCGCGTCCTGCAGATCGCCGGCGACGGCATCGTCCTCTCCGCCGACCTGGGCGGACAGCACGCTCGGATCGGGAGACACTCACTGAGCGGTGCGCTGCTCGGCACGGAGTCGATAGCGATCGATCTCACAGACGGGCCGGAGGCGACCCTCGAGCGCGTCGCCGAGGTCTTCGATCGCCTCGGCGCCGACACGCGGATCCATGCGATCGGCGTCAGCCTGCCCGGACCTGTGGACATCCTCACCGGATCTGTCGACCAGCCGTCGCGCATGCCCGGTTGGCCGGGCTTTCGGGTCGGCGACCATCTGGCCGCTCGCTTCCACACGCACGTCGCTGTCGACAATGATGCGAACCTCGCCGCGCTCGGCGAGCACCGCGCGCAGTTCGGCCACACGCGTCACAGCATCACCGTGAAGGCCGGCACAGCCATCGGCAGCGGCGTCATCGTCGACGGGCACATCCACCGAGGTGCCACGAGCGCCGCCGGCGACATCACGCACACCCGGATCGACGGCAGCGGCGACATCCCCTGCTCGTGCGGCAACACCGGATGCCTCGAGACTGTCGCCAGCGGCGCGAGCCTCGTGCGTCAGATGCGTGAGCGCGGCAACGACACCGTGCGGACGACCGCCGACGTGCTGACGCTGGCACGGGATGCCGACCCGCTGGCGACATCGCTCGTACGGACGGCGGGCACGCACCTCGGCCAGGCGCTGTCCGGTGTCGTGAACTTCTTCAACCCGCACGCGGTCTTTCTGACCGGGGGCATGAGCGCCTCCGAGCCGTTCCTCGCGGCCGTCCGCAGTCGCGTCTACGAGGCGTGCCACCCTCTGGCCACGCAACGGCTGCGCATCGAGTCCGCGACGACGGGAGCAGACGCCATCCTGCACGGCGCCGCACGACTCGCCCTCGAGGGGATGGATGTGGCTGCGGGCTGATCCGAGGCCGTTCTCCTCGTCAGCCCGCGAGCGTCAACTCGATCACCGGCAGGAGCACGTCGGGGCGCCGGACAGGAAGGTGGACGGTGAGCGTCCCCTCGGCCTCTCCCGCCGGCGTCATCAGGTCGGCCTGCTGCTCCGGGTCGGATGCACTCGTCTTGAGCCATGACCCGTCGTGCAGCAGCCGCGCGTAGGTCACTCTTCCCGCGAGATCAGGAAGGTGCACGAATCCCATCGGCCAGGAGAACAGGCTCAGATACAGGCGGTCTCCCCTGCGGGTGTAGACACCCTCGCGGGGAGGAGTGAACTCGGCGTACCCCGCCCCGATCACCGCGCTGCTGTGCAGCCGCATCCATTCGCCGATCTCGCCAAGGGTCGCAGCGTCCCGCGGGGCGATGGCACCGCGCCCGTCCGGACCGATGTTGAGAAGCATGTTGCCGCCCATCGAGACCGAGTCGACCAGCATCTGCGTCAGCAGCGTCGACGATTTCTGGTCCATGTTGTCCCTGTGGTAGCCCCACGACCCGTTGAGCGTCTGGCACGCCTCCCACGTCAGGGCGACGCCATCTCGCACGATCGGCGCGGTCGGCTGATACTGCTCGGGCGTCACGAAGTCGGCCGGTATCCCGAGACGGTCGTTCACCAGCATGTTCGGCTGGAGCTCGCGACACAGCGCGAGCAGGCCGGCGGCATCCCAGTCATCGGGCCCCTTGCCCGCCCAGCCGTTCTTCGTCTCGGGGTAGGTGAAGTCGAAGAACAGATAGTCGATCTCGCCGTACGCGGTGAGCAGTTCACGCACCTGGGCATGCAGGTACTCCCGGTAGACGGACATGTCCCTGCCGACATTGAGAGCGTGCGCGTCGGCATCGTCACGACGGGGGTGGTTCCAGTCGACCGTGAAGTGCGGGTGATGCCAGTCGATCACCGAGTGGTACAGCCCCACCCTGAGCCCCTCGGCGCGAAGAGCATCGACGTACTCCCGCACCAGATCACGCCCCGTCACCGCCACGGAGGTGAAGTCGGTGCGCTGCGAGTCCCACAGGCAGAACCCGTCGTGGTGCTTGGTGGTCAGCACGACGTAGCCCATCCCCGTGTCCTTCGCCGTGCGTGCGAGGGCACGGGCATCGAAGAGATCCGGGTCGAAGTGCTCGAAGTACGGGCGATACTCCGCATCGGTCAGACGTTCGTAGTTCTGCACCCATTCGTGCCGAGCGGCGCCGCTGTAGAGGCCGAAGTGCACGAACATGCCGAAGCGGGCGTGATCAAACCATTCCTGTCGCATACCCTCATCCTGGCATAGACATCCGATGTCTAGCCATTGGAGGACGGCAGAGACACAAGAACGGGCACCCTGAAGGGATGCCCGTTCTTTCGATGATCGAATCAGCGCGCAGCGCTGCCGTCCACGTAATCCTCGTCCTGCTGCTTCCACGCGAAGAGCGAACGCAGCTCCTTGCCGGTGGCCTCGATGGGGTGCGTCTCCTCCTTGGCCCGCAGCGCGAGGAACTCCTCGCCGCCGTTGTCCTGGTCGTCGATGAAGCGCTTCGCGAACGCGCCGCTCTGGATGTCGGCGAGGATCGCCTTCATCGACTCCTTGACCTCGGGGGTCACGACGCGGGGGCCCGACACATAGTCGCCGTACTCGGCAGTGTCGGAGACCGACCAGCGCTGCTTCGCGATGCCGCCCTCCCACATGAGGTCGACGATGAGCTTCAGCTCGTGCAGAACCTCGAAGTATGCGATCTGCGGCTGGTATCCCGCCTCGGTGAGCGTCTCGAAGCCGGCCTGCACGAGGTGGCTGACGCCACCGCACAGCACGGCCTGCTCGCCGAACAGGTCGGTCTCGGTCTCTTCGGTGAAGGTCGTCTTGATGACGCCGGCACGGGTGCCGCCGATGGCCTTCGCGTAGGAGAGTGCGGTCGCCCAGGCGTTGCCCGATGCGTCACGCTCGACGGCGATGATGTCCGGGATGCCGCGGCCGGCGACGAACTCACGACGGACGGTGTGACCCGGCGCCTTCGGCGCGACGAGGATCACATCGACGCCCTCGGGAGCGTCGATGTAGCCGAAGCGGATGTTGAAGCCGTGCGCGAAGGCCAGCGTCTTGCCCTCGGTGAGGTTCGGGGCGATGGACTCGCTGTAGATCGTGCGCTGGTGCTGGTCCGGCGCGAGGATCATGATGAGGTCAGCCCACTGCGTCGCGTCCGCGACGGTCTTGACCGCGAATCCGGCCTCCTCTGCCTTCGGCGCCGACTTCGATCCGTCCTTGAGGGCGATCGCAACCTCGACGCCGGAGTCGCGAAGGTTCTGCGCGTGCGCGTGACCCTGCGAGCCGTAGCCGACGATCGCGACCTTCTTGGCCTGGATGATCGACAGATCAGCGTCTGCGTCGTAGAAGATCTCGGTGCTCACTGGTTTCTCTCCTTGATTGATGTTCGTGTACGTATGTGAATACTGGTCAGCCGCGCAGGACGCGCTCGGTGATGCTCTTGCCGCCGCGGCCGATGGCGAGGAGGCCCGACTGCGCGATCTCCTTGATGCCGAACGGCTCGAGAGCGCGGAGCATGGCGTCGACCTTGCCCCGGTCGCCGGTGACCTCGATCACCAGCGCGTCGGACGCGTAGTCCACGACCGAGGCGCGGAACAGGTTCGCGACCTCGATGACGTTCGACCTGTTCGCGTTGTCCGTGCGGACCTTGACGAGCATGTGCTCGCGCTGCACCGAGGTCGGGAAGTCGAGCTCCACGATCTTGATGACGTTGATCAGCTTGTTGAGCTGCTTGGTCACCTGTTCGAGAGGCAGGTCCTCGAGGTCGACGACCACCGTGATGCGCGAGATGCCGGGCACCTCGGTCACGCCCACCGCGAGCGAGTCGATGTTGAAGCCGCGGCGCGCGAACAGACCGGCGACACGGGTCAGCAGACCGGGGGTGTTCTCCACGAGGAGGCTCAGCACGTGAGTCGACATGGTCAGTCCTCCTCGTCGAATGCGGGCGCGTGCTCGCGGGCGTACTGGACGTAGCTGTTGCTCACGCCCTGGGGAACCATCGGCCACACCATGGAGTCGGCGCTGACGACGAAGTCGATGACGACGGGGCGGTCGTTCGTCTCGAGAGCGAGCTTGATCGCCGCGTCCACCTCCTCCTCCTTCTCGACCCGGATCGCAAGGCAGCCATAGGCCTCCGCGAGCTTCACGAAGTCAGGGATGCGCACCGTGCCGTGGCCGGTGTTCAGGTCGGTGTTCGAGTGGCGTCCGTCGTAGAACAGCGTCTGCCACTGACGCACCATGCCGAGAGACGAATTGTTGATGATCGCGACCTTGATCGGGATGTTGTTGATCGTGCAGGTGGCGAGTTCCTGATTCGTCATCTGGAAGCACCCGTCACCGTCGATCGCCCACACCACACGGTCGGGCTCGGCGACCTTGGCACCCATGGCGGCGGGGACGGAGTAACCCATGGTCCCCGCTCCCCCGGAGTTCAGCCAGGCGTTGGGGCGCTCATACTTGATAAACTGCGCAGCCCACATCTGGTGCTGTCCCACCCCCGCGGCGTAGATGCCCTCGGGGCCGGTCAGCTCACCGATCCGCTGGATCACGTACTGCGGCGCGAGGAGCCCGTCGGTCGTCGGGGCGTATCCGAGGGGGAACTCGTTGCGCAGCCCGTCGAGGTACGACCACCACTCCTCGGTGTCGGGAGTCGTCGTGCTGACGGCCGTGCGGAACGCGGACTCGAGATCGACCAGCACATCGCGGACGTCACCGACGATCGGCACGTCGGCAGTGCGGATCTTCGAGATCTCCGCCGGATCGATGTCGACGTGCACGACCTTGGCGTTCGGAGCGAAGAGCGCCGCCTTGCCGGTCACGCGGTCGTCGAACCTCGCGCCGAGCGACACGATCAGGTCGGCCTCCTGCAGTGCCAGCACCGCCGGGACGGTGCCGTGCATGCCCGGCATGCCGAGGTGCTGCTGGTGCGAATCGGGGAACGCTCCCCGTGCCATGAGCGTCGTCACGACCGGTGCGTTGGTCGTCTCGGCCAGGGCGAGCAGCTCGGCCGACGCGCGCCCACGGATCACACCGCCGCCGACGTAGAGCACCGGCTTCTTGGCCTCGGCCAGAAGGGCAGCAGCCGCCTGGATCTGCTTGCCGTGGGCCTTCGTGACGGGACGGTACCCCGGCAGGTCGTACTTGGGCGGCCAGACGAACGGCGCCATGGCCTGCTGGGCGTCCTTGGTGATGTCGACGAGCACCGGGCCGGGTCGGCCCGTCGAGGCGATCTCATACGCTGCTGCGATGGCGCCGGGGATCTCCGAGGCATTCTTCACGAGGAACGAGTGCTTCGTCACCGGCATGGTGATGCCGACGATGTCGGCCTCCTGGAAAGCGTCGGTTCCCATCAGCGTCGAGAACACCTGCCCCGTGATCGCGAGCAGCGGCACCGAATCCATGTAGGCGTCCGCGATCGCGGTCACGAGGTTGGTCGCACCGGGGCCGGACGTCGCGATGCAGACGCCGACCTTGCCCGACGATGATGCGTAGCCCTCGGCGGCGTGGCCCGCTCCCTGCTCGTGGCGCACCAGGATGTGCCGAAGCTCGGCCGCATCCATGAGCGGGTCGTAGACGGGGAGGATGGCGCCGCCGGGAAGCCCGAAGACGTCCCTGACGCCGAGGAGCTCGAGCGTGCGGACCACGGCCTCTGCTCCGGATATCTCCGGTGCGGCGGACTTGGGGGCGGGCGGCCTCGGCACAGCCGAGACGGTGTCAGCAGTCATGACACTCCTTCTGATGGTCTGTAGGCGACGTCGGAGGCTGGGATGCCGGAATCGACGCGGATCAGCCGGTCGTCGCGCCCTCGGCGGCGGACCGCACGAGACGCGAGTACTTGGCAAGAACGCCACGGGTATAGCGCGGGGGTAGCGGCTCCCAGCCAGAGCGGCGGGAGGCGAGCTCCGCCTCGTCGACGAGTAGGTCGAGAGAGCGAGCTGCGATATCGACCCGTATCAGATCACCATCGCGCACGAAGGCGATGGGACCTGCGTCCACCGCTTCGGGTGCTATGTGGCCGATGCACAGGCCGGTTGTGCCGCCTGAGAATCGTCCGTCAGTCAAGAGTAGTACATCTTTTCCGAGCCCCGCGCCCTTGATGGCCGCGGTGATGGCCAGCATCTCCCGCATGCCCGGTCCGCCCTTCGGGCCCTCGTAGCGGATCACGATGACCGTGCCGGGCTCGATCTCTCCCTCGGCGACGGCATCCATCGCGGCGCGCTCACGCTCGAAGACGCGAGCGGGGCCCTCGAAGACGGCCGCATCGAAGCCGGCGGTCTTCACGACCGCGCCTTCGGGGGCGAGCGACCCGTGCAGGATCGTCAGGCCACCGGTCGCGTGGATCGGGTTGTCGAACGTGTGGATGACCTCGCCGTCGATCGGCTGCGGGTCGAGGTCTGCGAGGTTCTCGGCGAGCGTCTTGCCCGTGACGGTGAGCGCGTCGCCGTGCAGCAGTCCCTCGTCGAGCATCGCCTTCATGATCACCGGGATGCCGCCGTGGCGGTCGACGTCGTTCATGACGTACTTGCCGAACGGCTTCATGTCGGCCACGTGCGGCACCTTGTCGCCGATGCGGTTGAAGTCGTGCAGGCTCAGCTCGACCTCGGCTTCGCGCGCGATTGCGAGCAGGTGCAGCACGACGTTGGTCGAGCCGCCGAGAGCCATCGCCAGCGCGATCGCGTTCTCGAAGGCCTCCTTGGTGAGGATGTCACGGGTCGTGATCCCCTGACGCAGCAGGTTGACGACGGCCTCGCCTGAGCGGTGCGCGAAGTAGTCGCGGCGACGATCCGCGGCCGGCGGGGCGGCCGAACCGGGGAGGCTCAGGCCGAGGGCCTCGGCGACCGACGCCATGGTGTTCGCCGTGTACATGCCTCCGCAAGCGCCCTCACCGGGTGCGATCGCACATTCGATGCGCTTGAGGTCCTCCTCGCTCATGAGACCGGCGCGGCACGCGCCGACGGCCTCGAACGAGTCGATGATAGTGACGTCCTTCTCGGTGCCGTCAGAGAGCTTGACCCATCCGGGTGCGATCGAGCCCGCGTAGAGGAAGACGCTGGAGAGGTCGAGACGGGCGCTCGCCATGAGCATGCCGGGGATCGACTTGTCGCAGCCGGCGAGCAGCACCGAACCGTCGAGACGCTCGGCCATCATCACGGTCTCGACCGAGTCGGCGATGACCTCGCGCGACACCAGCGAGAAGTGCATGCCCTCGTGGCCCATCGAGATGCCGTCGGACACCGAGATGGTGCCGAACTGCAGCGGGTAGCCGCCGCCGGAGTGCACCCCCTCCTTGGCACCCTGCGCGAGCCGGTCGAGGCTCAGGTTGCAGGGCGTGATCTCGTTCCAGCTCGACGCGATGCCGATCTGGGGTTTGTCCCAGTCGGCGTCTCCCATGCCGACGGCACGGAGCATGCCTCGGGAGGTCGTCGCCTCGATGCCGTCGGTGACGACGCGGCTGCGGGGCTTGATGTCGATGGGCGCGCTGGTGGAGGGATCATGCGAGGACATGACGGAAGTCTATTCCCGCCGAGAGGTGCGCTCGTCCGCGAGCGCTTCCAGAAGCAGAGCGATCTCTTGTGGGTTCTCCACACGAAGCTCCGCGGCGCTCTCCCCCGGCCCCACGCGCACGCCCAGGTCGTCGCCGGTGAGCACGCGCATGGCGTCCTCGTCGGTGACGTCGTCGCCGGCGAAGAGGATCGCGGTGGCATCGAAGTGCTCGCGCAGGGCGGTCATGGCGGCATCCTTCCCCTCGTTCCGCGAGGAGAACTCGAGCACGCGGTGCCCCGAGCGCCGTCGCCAGTGCGGGAACCGCTCCGCCACGAGTGCGTCGATCTCGGCGAACACCGCCTTCTCGACCTCGGGCGTGGCGGTGCGGGTGTGCACACCCATTCCGAAGGTCTTGGGCTCGAGCTCGGCGCCCTCATAGCGATCGATGACGGGTCGCGCAGCTTCCCACAGCTCCTCGCGGGAGCCCTCCGCGGTGTCGGCGCCGTCGGTTGCGGCATCGCCGACACCCGGGTACCAGTACTGGGCACCGTGCGAACCGGCCAGAGCGATGAGCGAGTCATCCGTGTGCTCGGTGATCACCCTCAGGTCGTGCATGCTGCGTCCGGAGACGTAGGCGACGACCGTGTCCGGGAGCGCCGCGAGCCGTGCGACCTGCGCTGCGACCTCGGGCAATGCCCGGGCGGCCATCGGGTCGGGGACGAGCGGGGACGCCGTGCCGTCGAAGTCCAGGGCGACGACCAGTCTGGGGGTGGCGGCGATGGCGCTCAGCGCCGGGTCTGCGGCTCCGGGGGTCCAGCTACGGGTCACAGGGTCTCCAATCGAGGCGGTGTCCTCCCAGTATGACCCGGCGGATCAGCGTCCGCGGACGTCGGCGAGCGCTCGGAGGAACGACGACGACCAGGCGTTCACGTCGTTCTCCAGCACGCGACGCCGCAGCGACCGCATCCGCTTGCCCTGCTCGGCCGGCGTCATGGTGACCGCTGTCATGATCGCGTCCTTCAGCCCGGCGATGTCATGCGGGTTGACCCGCACCGCCTGTCGCAGCTCATCGGCGGCACCGGTAAACTCGCTCAGCACGAGCACGCCGCGGTTGTCGGCGCGGGTCGCCACGTACTCCTTCGCCACGAGGTTCATGCCGTCTCGCAGAGCGGTCACGAGCATGACGTCGGCAGCGAGGTACAGCGCGACCATCTCTTCACGCGGGTACCCCTGGTGCAGATACCGGATGGCCGTGTGCCCCATCGTGTCGTGGTCGCCGTTGATGCGTCCGACCGCGAGCTCGATCTCATCGCGAAGGTGCACGTAGGCGTCGACGCGCTCGCGGCTCGGACTCGCGACCTGCACGAAGGTGACGTCGTCGACGCTCAGATGACCGTCCTCGAGAAGCTCGCCGTACGCCTTGATGCGGTGTCGGATCCCCTTGGTGTAGTCGAGCCGGTCGACGCCCAGCAGGATCTTCTTGGGGTTGCCGAGGCTCGCCCTGATCTCGGCCGCCCGCGCCCGCACATCGGGTCGGGCTGCGAGCTCGAGGTACGGAGCCGTGTCGATGGAGATCGGGAAGGCACGTGCGACCGCGGTCCTGGTGCCGCCGCCCTCGATCGGGATGGCCACGGCCGATCCCTTCACCTCGTGCCGCAGACGACGGCGGACAGCAGTCAGGAAGTACGTCGCGTCTTGCGCGCGCTGGAATCCGATGACGTCGGCGCCGAGCAGGCCCTTGAGCACCTGATCACGCCAGGGCAGCTGGGCGTACAGGCCGTGCGCCGGGAACGGTATGTGATGGAAATAGCCGATCGTGACGTCGGGTCTCAGCTCGCGGATCATCTGCGGCACCAGCTGCAGCTGATAATCGTGCACCCAGACCGTGCCGTCGGGGGTGACGACATCGGCAGCGGCCTGCGCGAACCGGCGGTTGACCTTGACGTAGGCCTCCCACCATTCGCGGTGGTACTGCGGTGGCGCGATCACATCGTGGTACAGCGGCCAGATCGTGTCGTTGGCGAAGCCCTCGTAGTAGTCTTCGACCTCCTCGGCGCTGAGCGGCACGGGGATGAGGTCGATGCCGTTGATCTCGAAGCGGTCGAGCTCGACATCGGGCTGTCCCGCCCAGCCCACCCATGCCCCGCGGGCGCTGCGCATCATCGGCTCGAGAGCGGCGACGAGGCCGCCCGGCGAGGTCCGCCACTCCTCGTCGCCGTCAGGACCCACGACCCGGTCGACCGGGAGTCGGTTGGCGACGACGACGAAATCTGCGACTGACATTGGTGAGTGCTCCTGACGATGCAAGGGGGTGCTCCTCAGGCTACAGAAGCTCAGACCGAGGCTACGCGAGGTCGCGCACTGCTGAGATACCAGTTGACAAGCCCTGCGGCGAACGCTATCGCAGCCGAGATGATCGGCAGCAGGAGGGCGCTGGTTGTGCCCGCGCTCTCGGCGAGCTCCCCCGCCACCGCCGCACCGAGCGACTGTCCGACGACGATTCCCGAGCCGAGCATCGTCATCACGGTGGCCGAGCGGCCGAGCGGGCTCCGCGCAGCACCGAAGCTGTACTGCGTGACCAGGGTCGGGCCGATGCCGATCCCCATGATCCCGAGAGCGATCATCATGGTCACCGGCGAGTCGACCATGAGCAGCAGCATGCTCCCGGCGAGCAGGATGCCGGCGAACAGTAGCCAGCGCGCGCGGAGCGAGAAACGAGCAGGGAGCCACGCGGCACCGAGCGCGAGGATCGCGGATCCGACG
>JAESFY010000298.1_pt1 | contig 14254 bp, 12 predicted proteins | sample 9266201 | NCBI WGS metagenome assembly JAESFY01 (sample SAMN14515071, study PRJNA621656) | algae metagenome | isolation source: Nodosilinea sp. WJT8-NPBG4 and co-occurring heterotrophs from soil, lower... | place: USA: Pinto Basin, Colorado Desert, California | collected 2006-05-27 | reverse complement strand
AGCGACCTGCTCGCCTCGGCCGAGTTCGCTCGCGCGTACACGGTGGCGGTCCTCACTGCGGTCTTCTCGTCCTTCACGATCGAAGCCGCGGCCTCGCACGTCACCCTCGCCACGATCATCGCCGTACTGTGCGTGCTCGGCGCCGGCATCCTGTGGGTGCGCCGCGAAGAGCTCTCACTGCTGCGCATCGCCCCCTCCTCGCTGCTGGCATTCCTCGCGTGGGCGGCCGTCAGCATCGTGTGGACGGCCGACAAATCGGACACCGCCTTCGGGTGGATGGAGCTCTTCGGATTCGCCTTCCTGGCGATCACGGTCGGCCACATCCGCGACACGCTCCAGACCGTCCGAGCCCTCGGCGATTCGCTGAGGTTCCTGCTGCTCGTGTCGCTCGGCCTGGAGATCCTCTCCGGAGTCCTGTTCGATACGCCCTTCGCGTTCCTCGGGATCCAGGGCGACCTGGCCGTCGGGGGCCCCGTGCAGGGGATCTTCGGCAGCAGGAACATGCTCGGATTCGTCACGGTGATCGCGCTCATCACCTTCGTGGTCGAGTGGCGGTCGCAGTCGCTCACCGCTCGCGTCGCGGTCCCCTCGATCGCTCTCGCGGCGCTGCTGGCCTTCTTCTCGTCCTCCCCCACCGTGCTGGTGCTCGCCGCCGCGGTCGGCGTCGTCACCGTGGCTCTCGCGATCGTCCGTCATGCACCTGCGGAGCGGCGGACCATCGTGCAGTGGGTGCTCGGCGTCCTCGTCGCCCTCGCCCTCGCCGCGGCGTTCGCCCTGCGTCACGTGATCATCGCGCTGCTCGATGCAGGGTCCGACTTCTCGATCAGAGCGACACTGTGGAACACGATCCTCGATTTCGTCGCTCTCAAGCCGGTCGAGGGCTGGGGCTGGTTCGGCGCATGGGCCCGCGGCGAGTTCCCCTTCACGTACATCAACTTCCTGCTCGACGACCACCATCAGAGCGCATTGAACGCGTATTTCGACGTCCTGCTGCAGCTGGGCGCGGCCGGGCTCGTGCTCTTCCTCCTGTTCGGAGGCATCGCCACGGTACGGTCGTGGCTCGTCGCGAGCGTGCGACGGTCGGTCGTCTACGCCTGGACGCCGCTCATGCTCGTCACGCTCGCCGTGGAGTCGATGTTCGAGAGCTTCACCCTGGTCGGTGCGGGCTGGTTCATGCTGGTGCTGTGCGCGTTGCGCGCCGGCCAGACGAGGTCGTGGCGCGAGAGCATCGACGCCGCGCACACCGGCGCGATCCCGACCCTGCGCCCCGAACGCTGACCTCGTCGCCGCGCCCTCGGCGGATTCCGAACTGCGCCGGGTAGGGTGGATCTGCTCGCGGCGCCCTGCGGGCCCCCAGCCACCGGAGATTGCACCTCGTGACTCACGCCCCCTTCGACCCGGCCTCCGCGACGATCGTCATCGTCACGTACAACCGGTCCCACCTCCTGACCGGTCTCCTCGAGAGCATCACCGCGATGGACCCGAAGCCAGGCCATGTCGTGATCATCGACAACGCCTCGTCCGACGACACGACGGACGTCGTGGAGTCCTTCCGCCCGAAGCTCGGCACGGAGGTCGTCTACCGCCGCCTCGAGACGAACACCGGCGGATCCGGCGGCTTCAGCGAGGGCATGCGCACCGCATACGAGCTCGGCTCCGAGTGGATCTGGATGATGGACGACGACGTCGAGGTCGTGACCGACGGTCTGGCCAAGATGGGCAAGTGGGCTCCGCGCTTCAAGAGCATCCAGGGCCGCCGCTACGACTACGACGGCAGCGAGTTCTACTGGCAGTATCGGATCGCCGAGCGCATGGGCATCCCCATCCCGTTCGCGCCGTCCGGTTTCGACGCGTCCGGGTACAAGGAGATGAACAGCGGATGCTTCGAGGGGATGTTCATCCACCGGTCGATCGTCAAGCAGATCGGCCTGCCCGATCATCGCTTCTTCATCTACTGGGATGACCAGATGTACGGATGGCTCGCCTCGCGCAAGACCACGGCGGTGATCGTCGACGAGTTCGTCCTGCGCCGCACTCGCGAGATCAAGCAGTGGGACATGGGCATCCGTCACATGAATGCGTCGAGCAACGCCTACCGGTTCTACATCATGCGCAACCGGGCGTACATCAAGCACTACTACCGCGTGCACGGCAACTACAACCCTGTGCTCTTCGGACTCGGGACGTCGATGACGTTCGCGAAGGAGCTCATCCGGCTCCTGTTCGTCGAGCGCACGGTGCGAGGAACGAGCAATCTGTTCCGGGGACTCAAGGAGGGCGGCAAGCTCGGCCGCGATCGCTCCTGGAGACCCATGCCAGCTCTGGAGGACTGACAGCATGACCGACGAACCGCAGCCGGACCTCCGTTGGGCCCCACTGGAGCCGAAGCCGAGCAACCGTGGTCGTGTCTGGCTCATCGTCGGACTCGTCGTCGCCGCGCTCGTCATCGTGGGCGTGCTGCTGTTCTTCCTCCTGCCGCGCGGAGAGTCGCCGGCTCCCGGCGCCAGCGGGTCGCCGTCCCCTTCCGCGTCGCCGTCGGAGTCGCCGTCGACGTCACCCTCGCCGTCGCCGTCCACGACGCCGACCGACGTCCCCCAGCAGACCGCGGCGCCGGAACCGACGACGCCGGTCACGACGCCGCCACCGGCCGCAGACCCCTCTGTCGACGCGTTCCGCGGACAGGTAGGAGGATGGCTCGACGATGCCCTGACCGGTCTTCAGATCGTGAGCGAGACCAGCGGTCAGGACTCAGCGGCCGTGATCGCGAGTCTTCAGGCCGACGCCCAGCGACTCGGGGAGACCGTTCCCCCAGGGTCCATCGAATCCGCGTGGAGTGCCGCTGTCGACGAGTACAACCAGGCGCTCAGCGCACTGAGCTCGGATGTGGCCGCGGGAACGCCCGCGACGGTCGACAACGCGCGCTCCGCGGTGAACGAGCTCCGCGGCATCGTCGGACTCTGACCTCGAGTCAGAGCGTCGTTCCGCGGGCTCAGTCCTCGCCGGACTCGAGGCGGCGCAGGCGCTCCTCGTAATGGGCAGCGAGTTCGAGGCGGATTCGCGCGCGCTCGTGCTCGGCCTGCGCGCGGCTGAGCGCATCCTCGGCATCCAGGTCTCCTGCATCGAGACGCCCACGAAGCCATTCGAAGCGCTGCTCGAGCGCCGCGACCTGCGGGGCGATGCGGTCGAACTCCGATCTGATGTACGAGAAGTCAGCCTGCGTGCCGGCGAGGCGTGCCTCGTAGTCACGCTGTGCGTCTTCGAACTGCTCGAGGACCCGCCCGATTCTGGCGTCCACTCTCGCATCCACACGGTGTTCGACGACGGCGTCGAGTCTGCGACGGAGTCGATTCAGCATTCAGTCCTCAATCATTCGGGTGATTGTCGATGGTCTGTGGAGTTCAGCGATGGTAGCTGACACGGCCTGACTCGATCCAGCGCCGCACGAGCACCGATTCGAGGTCGATCCGGTGCTCTGCACCCACCGCCGATGGGTCGCCATAAGCGTGATTCCAGGATGTCTGGTCCGGCGCGTCGACGAAGGAGAATCCGGCCGCGTCGATGCGAGCGTCAGGAAACAGGCGGGTCGCGATCCACAGCATCACGGTTCCTGTCGTCGCCCACTGGCCACCGCTGCGGGGATCAGCGCCCATCGCCTCGCCGAGAGGCAGCACCACCTCACGGTTCGGCATCGTCACGATCCCGAGATCCGCTGGCCAGAAGGCGGGAAGCTTCGGATTCTCCCAGAGCAGGCGCCCCGGTTCGACCATCAGATAGAGCCGCTCGGAATAGCCGTCGAAGAACCAGGGGGTCGGCCGCACACCGCGGTTGAAGACCACGACGTCGGCGCGGCGCCCCACCGACGGCGCACCGTCGACGTCATCTACGCGAAAGCCGTTGACTCTGAACACGACGTCCGCCGTGTCGATCATCTCGGCCCGCTGGTCGGACGATTCGAGCGGCTGGTTGCCGACCACGGCGATCCGGCGAACCGAGTCTGCTCGCCCGTAGGCGCTGACGAGCGGACGGAGTCGGTCGTAGAACTCGGCCTCGCCGGCCATCGCCCTGTCAGCACCGACAAGATCCGTCACACGCCCCATGAGACCTCAGCTTAGGGCACGTCGACGGCGACTCCGGCGGCACGGCGGTGAGTCCGCCCCAGTACGCGTCTAGAGTTGTCGGCGTGACTTCTTCGCAGACCATTCAGCTCTCCACGGCGAGCATCGGCGCCGGCTCTCCGGTGTTCACCATCGCGGAGATGTCGGGAAACCACAACGGCGACCTCGATCGCGCGCTCGCGATCGTCGACGCCGTCGCCGCCACCGGTGCTGATGCCCTCAAGATCCAGACGTACACGGCCGACACGCTCACGATCGATTCGGACAAGCCCGCCTTCCAGGTCGCGAGCGACCACGGTCTCTGGGGCGGCCGCAACCTGTACTCCCTGTATCAGGAGGCGCACACGCCGTGGGAATGGCACGCGCCGATCTTCGAGCGCGCACGGAGCCACGGTCTCATCCCGTTCTCCACCCCGTTCGACCCGAGCTCGATCTCGTTCCTCGAGGAGCTGGGCGTGGAGATGTACAAGACGGCATCCGCCGAGATCGTCGACCTGCCACTGCTGCGCGAGGTCGCCCGCACCGGCAAGCCGATGATCGTGTCCACCGGGATGGCGACGCTGTCCGAGATCGATGCCGCCGTCACGGCGATCCGCGGCGCCGGTGGTACCGAGCTGGTGCTTCTGGCCTGCACCGCCGCCTACCCCGCGATTCCCGAGGAAGCGCGGCTGGGCAACATCGAGGCGCTGCGGAACGCATTCGACGTCCCGGTGGGGCTCTCCGACCACACGCTCGGCATCGGGGTCGCGGTCGCGTCCGCCGCCCTCGGAGCGGTCGTGATCGAGAAGCACGTCACACTCGACCGCGCTGATGGCGGCGTCGACGCGGACTTCTCTCTCACGCCCGACGAGTTCCGCGCTCTCGTCGTCGCCTCCGAACAGGCACGCGTCGCGTCGGCGAGCGGTGTGTCCTTCGGACCGACAGCCCAGGAGGAGGCGGTTCTCGCCCTGCGCCGGTCGCTGTTCGTCGTCGCCGACGTGCGCGCCGGCGACAGAGTGAGTGCCGAGAACGTGCGGTCGATCCGGCCGGCCGGAGGGCTCCGCCCCGATGACTTCGGCCTGGTGAGCGGACGCACGTTCACGAGAGACGTCGAACGCGGCACGCCACTGACCTGGGACGTGCTCTAGGTCACGCTGCTACGACAGTCGCCATCTCGCCGCGGTGAGGAAGCCGTCTTCATCCGCGGGGAGATGCGGAAGATAGCCGGCGCGCTCGAACAGCCGACGAGACGCGGCGTTGTCGCGATGCACCGCAGCGACCAGCCGAACCGGCGACGGTTCAGCGAGCGCGCCCTCCGCCGCCTGGACCGCGGAGGCGGCGATACCGCGACCCCGACTCTCGGGCGCGACCGTGATCGAGATCTCCCACTCGTCTGCCGCCCTTCTGTCCCAGCGGCAGGTGGCGACCGGCATCCCGTCGGATTCGATCATGAGGAGTCGACGATCGGGATCCTCGAGGCTTCTCGCGAGCCAGTCACGGTGCGATGCCCAGTCGATCTCGCCGCGCGAGCGGGAGCCCAGACGGACGGTCGGATCGTTGCGCCACTCGAAGAGCTTCCGCCCGTCGTCGACCGTGGCAGGACGAGCGATCACAGCGGGCCGAGGTTCGACGTAGGGCGGCGTGTGCAGCAGCTGCTCCCACGAGGCAACGATCCGCCAGCTGCCGAGGCCGTCGACGATCCGCTTCAGCTCTGCACCCGTCTCGGCGAGCGACTCCGGCGAATCGAGAAGGTCGGCGAGCATGCCGATCCGCTCGTCGAGGCTCTGATGGGGCGGCTCCCCCAGGCCGACGGCGAGCCCCCTCTCGACGACCTGGCGGTAGCCGGCTCGCTGGTTGTCCGCCACGCAGATGATCGCCATCGGCAGGCCCATGCACGCGAAGTCCCAGACGGAGGTTCCGGCCGCGGTCACGGCCAGATCGTGACCCCGGGCGATTGCAGGGAGGTCGTCGACGAAACCCAGGACCTCGACGGAGTGACGCGAGGACTCGGCGGCTGAGAGCACTTCCGCACGGCGACGGGGGTCGATCACCGTGATCTCCAGCCTGGAAGGCAGCCGATCGAAGGCGGCGACGACGCGCGCGGTCACACCGTGGGGATCCGTGCCGCCCATCACGACGAGCACCCGAGGCGGTGTGGAGGGCGTCCTGCGAACATCCCGCTGCGCGAGCACCTGCGTGCGCACGACCGCTGCGTCGATGCCTGCCAGGTGGCTGAGGCTGCGCTCAGGATTCGCGAAGGTGCGCTCGGACGCCAGGTTGGCATCGATGGCGAGATCGGCGTCACGCACGCCGAACGGGCCGTCCTGCATGTTGCTGATCAAGGGTCCGAGGGACGAGAGATCGGGAATCTCCCGGTAGCTGTCCAGATGGATCACGTCGACGCCACGCGCAAGATCGGCGAAGTCGCCGATGCTCGCCCCGGACCCATGCGTCGTGTGCAGCTCCAGCTCCGGATCCATCCGGCGCAGGATGTCCGCGCCGACCTCGTCGACATCGCCGAACACCGACGCCGACCACCCGCGGTCCCGTGCGGCTCGGGCGATGGTGAGCGTGCGCATGAGGTGCCCCATGCCCGGCTCGACACCGGCGTTGCAGTGCAGGAGGACCCGTCGTCCGCTCATCGCACGTCCCTCTCCTCCGGGGCGCGCCTGCGCCCACCCGATAGGATAGGCCGGGCGTGGAACAACCCGAGCATCCACGCGATCACGACAACGCTGAGGAGACAGAGTGTCGGTTCTCGAGGGCGCGAGCATCCTCATCACAGGCGGCACAGGGTCATTCGGCAAGGCGTTCATACGCCACGCCCTGACGCACATCAACCCCCGCCGTCTCGTCATCTTCTCGCGTGACGAGCTCAAGCAGTACGAGGTGCGACAGCAGTTCGGCGACGACCCTCGGCTGCGATGGTTCATCGGCGACATCCGCGACGAGAGGCGCCTCGCGCGTGCGCTGCACGGTGTCGACTACGTGGTGCACGCAGCCGCGCTCAAGCAGGTGGACACCGCCGAGTACAACCCGTTCGAGTTCGTGAAGACGAACATCCTGGGCAGCCAGAACGTGATCGAGGCGTCCATCGACGCCGGCGTGAAGCGCGTCGTCGCACTCTCGACCGACAAGGCCTCGAGTCCGATCAACCTGTACGGCGCCACCAAGCTCACCGCCGACAAGCTCTTCATCACGGGCAACCACTACGCCGCCGCGTACGACACTCGATTCGCCGTGGTGCGGTACGGCAACGTCATGGGATCGCGCGGCTCGGTCATTCCGTTCTTCTCCCGGCTGGGCGCCGAGGGCAAGCCGCTTCCGATCACCGACCTGCGGTGCACCCGGTTCTTCATCACACTCCCCCAGGCCGTCGAGATGGTCGTCGACACGTTCGAACTGATGCAGGGCGGCGAGCTGCTCGTCCCTCGCATCCCGTCGATGAAGGTCACGGACCTCGCCCACGCCGTCGTGCCGGGAGCCGAGCTCGTCGACGTGGGTCTGCGCCCCGGCGAGAAGCTCCACGAGGAGATGATCAGCCCGGAGGAAGGCCGCCGCGCGGTGACGGTCCGCGATGGCAAGTACTTCATCATCCAGCCCGATCTCGCCTCGTGGGGCTATCAGATGCCCGCAGGTGCCGTGCCGGTGCCCGAGGGCTTCGCCTATCGCTCGGACAGCAACGACCAGTGGTATTCGCAGGAGGAGATCGCGGAGATCATCGAGGCGGGGATCTGACGGTGCTGCCGTACGGGCGTCAGTCGATCTCGGAGGATGACATCCAGGCCGTCGTCGACGTGCTCCGCGGCGACTGGCTCACGACCGGCCCGGCGGTGGCCGCCTTCGAGGCGCGGCTCGGCGAGATCGCCGGAGGGCACCGGGCAGTCAGCGCGACCTCGGGAACGGCGGCGCTCCACATGGCGTACGCAGCCGCAGGAGTCACCAAGGGCGACACCGTGATCTCGACGCCGATGACCTTCATCGCCACGACCGCGATGGCGTCGGTCCTCGGCGCGGACATCGTCTTCGCCGACGTCGAGGAGGATACGGCGCTGATCGACCCGGATGCGGTCGACGCTCTCGTGGACGAGCGGACCAAGGTGATCGCCGCCGTCGACTACGCGGGCCACCCTGCGGACTATGACAGGCTCTCCGCCGCGGCCGCACGGGTCGACGCACTCGTCCTCGATGACGCCGCGCACTCGATCGGCAGCACGTACAAGGGCCGACCGGTCGGCGATCTCGCGGATCTGACGACGTTCTCGTTCTTCCCCACCAAGAACCTCACGACCGGCGAGGGCGGCGCCCTCGTCGCCAAGGATCCGCTGATCGCGCAGCGCGCCCACGAGTTCCACTTCATCGGACTCGTGCGCGACGCCGATCGATTCGCGATGACGACCGAGGGCGCCTGGCATCAGGAGGTCCATGAGTTCGGGTTCAACTACCGCCTCGATGACATCGCCTGCGCACTGGGCCTCTCGCAGCTCGCACGGCTCGACACATTCAGGCGACGACGCGCCGAGATCACGCGTCGCTATGACGCGGCCCTCTCTGGCATCGACGGGGTTCGCACGCCGATCCAGCGCGACGACGTCGAGCTGATCCGGCATCTCTACCCGGTGCGCATCCTCGATCAGCGCCGTCGAGAGGTCTTCGACCGGATGCGCGCAGACGGCATCGGGGTGCAGGTCAACTACATGCCCGTGTACTGGCATCCCGTCTATGCGGATGCCGGCTACCGTCGCGGCATGTGCCCCAACGCAGAAGCCTTCTATGCCGAGGAGCTCTCGCTCCCCATCCATCCTGAGCTCACCGACGACCAGGTCGACCAGGTCGTCGAGTCCCTCGTCAGGGCTCTCCGTTGACACGCATCGGGATCATCACCCAGGCGCGGATGACCAGCAGCCGCCTTCCGGGAAAGGTGCTGATCCCCGCCGGGGGCCGCTCGATGCTCGATCACCACATCGACAGGCTCGTCACCACCGATCTGCCCGTCGTCCTCGCCACGACGACGAACGCCGCTGACGACCCCCTCGCAGCCCTGGGGCGCGCGCGCGGGGTCGAGGTCTTCCGCGGCAGCGAGGCCGACGTGCTGAGTCGGTTCGCGGGGGCGGCGTCTTCCGCGGGGCTCGATGTCGTCGTCAGAGTGACCTCGGACTGCCCTCTGATCGACCCCGCGTTGATCTCCGAAGGCGTCCGCCGGTTCGTCGAGCTGGATGATCCTCGCGCCCACGTCTCCAACGTCCTCGAGCGGACGTACCCGCGCGGGTTCGACTTCGAGGTCTTCTCTGCGTCCGCCCTCGCCGAGGCCGACAGGAACGCCACCGAGCCGGCCGAGCGCGAACACGTCACCCCGTACCTCTACACGGGACGATCGACGCGATCGAGCCTCCACGCGATGACCCAGCAGGTCGATGCCTCGCACTATCGGGTGACCCTGGACACCCCGGAGGACCTCACCGTCATCCGGGCGCTCATCGAGGAGCACGGTGCGGCCGCGCTCGATGTCTCCGAGATCGTGGCCGTCCTCGATGCGCACCCGGAGCTCGCCGCGGTCAACGCGCACGTGGAGCAGAAGAAGCTCGGCGAATGACCGCAGGGGCCGCCGCCCAACGGTGTCAGCCCTCGTTGTAGTCGGCGTTGTATCTGTCGAGAACGTCGGCGATCGGCCCGTCGAGCACGAGCGCGCCCTTGTCGAGATACAGACCGCGGGTGCAGAAGCGGCGGAGGTCGCGCTCGCTGTGGCTGACGAAGAAGAGCGTGCGCCCCTCGGCGAGGAGCTCGTCGATGCGCTTGTAGCACTTGTCTCGGAACGCCTTGTCTCCGACCGCGAGCACCTCGTCGACGAGCAGGATCGGCTCGTCGAGCTGCGACACGACCGAGAACGCCAGGCGCACCTTCATGCCGTTCGACAGGTGCTTGTACGGGGTGTCCTCGAAGCCCGCCAGCTCCGCGAAGGCGATGATGTCGTCGTAGCGCTGTGCGACCGCGTCGCGCGACATGCCGTGCAGACCGGCCGTCAACGCGACGTTCTCCCGCACGGTCAGGTCCCCCACGAACCCGCCCGTGATCTCGATCAGCGGAGCGACTCCGCCGTGCACCGTCACCGCCCCCTCGTCGGGGAGCAGCACCTTCGCGACGAGACGGAGCAGCGTGGACTTGCCCTGGCCGTTGCGCCCGACGACCCCGATCGATTCCCCCCGCTGCACCGTGAACGAGACGTCGCGCAGCGCCCAGAACTCTCCGGGGCGCGACCGCCGCGACGCACCGGCGAACAGGTCCTTGAAGTTCCGACGCCCTCGGCGGTTGCGGCGGAAGCGCACACCCAGACCCTCGGCATCGATCGCGACCGACATCACAGCTCCTTCAGCACGGTGCGCTCGAGGGACCGGAAGGTCCATACGCCGAGCGCCAGAATGACGAGGGTCATCGCCACGCTGACGAGCAGCGTGAAGAGGTTCCACTGGTCGGGGAAGAACGGCATCCGGTACAGCATGAGGATCCCGGCGAGCGGATTGAACGCACCCAGGGTCTGGAAGATACCGGGAAGATCGGTCACGTTGTAGATGATCGGAGTCGCATAGAACATGGCGCGCAGGATCAGCGCGGTCGTTCGCTCCAGGTCGACGAAGAGGACGCAGAGCGGAGCGACCAGGAGCCCCAGGCCCACGAGCAGGACGGTCTGCAGGAACACCGCGACCGGAACCCAGAGGATTCCCCCGCCCACCTGGACCGTGTGCGCCGGGTCCCGTTCCACCACCAGGTTGATGACCACGAACGCCGCGAGCACCGGCAGGGAGAAGAGGAACTCGACGCCCTTGCTCAACACGATGCGGTTCACCCAGATCGAGCGAGGGATCGCGGTCGAACGCACCAGCCTCGCGTCTTTCTTGAACGCACGGGTGAAGTCCGTGACCGACGTGTTGAACCACACCCAGGGCAGCAGGGCGCTGATGAGGAACACGATGTACGGGTCTTCCCCCACATCGCGGTTGAAGATCTGGGTGAAGACGAACCAGTAGATCACGCTCATCACGAGCGGGTCGAGCACCGACCACAGGTACCCGAGCAGGCTCGTCGAATACCTCACCTTGAGGTCCCTGGCCGACAGCAGCCACAGGGAATGCAGATAGCGCCGGGGCGTTCCGGGTGCCCCGGCAGCAGTGTGACTCACAGTGCCGAGTCTACGAGAGCGAGTTGTTCCACAGCGACAGCGCCGAGCCGATGGCCATGTGCATGTCGAGGTACTGGTACGTGCCGAGACGCCCGCCGAAGTGGACGTCCTTCTCCCCCTTCGCGAGCTCACGGTACGCGAGCAGCCCGTCGCGGTCTGTCGGGGTGTTCACGGGGTAGTACGGCTCGTCCTCGCGGTTCGCGAAACGGGAGAACTCGCGCATGATGACGGTCTTGTCGGATTCGTAGACGTCCTTGCGCTCCGGGTGGAAGTGCTTGAACTCGTGGATGCGCGTGTACGGCACGTCCATGTCCGGGTAGTTCATCACGCTGGTGCCCTGGAAGTCGCCGATGTTCAGCACCTCCTGCTCGAAGTCGAGCGTGCGCCAGCTGAGGGCGCCCTCCGTGTAGTCGAAGTAGCGGTCCACCGGGCCCGTGTAGATGACGGGCAGCTGTCCGACCGTCGCCTTCTTGCTCAGCGGCTGACTCTCGTCGAAGTAGTCGACGTTGAGCTTCACCTCGATGTTGGGGTGATCGGCCATCCGCTCGAGCCACGCGGTGTAGCCGTCGGTCGGCAGCCCCTCCCAGGTGTCGTTGAAGTAGCGGTTGTCATAGGTGTAGCGCACGGGGAGACGACTGATGATGTCGCCGGAGAGCTTCTGCGGGTCGGTCTGCCACTGCTTGGCGGTGTAGTCACGGAAGAACGCCTCGAACAGAGGACGGCCGACGAGGGCGATGCCCTTCTCCTCGAAGTTCGCCGCCGTCTTGACGTCGAACTCCCCGGCCTGCTCGCGCACGAGAGCGCGGGCCTGTTCGGGGGTGTAGGCCGACTGGAAGAACTGGTTGATGGTGCCGAGGTTGACCGGCATCGGGAAGACCGTTCCCTTGTGCGTCGTGTAGACCCGGTGCACGTAGTTCGTGAAGCTCGTAAAGCGGTTGACGTACTCCCACACCGTGGCGTTCGACGTGTGGAACAGGTGGGCGCCGTAGCGATGGACCTCGATGCCCGTCTCGGGCTCGGCCTCGCTGTAGGCGTTCCCGCCGATGTGGTGGCGACGGTCGATGACCGTGACCTTGCGGCCGGCGTTGGCGGCACGTTCTGCGATGGTGAGGCCGAAGAAGCCCGACCCGACGACAAGAAGATCCATGTTGCTGCTTTCTGCCCACAAGGCTCACATCCGCACGGCGTCGCGCGCGGCACACAGCAGACAACTCTACCCGCAGCGGACTCGGCGCAACCTGTCAGCCCATCTCGACGCCGAGGCGGGCCCCGGCCTATCTGCTCTGCGTCAGCAGTCGCTCGGCGGCGGCGTCGATCTCGGTTCCCAGCAGCCTGGCGTACTCGAGGTTGAGATGATCCGCGTCGTAGTAGACGGGGATACCGCCCACCACGGCGTAGCACGACGTCGCGTCACAGAAGCGGTCCGACAGGTCCAGCACGCTGATCGACGCCGATCGGGCTGCCGCACCGGCGACGACGACCGGGTCGACGGGCTGCGCCTCGGCGCGCGGCCGCGCGCAGGACTGCGGCTCGTCGGCGTTGTGGAGCACGCAGTCGGGACTCCTGACCTCGCCGTTGAAGGGAGGATCCGCGAGCGCGAGCACCTTGATACCCGCATCGCTCCAGCGATTCCAGTACTCCAGGAGCCCTTGCGACATCTGATCGATCTGCGGCCTGTCGCTTCCGTCATCCACCAGCTGGAGCCGCGATGCCATCGCGGTGATCACGAGGTCGGGTTGGTCCGCGGTGATGGTCTCGGCGAGGTCGCGGGACCACTGGCGACACCTCTCGAGATCGGCGGCACCCCACTCGCCCCGGAATCCGGTGAACTGGACATCGGCCACGGGGCACCCGCCGTAGTAGCTCGTCTCGACGATCCAGCCGTTCTCCTCCGCGATGTCGAACACCGGCCCCTGCCACTGCTGCGCGTGAGAATCCCCGATCAGCCAGACCCGCGTCGGATCCTCTTCGCCACGCGAGAAATCGCACTCGTGCGTGGTCTTCAGATCTCCGTAGGTGAGGATCGGCAGGAACTCTCCGCACTCCTGCGGGGTGTAGAAGTACTCGTTCTTCGCGGTCATCACCGAATAGTCGGCTGCCCCGAAAGGGTCGACGCAGTCGGCCCCCGGTGCGAGCGCCGAAGGTCCGTCGCAGGTCGATACGACGACGTCGTCGGGTGGACTGTCAGCCGCGACCCGCGCGCTGTACGACGTGAGCACGGCGGCCACGAGAGCAGCGATGACGATCATCCCGGCGGCCATCAGTCCGAACGCACGGGGCGAGGAGCCCCGCCAGTACCCCCAGGTCTGTCCGGCATCCTCGACGAACCTCTTCGTCAGCGCGGCCAGCAGGAGCGCGATCGCCAGCACTGCGAGCTTCGAGACCGTGCTCGCCTCGCCCCCGATCACGAACGGTGCGACGACGATGAGCGGCCAATGCCACAGATAGAGCGAGTACGAGATGCCGCCGATCCACTGCACCGGCCGCAGGGCCGTCGCCTTCGCGTGCCACAGAGAGGCGTGACTGTTTCCGGCGAGGATCACCGCCGCAGTCCCGAGCACGGGCACCAACGCGGCATACCCGGGAAAGGCGGTGGCGTGATCGTACGCGAGAGCGGCGAAGACGATGAGCGCGAACCCGAGCAGGCTGACGATGTCAGCGGCGGTGCGTCCGAGCGGGATACGAGCGCCGAACAGCGCGATCGCGCCTCCGACGGCGAACTCCCAACCGCGCGTGAACGTCGCGAAGTACGCCTGAGGTGGCGCGGCGATCGTGTAGAGGACGCTGGCGACGAACGAGAGGACGCCGACCAGCGCCACGACCGCGATCAGTGCCTTGGCGGTCCTCGCCCTGGATCCACGCCGCGTGGCGGGGCTTCCGGTGCGCCGCGACAACGCGAGTGCCGCGAGCAGCAGCAGGGGCCAGACGATGTAGAACTGCTCCTCGACCGACAGCGACCAGTAGTGCTGGACGACGCTCGCCGCAT
>JAESFY010000297.1_pt1 | contig 14333 bp, 13 predicted proteins | sample 9266201 | NCBI WGS metagenome assembly JAESFY01 (sample SAMN14515071, study PRJNA621656) | algae metagenome | isolation source: Nodosilinea sp. WJT8-NPBG4 and co-occurring heterotrophs from soil, lower... | place: USA: Pinto Basin, Colorado Desert, California | collected 2006-05-27 | reverse complement strand
AAACGACGCCGCTCCGAGTGCGTCCTTGCCTCTAAAGCCTGGTTCCACCTCGACGCCGCCGGCATCCGAGACAGCGTCCACGGCAGCCTTCAACGTCTGCAGACCGACCACATCGACCTCCTCCAGATTCACGGCCGGATGTACACCACAGAAGACGTAGACCATGTCCTCAACGGCGGGGTGCTCGAGGAACTCCTGAACTTGCGAGATGAGGGCAAGATCGGCCACATCGGAGTGACGGGCGAAGAATCCTGGACGCTGATTCCGTTTCTTGCTCACCGCGACATCGAGGTGTATCAAATCGCGTACAACTTGATCTATCAGAGCGCTGCGCTGCACTTCCTGCCTCGGGCCGCGGAAGCCGGAGTCGGCGTCGTCACAATGCGAACCATGACCTCAGGGATCTTTCAACGAGAGGCGCAATTCATCGCGCCCGAGTGGAACGCGTCACACGACCTTTACGATGCCGCGCTCAAATTCGTCCTGTCTGACTCCCGCATTCATGCCGGAATCATCGGGATGCGTTGGCCCCACGAAGTCACGGAGAACCTTGCTCTGCTCGCATCCTGGAAACCGAGCATCGATTTCGCCGAGATGCCACGCGTCACATTCGGCGTCTACCAAGCCGACGACGCGTCGGACCCAAGCAGCAGCCCCGCTCAAGCAACAGACTCACAGAAGGAAGCAAACTCATGAGCAAAACACCCCTCACCATCCTCCTCGTCGGCGGCACCGGCAGCATCGGCCGTCACGTCGTCGCAGCCGCCACCCGCGCCGGCCACCGTGTTCGCATCCTCACCCGAAAGGGCAGGTCCACGTCCCCCGATGCGGACACCGTCACGGGAGACCTGACGAACCCAGCCACTCTTGGACCGGCGGTTGAAGGGATCGACGCGGTCATCTTCACCCACGGCACTCACGGAGGCGAGGCCGGGTACCGCGATGTCGACTACGGCGGCGTGCGAAACGTCCTCACGGCCATCGGGACCCGCCCGGTGCGCATTGCCCTCATGACTGCCATCGGCGTTACCGTGCGAGACGGCGCCTACAACCGAGCCGAGAAAGCGCACGACTGGAAGCGTCGCGCCGAACGACTCGTCCGAGCCAGCGGCCACCCGTACACGATCGTCCGCCCCGGTTGGTTCGACTACAACGACGCAGACGAGCACCAGCTGCAGTTCCTGCAGGGCGACACCCGCCGAGCAGGGAACTCCTCCGATGGCGTCATCGCCCGCTCGCAAATCGCCGACGTCCTCGTCGCCGCTCTCACCTCACCAGGCGCCGAGGGGAAGACCCTCGAGCTGGTCGCCGAGCACGGCCCGGCCCAGAAAGACCTCGAACCCCTGTTCGCCGCGCTGGATCCTGACCTCCCGCTCGATGGGCCGCGCGACGTGGACAATCAGCCCGTCGCCGACGAGCCTGCCTCGGTTCGTCAGGAACTGGACCAGCTCACCGGCATCGCCACCGCATGAGCGTCGCCGCTGGTGGTGGGAATGACAGCATCGTCGGCGAGATCACCCGCAACTATCTCGCACAGTGTGATGCGATGGTCGGCGCTAACGTTGACGCACTTCGCGACCTGCTCGCGCCCGAGTTCACGCTCACGCACATGACCGGGTATCTGCAGTCGAAGGCCGAGTGGCTCGACGACATCGACACCGGACAGATGACGTACCACTCGATCCGCAACGTCGAGATCGCCACCGTCGCGGAGGCGGACGAGGTCAGCCTGACCGCCCGGTCGCACACTCACGCGACCATCTGGGGTGCGAAGGGAACCTGGCCGCTGCAACTGCGAATCACCTTCACCCACACGCATGCCGGCTGGGTCGCCGCCCGCACCATCGCCAGCACTTGGTAACACCGCAATGGCCCACGAGTGAACGTACGAAAGGCATTCGACATGAAGCAACTCTCCGGGAAGGTCGCACTCATCACCGGCGGAAACTCCGGCATCGGCTTCGGCACCGCCAAGCGAATGGTGGAGGAAGGGGCGTTCGTCTACATCACCGGACGCGACCAACAGAAACTCGACGATGCTGCTGCGGAACTGGCTGGCAACGTCTGCGCGCTGCGTGCGGACGTGACGGCGCGAACCGAGATGGAAGCGGTTGCCGACCGTATTCGCGCGGACCATGGGCACGTCGACATCGTCTTCGCGAACGCCGGGGCTGCCTGGTACAACACCATCGAAAAACTCACCGACGACCAGATCTCTCACGGTCTCGACCTCGACCTGAAAGGCACCATCCACACCGTGCAGGCCGCGCTTCCGCTGATGCCCGATGGCTCCTCGATCATCGTGAACACGTCCATCACGAAGGACATGGGACTTCCCACATTCGGGGTCTACGCCGCAACGAAGGCGGGCCTGCGGAGCTTCGTCCGGACATGGATGAACGAGCTGCGGGAGCGACACATTCGCGTCAATGCCGTTAGCCCTGGCGTGATCCACACCGAGTCCTACGAGAAGGACATGGGAGTCGACGGTGCAGCCGAGTATGTGAAGCGCGTCGTCGAGGAGATCCCCGCGGGCCGAGTCGGCGTACCGGAAGACATCGGGAACGCGGTGGTGTTCCTCGCCTCCGACGCCGCGAGCTTCATCAACGGCACCGAGCTGACTGTCGACGGCGGTCAGACCCAGATCTATGCGGGGCACAATTGACGCTGAACGGTCAGCCGCTCCACGGCATCGTGGTCGGCGGCTCCCTCGCGGGACTCGCCACGACCCTGGCTCTTGCGCGTGTCGGCGTCGAGGTCACGCTCATCGAGCGCACCGGCCCGCGCCCGCGGTCTGGCGGAGCGATCGGGGTGAACCAGGACCATCTCGAGCGTGTCACGGGTATCCCGGCCGTCGATACCGCACGAGGTGCGCCCGCACCGGAGTCGTGGGCTGGGCTGCACGCGCGGATGCGTCGAGCGGTAGCGGCGTCAGACCGGGTGCGGATCATCGATCGCACCACTGTGACGCATGTCGACCAGGATTCGTCAGGAGTGCGAGTCGTCTCCGACGAGAACGAATTCAGCGCCGACTTCGCCATCGGAGCCGACGGTCACCGCAGTGTCGTGCGACGCGCCGTTGCACCGGAGCATCCCGATGCTAGCTTCGCCGGGTACGTCCTTTGGCTGGGGATCACCGGCGAGAGCGATCTGCCCTCGCGTGCGTCCTGGCCGCAGGACGCGGACATTGTGGACGGACGTGACGCAGTCCTAATCGGCTACCCATTGGAGGGCGAGGACGGCCGGCGTACACCAGGCTCACGACGGCTCGGGTGGGCCTGGTTCGATCCGACCCGCAACGACGTTCTGCGCCAACAGGGCGCGCTGCGAGACGGTGTCGTCATGCACAGCATCCGACCACCGGACGTTCCGGCTCAGACCCTCGCCGAACTGGATGACGCATCCTCGCAGTGGCCCGAACCATGGAGAACTGCGATACGGCGGAGTATCCGAAGCCGCTCTGTGACGGGCACTCCGATAGCCGAATACGTTCCGAGAAGAATCGTCAACGGCCGTATCGCGCTCGTCGGCAACGCGGCGCACGTTCCCACACCGATGACAGGTCGAGGATTCGACACCTCCCTCGACGACGCGGCCTCAGTCGCCGAGGCGATGCGCGGGAGGAGCGCCTCGGAGGTCGGGCGTGCGCTGCAGGGTTACGAGTTCGAACGGCTCGAGCCTGGTCGCGACATGGTGCAGTCCGGCCAGTCGTTCAGTCGGTGGTTCAGCAAGCAGTAAGGGGCGTCCTGCCTTACTGGGTGTAGCGCGATGCGAGTGTCGGGCTCTGTCCGCCGAATGCGGCGAGGTCGGCGCGGAAGACGTTGTCGAGAAGATCGAAGGCGTGAACTCCGGGCGCGATGACGGTCTCGCCGAGCTCGACGCCGCGGAGCGCCGCGGCGACCACATCCTCTGCCGACATCCGCGGGACTGCTGACATATCCATGCCTTGCACGGAGTGGAACTCGGTGGCGACGACGCCGGGGCAGACCACGTGGGCGGTCACTCCGGTTCCGTTCAGCTCGGCGTGCAGCGTCTGCGTCATCGCCACCTGGAAGGCGAGCGTCCCGACGTAGACGGCACGCTGCGCCGGAGCGGGAGCTGCCGGTGCTGGGCCCGAGAAGGCGAGCATCCCCGCCACGTTCACAACTGTGCCGGCACCAGCCCCCAGCATCCCAGGAAGCGCGGCACGCGTGAGGAGTGTCGGGGCTGTGACCTTGACGCTTGTGAGTTCGTTTGCCTGCTCTGCGGCCAGAACGTGAAGCGGCATGTAGTGCGAGACGCCGGCGTTGTTGACCAGCATCGCCAGTGGCCGCGCGCCGATGATGTCAACAACGTGCGCGATACCTTCCTGTGTGCCGAGGTCGGCCGCGACGACGGTCACGTCGCGGTCGGGGAGGGCCGCCGCGACGGCGTCGAGGCGATCACGGCGACGTCCGACGATGATGAGGTCGTATCCGGCGCGGCCGAGACGTTCTGCGAACGCGCGTCCGATTCCTGAGGAGGCTCCGGTGACGAGTGCGAGTGATGCCATGGTGGTTCTTCTTTCTCGTGTGTTCAACGTGCGGCTCAGCGGTGGGGAAGCATGCTCAACGCCTGAGCGCGCTGGGCCAGAAGGCCGTCGTAGGTGCCGTCGCGCTCCGCCCACCGCAGGCGCCGAGCTGCCTGTACGACGATCTCGGTGGGTGCGTCGGGAGCGGTCAGGAGTTCGAGGGCCTCGTCGAGGTAGTCGTCCAGATCGACTGCGGCGGGGTTCATCCCGCCTTGCGCGTCGGTGGCGACCGCCGGTGGAATCAGCTCCGTGACGTGCACACCGGCTCCGGCCAGCTGCGCGCGCAGAGCCTCGGTGTATGCGTGCACCCCGGCCTTCGAGGCCCCGTAGGTGGGCATGACCGGGAACGGCAGGAACGCGATCCCCGACGAGACCGTGACGATGTCGCCGTGGCCCTGCGCGAGCAGGTGCTCGGTGAAGGCATCGATGACTCGGATAGTGCCGAGCAGGTTCACGGCGATCGTCGTTTCGGCCTGCGGGAAATGATTCGGGTCGCGCAGGTCTTCCGGAATCATCACGCCGGACATCGTGATCACGACATCCAGATCGGGGTGATTCGCAAGAACCTCGTCTCTGGCCGCTTGCACCGATTCAGGATCGGTCACGTCGAGCGCGACCGTCTCGAAGCCCTCGACGCGGCTCGTGCGTCGACCGGCGACGATGACGGCACTGCCGGCGGCGGCGAATCGTCGTGCGAGGCCGAGCCCGATTCCTGAGGTTCCACCGACGATGAGGGCGGTGCGATCGGTGATGTCCATGACGTCTCCTTGTGTCCAGCTCTGGGGTCGGTCCAATGCTCGCGTCGGCAACCGGGGGCAGGTAGTTCCCTGATGATCCAGGGAGTGACAGGACCCCCTCTCAGACGCCGGATGCTGGGTATCGTCGAACGCATGGATGCGGATGCTCGATCGAACGCGCTGGGGGAGTACCTGTCGGCGCGGCGTGCGCTTGTCACGCCCGAGCAGCTGGGCCTTCCGGCCAGTGCCCGCCGGCGTGTAGCAGGGTTGCGGCGGGAGGAGGTCGCGCTCTTGGCCGGGATCAGCGTCGACTATTATCTGAGGTTGGAAAAGGGCAGAGACAGCAACCCCTCCAGGCAGGTGCTGGAGGCTCTCGCCCGCGTTCTGCGACTGGACGAGGTCGAATCCGCCTACCTTGTCGGCCTCACCTCCCCGCGTCAGCACGCCCGTCGCCCCCGCCGTACCGAGCGCGTGCCGAGCCGGTTGCATCATCTGCTCGCCGCTCTCGAAGTGCCAGCCTTCGTCGAGGGCCGCTATTTCGATGTCCTGGCGTCGAACTCTGCAGCGGTCGCGCTCTCGCCCCGGCTCGTTCCCGGTCAGAACCGCCTGCGGTCGCTGCTCCTGGACCCGGAGGAGAAGGAGTTCCATTCCGACTGGGACGAGGCAGTGGTCGCGTTCGTTGCCGCGGCCAGGCAGACGCTGGGCGAGGACGTGGGCGACCCGCGCGCAGTGGAACTCATCGGCGAGCTGTCGATCGCGAGCGCCCGCTTCCGCACCCTCTGGGCGCGGCACGACGTGCGGGCGCTCGAAGGCGGCAGCGCGACCATCAATCACCCCGCAGTCGGTGCGCTCAGCCTGCACCGCGAGAAGATGCCTGTGGGCGACCTCATTCTGGTCGTCTACTACCCCGACGAACACAGCGCGACCGCGGAGAAACTCCGCCTCCTTGCCACTCTGGAGACGGGAGTATCCGAGTTCGCGCTCGATGATCAGTCACCTGCGCCATCTAAGACGAAGGCGCGCCGGCAAACATGATGGGTATGCGGTTGCCAAGTGGGACCGGTCTCAGAGCGGGAGACGTGGTGTCGCATGCTCACCAGCGGTTTGCCCCGAGCTCCTGGTTGCATCCGGAACGAGGTCGACGGACCTGTCCACCATCTCGCTGATCGTCGAGATCGCACCTCGAGCAGCGGACCTCGCGGGGACCGGTGCCTCCCGTCCGGACGTGGTCGTCTGGCTGTCCGTGTGCTGTATCGCGGCTGGCCTCGTCTCGGCCGTACCCGCGGGTCTGCGCTTTCGCTCCACCGTCTGAAACGGCGCGCGCAGTAGACTCGGTCGTCTGAGGGGTGATCCATGCAGAAGCAGGTAGGGACCGGCACACGTGCCCCAACCATCTACGACGTCGCCGCGAGGGCTGGCGTGTCGCATCAGACGGTGACGCGGTTTCTGTCCGGATTCGAAGGAATCCGCCCTACCACCAAGGCTCGCGTGGAAGCTGCTCTCAAAGAGCTGGATTACCGGCCCAACCGCGCAGCGAGGGCGCTGCGCACGGGAAAGCGAAAGCGAATCGTGGTGCTCACGCACGCGCTCGGAGAGATGGGCCCGGGCCGCGTGGTCCAGGGCGCGATCGCGGAATGCAGGCGGAGCGGCTACACCGTGGAACTTATCGACTTCGATGGCGACGATCCCACTTCACTGCGGGACGCGCTTGATTTCGTCGGTCACGAGCCGCTTTCGGGCCTTCTCGTAACGGCGCAGACGGACGTCGTTCGCGAGGCGCTCTCGGAGTACATGACGGCGATGGCAAGCCGCCTGAACTATCAGGCGGCGTTCACCACCGCCGTCGGATCGTCCTTCGCTGGAGGGCATATTGCGGGAGAGTACCTCTACAGCCTTGGGCACCGGAATGTGTCGTATCTTTCGGGGCCGCAGGAATGGCCGGTCTCCCGCGATCGTCTGGAAGGATTGCGCAGCGTTTTCAATGGCACCGATGCGCACGTCGTCGAGGTAGTAGCCGGCAGCTGGGCACCCGAGAGCGGGTACGAGGCGGGCCGCGACTTCCGGATCGACCAGCCATCGACGGCAGTCTTTGCGGCCAACGATCAAATGGCTCTCGGGTTCATGCGTGCCCTGCACGAACGAGGCATCGACGTTCCCAGCGACGTGAGCGTGATGGGCTTCGATGACATACCGGAATCGAAGTACTTCACACCCCCGCTCACGACCGTGCACGACGATTTCGAACAAGAAGGCAGGCACTCTGCCTCCGTCCTCATCGCCGACATCGAGGGTCGACCGAGGCCCGTCTCGCCCGAGGAGGGCGTGACGCTGCGGTCTCGACTCTCGACTGCACCCCCGCGAGCCACCTGACCTTTTGACTTGCGAGTCGAGCATCGACCGCTGTACTGTCGTGCTAAATGTTGTCGACAACATTCGAAGTCGACGATCCGCACGAACGATGAGGTCTTGTGAGCGAACGCGATGGTGTGATCCGAAATGGTCTGTTGTTCGGGGCCGCCTACTATGCGGAGTACCAGCAGCCCGGCACGCTCGAGCGCGACATGGATCTCATGGTCGCGGCGAACTTCACGGTCATTCGAGTGGGGGAGTCGGTGTGGTCGACGTGGGAGCCACGCGACGGCGAGTTCGACCTGGAGTGGTTGGCGCCGGTGCTCGACTCCGCTCACCGCCACGGCATCCGCGTCATCCTCGGTACTCCCACATACGCCGTGCCACCGTGGTTGCAGCGCAAGCATCCGGAGATCGCCTCCCTGCGCGCCGATGGGACGTCGACGCCGTGGGGGAGCCGTCAGGAGATGGACTACTCCCACCCGGCCTACCGATGGTACGCCGAACGCATCATCCGCAAGGTCGTGGCTCGTTACGCGGACCACCCCGCCGTGATCGGCGTGCAGGTCGACAACGAGCCCGGCGCATCTCTGCCACACAACCCGCATCTGTTCGCATCATTCCTGGAGTGGCTGCGGCGCAGATACGGAACAGTGGAGAATCTCAACGAGGAGTGGGGGCTCGTCTACTGGTCTCATCGGATCAGCGAGTGGCAGGACCTCTGGGCGCCCGGCGGCAATCACATGCCGCAGTATCAGCTGGAGTGGCGTCGTTTCCAAGCCGAGGTGGTGAACGAGTTCATCGGCTGGCAGGCCGACATCGTGCGGGAGTACGCCAGGGACGATCAGTTCGTCACCACCTGCATCTCCTACGAGCGCCCACCGGTCGACGACCATGCCCTCGTGCGTCGCCTGGATGTCACCGCCGGCAACCCCTACTACACGATGCAGGACGGCCTGCGTGCAGGCGTTGAGGTTCCCAGAACCGCGCAGTGGTGGACATCGGGTGTCTGGGCTCTGTTCCACCAGGGAGATCGGATGTTCAGCAGTGCGCAGGAGCCGTTCCTCGTGACGGAGACCAACGCGCAGTCGATCTACACGCATTGGCAGAACCATCCCCCGTATCGCGGGCAGCTGCGACAGGCCGCCCTGGCGCTCGTATCGCGGGGGGCGCGGATGATCGAATACTGGCACTGGCACACGCTGCACTTCGGTGCGGAGACCTACTGGGGCGGGATTCTGCCGCACAGCCAGGTGCCGGGGCGGATCTATCGGGAAGCCACCGCGCTCGGGGCGACGCTGGGCGCCATCGCCCCGCTTCTCGATGACTACGAACCCTCGTATGAAGCAGCCATCCTGTACTCCGCGGACACCAAGTGGTCCTTCCAATTCTCCCCGCCGCTTGCGCTCGATGGCAACGCCCCTGACGTCGACTCGTACGGGCGGATCACCGACTCCTTCGTCCGGGGCTTCTTCGAGACCGGCGTCCAGACCGCGGTGTGGCATGTGGAGCAGTTCCTGTCGCAGGACATCGATGAGTTCGTCCGCCGTCATCCGGTTCTTCTGGCCCCTGCGCTGTATGTGGCGGGTGATGACGTCTTGGAGCGGCTCGATGAGTACGCGCGGGCCGGAGGTCATCTCATCGTGGGGATCCGGACGGGCTACGGCGATCACTTGGCGCGCGCGCGCCGGGAGGTGGCACCGGCGAAGCTTCGTGAAGCTGCCGGCATCTGGTACGAGGAGTACTCCAACATCCCTGAAACCATCCCCGTGACGGGAACGGAGGAGTTCGCGGTGAGCGACGGATCCGGCGCGACCGGTTGGATCGACGCACTGATCGTCGACGACGCGGAGGTGCTCGCGTCATACGAGCATGCGGAGTTTGGCATCCACCCCGCGGTGACCACCCGCCCGCACGGTCACGGTCGGGTCACGTACGTAGGAACCGTGCCGAACCCGGAGCTCGCGCGCTCCATCGCGGCGTGGGCGACGCCGGAGCGAGAATCCGCGGAGTGGAATCTGCCGCCGGAAGTCACCCTCTCGCGGGGCATCAGCTCCTCCCACCGCGTCTGGTTCGCGCACAACTGGTCGCCGGATCCCCAGCAGATCGCGGTGCCGTGGGATGTCGAAGACGCGGAGACGCACGTTCTTCAGCAGGGAGCCAGCACGGTGACGCTCGCGCCATGGGGAGCACAGATTTTCATCGGACCTCACCCGGACGTCATAGAAGACATCCGTACGACAAGGAAGAAGGAGAAATGAGTACAGCAATCAAACGCTCCACTATGACGTGGGGCGGATTCGCTCTCGTCGGTGTTCTGACCCTGGCCGGCTGCACGGGTGGCGCGGCCGACGACGCCGACACCGGTCCCATCTCGGAAGAGGACATCCAAGCGGCGCTCGAAGAGCCGACAGAACTCACCCTGTGGGCCTGGCTACCCGACGTCGAGGACGAGGTTGCCCTTTTCGAAGCCAAGTATCCGGCGATCGACGTGACTGTGGAAAACGTGGGGCAGGGCCCGGACCACTACGCGAAGGTGCGCGCGGCCATCGAGGCAGGTCAGGGCGCACCTGACGCCATCCAGGTGGAGTACCCCTATATCTCAGGGTTCCAGTTGACCGACGACCTCCTCGATCTCACGCCGTACGTCCCCGAGGATTTCGGCGACGGCTTCGTCGAGTGGGTCTGGAACCAAGTCTCCAAGGATGGTCAGATCCTTGCCGTGCCGCAGGACAGCGGCCCGATGGGCAACCTCTACCGCAGCGACATCATGGCTGAGGCCGGTATCACGGAGGCACCGGGCACCTGGGCGGAGTATGCCGAAGCGGCGGAGACAGTCAAGGCGGCCACCGGGTCATACATCACGGATCTCCCACCGAACGACGCTGGCGCCTTCATCGGCCTGCTGTGGGCCGCGGGAGTGAAGCCGTTCGCATACGACGGAGGCGAATCGGTCGGCATCGAGCTGGATACTCCACAGTCCCAGGAAGTGGTCACCTATTGGCAGGATCTCATCGACCGCGATCTCGTCGCAGTGGATCCGAACTTCACGGACCAGTGGTATCAGGGTCTGTCGAGCGGAAAGTACGCCGGGTGGCTCACCGCAGCGTGGGGGCCGGTGTTCCTCCAAGGGACAGTCGCTGACACGGCAGGGCTATGGACTGCCGCTCGCCTTCCCCAGTGGAACGAGGGGGACGACGTCTCCGGCAACGTGGGAGGATCCTCGACCGCGGTTTTGAAGTCGACCGAGAACCCGATTGCTGCAGCGGAGCTGGCCAAGTTCATTAACACGGACCTCGAGTCGATAACGCAGTTCAACACCCAGCAGTCCCTGTTCCCGCCGCAGGTCGAGCTACTCGAAAGTGACGAATTCCTCGCTCAGAAGTCGGACTTCTTCGCCGGGCAGGACGTGAACGCGCTGTTCGCCGACATCTCCACCACGGTGGACGCCACGTTCGAATGGCCTCCCTTCATGGACTACGTGTATTCCAGCTTCGAAGAGACGCTCGGCAGTGAGATCGCAAACGGCGGCGATCTCTCTGCCGGCCTCACAGCGTGGCAGTCCTCGCTGGAGGAGTACGCCACTCAGCAGGGCTTCGAGCTCGAGTGACATACGTGGGCGGGGCCGTCTGGCCCCGCCCACCCAATCGGAGGAAGCAATGTCCATTACCGCAACGAAGCGGCGTCAGAATACGGCCGCCTACATCCTCATCGCGCCATTCCTCGTGATCTTCCTCGCGATGCTCGTCGTCCCGCTGGTGTATTCCGGATACCTCAGCCTGTTCTCCAGCAAGCTCGTGGGCGGCGAGGTGTTCGTCGCTCTCGAGAACTACGTCCGGGCCTTCACTGATGAACGCTTTCTAGGCGGCCTGCTGCGAATGCTGCAGTTCCTCGTCATCCAGGTACCGCTCATGCTCGCCATCGCTCTGTTCCTCGCGCTGGCGCTCGACTCCGGTCGCGTGGCCGGAGCTAAGTCGTCCCGGTTGAGCATCTTCATCCCCTATGCTGTCCCTGGCGTCGTCGCGACGTTGATGTGGGGTTTCCTCTACGGCAACGACTTCGGACCCATCGCCCAGATCTTCCGCTCGCTCGGGCTCGACTCCCCGAACCTGCTCAGTCCGCAGAATGTTCTCGGATCCATGATGAACATCGTCACGTGGGAGTTCATCGGCTACAACATGATCATCATGTACGCCGCGTTGCGTTCGATCCCCGCGGAACTGTACGAAGCGGCTGAGATCGACGGCGCAGGCAAAGTGCGAACAGCGTGGAGCATCAAGATCCCCGCCATTCGGCCCGCGATCTTCCTCACGGTGATCTTTTCGATCATCGGCACGTTCCAGCTGTTCAACGAACCGAACCTTCTCTCCCGGATCGCGCCCAACGCGATCAGCTCGTCGTTCACACCGAACCTGTACGCCTACAATCTCGCCTTCGTGAACCGCGACATCAACTACGCGGCAACGATCGCCTTCGCCCTGGGACTCGTCATCATGATCATCTCTCTCGCGGTGCAGCTGACCGTCCGGAAGCGGGGTAACCAATCATGACCCTCGCCGCCGCACCACACGTCGACCGCTTTCGGCACGCTGCCGGTCGTAAACGCCCCCGGGAGCGCAGCATCCTGCTCACCGCCGCCGTCTGGGCGATAGGCGCATATTTCCTGTTACCTCTGGTGTGGCTCGTCATCTCGTCGACCAAGAACAACAGCGACCTGGTCTCCACCTTCGGCTACGCATTCGGCGGCGAATTCGCGCTCTTCGATAATCTCGCGGCGCTCAGCACCCAGGACGGCGGTGTGTTCTGGAGGTGGATGCTCAACACCCTCGTGTATGCGGGTGTGAGTGCTGCCGGCGCGGCATTCATCGCGGCTGCGGCCGGCTACGCGTTGGCGAAGTACCGTTTCCCCGGGCGAGCAGTGCTCTTCTACGGGGTCTTCGCGGCCATCATGGTGCCGACCACTGCGCTCGCTCTGCCCACCTACCTGCTCTTCGCACAGGTCGGCCTGACGAACACCATGTGGGCCATCATCCTGCCTTCCCTCGTCAGCCCGTTCGGTGTATTCCTCATGACGGTCTACGCACAGGATGCCGTCGATCAGAGCCTGCTGGAGGCGGCTCGCATTGACGGAGCAGGCGAGTTGCGCATCTTCTTCCAGGTGGGGCTGCGCCTGCTCGCGCCGGGCTTCGTCACGGTCATCCTTTTTGCCCTGGTCGCCACATGGAACAACTACTTCCTGCCGCTGATCATGCTTAACTCGTCAGACCTCTACCCGGTCACCGTCGGCCTTGCTCAGTGGCAGCAGGCGTCGTCGTCTGGCGGCGGAGGATCCCAGGCGCTGTTCTCGAGCGTGATCACCGGTTCGCTCGTCTCGATCATCCCGCTCATCGTGGCGTTCCTCTACCTGCAGCGGTATTGGCAGAGCGGTCTGGCCACCGGAGGCGTAAAGGGGTAGGAACCTCGCAACCAACAACGGTGATGCGTTCCTAGTGCGGGCCAACGTGCGCTGCCGCGTTGACCCCCTGCCCGAAGCGATCGTTTCTGGCGGATCAGGTAAACCTGGCTCATATCTACGCAAGGGCGAACCGTAGGCGGGTTCTGGCGGCGGTTTCCGGCAGGTGTCGCGCGATGAGGGATGAGGTGAAGCCGGCGAGGCCGCGCAGACGATCGAGCGGGCTTGCGGCGTGCCGCTCTAATCGAGGCGGAAGCTTTACCGGTACCACTCCTCGTCGATGCCGGCGAGGCGAGACGGGCTCACTTCTGGGCCGAGACCGTAGAAGCGTTGGAAGTTCATAATGAGAGGACGCCACAGATTGGGGTCGATTCGGTTGGCGGTTCCTTTGAGGCGAATCGATTCGTGGACGTGCACCCTCATGATCTTCGCCTCGAAGATGAACGTATCGCCGTCGTCCGGGTCATCCTTCACGAGAGGACGGGAGTGGACGATACGCGCTTCGAGATTCACGGGGCATTCCACGATGCGCTCCGCTCGGACGGTATCGCCCGGACGAGAGTGCAGCCCAGCCAAGCCGATCTTGTCGCGAGCGTGGCGATACCCAACCAGAGCTTTATTCTCGGGGACGGGTGACCGACCGGTAGTGAGCGCCAGGGTGTCGACCGCGTTGACCAAGTCGACGGTCGGGAGGTTGATGACGCATTCGCCGGTGTCAAGCAGATTCTGTGCGGTGAGCGACCTGGCTCCCATCCCCAGGAGAGCTGTTTGTCCGAGCCAGAAAACTGACGACATGGGCGCCGTGTTGGATGTGCCGCCACTGTCGATGCTGCTGAGCAGCGCTACCGGTGTTCCGAAATAAAGAATGGCGGGATCGATGATGCTATGGCTTGGCACGGGTCTCTTTCTGTACTGGCTCGCTTTGCGGGCTCTTGAACAGTGTTCCCGCATCCGCCGGCAGTTGCTGGCGGAAATCCGACACGGCATTTCGACTCGGGTTCTCACACCACTACCGCGCCCCGGGCTGACCCAGGGGGGGCTACCAGTCAGGTCGTGCGACTCCCCGCACGTGGAGAGGACATGATGGTGTCCTCGAAAAGCGGCTAGGGCAGACGACCCGGTGGATGGGCCGTTCTTGTAGAGCCTGAGTGAACGAGAGGCCTGCCAGAAGAATCCGCGTTGGATGCGAAGACCGAGAGGCTGTTTCGGCGACGAATGTCGCTCGCGGCGCATCCGCACTCATACG
>JAESFY010000296.1_pt1:7500-14335 | contig 14335 bp, 7 predicted proteins | sample 9266201 | NCBI WGS metagenome assembly JAESFY01 (sample SAMN14515071, study PRJNA621656) | algae metagenome | isolation source: Nodosilinea sp. WJT8-NPBG4 and co-occurring heterotrophs from soil, lower... | place: USA: Pinto Basin, Colorado Desert, California | collected 2006-05-27 | reverse complement strand
CAACGAACCGATGCCCTGGCAAGCTGGCAGCACCACTACAACTGGCACCGTCCGCACAGCGGCATCGGAGGTCTCGCGCCGATGTCCAGACTCAAATCGTCAAGAAACAACCTCTTGACGCTTCACAACTAGCTGCCGCGCGCGTTTCAGCGCGTGTAGGTCTTGCGCGAACCGTCCTCGAAGACCTCGTCGTCGGCGAGCGGTTCGCCGGTCTCATCCCAGCTGCGCTCGCGTGTCACACGGCCCTTGGCATCGAAGGTCGATTCGGCGAGCAGGACGCCGCTTTCGCTGAAGCGACGGTGCGTGCCGATCGGCACCTGCCGCCCGCGCACCGCCGCCTTGAAGCGGCCTTGGGCGGCGCGCTGGCCGGTGTCGTAGAACTCGGTGATCTCGACGGTGCGCGCCTCGCCGCTGCCGCTGAAAACCGAGCGGGCGCGCGGCTGGCCGTTGAGGTAGTAGCTGTCGTCGCCGATCGGCACGCCGGCGCTGTTCCAGCGCTGGTCGCGGATCAGGGTGCCCTTCTCGGAGAACTCCTGCTCGCGCTGCTTCACGGCGCTGCGTTCGAGCAGCAGCCATGCGGTTTCACGCCGCTTCACGCCTTCGGACGAAAACTGGCGCTCGATGCGCTGGTTGCCGATGGTCTCATCCTGCACCGCGGGCTTGCCGTTGTCATAGAAGCTTTGCGAGCGCACCCGCTTGCCCATGGCAAACGACAGACGCGAGCGCAGAACCCCGCGCGCATCGAAGAGCTCGATCTGCGACGGCCCGCCAATGAAGCCGCAGAGCTTTGCGTCGTCGACGGCCGGCGCGAGCATCGGGGTTTCGCCGCAGCGCAGCGCCGACAACTGCCCGCGCTCGGTGAACTCGGCGAAAGCCCGGTCGGTGCCGATGGTGGGATAAAAGGTGGCGCGGCGCAGCTGGCCACCCGGATAGAAGCTGCGCACCAGCCCGCGCTCCTGGCCGTCGTCGTAGAGCGCCTCGCGCAGCACCTGCCCGTTGGGCGCGAACTCGCGCGCCAGGCCGTGAATGTTGCCCGCGGCATTGAGGATGTGCTCCCGCGCGAGCTTGCCCTTCTCGTAGAAGCGCGCCAGGCCCATGAAGACGCCGTTCTGCAGTTGCTGCTCGCGCTGGAGCTCGCCGCTGTCGCGGTGCTTGCAGCGCATGAGACCGGTCTTGCCCGCGGTGCTGCCGCCGTCCGACGGGTTCACGCGGCGACCATTGAGCTCGCAGTCGAGCACGGCGGCATGTACCGCGCCGGCAGAAAAAAGCAACGGCAGGGCGATTGCGGCCGCGACCGCACCGGTTCGCGAGGTGGCGCGGCGCAGGAGGCTCATTTGTCGTAAAGGGAGGCGAGCGACCGGAAACCCTTCACCTCGATCGGATTGCCGAACGGATCGCAGAAGAACATGGTCCATTGCTCCCCGGGCTCGCCCTCGAAGCGCACCTGCGGCCGGAGCACGAACTCGGTTGCCGCCGCCTCGAGTCGCGCGGCCAGTGCCTGCCAGTCGGGCAGTTCGAGCACGATGCCGAAATGCGGCATGGGAACCAGCGCGCTGCCCACCTGGCCGGTGCGCGTGGTGGCGAAGGGCTCGCCGAGGTGCAGCGAGATCTGGTGGCCGAAGAAGTCGAAGTCGACCCAGGTGTCGGTGCTGCGGCCTTCGGCGCAGCCCAGGACGTCGCCATAGAAATGGCGCGCCACGTCAAGATCGCGGACGTGGAAGGCGAAATGGAAGATGCTGTGCATGTTCCGGATTATGGAGAGCGGTGCTGTGAGAATGCCGGACTTTGTTTACATCATGGAGCAAGCCTTGCGGATACTCCGGATCCTGGTTGCGCGGATGCGCGACATCGATACCAAGCGGCGACTGCGCCCATCCTTTTTCTTCGGCCTGCCGCGCCTCCTGCTGGCGGGCGCCTGTTCCGTGCTCGCACTCGCCGCGCACGCGGCCTGCCCGCCTTCGGCCATCGCGAGCCTCGGCAAGGGCGGCGCCGTCGGCCAGTGGAATGCCGTGGATCGCGGGCTGCTGTGGCGCGCCGATCGTGACGGGCGGACCTCCTGGCTCTACGGCACCCTCCACGTCGGCCGCGCCGAGTGGGTGCGGCCCGGGCCGACGGTGCAAAAGGCGCTCGAGCAAAGCGATGCGCTCGCGCTCGAACTCGACGTGCGCGACCAGGGCGCGATGCGCCCGCTCACGCAGCCTGCGGACCCCGCTGTGGTCGGGCGCATTCTCAACGGCGAGCGCGCCCGCCGGCTGGCGCGCCAGAACGAGGCCGCCTGCATGGAGCCGGGCAAGACGGCCGGGCTGCAGCCGATCCTGCAGGTGATGGCGCTGGCCGGGCTGGTGGCCCGCGCCGACGGGCTGTATCCCGAGTTCGGCGTCGACGAGTCGATGGCGATTGCGGCCCGAAACAACGGCACGCCGGTGTTCGCGCTCGAGACCGCCGCCGCGCAGTTGAACGCGCTGACCGGCGGCTCCGAAGCCGAGCAGGCCGAGCAGATCGACGCCGCGCTCGGCGAACTCGAATCGGGCCACTTGCGTGCGCAGATGAAGGAGCTCGCCGACATCTGGTCGCGCGGCGATGCCGAAAAGCTCGGCCGCTACCCGGAGTGGTGCAACTGCCTGAACACGCCCGCCGAGCAGCGGCTCATGAAGCGCCTGCTGGACGACCGCAACCTCGGCCTCGCGGACGGTATCGAGCGCATGCACGTCGGGGGCAAACGCGTGTTCGCGGCGGTCGGCGCGCTGCACATGGTCGGGCCGCAGGGCCTGCCGGCGATCCTGGCCTCGCGCGGGTTCAGGGTGACGGCGGTGCCGCTGGTGGCCCAGCCGGCGGCGGCCTTGCCGGCCGCGCCGGCACCCGAGGCAGCCGCCCATGCGGCACCGGCCGCACGCAGTGCAAGCGGCGCGCGGGCCGCGCCGTCGTCTCGCGCTGCGCGGGGCGGCAAGGCGGTCGCGACCAAAAAGTCCTTTGGCGCAAAGGCCGCCGCCAAGACGGGAAGCCGCAAGGCGGCGAGCACCAAGCCGGCGACGCGGGCCCCGGCGGCCAAGGGCAAACAGCGCCGATAATCGCCAACGCCATGCAACTGCTGCGAAACCGCTCCCGCTTCCTCGGCCTTCTCGGCCGCTGGGTGCTGCTGTGGTTCGTGCTCTCGCTTGGCGCGGCAGCGGCCTCGCCGCTCGTCCATCCGCAGGCCGTCGAACTGGTGTGTTCCAGCGCCGGCGCGGTCAAGGTCGTGGTGCAGACCGACGACGGGGTGCAGGAGCTGGGTGCTTCGCACCTGGACTGCCCGCTGTGCTTGCTGACCGGGGCGCCGCCCCCGTCGCGGGCGGCGCAGGCCTCGGCCTTTCCGTTGCCGCCGGAGCGTACGCTCCGGTCGACGCCTTCGCGCACTGCCGTCGCCAGCGCGGCGCCGCTCCCGGCACGCGGGCCTCCGGCCGTCTGACGCCACCGCCCCGGGGCGCACGCAGTGCCCCAGCGCCGCACCCGGCGCAAATTGCCTGTCCGCCTGCTGCCCTGCGCGTCCGAATGCGACCGCTGGCGGCGAACCATTTTTGCCTTCCCTCCAGGAGTTCCCATGAACCCATTGCACTTTCAACGCAAGGCGGCCGCGGCCGCTGCGTTGCTCGTCGGCGCGGCAGCCGCCTGTGCCCACGTCACGCTGCCGGGCGGCGGCGCGACGGTCGGCAGCGACTACAACGCCGCCTTCCGTGTCGGCCATGCCTGCGAGGGCGCCAAGGCCACGACGGGCCTGGCGGTCCGCCTGCCCAAGGGCTTCATCCTGAGCGACGCGCAGGCCCGCAAGGGTTGGAAGCTCGACGTACAGAAGAACACCGGCGACGGCGAAGTGCGCTGGACCGCCGAAAACCCGCAGGCGGCGCTGCCAGCCGGCGAACGCGCCGAGTTCGTGCTGCGCGGCAAGGTGCCGAGCACGCCGGGGACGCTGTGGTTCAAGGTGCAGCAGACCTGCGACGTCGGCAGCGTCGACTGGGCCGAGGTGCCGGCGTCGGGCGCGTCGACCGCCGGGCTCAAGAGTCCCGCGGCCCGGCTCGACGTGGTGGCGCAGGGCGTCGCCACGGTCGACGTGCGCGATGCCTGGGTGCGGCCATCGGTGCCGGGACAGAGCGGCACCGGCGCCTTCATGAAGCTGACCGCACCGGCCGGCGGCAGGCTGGTCGGCATCTCGACGCCGGCCGCGGGCGTGGCCGAGATCCACGAAATGAAGATGGAAGGCGACACCATGCGCATGCGCGAGCTGCCGCGCGGGCTCGAGCTACCGCCGGGGCAGACCGTGGAACTCAAGCCCGGCGGCTACCACGTGATGATGATGGACCTGAAGCAGGCGCTCGCAAAAGGAGCGACAGTGCCGGTCACGCTGAAGTTCGAGGACGCCAAGGGCCAGAAGACCTCGCTCGAGCTGAAGCTGCCGGTGGGCGCGCCGGCGGGCACCGCCGCACCGGCCCATCAGCACAAGCACTGAGCGCCGCCTACAGCAACGCGTCGGGCGCCAGCGGGCCGAACAGCTTCAGCAGCAGGCGCAGCGTGAGGCTCGCATCGGGCTCGGTCGAGGTGTCCTTGAGGCCGCTGCCTTCGGGCGCATGCCAGACCACCGAGCGCTTGTCCTTGTCGAGTTCGACGCGCCACGAGCCTTCGCGCATGCCGCGCTCGATCTGCGCCGAGGCCGCCCGCGAGAGTTCGCCGCTTCGCACCAGCAGCGCGATCTCGGTGTTTTGCAGTTGCGAACGCAAGTCGAGGTTCATGGAGCCCACCACGAGCAGCTGACCGTCCATCACCAGCACCTTCGAATGCAGCATCGAGCGCGATGCACCCGGGCCGCCACTGCCCGACGAGCCGAACGCGTTGCCGACCGTGGCCTGCTCGCTGCGCAGTTCGTAGAGTTCGACGCCGATCCTGAGCAGATCCTCGCGGTGTCGCGCGTAGCCGACGTGCGCCACCGGCGCGTCGTTCGATGCCAGCGAGTTGGTCAGCACGCGGATGCGTACGCCGCGCTGCTTGGCGGCCGCGAAGGCCTGCTTCATGTCCGGACCGGGCACGAAGTAGGGCGAAATGATGAGCAGATCGCTGCGCGCCTGGCCGATCAGCTGGAGCAGGCCTTCGACCACCGTCTCGCTACCGGCGGCGACGTCGGACGAGGCCTGGAGCGACGCGGCGCGCCGTGACGATCCGGCCGCATCGCCCGGTTGGCTCACCACGAGGCCCGGCGCCTTGTCGGCGCCGCGTTCGGCGGGGATCTTTTCCGGCTGGTCGGCAAGCATCACCGCGGGCGCCCAGACGAAGCGCGCGGTACCGAGGTCGAGCGGCTTTTCGTCCCAGGCGCGCGCCAGCTGCGCGGGCGTGGGCGCGGCGCCGGGTTTCTGTTCGCCATTTGGCGTTGCAGGCAGTGTCGGTGCTGGTGCCGGCGCTGTGTTCTCGGTGGAGGTCGCCGTCTCTTCGGTCAGTTCCCGCTCGGCGCGCGCGCGGATGGCCTGCAGTTCTTCGCGCTTGATCAGCGATTGCACGGGGTAGGCGCGCTCGTTGTTCCAGTAGCTGTCGAAGCTGCGCGAAAGGTCGCGCACGATCGGTCCCGCCGCAAGGATGTCGAGGTCGATGAAGTTGCCGTTGAGCGCGTTGCCGAAATAGGCGTCGCCCAGATTGCGCCCGCCGGTCACGCCGAGCACGTTGTCGGCCAGAAACAGCTTGTTGTGCATCCGCTGCTGAATGCGCGAGACATCACCGATCGAGTTGACCATGCGCGCGAGCGACGAGTCGCGCTTTCCGGCCAGCGGGTTGAACAGCCGCATCTCGATGTTGGGTACGAAGGCCAGGCCCAGCACGAGCGCGTCCTTGCCGGTGCTGTGGAAATCGTCGAGCAGGATGCGCACGCGCACCCCCCGCTCGGCCGCCGACCGGATGCCCCGCAGCAAGCGCGCGGTGCTCGCGTCGGCGTGGATCGCGTAGTACTGCAGGTCGAGCGTCTTCTGCGCGCCCTGGATCAAGGCGAGCCGGCTGCCGTAGGCCGCGGGCGGGCCGCCCAGCAACAGGAAGCCCGATTCGAAGCGCGCGCGATCAGCCTTGCGCCGCTGCTGAACCAGGGCTTCGAGCGCCGTGCCGCTTGGCGAGGCGATCGCCGTCGAAACCGGACGCTCCACGTGCTTCGGCAGCTCTGCGCAGGCGCCTTGCAGCACCAGCATCAGCAGAGCGATAGACCGGCCGACGAACGCGTAAATGGATGACATGCTGCTTCCCGGAACTTGGAAGCTGCATATATAGCCTACTCTGCAGTGGACCCGCGTCGGACAGCGGGAGCGGCCGGTAGGGCGCTATCGCCTGACCGTGAGTTCTTCCTGGCGCTCCAGCGCCGCCAGCAGCTCGTCGTCGATCTGGGCATGGCGCTGGCTCAGTTCGGCGGCGCGCGACGCGTCGGTGGCGTAGATCGCGCCACCATCGAGCGCGAGCATTTCGGCGATGCGCTTCTGCTCCGCCTCGAGCGCTTCGATCTGCGCCGGCAGCGCGTCGAGTTCACGCTGTTCCTTGTAGCTGAGTTTCTTGCGCGCTGCGGTGGGCGCAGGGGAGGCCGCGGATGCCGGTGTCGACCCAGCGGCGGGTGCTGGCGCGGCGGGGCTCGTGGGCTGGCGCTGCTCGGCGATCTCCCGCGCACGCTTCGACTGGATCAGCCAGTCCTGCACGCTGCCCTCGTATTCGCGCCAGTGGCCATCGCCTTCGAACGCGATCGTGCTGGTCACCACGTTGTCGAGGAAGGTGCGGTCATGGCTGACCAGGAACACGGTGCCGTCGTAGTCCTGCAGCAGGCCTTCGAGCAGTTCCAGCGTATCGA
>JAESFY010000296.1_pt1:0-2500 | contig 14335 bp, 7 predicted proteins | sample 9266201 | NCBI WGS metagenome assembly JAESFY01 (sample SAMN14515071, study PRJNA621656) | algae metagenome | isolation source: Nodosilinea sp. WJT8-NPBG4 and co-occurring heterotrophs from soil, lower... | place: USA: Pinto Basin, Colorado Desert, California | collected 2006-05-27 | reverse complement strand
TACCGATGAGTACAGCTTGGGAGACAGAGCACCGGGTGCTAACGTCCGGACTCAAGAGGGAAACAACCCAGACCGCCAGCTAAGGTCCCTAAAATTGGCTAAGTGGGAAACGAAGTGGGAAGGCTAAAACAGTCAGGATGTTGGCTTAGAAGCAGCCATCATTTAAAGAAAGCGTAATAGCTCACTGATCGAGTCGTCCTGCGCGGAAGATGTAACGGGGCTAAGCCAGTTACCGAAGCTGCGGATTTGCAATTTATTGCAAGTGGTAGGAGAGCGTTCTGTAAGCCTGTGAAGGTGCGTTGTAAAGCGTGCTGGAGGTATCAGAAGTGCGAATGCTGACATGAGTAGCGTTAAAGGGGGTGAAAAGCCCCCTCGCCGTAAGCGCAAGGTTTTCTACGCAACGTTCATCGGCGTAGAGTGAGTCGGCCCCTAAGGCGAGGCAGAGATGCGTAGCTGATGGGAAACAGGTCAATATTCCTGTACCGTTATACAGTGCGATGTGGGGACGGATCTTAATAGGTCATCCGGGTGTTGGATATCCCGGTTTAGTTGGATGTAGGCGTGCATTAGGCAAATCCGGTGCACATATACCGAGGCCAACGATCGAGCGGACTTGTCCGTGAAGTGACTGAACGAGGTTCCAGGAAAAGCCACTAAGCTTCAGCTGTATACGACCGTACCGCAAACCGACACTGGTGCGCGAGATGAGTATTCTAAGGCGCTTGAGAGAACTCAGGAGAAGGAACTCGGCAAATTGACACCGTAACTTCGGAAGAAGGTGTGCCCTATTAGTGTGTAGTGAACAACGAAGCATGAATGGGTTGCAAAAAATCGGTGGCTGCGACTGTTTATTAAAAACACAGCACTCTGCAAACACGAAAGTGGACGTATAGGGTGTGACGCCTGCCCGGTGCTGGAAGATTAAATGATGGGGTGCAAGCTCTTGATTGAAGTCCCAGTAAACGGCGGCCGTAACTATAACGGTCCTAAGGTAGCGAAATTCCTTGTCGGGTAAGTTCCGACCTGCACGAATGGCGTAACGATGGCCACACTGTCTCCTCCTGAGACTCAGCGAAGTTGAAATGTTTGTGATGATGCAATCTCCCCGCGGAAAGACGGAAAGACCCCATGAACCTTTACTGTAGCTTTGTATTGGACTTTGAACAGATCTGTGTAGGATAGGTGGGAGGCTTTGAAGCAGGGTCGCTAGATCTTGTGGAGCCAACGTTGAAATACCACCCTGGTGTGTTTGAGGTTCTAACCTAGGTCCATTATCTGGATCGGGGACAGTGCATGGTAGGCAGTTTGACTGGGGCGGTCTCCTCCCAAAGCGTAACGGAGGAGTTCGAAGGTACGCTAGTTACGGTCGGACATCGTGACGATAGTGCAATGGCATAAGCGTGCTTAACTGCGAGACTGACAAGTCGAGCAGATGCGAAAGCAGGACATAGTGATCCGGTGGTTCTGTATGGAAGGGCCATCGCTCAACGGATAAAAGGTACTCTGGGGATAACAGGCTGATACCGCCCAAGAGTTCATATCGACGGCGGTGTTTGGCACCTCGATGTCGGCTCATCTCATCCTGGGGCTGTAGCCGGTCCCAAGGGTATGGCTGTTCGCCATTTAAAGAGGTACGTGAGCTGGGTTTAAAACGTCGTGAGACAGTTTGGTCCCTATCTTCCGTGGGCGCTGCAGATTTGAGGAAGCCTGCTCCTAGTACGAGAGGACCGGAGTGGACACACCTCTGGTGTATCGGTTGTCACGCCAGTGGCATTGCCGAGTAGCTAAGTGTGGAAGAGATAACCGCTGAAAGCATCTAAGCGGGAAACTCGTTTCAAGATGAGATCTGCCGGGGCCTTGAGCCCCCTAAAGAGTCGTTCAAGACCAGGACGTTGATAGGTCAGGTGTGGAAGCGCAGTAATGCGTTAAGCTAACTGATACTAATTGCTCGTGCGGCTTGACCCTATAACTTTGATCAATCAGATCAAGGTGTTATGCCAAGTTGACGCATTCAAAATAATTCGCCAAAGCTGATTCCAAACTCTATGAATTCGTTGTATTGATCGCGTGATCAATGCGACAACAAGTTATGCCTGATGACCATAGCGACGTGGTACCACTCCTTCCCATCCCGAACAGGACAGTGAAACGCGTCAGCGCCGATGATAGTGCGGGTTCCCGTGTGAAAGTAGGTCATCGTCAGGCTCTTACAGCCAAGAAAAGCCCAGCCCCGAAAGGGTTGGGCTTTCCTTTTTGTGTGAGCACCCGAAAAGTGTTCACACAAAAGGGCAAGCGAAGCGGCGTCTCTCGAGGCGCGGCAAGCAAACTTCGGGTCATGAGCTCACCGTGGGCTGCTGCCCCGGAGGCCTAAGAAAAAAACTTCCTTCGAAGTTGACGCGGTTTGAAAAAGCAGTGCATAATCGAAGGCTTCGCTGAACGACTTCAGCGTCCTGTGACAGGAGTTGCGGGGTGCGGGAAGGAAGAAGTGGCAGCGAAAAAA
>JAESFY010000295.1_pt1 | contig 14339 bp, 11 predicted proteins | sample 9266201 | NCBI WGS metagenome assembly JAESFY01 (sample SAMN14515071, study PRJNA621656) | algae metagenome | isolation source: Nodosilinea sp. WJT8-NPBG4 and co-occurring heterotrophs from soil, lower... | place: USA: Pinto Basin, Colorado Desert, California | collected 2006-05-27 | reverse complement strand
CGACCTGCTCGCCGCCGCGGTCGACGATGTCGATCAGCGCCTCCCCGATGACGAGGACCTGCAGATCCGACGGGCGGCCCTCGCCTCGGTCGGCGAGCCGGTCAGCTCGAGAGCGAATCGACATGGATGGTCCGGAAGGGCTCCTGCGGAAAGACCTGCTCCGTGAACGTGACCCGGCCATCGCCGGCGTAGATCTCGACGATCATGCCGTCGACGACGATCATGAGATCGACCGATGTCTCCGCCCCCTCGGGCAGCGGCGCCGAGTCGACGGAGGGGAAGCTCGCATGGAACGCGGTCTGCCCGCTCGCGGTGCGATCGCAGGTGATCGTGCGGTCGTCGCCGTCGACCGTGATGACGAGGCGCTCGTCCTGAACTCCCGAAAGGGTGACGGCATGCCGTTCCCCCGCCGCTGACGGCACAGTGAGTTCGAAGACCGCGAGACCTTCACGGCCACGCGGCAGGATCGGTCGCTGTGCGATCCGGTTCACACCGTCGGCACAACGTACGAGTCGCACCTCGCGCACGAGCGACATGGCCGACCTCCAGGGCGCGGTGGGGGTCTGGTTGGCGTAGTCCCAGTTGCTGGCCCATCCGATCATCAGTCGTCGACCGTCTGGCGCGTCGTTGAACGACACCGCCGCGTAGTAGTCGCGGCCGTAGTCGAGCCAGTCGAAGTCGCCGAGTTCCGTGGAGTCCACCAGGCGCTCAGGGGTGAAGGTGCCGCCGTCGAAGTCGCCGACGAAGTACTGCGCGCCGGATCCGCCCGCGATGCCCCCGGGGTTCATGCTCACGACCAGCACCCACCGGGTGTCGTCCGTGCCCTCGACCGTCAAGGGGAAGAGATCGGGACATTCCCAGACTCCCCCGACAGCGTGCGCCGGGCCGAAGTGCGACGCGAAAGTCCAGCGCAGGAGATCCGGCGAGGTGTAGATCACGACCCGCTGCGCGACCGCCTCGACGGCGACCATCACCCAGTGCCCCTCGTCGCCTCCGTGCCAGAAGACCTTCGGATCGCGGAACTCGTCGGAGCCGATGTCGAGAACGGGATTGCCCGCATAGCGGGTCCATGTCGATCCGGAGTCGAGGCTGAAGGCGAGAGACTGCGCCTGCGCCCCTCGCCCGTGGGTCCCGCGCGGCGCGGCGCTCGTGTAGATCGCGACCAGCGCGGTCTCGCCCGGTCCGGCGAATCCCGCGGTGTTGCGCACGTCGGCCACCGCGCTTCCGGAGAAGACCATCTCGTCGTCGGTGAACGGGATGGCGACATCCTGCTCGGCCCAGGAGACCAGATCGGTCGATGTCGCGTGACCCCAGGAGAGGTTCCCCCACGTGCTTCCGTGGGGGTTGGTCTGGAAGAACAGGTGGTACGTGCCGTCGTGGTGTATCAGGCCGTTCGGGTCGTTGAGCCAGGAGTCCTTCGCCGTGAAGTGGGCGACCGGACGCAGCGAGGCGGTGTGGGTGAGGGGGAGAGATGTCACGAGATTCCTGTGGCGTGGGGGCGGTGTCGGAGGGCGTGGGGGCAGCGACGGAGGGCGGTATGGCAGGTGGGGCGAGGCGCCTGGCGCATCGCCCCACCGAGAAGAGGGCTACTCACCGCCCTTCTGGAAGCGGTCGTACGCCTGCTGGTATGTCGCGATGACATCGTCGACGCCCAGCGTCTTCAGCTGCGAGACGTAGGCATCCCATTCGCCGTCGATGGTGCCCTTCACGATCCAGGACGCGAACTTCTCCTTGACGAGAGTGTTGATGTCCGTGGTCGCGAACGACACCTGATCGAGCTCCTCGTTCGACAGCAGAACGGGCGGGTAGCCCTCGTTCGCCTGATACGGGGCGTAGAACTCGTTCACGAGGTCCTGTCGCTCTTTGGCTCGGGGTTCAGGGGCGACGACGGTCTCGAAGTCTTGCGTGGTCGTGATCTTCGGTCCGCCCGGCGCCACCCGCTGTCGACGCTCGCCTTCGGATTCGCCCGCTGCGGCGGGGATCTGCACGAGGATGCCCTCGGCGTCCTCCTCCAGCGTGACGCCGATGGGGCCCCAGTTCGACTGCGCGGACATCACCGGGTCGAACAGACGATCCGCCCAGCGGATGGTCGCTGCCGGGTACTTGTTCTCGCGGGTGATCGCCATCGCTCCGCGGCCGATCTCCTGGTTGTTCGAGACGCTGGCGAGACGTTCGCCATCGGCGCCCTCGAGGATGCCGACCAGCGCGTAGTCCCCGAGGCGATCGTCGCCGACCATCTCCTTGAGCTCCCACCAGAAGAACGAGCCGAGGATCGGAGTGCCGGACTTGCCCTTCGACAGATAGGCGACATCATCCTGGGAGAACGATTCCGGGTCGATCAGGCCCTCTGCGTACCAGTCACCGAGAGCGGACACGCCCGCCTTGTAGCCGTCGGTGTCAGCGGTGAACTCCACCGTGCCGTCGCGGACGATGCGGTGGTCGTTGTTCTCGGGCTGTCCGCCGAGTGCCGCGATGAGGTCATGGGGGTTCGCGGCGAAGGAGTCGGTGCGGAAGCTGAGAGGGATCTCGTCGGCTGCGCCGTTGCCGTTCGGATCCTGGGTCGCGAAGGCCTCGAGCGCGTCGTGGTACTCGTCGATCGTCGTCGGCATGGGCAGCCCGAGTGCATCGAGCCAGGCCGTGTTGATGAACAGGAAGTTCGGGTAGGCCACGAGTCCCAGCTCCTCCACCGAGGGCAGCGTGTAGATGTGCCCATCCGAGGCGGTGATCGCGGCGCGGATGTCGGGCCGCTCGTCGAGGATCCCGGACAGCGTGGGCGCGTACTCGTCGATGAGGTCTTCCAGCGGGAGCAGGGTTCCGTTGCTTCCGTTCTGCACGATCTCGGCATCCGACAACCCCGTGTTGAAGAGCACATCCGGCAGCTCGCCGCTGGCGAGCATCAGGTTCTTCTTCTCTGCGTAGACCTGGTCTGGGAGGTTCTCCCACTCGATGGCGATGTTGGTGTCGGACTCCCACTGCTGCACGAGCTCCATCTCGGAGTAGTCCGGAGCGAGCGCGGCCTTCGAACCTCCGAACGTCAGGGTGAGGGTCTCGTCGACGATGGGCAGCCCTTCGTCGTTGAAGCCGAAGTCGGCGGAGCGATCTTCGATCTCGGTGGCCGCGCCGCCGCCGGTGCAGCCGGCGAGCAGCAGGGTGCCGGTGACGACGACGGATGAAGCGATGAGGAAACGGCGATGTCTCATGATGTGCTTTCTGTAGTGGTGCGGGACACGGAGGGGTTCAGCTCTTGACGGCGCCGAGAAGCGCGCCCTTGGTGAAGTGCTTCTGCATGAAGGGGAGGACGATCAGCAGCGGGATCGTGGAGACGACGATCATTCCGTACTTGATCAGCTCGCCGAGTCGCTGGGCGGCGGCATAGGAGTCGAGTGCTCCCGTTCCGCCCGCCGCCGAGACCTCGGACTGGATGAGGACGTTGCGCAGCACGAGCTGCAGCGGATACTTGCTCTCGTCGTCGAGGAAGATCAGGGCGTCGAAGAACGCGTTCCAGTTCGCCACCAGGTGGATCATGATCATCAGGAAGATCAGCGGCTTCGACAGCGGCAACACGATCCGGAAGAAGAAGCGGAAGTCGTTGGCACCGTCGAGCTGCGCAGCCTCGCGAAGCTCATCGGGCACGTTGTTCTCGAAGAAGGCACGGGCGATGATCAGGTTCCACACCCCGACGGCGCCAGGCAGGACGATCGCCCAGATGGTGTCGAGCATGCCGAGATCGCGGACGACGAGGTAGCGAGCGATGAGTCCCCCGTCGATGAACATCGTGATGATGAACAGCAGCATGAAGAACGTGCGCCCGTAGAGGTCCTTGCGAGACAGTGCGTAGGCGGCGCACAGGATGGTCGCCACGCTGATCGCGGTGCCGAGGACCGTGTAGAGCACGGAGTTGCCGAACCCGCGGAGGATGGTGGCGTCCGAGAAGATCCGGGTGTACCCCTCCAGCGTGAAGCCCTGGGGCCACAGCCAGACGTTGCCGTTGAGGATCTCGGACGGCTCGCTCACCGAGGCGATGACGATGAAGTACAGCGGGTACAGGATGGCGATGATCGCCACGACCAGCATCCCGACCGCGATGATGTTGAAGGCAGGATCGGCGGCGCGTTCGCGCCAGGACCCGGGGCGGGTCGTGCCGCGACGATCGCCGTCGAGAGGATCCCGGCGCGAGGAGCGCGTCGGCGCCACGGAGGCAGAGAGCGTGTCAGTCATGGCGTCATCACCAAAGAGTCGATTGTCCGGCGCGCTTCGCGACCCAGTTGAAGGTCAGCAGCAGAACGAGGTTGATAAGGGAGTTGAACAGGCCGATCGCGGCCGAATAGCTGAACTGCGCCTGCTGGAGGCCGATCTTGTAGACGTAGGTCTGGATGACCTCGGACATCGGGAGATTCAGGTCGGTCTGCATCAGCAGGACCTTCTCGAATCCGAGGTTGAAGAGATTCCCGATCGCGAGGATGAACAGGATCGTGATCACCGGCATGATCCCCGGGATGTCGATGTGCCTGATGCGCTGCCACTTGTTCGCGCCGTCGACGCGCGCTGCCTCGTGCAGGGCGGGGTCGATCGCCGTGAGAGCCGCGAGGTACACGATCATCGAGAACCCGGCGTTCTGCCAGATGTCCGACCCGATGTAGAGCGGACGGAACCAGTCGGGCGATCCCATGAAGAACACCGGTTCGCCGCCGAACAGGGTGATCGCGTTGTTCACGATGCCCGAGCGCGGCGAGAACAGCAGGAAGATCATCCCGACCACCACCACGACGGAGATGAAGGAGGGCGCATACAGCACCGTCTGGGTGAACTTCTTGAATCGCGGGCTCTGGAGCTGATTGACGACGAGCGCCAGGATGATCGGAACAGGGAAGGCGATCAGCAGACCGAGCGCGTTCACCGTCAGGGTGTTCTCGATCAGACGGCCGAACTGGAACGAGTTGACGAACCGGATGAAGTGCTCGAGCCCGACCCACGGGCTGCCCGAGAACCCGAGAGCCGGGTTGTAGTCGCGAAATGCGATCTGCGCTCCGTACATCGGCCAGTACTTGAACACGATGATGTAGAGCACGGCAGGAGCTAGTAATACGTATAACTGCCAGGAGCGGAAGGCGCGCCTGACGTGCGAACACAGCCGTCCTTTCGGCTTCGTCGTGGCCGGAGCGGACTCGGCGGGAGCTTCTGTGGTCATGCATGCACCTTTGCATCAGCGATCGACCCGCGCAGGATCGGAACGCACTCAATAGGATTCGACATCGTCAGCGGTTCGCTGGCGGAAAGGAGCAGCTGGATCCCGGCGCGCGCCATCTGCTCATAGGGAAGTTCGACGGTCGACAGGCCCGGATCGAGGATGGGGGCGAGCGTCGCATGGTTGTCGAAGCCCACGATGGAGCAGTCGTCGGGAACTCGCATACCCCGGGATTCCAGGGCACGATACGCTCCCCAGGCGGTGCGGTCGTTCCCGCAGAAGATCGCGGTCGGAGGCACGCTCTCGTCCATGAGCTCGAGGGTGAGCGCGAGCCCGTCCTCGACGATTCCGCCACCGTACTTGACCATTCCCGGAGGTTCGGCGATCCCTGCTTCGGCGAGCGCGCGCCGATAGCCGGCCAGTCGACCGACACCGGCAGGAAGGTCGCTGTCCTGAGGCTGGATGTTGATCATCGCGATGCGGGTGTGACCGGCTTCGATCAGCTGTCGCGTTGCCGCGTATCCACCGCCCTCCTCGTCGGGGAAGACGCTGGGCACGCGCTGCGCGCGCTCCTGAGCGTTGACCACGACCGTGGGGATCCCGTCGAGCCCGTCTGGGAGATCCAGCACGCGGTGGTACATCGACGCGTAGACGACTCCCTTGACCCGGTACGAGAGCATCATGTCGATCGCCGCCGCTTCGAGATCCGGCTCGTTGAAGGTGTCGACGCTCAGGATCACATTGCCGGTCTCCCACGCGAACATCTGCGCACCCTTGAGGAGGTGTCCCGCGAAGGGCGAGCTGGCGACCTCGTCGGAGATGAAGCCGATCATGCCCGACTCACCGCTGCGCAACGACTTCGCGAAGGCGTTGGTCCGGTAGCCGAGCTCGTCGACGGTGTCCAGCACTCGCTGGCGGGTGGTCTCGTTGACGCGGCTTCCGCCGACGTTGTTGAGCACGAGAGACACGGTGGCCTGGGAGACGCCGGCGCGTTCCGCGACCTGTCGCATCGTGGCCGTCTCGCTCGCTCTGCGCCCCATGGTCCCACCTCCTCGTGGACTAGTTAATCGTATGACTAAGGACGATATCGGCGTGGTGCCGTGGTGTCAAGTAGTCGTGCGTGCTCCCGGCGCCGCGAGCGGCGAAGCCCCTACCAGTCGTGCACCGTTCCGTCTGCGAGGCGGTTGAAGGGAAGATAGGCCCGCACATACGGGTACTTGCCTGCCGCATCGAGGTCCATGTCCACCCCGAGACCCGGCTCATCGCCCGGGTGCAGCATCCCGTCGGTCCAGGTGTACGACTGCTGGAAGACCTCGTCGGTTCTCGCTCCGTGCTTCATGTACTCCTGGATGCCGAAATTGTGGATCGCGAGTCCCAGGTGCATGGCGGCCGCCATGCCGACCGGCGAGATGTCCGTGGGCCCATGCATGCCGGACCTGATCTGGTACTGGCTTGCGTAGTCGAGCACCTTCTTCAGATGAGTGATGCCGCCGGTGTGTGTCACGGCGGAGCGGACGTAGTCGATCAGCTGCTCTCGAATGATCTGCTGGTAGTCCCAGATCGTGTTGAAGATCTCGCCGATCGCAAGCGGGGTCGTGGTGTGCTGACGCACCAGCCGGAGGGCCTCGGGGTTCTCCGCGGGCGTGCAGTCCTCCAACCAGAAGAGATCGTACGGCTCGAGACTCTTGCCGAGTCTGGCGGCCTGGATCGGCGTCATGCGGTGGTGACCGTCGTGCAGGAGCGGGATCTGCGGGCCGAACTCGTTGCGCACCGCCTCGAACACGGTCGGCAGGTGCCGGAGGTATGACCTCGTGTCCCAGTCCTCTTCGTTCGGCAGGCCGCCGCGTTGGGCCGGCTCGTGGTCGTACCGCACGCCTTTGTTGCCTTCGAATGTCGCGTTCGAGGCGATGCCGTAGATCGAGGTCAGACCAGGAACGGCCGTCTGGATCCGAATCGCCTTGTAACCGTCGGCCTGATGCTGGCGGACGCTGTCGAAGAGCTCCTCGTTATCCCGCCCGCTGGCGTGCCCGTAGGCGAGCAGCCCGGTTCTCGAGGCTCCTCCGAGCAGCTGATAGACGGGCATTCCCGCCGCCTTGCCCTTGATATCCCACAGCGCCATGTCGACCGAGGCGATGGCGGCCATCGTCACAGGGCCCCGACGCCAGTAGGCCGAACGGTAGAGGAACTGCCAGGTGTCTTCGATCTTCGATGCATCCCGTCCTATCAGGAGGGGGACGACATGGTCGCGAAGGTAGGAGACGACCGCGAGTTCGCGACCGTTCAGCGTGGCGTCGCCCAGCCCCGTGAGACCGTCTTCGGTCGTGAGCTTGAGGGTGACGAAGTTGCGATCGGGACTGGTGACGATCACTTCGGCTTTATCGATCTTCATCGCGTGCTCTCGGTGATCGTCCAGGAACGCCCGCCCTCACGCACCACGGCGGCCTGCCCCGGAACGAGCAGGATGGTGTCAGCCTCACCCGTGATCAGGTCGACGCCGTTGCCATGGACCTGCACCGGACGTTCACCGTGGTGCAGGAGGAAGAGATAGTGTCCCCGAGCCCCACGGCGGCGCACCGCCTCCACTCCGAACGCCCGGGACTCGGGGAATACGGGTTCGACGCCCGACAGCGAGGTGAGATGGGAGAAGAGCCGGTCGAGCGACTCCTGCTCGAGTTTGGTGGACACGTAGGTCGCGGTGCCCTCCCCCAGCTCGCGAGAGGTGATCGCCGGTGAGCCTCTCAGAGGCCCGGCGTCGTATCGCGCCACGACATCGGCCGACTCGGCGTGCAGCAGCTCTGTCCAGGAGCCGCCGATCATCCCGTTGCTGAGCGGCACCGTGTCACCATTCGCCCGCGGGAAGATCTGCTCGCTGCGGATACCGAGAAGGTCTCGGATCATGCCCGGGTAACCGCCGGAGACTATGCGCTGGTTCTCGTCGGCCAGACCGGTGGCGAACGTCACGACCAGCTGGCCGCCCGCGCGCACATAGTCCTCGAGCCAGTCCGCAGTCGCCGCGGTGATCGCGTAGAGCGCGGGGACCACCAGCATCCGATACTTCGAGACGTCCGCGCCGGGTGGGACGAAGTCGACGGCGTACCCCCCACGCCAGAGCGCGCGATGCACGGCCCGCACCTCGTCGGAGTACGTGATCGCGTCGTTCGGCAGGTGCGGCGTCTCGAGCGACCACCAGCCCTCGGCGTCCCACACGACCGCCACCTGCGATTCCACGATGACGCCGTCCACTGGCGGATCCGCCACCTCCGCGATCTTCTCCAGCATCTCGCCGAGTTCGACCACGGCCTCGAAAGCCTGCGAGTCGCCGCCCACGTGCGGCACCAGCGCACCATGCCAGAGCTCGGAGCCTGCAGCGGACGCACGCCACTGGAAGAACAGCGAGCTCTGCGACCCGCGGGCGATATAGCCCAGGGAGTTGCGGATCATGCGGTCCGGCTGCTTGGTGAGCGTCTGCTCCCCCACCCGGATGCCGGTGGCATTCTGCTCCATCAGAACCCAGGGACCACCCGCCCATGATCGGGTGAGGTCGGATCCGTAGGCGACGTGCGCCTCGCCGTCCGGGCCGTCGGTGTCGAGATAGTGATCGATGGACACGACCTCCTGCTTCGCACTCCACGACCACTGGTCGAGGAAGTTCCAGGTCGGCAGCATGAAGTTCGTCGTCATGGGCGCCGTCGAGCCGGCGGCATGGATCTCCGCTCTCTGCTCGCTGTAGGCGGCGAGCATCTCGTCGGAGTTGAACCGCCGGAAGTCCACGAGCTGGGCGGGATTGTGCAGATACTGCGTCTGCAGCGGAGGAAGGATCTCATCCCAGTCGCCGTAGCGCTGCGACCAGAACGCGGTGTACCAGGCGGTGTTGAGCGCCTCCAGCGAGCCGTACTTGGCTCGCAACCACTCGCGGAACGCCCGAGCGGCATGTGGGCCGTAGTCGACCGTGCCGTATTCGTTGTGGATGTGCCAGCCGCGAAGTCCCGGATGCGTGCCGTACCGCTCGCCGAGGTAACGCGCGATGCGGCGAGCGGCCTCCCGGTAGGCCGGGGCGCTGATCGCGTAGGTGTCGCGTGATCCGTGCAGCACGGCGGTGCCGTCGGCGCGGATCGGCAGCGCGTCGGGGTGCGCGACGGTGAACCAGGGCGGCGGCGAGGCGGTCGGAGTGGCGAGGAAGAACCCGATGCCCGCGGCATCGAGTCCGGAGATCACGTCATCGAGCCAGCCCGCGTCGTACTCGCCCTCGCGCGGCTCGAGCATCGCCCACGAGAACACTCCGATCGTGACGGTGTTGACCCTTGCACGGCGCATCAGCTCGATATCTTCGGCCCAGGTCTCGCGCGACCACTGCTCGGGGTTGTAGTCGCCTCCGAAGAGGAACTGCCCTGGTGCGTACTGCGTGTGCGGCATCTGTCGTCTTTCAGGTGAGGAGGTGAGAGGTGTCGGTACCGATGATGTCGCCGACCTCGCGCCAGAGAGCGGCCGGCACGTCGATGCGCTCGTTCACGACGAGCTCGTCGACGCGTCGAGGAGCGGAGACGCCCACGACCGTGGAGGTGATGCGCGGGTCGCGGGTGGAGAACTGGAGGGCCACCGCCGGCAGCGGGATGCCGTGACGCTCGCACGCCTCGCGGAGCCGGGCGGTCGTCGCGACGATCTCCGCGCTCGGCGGCCGGTACTGGTACGTGGGACGTGCTGCGGCCGGACGCGCCAGGATGCCGCTGGCGTACGGTGCCGCGTTCACGAAGGCGACGCCGGATGCGACCGCGCGGTCGATGAGGGCATCCGCCGAGCGGTCGAGAAGCGTGTAGCGATTGTGGTTGAGCAGCACGTCGAAGACGCCGAGATCGAGATACCGGCGCATCTCCTCGAGATCACCGCCGGCCACACCGATCGCGTCGACGAGGCCGTCCTTCTTGAGGTCCTCCATCGCCTCGACCGCGCTGCCGGGTCCGACCATGGTCTCGAAGTCGAACCACTCGGGATCGTGCAGGTGGTACACGCCGAAGCGTGCGCCACCGAGTCGCTCCGTGCTCTCCTGGAAGGAGCGGCGGACCCGCTCTCCGGAGAATCCGCCGTCGCCGGGCAGCGGATCCGCTTTCGTGGCGATGACGAAATCCCTCGGAACGCCGCCGGCCTCGGCGATCGCCCGCCCGATCCGCCGCTCGCTCTCGCCTCCCGAGTACTGGTTCGACGTGTCGAGCGAACGCACCGGGCTGTCGAGGAGGTGTCGCACCGTGCGGACCGCGATGCTCTCGTCGACGTCGTAGCCGTAGGTCTGCGCCATCCCTCCGAGCGGGCTCGTGCCCACGCACAGCCGAGGAAGGACAGAGGCGGGCGCGGTCATCCCTTGATTCCTCCCGAGACGAGGTCCAGCCGCCAGTATCGCTGCAGCGAGAGCACGAGCGCGACGAGCGGGATGATCGAGATCGCGGCACCGGTGATCGCCACCGAGTACAGCGCCGGGCTGCCCGAGCCCTTCGAGAGCAGCGTGAACAGGCCGACGGTGAGCGGGTAGAGGTCTTGATCCGAGAGCATGATGTACGGCAGCAGGAAGTTGTTCCACGTGCCGATGAAGTGCAGCAGGAACACGGTCACCATGCCCGGCACCATCAGCGGCAGAACGATCATGCGGAAGATGCGCCACTCGCCTGCGCCGTCGATGCGGGCGGCCTCCAGCGTCTCCTGGGGGACGGCGGACATCGCGAAGACGCGGCACAGGTAGATCCCGAACGGGCTGACGATGCTCGGCAGCAGCACCGACCACTGCGTGCCGGTGAGTCCCACGGTCGACATCAGCAGGTACTGCGGAACCGCCAGCACGATGCCGGGGATGAGGATGCCGACCAGGAAGGCGAAGAAGATCGTCGTCCGCCCGCGGAAGCTGTACTTCGCCAGCGCGAAGCCGGCCATCGCCGACACGAAGACCGACAGCACCGAGGCGACGCCGGAGTAGAGCAGCGAGTTGAGGCACCAGAGGAGGTACTGGCCGTCCTCATATGTGAAGACCTCGACCAGGTTCTCCCAGAGGCCGCTCCCCGGCGCGAAGGTGAAGGTGGTGAAGAGCTCGCTGCGGGACTTGGTCGCCGCGGTGAACACCCATGCCACCGGGATCAGGCAGTAGATCGCGCCGACGATCAGGACGATCGTCGGGAGCACACCCCAGCCGCCCTGCCTGCTGCGCTCGCCCGCGCGTCGGGCTCGTCCGGAGCGGGATGTCTCGTCGCCGCCCAGCACGATCGAGCGCGTCATCGTCGAGGTCATGATTCCATTCCGTTCCGTCGGCGGTTGACGAGCCGCAGCACGAGCGCCGAGACGAGCACCGTTCCCAGAGCCAGGAGTGTGGATGCCGCCGCAGCCTGGGGCAGGTTGTCGGTGCCGAAGGCATCCCGGTAGATGGCCATCAGCGGCACCCAGCTCGCCGAGATCGTGCTGGTCATCGGCCGCAGCGTCGCCGGCTCGCTGTAGAGCTGGATGGTTCCGATGAGAGAGAAGAAGCCGGTGAGCACCAGCGCGGGCATCACCAGCGGGATCTTGATGCGCCAGGCGATCTGCATCTCGTTCGCCCCGTCGAGGCGCGCCGACTCGTAGATGTCGGCGGGGATGCCGCGCAGCGAGGTGTAGATGATAATCATGTTGAAGCCGACGCCGCCCCAGATGGCGATGTTCGCCAGCGATCCGAAGATGCCCGACTCCTCGAGGAACGGGATCGGTCCGAGGCCGGCGGCCTTCGTCAGGAACGAGAACGGGCTCGTGCTCGGCAGGTACATGAAGCCCCAGAGAAGGGCCGCCACCACACCCGGGACTGCGTAGGGGATGAAGATCGCCGTTCGACTGAAGCGCTTGGCGCGCACCGCCGGTGCGTCCAGCAGCAGCGCGAAGAGCAGAGCAAGTCCGAGGGTCAACGGGATCGCGATCACGCCATAAATCAACAGCCTGCCGAATCCGGCGAGGAACGTCTCGTCCTGCAGCACTGCCAGATAGTTCTCGAACCAGACGAAGACATCCTGCTTGCGGCCGAGCGCCCCTCCCGTCACCCGGTAGGCGCGCAGGCTGAGCCAGATCGCATAGACGACGGGGATCACCGTGAAGACGATGTACAGCACGATCGCGGGCGTCGTGAAGAGATAGGGCGCGAGCCTGTTCGACTTCGCCCGCCGGGGCTTCGACGGTCCCGTCGATGTCCCGGTCCGTCGAGGAGTTGCGGTGGACACGTCTTGCCTCACTTCTGTCTGTCGGAGGGGGATTCGCGAAGAGGGGGTGTCGGCGGTCACCGGCACCCCTTCTTCGTCAACCGTTCGTGACGGTGAATCCGCTCTTGACCATGTCCTCGATCACGGCCTCCTGCGTGGCGATGAACGCGTCGCGCCAGGGCGTGCCGTTGTCGACGGCCTTCTGGAGCTCGTCCGCGAAGACCGTTCTGGCGAGGTTCACGTTCGGCCCCCAGGTGACCGGGATGGTGTCGGAGGAGATCTCGGCTGCGACGGTGTAGAAGTCGGTCTGCTGCGGCATCAGCGCAGGCGGGTCGTTGCTCTCGGTCAACTCCTGGCCGACGATGGCCGCGGGGTAGAGCGACTGCTCGTTGATCATGAGCTCGTTGCCCTCTTCGGAGGCGTTCAGCCACTTGGCGAACTCGGCGGCCTCTTCCGGGTGGTCGCTGCTGGTGGTCACCACCAGCGCCGATCCGCCCTGACTGGGAACCGCGGCGTCGCCCTCGTTCCACTGCGGGAGTGGAGCCAGGGCCCATCCCCCGCTCGTCTCTGCGGCGACGTTCTCGATCACACTGGGCGCCCAGACGGCGGAGGGCCAGGAGAGCATGGTCCCCGCGTTGAGCGCGGCGTTGTACTCCGGCGTCAGCAGCGGGTCCGTGCTCACGAGCCCGTCCTCGACGAGCGCCTGGAAGAAGTCGGCCACCTCCAGAGAGGCCTCGTCGGCGATGCCGACTGTCCATTCGTCGCCTTCGCTCGACCACCACTTGCCACCGGCCTGGGTGGACACGCCTGCCCAGAACCCAAACTCGGCCGGCGGGAGCGCGGCGATCACGGACGTCGGATCCGCGGCCTTGACGGCTTCGGCCGCGGTGCGGAACTCGGCCCAGGTCGTCGGCGGCGTCACGCCGAGCTCTTCGAAGCGGTCGGCCCGGTAGACGTTCGCCATCGGGCCGACATCCTGCGGGATGCCGTACACGACGCCGCCGAAGGTGGTCTGCGCCCAGGTGCCCTCGGTGAAGGCGTCCTGCACGTCGCTGACGTGGTCCGTGATGTCGGCGGGAACGTCGGCCACGATCATGGCGGGGAGGGTCGTGTACTCGACGAGCGCGATGTCGGGTGCGTTGCCCGCACGGTTCGCGGTCAGCAGCTTCGCTGAGGAGTCCGTGCCACCGCCGGCATCGGTGTACTTCACCTGGATGTCGGGGTTCTCCTTGTTCCACTGGTCGACGACATCCTGCGAGTTCGATGCCCAGGCCCAGTACTCGAGCTGGACGGGACCGTCGCTCGAGGCGTCCGATCCGGAGCATCCGGCGAGGCCCGCGATTCCGACGATGGTCAGGCCCGCCAGCGTGACGGCAAGCGGTCGATGAGTGCGCATCAACATCTCCTTTGATTGCTGCGTGCGCCGGACTTGCTCCGGCATCGGGACCGGTCACACGCCGGCTCCCCCAGAGTGCCGCCCCGCGGGCATGTTTGTCAACAAGTGAAACTAACTTGCCGATTCTCCGGTACGGCATGATGGGGATGACCGAAGAGAGAACCGCGATGTCGAACACCTCCGAAACCGCTCCTCACGAGGCCCGCACCTGGCCGAAGCTGAACCACGGCGAACGCGAGACGCTGCGTGAGGTCCTGATCCACGGACCCCTGCCCCGCGCCGAGATCGCTCGTCGTCTCGGCGTCTCCCGCGCCAGCCTCACCCGCGTCACGCGCAGCCTTCTCGAGCATGGCCTGATCGTCGAAGGGGCGACCGAGCAGCGCGCGTGGACGGGCCGACCGAGCGAACTGTTCGACATCGCTCCGACCGCTCGGCACTTCTTCGGCGTCAAGCTGACAGGCGATGCGATCTTCGCCACAGTGGTCGATCTCGGCGCACACGAGGTCGCGACCGTCGAAGAAGCGCTCGTCTCTCGCGACGTCGCCGACGTCGCGGCGCAGAT
>JAESFY010000294.1_pt1 | contig 14347 bp, 10 predicted proteins | sample 9266201 | NCBI WGS metagenome assembly JAESFY01 (sample SAMN14515071, study PRJNA621656) | algae metagenome | isolation source: Nodosilinea sp. WJT8-NPBG4 and co-occurring heterotrophs from soil, lower... | place: USA: Pinto Basin, Colorado Desert, California | collected 2006-05-27 | reverse complement strand
ACATCTGGCGTGTCGGCCCCCCAGGTGTTGTCCCCCGCAGCCGCAGCCGTCGCCGTGACCACCCCGGCGGAGTCCGTCTCCGCGGCGTCCGTGGCGTCGACGTCGGAGGGTGTCGTGCGTCGAGGGTTGCCCCGTGCGCCCGGCGGCGAGCCGTGGCCGCCGGCCGGAACCGTCGCGGACGTTTCGTCTCGGTCGACTCCGTCGTCCTCGCTCAACGACCGGGTTGAGGAGCCGGCCCCGCCGTCCTCACCCGACGCCCCAGAGGCAGCTGTCGCGATCCTGGCCCCGAGCCTCGACACCCCGCTCTCGTGGCCGCGGACCGTGTGGAACGGTCGCGCGCCGCGGCATATCACCGCCGCACCGGCATCCGCTCGCCGTCTGCCGACGTGGCCGCAGGCCATCGCCGGTCTGCTCGCTGCCGCAGCCCTCGGGCTCATCGCGGGTGCGGCGATCGCCTTCGTCCGCACGCTCCTCAGCTTCCCGTTCATGCAGGACTTCCTCGCTGCCTTCCCGGGCGAGTACGAGCCGGCGATCGCCGTCGAACCCGGATTCGCGCCGTGGCTCAACTGGGCGCACTTCTTCAACATGTTCCTGATCGTGCTGATCATCCGCTCTGGCCTGCGGGTGCGCACCGAGAAGCGACCCACCGTGTTCTGGACGCCCCGAGGAAAGGCGAAGGGCAAGATCAGCCTGACGCTCTGGTTCCACCAGTCGCTCGACCTCTTGTGGATCATCAACGGCGTCATCTTCGTGGTGCTGATCTTCGTGACGGGGCATTGGGTGCGGATCGTCCCCACGAGCTGGGAAGTCTTCCCGAACGCTCTCTCCGCCGCTCTCCAGTACGTCTCCTTCGACTGGCCCCACGAGAACGGGTGGAACAACTACAACAGCCTGCAGCAGCTCGCCTACTTCGCGACCGTGTTCATCGCTGCGCCGCTCGCCGTGGTGACGGGCTTCCGAATGTCGGGGCTGTGGCCCAAGAGCGCCGAACGCCTGTCGAAGGCGTACCCGGTCGAGTGGGCGCGCGCCCTGCACTTCCCGATCATGCTGTACTTCGTGGCGTTCATCATCGCCCACGTCGCCCTCGTGATGCTGACCGGGTTCCTGCGCAACCTCAACCACATGTACGCGTCGCAGGATGCCGTGACCTGGACCGGCTTCTGGGTGTTCATCGCCTCGCTCGTCGTGCTCGCGATCGGCTGGTTCGCGGCGCGCCCGCTCGTCCTCGCGCCGATCGCGAAGGTCTTCGGCAAGGTGTCGGGTCGGTGAGCCAGCAGACCGACGACGCGCGTATCGCCGACTACTGGCGCGATGCGCGCACAGCGCTGCCGGAGCTGCCCGAGACCCCACCGGAGGCATGGGGATTCGGCGCGACCCCCGAGCATGCCGACGAGCTTCTCGCTCTGGTGCTCACCGAGATCAAGCACGGAACCGCGTCGTCTCTGTGGGACTACGAGACGACCGGCGACCCGCTGCCGACAGTCGGAGAGCTGAGCATCATCCTCGACGGGGCCGGCGCGCCTCGAGCGGTGATCGAGACCACAGCGATCGAGATCGTCCCCTTCGATGCGGTCGACGAGGCCCACGCTCACGCCGAGGGGGAGGGCGACCGCACGCTCGCATACTGGCGCGAGGTGCACGAGAACTATTGGCGTCAGCACTCCGAGAACGCCCGCGGCTATGCGCCCGACATGCCCGTCGTGTGCGAGAGGTTCCGACTGATCCACGCCGCCTGACCCCGCGAGCGTGCACGTGCACGCGGGCCACGAGGGAGAGAAGGATGAACATGGCCGAGGCATACATCGTCGACGCGGTCCGCTCGCCTGTCGGCAGGCGGGGCGGCTCGCTTTCCGGCATCCATCCCGCCGATCTCGGAGCGCACAGCCTGCGGGCGCTCGTCGAGCGTACGGGCATCGATCCCGGCGCTGTCGACGACGTCATCCTCGGCGCGATCGACGCCATCGGCGGGCAAGCCGGCAACGTGGCGCGCACGGCCCTGCTGGTCGCCGGATTCCCCGAGCACGTGCCCGGCGTCACGATCGACCGCCAGTGCGGGTCGAGCCAGCAGGCCGTGCACTTCGCTGCACAGGCCGTGATGAGCGGCACAGCCGACCTCGTGATCGCGGGAGGTCTGCAGAGCATGTCGCAGGTGCCGCTGTCGTCGTCGGCGACAGTCGGGGAGCAGTTCGGTTTCACGACCCCGCTCGCCGAGTCGCCCGGATGGCAGGCGCGCTACGGCGTCCAGGAGATCTCGCAGTTCGTCGGTGCCGAGCTGATCGCCGAGAAGTGGGACATCACCCGCGAGCAGATGGAGCAGTTCGCGCTGGAAAGCCACCGTCGTGCGGCCGTCGCGCAGGATGAGGGACGGTTCACGAGCCAGATCGCCCCGCTCGCCGGACTCGACCACGACGAAGGCGTACGCCGGGACACCTCGCTCGAGCGGATGTCGGGACTCGCGCCGCTCCGCGAGGGAGGCCGCATCACCGCCGCGGTGTCATCCCAGATCAGCGACGCGTCGAGCGCGGCGCTCGTCGCAAGTGAGCGGGCGGTTCGCGCATACGGGCTGACCCCGCGGGCGCGCGTGCATCACCTCTCGGTGCGCGGCGACGATCCCGTGTTCATGCTCTCCGCGCCGATCTCCGCGACACGGCACGCTCTCGCGCGGACCGGCTTGACCATCGACGACATCGACCTGTTCGAGGTCAACGAGGCGTTCGCGTCAGTCGTACTTGCCTGGATGCGCGAGCTCGACGTGCCGCACGAAAAGGTCAACGTCAACGGCGGCGCGATCGCCCTCGGTCACCCGATCGGTGCGACAGGAACGCGACTCATGACCACTCTGCTCGCCGAACTTGAGCGCACCGGCGGGCGCTACGGTCTGCAGACGATGTGCGAGGGCGGGGGCGTCGCGAACGTCACGATCCTCGAGCGCCTCTGACGGCGGCGGGAACCCGAGTCAGCGGGCGACGCTCAGGAGCGGACGAAGCGCACTTCGGTCAGCGTCTCGCCGAGGAAGGGCTCGGTGTGCGTGGCGCCGTCGAGGACGAAGCCGTTGCGCGTGTAGAAGCGGTGCGCGCGGGGGTTGTCCTCGGCGACCCACAGGTACAGCGGCTCGTCCTTCTCGACCGCGGCGTCGAACAGCTTCTGGCCGATGCCGGTGCCGTGGAGGGCATCGAGCAGGTAGATGAAGTACAGCTCGCGGAACGCCGGGGCATCCTTGTCGCGCGCAGGACCCGAGCCCACGAAACCGACGATCTCGCGGTCGACCAGCGCGGCGCTCATCTTGAACTCCGGGCCCTGGGCTGCCCAGTGCGTCCACAGCTCGGCCATGCGGCGAGGGGAGACCTTCTCGAGCGCAGCCTTGCTGATCAGGTGGTCGTAGGTCTCGTGCCAGCACTGCGCGTGCACGCGGCCGAGGGCTTCCGCATCCACATCACGGACCGGACGGACGATGATCTCAGACTGGGCTTCGGCGCTCATGCCGCGACTCTACGCGCGGCATCCGAGATCAGGAAATCGAGCAGGATGCCGGTATCTCGGTCTCGGCAGGCCTAGAGGATTCGCACAATGATGTTCGCCGATCGTTCCTCGATGGCTACGATCGATCCTCGTGAATGTGATCTGGCGCACGCTCCTCGTGATCCTCCGTGCTCGTCGTCGCGTGCGACGCGGCAAGACCCTCGACCCGACGGCGGTGGGCACCATCCGGCTCACCACCCTGCCGACCGACATCGACATCCTCCGCCACATGAACAACGGCCGCTATCTGTCGCTGTTCGACCTCGGGCGTTGGGATCTGCTCATCCGCACCGGGCTGTTCGGGGCGATGAAGGAGCAGGGCTGGTACGCCGTCGTCTCCAGCGAGACCATCACGTTCCGCAAGTCCCTCGAGCTCTGGCAGCGGTTCGAACTGCAGTCGCGCTTCATCGGTCACGACGAGAAGGCGCTGTTCATGGAGCACCGCGCGGTCGTCGACGGCGAGGTCTACGCGCGGGCGATCGTGAGAGCACGGATGCTGCGCCGCACCGGTGGCACCGTCAGCAACGAAGAACTCTTCGCCGCGGTCGGCAAGCCCGAGGGCGTGCCGGAGATCGATCCGTGGGTGCACGACTGGGCCGCGGCATCCGCTCTTCCGCCGGTACGGATGAAGGCGCCGAGCGTCTGGTCGTAGTTTCGGTATATCGGGGGCGCTCGACGCGGTAGTTTAGGGCCGTGCTGGGGATCCTGAACACGACCGGACGCGTGCTGCTGCGGCACTGGCCTGCGCTCATGGCGTGGTACCTGGCCGGAGTGCTGGTGCAGTACGTGGTCGCCCAGGTCGCGGGATTCATCGGCGCCTACTCGGCCACGCTCGGATTCCTCGTGCTGCCCATCGGGATCCTCGCGCGGCTGATCAGCCTCGTCGCGATGTTCCTCGTGCTGCGCGACGGACTGCGCAACCTGCAGCAGGTCGCCCCGCTGCCCGACGAGCCGGTCGAACGGCGGCGTACCTTCCTGTCGGCGCTGCTCGCCGGCATCCTTCCGTTCTTCGCCGTGTACTGGGCGCAGGGGCTCCTCCGTGAAGACATCAACGCGTACTCGATCCGCGCTCTCGAAGTGCGCACGGGCATCATCTGGACAGCGGGCGCCAACGGCGAGGGGCCGGTGAGCGACCAGGACACGGTCCTCAACCTGCCGTTCAACGTCTGGACGGTCGCGATCATCGTGCTCGCCTTCGCCGGCCGGTGGGCATGGTCGAAATGGTCGGCGAAGCTGTCGACCTGGCTGTCGCCGGTCGCGGTGTACTTCGAGGTCGTCTGGGTCTTCTTCTCGGTGATCCTGCTCGGCGACCTCTTCGACACGATCAAGGCCTGGGTCGACAGCCGGGCGGCCATGGCTTTCCTCGAGGACGTGCGCGAGCAGGTGCTGGAGGCCGTGGCGCCGCTGCGCTGGTTGTGGGAGGGCATCGGATGGGTCCTGACCGAAGCGGGTCCCGTCCTCGTCGCCCCGCTCGCCTGGCTCACGATCGCCGGCGTCGTCTTCGGCCAGGCGATCGTCGCGGAGAAGCTGCGGCTGGAAAACCAGCTGATCTCTCGGTTCCGCCAGCATGCGACGGTCATCCCCAACCCCGTCGTGCGGCGACTCAAGGATCTCGGCGAAGAGCTCGGCGCGCGATTCCGCCCGATCGGACGCGCGATCCTGCTGATGTGGCGGGCGGGACCGATCCTCGTCGCCACCTACGCACTTCTGTACGTGGGTGTGAAGGCACTGGAGTCGTATCTCAGCCTCGGGATCACCCGGCTCATCGGTCCGCACGATTTCCTGACCTGGGCGATCATCCTCCCTCTGGTCTCGCTCGTCCCGCTGCTCATCACCGAGCCCCTTCGCATCGCGGTCATCAGCGGCGCGTACGACGAGACGCTCGGTCGGCTGCGTCGTCGACCGCAGGAGCGTGCCGACTCGGCATCCGTCTCTGCGGAGGAGACCGAGATGCGTGCCGTGGCGGATGCCGCCGGGCTCCTGCCCTCGTCGGCGGATGCTGTCGCCGCAGCCGTCGTCTCGGCGCCGCCGCGCGATGCGGTCGGCGGTCAGTCCTCGAGCACGAACCTGAGGAACGTGCCGCCGGCTTCCTGAGGCCAGACGTCGACCCAGAAGGGGCCCTCGATGTCATCGGGAACGACGAACGGGACGATCAGCTCGTAGTCGCTCTTCTCGCTCTTTAGGCATGTCTCGGGCTCGGCATCGTCGTAGAGCAGCCCGATCTCGGAGCGCGCCGTGCGCCATTCGCGGCCGGATGCCTGGTGCACGAGGACCGGGGTCTCGCAGCTCACGCCGTCAGGGCCGGGGTCGACCGGGATGCCGACGCCGATCACCTTCGCGTCTTCGGGCACGTCGAATCCGCTGAGGTCCTCGATCTCCCCGCCGCGAACCGGTCCCCACTCCGCGTCGAGGAGTTCTGCGCTGTCGCCCTTCTCGACGACGATCGGCTGGAACGGACGTGCCTCGAAACCGTAGTACTGGTGCCACTCGTGCCAGCCGATTCCGGCAACGGTTCCGGGAACGAGGATGGCCAGGGCGATCAGCGCGAGGCGGTTGCGCCGCCACCACGACGGCGGCTTCACGGTCGGCTCGACGACGGGGGCGGGCTCGCGCAGAGGCGGCGGGGGAATCGTCATCGCGCCCATCCGTTCTCGTCGAGCACGACCTCGGTCTCGACCGGGATCTCGTCGAGCTGCAGCGGCATTTCGATGATGCCGTCGAGCAGCGGGTCGTCGGCGGTGCTCAGGCGGAGGGTCGCGGCGCCCCCGACCACCTCTTCCGGGAGCTCGAAGGCGAGGCTGCCGGAACGTGGGACGCCGGTGAAGAGTCGCTGTTCGTAGAGGGTTGTTCCGCGTTCGGTCGCGTGGAAGATGCGGTCGCCGATGACCAGTTGGGCGAGCTGCAGACTCGCGGCATCCTGACCGATGACGGAGGCGACCTCCAGATCGACGACGAACCAGGTGCCCTCGGCGGACCAGCCGTCTGCATCGGCGACGCGGCGTGCGCGATGCACATCCGTGACGGTGACTGCGAGATCGCGCGTGATGACCGGCTCGTCCAGCGCGGCGACGGCGGGGAACGGTGTCGTCGCGGCGTCGTCCGGGAGAGTGGCCTTAGAGACGCCCCAGGCTGCCGCGAGCAGGACGAACGTGAGCGTCCACACGAGGAACTTGTTCTTCACGGTGCGGACACCTCCTCGACCGTCGCCGTGACGGTTGCCCCGACGATGACGTCGTCCCAGAAGTCGCCGCGAACCACGCTCTTGCCGACGTAGTGCGTGGAGTCGGGGAGGGTGAGCCGCACCTCGTCGCCGGCTTGGAAATCGTCAGGGCCGACGATCCAGGCGAGCAGCAGGCGGGCGGGCACGTCGGGCTGCAGCGTCGGACCGCCTTCACCGTCGTCCGCGCGCGAGACCTCCGGCTTCTCCTCCATCCCGTCGATGCGGATGCCGTCGACCACCGGGGTGTCCTGGCCGAATTCCGTCGAGCGGCGCGGCTTGTCGAACGTGTTCACGACGTCGACGGTGACCGTCAGGACCCGCTCGCCCTTCTCCTCATCGGGGTACACCATCGCATTGCCCTGCTCATCGCTCAGCTCGACGCCGACGACGGTCATCTCGAGGTCGGAGCCCGCGAACGTCTCGCCCACCGCGACCGCAGGCTTCGGTTCGACCGCAGCCGCCTCCAGACCGCCGAACAACGCGGTGACCCCGAGCAAGGCGGCGCCCGCGCCCGTGAGGAGCCACGACGTCGGAACCAGGTCGATGCTCTGACGCGCCCAGCCGAGCAGCTTCGCCCTCGCGCTCGCGTGAGCGGCGACGACCGCCCGGGGCTCTCGCTCCGCGCCGGGTTGTCCGGGCGCGGGCGGCGGTGTCGAGGTCACGGGCAACAGCATAGAGCGGAAGGCGCGATCACCGTGTGGGCAGGCGTCCCCGGATCTGTGCATGCGTATTCAGCAAGAACCCGCATTCTTTCGTCGTCATGTCGCCGAAAGCCTGCCGGTCCGGGAGGGTGGCTAAGTACTCTGGGCGGAACATACGGGCGCGAAAGCCCGCAAGACCTCGTCGACGCAGACGGGCGAAGGAGGAGCAAGTGGCAGTCATCGGCATCGTGCGAGAGCCTGTGGGCGAAGCACGGGTCTCGGCCACCCCGGCGACGATCGCGTCGCTGCGGAAGCTGGGCCACACGGCCAGCGTGGAGCGGGGAGCAGGCGCGGCAGCGTCTTACCCGGACTCGGAGTACGAGGCTGCGGGGGCGACCCTCGTCGACCGAGAGGGGGCGTGGGGGAGCGAGATCGTGCTCGCGATCACGGCGCCGGATGCCGCGGAGATCGCGCTGCTCGCCGACGGGGCCACGCTCATCGCGCTGCTGTCGCCGGCGCTCCGGCCGGAGCTCGTCGAGTCGCTCGCGCAGCGCGGGATCACCGCACTCGCTCTCGACGCGGTGCCGCGCATCTCGCGCGCGCAGTCGATGGACGTGCTCAGCTCGATGGCGAACATCGCCGGGTACCGCGCGGTCGTCGAAGCGGCGCACGAGTTCGGCCGCTTCTTCACCGGACAGGTGACGGCCGCGGGCAAGGTGCCGCCGGCGAAGGTGCTGGTCGCCGGCGCCGGCGTCGCCGGTCTCGCCGCGATCGGCGCGGCATCGAGCCTCGGCGCGATCGTCCGCGCCACCGATCCGCGGCCCGAGGTCGCCGATCAGGTCTCCTCGATCGGCGGCACCTATCTCGCCGTCGACGTCGCGGTCGCGGCATCCGCCGACGGCTACGCGAAGGCGACGAGCGAGGACTACAACCGCCGGGCCGCAGAGATCTACACGGAGCAGGCCGCCGACGTCGACATCATCATCACGACGGCGCTGATCCCGGGTCGCGCGGCGCCGCGTCTGATCACGGCATCCGATGTCGCCCGGATGAAGCCGGGCAGTGTCATCGTCGACATGGCCGCAGGTCAGGGCGGCAACGTCGAGGGCTCGGTCGCCGGGGAGCGGGTCGTCACCGACAACGGGGTGATCATCCTCGGGTACACCGACCTCGCCTCGCGTCTCGCGGCGCAGGCCTCGCAGCTGTACGGCACGAACCTCGCGAATCTCGTGGCGCTGCTGACTCCTGCAAAGGACGGGCAGTTGGTCATCGACTTCGACGACGTCGTGCAGCGGTCGGTCACGGTCGTGCGCGACGGGGCGGTCACCTGGCCGCCGCCCGCGGTGCAGGTCGCCGCGGCGGCGCCCGCTGCCGCGCCAACCGCGCCGAGCGAGGTCGCGAAACCGGCAGCGATGCCGACCGGACGGAAGGTCGCGCTCATCGTCGCGGGCATCGCTGCGCTGTTCGCGGTGAATGCGTTCGCGCCCGCTCCGCTGCCGCAGCACTTCACGGTGCTCGTGCTGTCGGTCGTGATCGGCTTCTACGTGATCGGAAAGGTGCACCACGCGCTGCACACGCCGCTGATGTCGGTGACCAACGCGATCTCGGGCGTCATCGTCGTCGGCGCGATGCTGCAGGTGACCTCGCCGATCCCTGTCGTGCAGGTGCTCGCCGCGATCGCCGTGCTGCTGGCATCCATCAACATCTTCGGAGGCTTCGCGGTCACCCGCCGAATGCTCGCGATGTTCACACTCGGGAACTCCGCGAAGGGTGGCCACAAATGACCGTCGACGCGCTTGCCGGAGCGGCGTACATCGTCGCTGCGCTGCTGTTCATCCTGAGCCTCGCGGGGCTCAGCAAGCACGAGTCCGCCCGGTCGGGTGTGATCTATGGCATCTCCGGCATGACGATCGCCCTGGTCGCGACGCTGGCGCTGACCGTGGCGGATGCCTGGACGACGGGTGCCTTCCTCGGACTCGGCCTGCTCGTGGCGGCGGTCGTCATCGGCGCGGCGATTGGCCTGTGGCGGGCGCGCTCCGTCGAGATGACCGGGATGCCGGAGCTCATCGCGCTGCTGCACAGCTTCGTCGGCCTCGCCGCCGTGCTCGTCGGATGGAACGGGTATCTCGCGCATCCGGAGATCACCCCGGCGCTGTTCGGAATCCACAATGCGGAAGTGTTCATCGGTGTCTTCATCGGCGGGGTGACCTTCACCGGCTCGATCGTCGCCTATCTGAAGCTGTCGGCGAAGATGTCGTCGAAGCCGCTGATGCTGCCGGGCAAGAACGCGCTGAACATCGGTGCGCTGGTCGCGTTCGTGGTGCTGACCGTCTGGTTCGTGAACGATCAGCAGTTCGGGCTGCTGATCGGTGTGACCGTGCTGGCGTTCGCGTTGGGCTGGCACCTCGTCGCCTCGATCGGCGGTGGCGACATGCCGGTCGTCGTGTCGATGCTCAACAGCTACTCGGGATGGGCCGCGGCTGCGGCCGGCTTCCTGCTGAACAACGATCTGCTCATCGTGACGGGTGCGCTAGTCGGCTCGTCGGGTGCCTACCTCTCCTATGTGATGTGCAAGGCGATGAACCGCTCGTTCCTGTCGGTGATCGCCGGAGGTTTCGGCATCGTCGCGCCGTCCGCCTCGGACGAGGAGTACGGGGAGCACCGCGAGATCACGGCGGAAGGTGCGGCCGAGATGCTCACGGGAGCGAAGACCGTGGTGATCACGCCCGGCTACGGCATGGCCGTCGCGCAGGCGCAGTACCCTGTGGCCGACCTCGTGCGCCGGTTGCGGGAGAGGGGAGTGGACGTGCGTTTCGGCATCCATCCCGTCGCGGGGCGCCTTCCGGGCCACATGAATGTGCTGCTCGCCGAGGCGAAGGTGCCGTACGACATCGTGCTGAGCATGGACGAGATCAACGACGACCTGGCGGCGACGTCGGTCGTGCTCGTGATCGGGGCGAACGACACCGTGAACCCGGCTGCCGCGGAAGACCCCTCGAGCCCGATCGCCGGGATGCCGGTGCTGAAGGTGTGGGAGGCCGAGAACGTGATCGTGTTCAAGCGCTCGATGGCCGCCGGCTACGCCGGGGTGCAGAATCCGCTGTTCTTCCGCGACAACGCGTCGATGCTGTTCGGCGACGCGAAGCAGAAGGTGGAGGACATCATCGCGGCGCTGTGAGCGGTGCGGCATCCGGTCAGTGGGGCGGCTTCCGTGAAGGACGGATGCGCCTGCGAAGGACGGTTCCCCGGAGTACGACCTTGGCAAGCGCATTCGACCTTGCCAGGCGAACAGCGGATGCCATCGCCGACGCGCGGGCCTCACCCGGGTGGCATCCGCGGAACGGCGGCCATCGCGACCTAATGTGGTGAACATGGCAGAGTCGTCGTCATCCCCGTCGGATGCCGTGGCATCCGCACCCCTTGCGGATCGTGCCGTCGCGCTCGCGCGCCGCTGGGTGACCGAGGCGGCCGCGGTCGAGGTCGACCCCGCGGCAGAGCGTCTCGCCGGGGTCCTGCAAGACGCGAACGGCCTCCCCTTCACGCTCGGCTTCGTCGACGGCGTCATGCGCCCGGAAAGCCTGTCCGCGGCGGCATCCCAGCTGCACCGCATCGCGCCGATCGTGCCGGAGTTCCTGCCCTGGCACCTCCGCTCCGCCGTGCGGCTCGGCGGCGGCATGGCCCAGATGCTGCCCTCACCGGTCGTGCCGATAGCCCGCCGCGTCCTCCGCGACATGGTCGGGCACCTGGTCGTCGATGCCCGCCCGGCCAAGCTCGGGCCGGCGATCGAGAAGATCAGAGAGTCCGGCGCACGCCTCAACCTCAACCTCCTCGGTGAGGCCGTGCTGGGCGAAGCCGAGGCGAAGCGCCGGCTCGACGGCATCCACGAGCTGATCCGACGCCCCGATGTGGACTACGTCTCCGTCAAGGTGTCGGCCATCATCAGCCACATCTCGATGTGGGCGTTCGACGAGATCGTCGACCAGGTCGTCGAACGGCTCATGCCGTTGTATCTGACGGCGGCGGGCCCTTCGACGGGCTCAGGGACCCACCAGAGAACCGGCCCATCGACCCCGACCTTCATCAACCTCGACATGGAGGAGTACCGCGACCTCGACCTCACGATCGCGGTGTTCACCCGGATCCTCGAGGACCCGCAGCTGCAGGGACTCGAGGCCGGCATCGTGCTGCAGGCGTATCTGCCCGACGCCCTCCCGGCGCTGCAGGAGCTCACGGCCTGGGCGCAGGACCGCATCGCGCATGGTGGAGCGCCGATCAAAGTGCGCCTCGTCAAAGGCGCCAACCTCGCGATGGAGAACGTCGAAGCGAAGCTGCACGGCTGGACCCCGGCGACCTACGACACCAAGCTCGACACCGACGCGAACTACCTGCGCTGTCTGGACTGGGCGCTGCGCCCCGAGCACACCGCCGCGGTGAAGCTCGGCATCGCCGGGCACAACCTGTTCGGCATCGCCTACGCGTGGCTGCTCGCCGGCGAACGTGACGTGCGCGAGCGCATCGAGTTCGAGATGCTGCTCGGCATGGCTCAGGGGCAGGTGCAGGCCGTCTCCCGCGAAGTCGGCCCCGTCCTGCTCTACGTGCCGGTCGTGGTGCCTGCCGAGTTCGACGTGGCGATCAGCTATCTCGTGCGCAGGCTCGAGGAGAACGCGTCCTCCGACAACTTCCTGTCCGCGGCCTTCCGGCTCGACCAGGACGAGGCCCTGTTCGTCCGCGAGCAGGATCGCTTCCTCGATGCCCTCGAACGTTCGACCGATCCGAACTTCTGGATCGGCCCTCGCCGCACGCAGAACCGTCTCGAGCCCGCCCACGAGTCGCTGCGGCCGACCCCGACGACGCCCGTGCCCGAGACCGAACTGACCAAGGCCGTGCTCGGCATCTCCCGCGGCTCGGACGACTTCGACGGTGAAGCGTTCCTCGAGACCGCGGTCTACTCCACTCGCCAGGTGGCGGACGACTCCGGCGGCGCGCCCGGCTTCGAGAACACGGCAGACACCGATCCCGCTCTTCCGGCGAACCGCGACTGGGCCCGCTCCGTGCGCGACGGCATCCGCGAGTCGACCCCCGGCGACGGCACCGTCGAAGCCGCGCGGATCGACGACCCCGCGGCGCTTGACGAGACCGTGCGGCGCGTCCATGACGCCGCTGCCGCTTGGGGTGCTCGTCCGGCGGCCGAGCGCGCCGAAGTGCTGTTGCGGGCTGCTGCCGCACTCGAGTCCCGGCGGGGCGAGCTGATCGAGGTCGCGGCATCCGAGACCGGCAAGGTCTTCGCTGAAGCCGACGTCGAAGTCAGCGAGGCCGTCGACTTCGCTCGCTACTACGCCGCGAAGGCTCGCGAGCTCGACACGATCGCGGGAGCATCGTTCGTGCCCGCCCGAGTCACCGTCGTCACGCCGCCCTGGAACTTCCCGGTCGCGATCCCGGCGGGCGGGGTGCTCGCCGCTCTGGCCGCCGGTTCCGGCGTCGTGTTCAAGCCGGCACCGCAAGCCCGCCGATGCGCGGCCGTCGTGGCTGAGGCACTGTGGCAGGCCGGCATCCCGCGCGATGTGCTCGCCTTCGTCGACATCGAGGAGGGCGACCTCGGCCGGCAGCTGATCACGCACGACGCGGTCGACCGCGTGATCCTCACCGGGGCGTGGGACACCGCCGCCCTGTTCCGCTCGTGGCGGCCCGACCTGCCACTCCTCGCGGAGACCAGCGGCAAGAACGCGATGATCGTCATGCCGTCCGCCGATCTCGATCTGGCCGTCGCCGATCTCGTCAAGAGCGCCTTCGGTCACGCGGGGCAGAAGTGCTCGGCGGCGTCGCTCGCGATTCTCGTCGGTCCGGTCGGTCGTTCCCCGCGGTTCGCGCGGCAGCTGGCGGATGCCGTCCGCTCCCTGCATGTCGGCTGGCCGACGGACCCGCTGGCCGAGGTCGGTCCCGTGATCGAGAAGCCGCAGGGCAAGCTCGCCTGGGCGCTGACCGAGCTCGAACGCGACGAGCAGTGGCTCATCGAGCCGGCCCTCTCGCCGGAAGACGACGGCAGCAGACGGCTCTGGTGCCCCGGCATCCGCGTCGGCTTGCAGGCGGGATCGCGCTTCCACACCGAGGAATTCTTCGGCCCCGTGCTCGGGGTGATGCATGCGCCGACGCTCGAGAGGGCGATCGAGCTGCAGAACGCCGTCGCCTATGGGCTCACGGCCGGGCTGCACACGCAGGACCCGGACGACCTCGCTCTGTGGCTCGACCGCGTGCAGGCGGGCAACCTGTACGTCAACCGGGGGATCACCGGCGCGATCGTGCAGCGTCAGCCCTTCGGCGGCTGGAAGCGCTCGTCCGTCGGACCCGGCGCGAAGGCGGGCGGGCCGAACTACCTGATCGGGCTCGGTTCCTGGCGCTCGCTGCCCGGCGGCCCGGCATCCAGCACCCTGCACCTGCGGGGTCTCGACACCCGCATCACGGCGCTCATCGAATCGGCCCAGCCCTCGCTCGCGTACGAGGAGTTCGAGTGGCTGCGACGCTCGGCCCTGTCGGACGCCCTCGCCTGGGATCGCGAGTTCGGACAGGTGCGGGACGTGTCGCGGCTGGGCGTCGAGCGCAACCTGTTCCGCTACCGCCCGGTGCCCGTCCAGATCCGCGCGACGGAGGATGCCGCCCTGCAGGACCTGTTGCGCGTCGTGATCGCGGGCGTGCGTTCGGGTGCCCGCTTCGTACTCTCCACTCCTGTGGGGCTGCCCGCCGAGGTGCGGCACGCACTGGGCGACCTGGATGCCGTCGTCTTCCTCGAGACTCCCGAAGAATGGACCGAGCGGATGCTGCGCCGCGAGGAACCCGCCGAGGGCGACCGTCGCCCGGCTCCGGGCAAGGACCGGATCCGCCTGGTCGGTGGGCGTGAGGCGGTCGCCACAGCGCACGCGGCCCTGGCTGCGGCATCCGTCGGGGATCCCGACATCGCGGTGTTCGACGGCGA
>JAESFY010000293.1_pt1 | contig 14536 bp, 19 predicted proteins | sample 9266201 | NCBI WGS metagenome assembly JAESFY01 (sample SAMN14515071, study PRJNA621656) | algae metagenome | isolation source: Nodosilinea sp. WJT8-NPBG4 and co-occurring heterotrophs from soil, lower... | place: USA: Pinto Basin, Colorado Desert, California | collected 2006-05-27 | reverse complement strand
AACGACCGGCGCTCTCCGGTCGTTGAGCGACACTTCGACTCGCTCCGCTCGCTCAGTGCGGGTCTTCGCCAGACGAAACGCGCGTGCTCCTCGCAAGGCTTCGTACACCTCGCAAGGACGGATGCCGGCATCCCGGCCTTGCGAACGGCGCAAAGCCTTGCGAGGCGCTCAGTCCAGCAGCGCGAGCGCGGGCATGATGTTCTCGTTCCACACGTCCACGCCGAGCTTGCCGATGAGCGCGATCACGACGACGAGGAACACCACGCGGATGAATGTCGTGCCGCGCGAGATCGCCATCCTCGAGCCGAGGTAGCTGCCGGCGACGTTCGCCACCGCGAGGATGCCGCCGAGCAGCCACATCACCGATCCGGTCGGGATGAAGAGCAGCAGCGCCCCGATGTTCGTCGCCAGGTTCACGATCTTGGCCTTGGCGCTCGCCTGGAGGAAGTCGTAGCCGAGCAGTGCGACCAGCGTGATCACGAGGAACGTTCCGGTGCCCGGTCCGATCATCCCGTCGTAGAAGCCGATCGCGAGCCCCGCGGCTCCCGCCATCACGTGGTGCTTGTGCCCATGGAAGCGCAGCTTGGTCGCCGCGCCCATCTGCGGCCGGAACGCGGTGAAGAGCGCGACGGCCAGCAGCGCCACGACGATGATCGGCTTGAAGGCGGCGGGTGGCAGGATCGTGGCGACGGCGGCTCCGCCGAAGGATCCGACGAGCGCGATGCCCGCCATCGGCAGTGCAGTGCGGATGTCGGGCTTCGCGCGCCGGTAGTAGGTGACGCTGCTGGTCGCGGTGCCGAAGACCGAGGCCAGCTTGTTGGTCGCGAGTGCCTGGATCGGCGCCATGCCGGGGATCAGCAGGAGTGCGGGAAGCTGGAGCAGGCCTCCGCCGCCCACGACTGCGTCGATCCAGCCGGCGGCGAACGCGGCGATGACGATGAGGATCAGCATCCCCCACGTGAGCTGCTCGAGCCCGAGGAGCGTGCCGATTTCCATCCCTCCAGAATGTCAGACTGGACGCATGCTCGACTCCCTCCCGCTTCCCCATGCTCTCGAATCCCGCGCCGGGACCGCCACGCTGCGCCGTGCGACGCCGGACGATGCGGATGCCGTGATCGCGCTGCTCGCGGACGACCCGATCAGTGCGGCCCGAGGCGATGTGGCATCCGAGAAGGATCGCCCCGCGTACGTCGCCGGCCTTCGGGAGATCCTCGCCGACCCATCGAACGATCTTCTCGTCGCCACGCTCGACGGGGACGTCGTCGGCACTCTGCAGCTCACCGTGATCCCCGGCATGGCACGCCGCGGAGCCAGGCGCCTGCTCGTCGAGGCAGTGCGCGTGCGCAGCGACCTGCGCTCCGCAGGACTCGGCTCGGCGATCATGCGCTGGGTCTCCGACAGCGCGGCTCCGTCGCTCGGCGCCGCGATGGTGCAGCTCACGTCGGATGCCAGCCGCATCGACGCCCATCGCTTCTACGAGCACCTCGGCTACGTCGGCTCGCACAAGGGCTTCAAGTTCGCTGTGCCGCAGCACTGACACCGCGGCATCCGATCACCTGCGAAGGAGAAGTGCGCTTCGGAAGGACGAATCGCCCGGATTCGACCTCGCGAAGCGAACTTCTCCTCCGGAAGCGCTCGGGTGACCGCTTCGGCCACGCCCCGGTCATCCGGCGTTCACCCGGAGCGGGACCGTCGGTAACTCCGCGCCCATAGTGTCCTCTCGCACCCGAACCGGCGCCCCGCCGGTCACCGAGAGGACACTCATGGCTCGCAACACCCGCCGCGCGCGCATCGGCGCCGGCATCGCCCTGGCCGCCACGGCCGCGCTCGTACTCACCTCGTGCTCCGGCGCCGCCGACGCCACGTCGGGCGAGGGCGACTCCGCCGTCGACGCCGCCGCCGCGACGTCGGTCGCCGACTTCGGCTCGTTCGCCGACCTCGAAGCCGCGGCCAAGGAGGAGGGCCAGCTCAACGTCATCGCGCTCCCCCGCGACTGGGCCAACTACGGCGAGATCCTCGACCTCTTCGCCGAGAAGTACCCGGAGATCACCATCAACGAGGCCTCGCCCGACGTCTCGAGCGCCGAGGAGATCCAGGCCGCCGAGACGAACGAAGGACTCGACACCGCCCCCGACGTATTCGACCTCGGTCTCACGGTCGCCCTGCAGAACACCGACGTGTTCGCCCCGTACAAGGTCGAGACGTGGGACGACATCCCGGACGCGCTCAAGGAGCCGACCGGTCTCTTCGTGGGCGACTACGGCGGATACATGTCGATCGGCTACGACTCCTCGAAGTTCGACGCCCCCGAATCGCTCGACGACCTGAAGAGCGCCGATTACAAGGGCGCCGTGGCAATCAACGGCGACCCGACGCAGGCCGGCGCGGCCTTCGCTGCTGTGGGCCTCGCGACGCTGCAGTCCGACGGCACGCTCGACGACTTCCAGCCCGGCATTGATTTCTTCTCGGAGCTGCAGAAGGCCGGCAACCTGCTCAAGGTCGACGTCACCACGGCCACGGTCACGAGCGGCGAGACCCCGGTCGTCTTCGACTGGGACTACCTCAACGCCTCGCACCAGGCCGACAACGAGAACTGGAAGGTCGTCGTGCTCGACGGCACCGGATACGCGGGCTACTACAACCAGGCGATCAGTAAGGATGCCCCGAACCCGGCCGCGGCGCGCCTGTGGCAGGAGTTCCTCTACAGCGACGAGGTGCAGAACCTCTGGCTGAAGGGCGGCGCGCGTCCGGCACGCATGGAGGCCATGACCGAGGCCGGCACGATCGACGCCGACCTCGCCGATGCCCTCCCGGAGGTTCCGGCCGAGACGGTCGTCCCGACCGAAGAGCAGAGCGAGACCGCCGGCACGCTGCTCGGCGAGAAGTGGGCAGCGGCCGTCCAGTGACGACCCTGACCGCGACGGGGGCGGATGCAGCGGCATCCGTCCCCGTCACCCCCACCCCGGGAACGGACGCCGGGTCCTCGCATGAAGCGGGGGCCCGGCGGTCCGCTCCGACGGGGCCCTGGCTGGGTCTCGTGCCCTTCGCGGCCTACGTCGTGCTGTTCCTCGCCGTTCCGACCGTTCTCGCGATCGGCTCCGGATTCTTCACGGATGACGGGGCCTTCACCTGGACGAACGTCGCGGCCCTCGGCGATCCCGTCGTGCTGAAGACCTTCGCGAACTCCGCCGGCCTGTCCCTGCTGACTGCCGTCGTCGGCGCCCTCGTCGGCGCTCTCGTTTGCTACGCCCTGCTCGGCATGAACCCCGAGGGCGCGGTCCGCTCGACGGTGGATGCCGCGGCGGGCGTGCTCGCCCAGTTCGGCGGCGTGATGCTGGCGTTCGCCTTCATCGCGACCATCGGCATCCAGGGCGTGCTCAAGCTCTTCCTGCAGGACTCGTTCGGCATCGACATCTACGCGAACGGCACGTGGCTCTACGAGCTGCCCGGCCTGGTCCTGCCGTATATCTACTTCCAGATCCCGCTCATGGTCATCACGTTCATGCCCGCCCTCGCGGCTCTCAAGCCGCAGTGGTCCGAGGCCAATCTGACCCTGGGCGGCACGCGATCGAGCTTCTGGCTGCGCATCGGCATCCCCGTGCTCGCTCCCTCGTTCCTCGCCAGCCTGCTGCTGCTCTTCGCGAACGCATTCTCGTCATACGCGACCGCGGCCGCCCTCGCCAGCCAGGGTTCGCAGATCGTGCCGCTGCAGATCCGCACCGCTCTCACGAGCGAGACCGTGCTCGGACGCGAGAACCTCGCCGGCGCGCTCGCGCTCGGCATGATCGTCATCGTCGGAGTCGTCATGGCCCTGTACTCGCTCATCCAGCGTCGCGCAGCGAGGTGGCAGTCGTGAACCGTCTCGGCCCGTCGCTCGCGACCCGCTGGATCATCGGCATCCTAGTCGGTGCGTTCTTCGCGATCCCGCTGGTTTCGACGTTCCTCTTCACGCTGCGCGATCCGGCGGGAGGAATTTCGTTCACCCACTGGATCGCGCTCTTCGATCCCGCGGCATCCGCGGCGATCAAACCGATCTGGACAGGGCTCGGCAACTCCCTGATCCTCGCGGTCGTCACGGTCGTCATCGTGCTGTTCCTCTTGGCGCCGACGATGATCCTCGTGAATCTGCGCTTCCCGAAACTGAAGCCGGGTTTCGAGTTCGCGGTGCTGCTGCCGATCTCGATCCCCGCGATCGTGCTCGTCGTGGGGTTGGCGCCGATCTACCTGCAGATCGGCCGCGCCCTCGGAACCGGCACCTGGACTCTCGCCTTCGCTTACGGCATCACCGTGCTGCCGTTCGCGTTCCGCTCCATTCAGGCGTCGATCGACGCGGCCGACCTCCGCACGCTCGCCGAAGCCGCCCGCTCCCTCGGGGCGAGCTGGCCGACGGTCGTGTTGAAGGTGCTCGCGCCGAACATCCGGCAGGGGCTGCTCGCGGCATCCCTCATCTCGATCGCCGTCGTGCTCGGCGAGTTCACGATCGCCTCACTCCTGAACCGTCAGGTGTTCCAGACGGCCATGGTCGTCGTCCAGAAGCAGGACCCGTACGCCCCGGCCATCTTCACCCTGCTGGCGCTGCTGTTCGTCTTCGCCCTGCTCCTCGTCATCGGCCGCGTCGCCCGCGGCACCGGAAAGGCCCCCTCATGACCCTCGACCACGCCCTTCCCCGAACGAAGGACAATGTGCTGCTCGCCGAGGCCGGAGAAGGCACCCGCGTCGAGCTTCGCGGCATCGTGAAGAGCTACTCGGGCAACACGGTGCTGCACGGTGTCGACCTCGACATCGCGCCCGGCGAGTTCGTGTCTCTGCTCGGGCCTTCCGGGTGCGGCAAGACGACTCTCCTCCGCGTGCTCGCCGGACTCGAGGGTCTCGACAGTGGGGCCGTACTCCTCGGCGGTTCCGACGTCTCCCGCGTCCCGACGAACAAGCGCGATATCGGCATGGTCTTCCAGTCGTACTCGCTGTTCCCGCACCTGCGCGTCCTCGACAACACGGCATTCGGCCTGCGTCGTCGCGGGGCCGGCAAGGCGGATGCCGCGAAGCGCGCGCTCGACGCCCTCGCGCTGGTGGGGCTGTCGGATTACGCCGACCGCTTCCCGCACCAGCTCTCCGGAGGCCAGCAGCAGCGGGTCGCCCTCGCTCGTGCCCTCGTCACCGAGCCCAAGGTGCTGCTGCTCGATGAGCCGCTGTCGGCTCTCGACGCGAAGGTGCGCGTGCAGCTGCGCGACGAGATCCGCCGCATCCAGCTGCGCCTCGGCATCACGACCGTCTTCGTGACGCACGACCAGGAGGAGGCGCTGGCCGTCTCCGACCGGATCGCCGTCATGAACTCCGGACGCATCGAGCAGATCGGCACCCCCGAACAGCTGTACACGACGCCGTCGACAGCGGGCGTCGCGGCGTTCGTCGGTCTCTCCAGCGTCGTATCGGGCGTCGCCGCCGTGGATCACGTGATGGTCTGGGGGCAGCCGCTGCCGCTGCAGACCCCGGCAGACGGCCCGGTCGACGTCTACCTCCGCCCCGAGAACGTGTACTTCGCGTCGGAACCGGATGCCGCCACCGACGCCCTCGTCGAGGAGAGCACCTTCCTCGGCAGCATGCGGCGCACGCTCGTGCGCACTGAGTCGGGCGAACTCGTCCGGGTGCAGCACTCCCCCGGCATCCACCCCGCCTTCGGTGACCGGGTGCGCATCGCAGTAGCGCCGGAGCCGGTCGCCGTGCATCCCCGCGGCTGATCCGCTCTTCGAATCGCGCAACTGGGGGCCATTCGACCCCGATACGCACTAGTTGCGCGATTCGAAAAACAGGACGGACGCTCTTCCCTCCGATATACCGGTGGGGATAACGTGACCGCGAGAGGTCGATCCTCGACCAGACAGAGAAAGGACGCCTCATGGCAGGCACGTTCGAGCTGTACACCGACAAGTCCGGCGAGTACCGGTTCACCCTGAAGGCGAGCAACGGCGAGGCCATCGCCAGCGGCGAAGGCTACTCGTCGAAGTCCGGTGCTCTCGCCGGGATCGAATCGGTGCGCCGCAACGCCGCGGACGCCGAGGTCGTCGAGCGCTGACCTCAACACTCCGCAGAATCGACGAGACCCCCTGATGCAACGCGGCGGCATCAGGGGGTCTCGTCGTGAGGCTCGGTGCTACAGCACGCGCGACAGGAAGTCCTTCGTGCGCTGGTGCTGCGGGTTGCCGAGCACCTCGCGCGGGTCGCCCTCTTCGACGATGTAGCCGCCGTCCATGAAGATCAGGCGCGAGCCGACCTCGCGGGCGAAACCCATCTCGTGCGTGACGACGAGCATCGTCATCCCCTCATCAGCCAGCGAGCGCATGACCTGCAGCACCTCGCCGACCAGTTCCGGATCGAGCGCGGACGTCGGCTCGTCGAACAGCATCATGTCGGGGTTCATGCAGAGCGCCCGTGCGATCGCCACTCGCTGCTGCTGTCCGCCGGACAGGTGCCCGGGATAGGCGTCCGCCTTCTCCGCCAGGCCGACGCGCCCGAGCATCTCGAGCGCGACCTTCTGCGCCTCGGCCTTCGAGCGCTTCTTCACGCGCTGCTGCGCGACCATCAGGTTGCCCATGACGTCGAGGTGCGGGAACAGGTTGAAGCTCTGGAACACCATGCCGATGCGCGTGCGCACGCGGTCGATGTCGACGTCGGGATCGGTGATGTCGATGCCCTCGATGAGCACCTTGCCGCCGGTCGGCTCCTCGAGCAGGTTGACCGAGCGCAGCAGCGTCGATTTTCCCGACCCCGAGGGCCCGATCACGCAGACGACCTCGCCGGCTTGAACGGTGAGGTCGATGCCCTTGAGCACCTTGTTCTCACCGAAGCTCTTCTCGAGCCCCTGCAGGTCGATCGCCGGCGCATGCACATCAATCAGGTCGGTGATCATCGCTGCCTCGCCATCCGACGCTCCAGCCACGCGCTGAAGCGCGTGAGCGGAATCGTCACGATCAGGTACAGGATCGCCGCCATGATCAGCGGCGTCGCATTCGTGTTCTGCGTCGCCGCGTCACGGGCGAAGTTCGTGAGCTCCTTCGACCAGATGAAGGTGCCCGCGACGAAGAGCAGCGAGGTGTCCTTCAGCAGCAGCACGAACTCGTTCGTCAACGGCGGGATGATGATGCGGAAGCCCTGCGGCACGATGATCCAGAAGGTGGTCTTCATGGGCGACATGCCGAGCGAGCGCGCCGCCTCGGTCTGCCCCTTCGGAACCGCCTGGATGCCGGCACGGATGGTCTCCGCCATGTACGCCGACGCGACCAGGATCAGACCGATCAGGCCGAGCACGACCGGACCGCCGAGGTCTCTGCCCGAGACGCCGGACGCGACCGGCAGGATGAACGCCACCCCGAAGATCGTGAGGATCGCCGGCAGGCCCCGGAAGAGCTCGATCCAGGCGGTGGCGATCCACCGGAACGGTCCGATGCTCGACAGCTTCAGCAGCGCCAGGATGACGCCGAGCACCAGCCCGGCCGTGAACGCCACTGCGGTGAACCAGAGTGTGTTGACGAGCGCTGTCGTGATGATCCCGGGGAACATCTTGACCGCGACCTCTGGATTGAAGAACAGCGGTCCGATCCGCGCCCAGTTCGTGGTCACCGCCGCCCAGACGACGATCGCGATCAGCACCGCGTAGACGATGTACCGGTAGAGCTTGCTCCGAGTGCTGCGCCTCAACGCCATCGTCAAGGTCTCCCTGCCCTGCGCCGCTCGCCGATTACTTCGCGGCGAAGTAGGTGTCGTAGATGGTCTGGTAGTCGCCGCTGTCCTGCAGCTCCTTCAGCGCACCGTTGACAGCCTCGAGCAGCTCGTCCTTCTCGCCCTTCGCGAAGGCGAAGCCGTAGGACTCACCGGTCTCGTACTCCTCGACGATCTTGTAGGCGCTGTCGGCCTTCTCGTGCTCGATGTTGACAGGCTGGTCCTGCAGGATCGCGTCGATCAGACCCGACTGCATCGCCGGCCACAGCTCACCGTCGGAGGGGTACTGCACGATCTCCGCGCCGGTGGCGTTCGCGTTCGCGTAGGCCTCGCCGGTGGTGCCCTGCTGGACGCCGACGTTCTTGCCCTCGAGGTCTTCGATCGACTCGATGCCCGAATCGGTGCGCACGAGCAGGGACTGCAGCGACTCGTAGTACGGGTCGGAGAAGTCGATGTTCGCCTGGCGCTCCTCGGTGATCGTCATGGCCGAGGCGCCGATGTCGCAGGTGCCTGAGGCGAGCGTGGTGCCCGACTGCAGTGCCTCGAATCCGACATCCTGCACCGAGAGCTTCAGGTCGAGCTTCTTGGAGATCGCGTCGAGCAGGTCGATGTCGAAGCCCGTGTAGCCCGTGCCGTTGTCGCCGCCCTCGAACTCGAACGGAGCGTAAGGGATATCGGAGCACACGGTGAGCGTGCCCGCCTCGATCAGGCCGTACTCGTCGCCCGCCGCCGGCTCTCCGCCGTTGTCGCCGGCGCCCGTGGCGCAACCGGCGAGGGCGAGGGCAGCGGTCGCGACCAGAGCGAGGCCGGCGAAGAGGTTGCGACGTTGCATGTCGACTCCAGAGTGAGACGAGGGCAATGACGCCCACGGACGGGTAGGTCTTCATCTAAACATGCGCCCCGAGGCCCCGACCAACCGGAGAGGACCTCTGCGGATCACATTTGTGTTGCAAGTGTGACGGATTGTGACGAGCGTGGTTGGCGCTCAGACCTCGAAGTCGACAGCGACGCGGGCCGAGACGACGGAGCGCACGTATGCGACGACCTCTTCGTGGGCCGGGTGCACCTGGTACCCCTCGAGCGCGGCGATCGACGCGAAGTCGGCGACGAGGGTGACATCCCAGTTCGCATCCGGATACGCCATGTTCGCGCCGGCCGAGATCGAGAGCAGCTGGGGCACCACGCCGTCGAGGGCGTTCAGGCGACGAGCCACTTCGGCCGCCTGGGCGCTGCGCTCGGCAGCGTCCTCGGCGGCCAGCTTCCAACTGACGACATGGCGGACGGTCACTTCGGCTCCTTCTGGTCGCTCGGCGCGACGGTTCGGACGGATTCCTCGAGGGCAGCGCGAAGCCGGTCGGGCGACACGCGCCAGTGTGCATGGAGCTCTCCGTCGATGAGCACGACCGGGATCTTCTCCCACCAGAGCTCGTACAGGGCGGGGTCATCTTTGATGGACGCCTCGACGATCTCGATCTGCTCCGCCGCGGCATCCGGCAGTTCGCCGACGACCGCGTCGATCACCTCGGATGCCACGTCGCAGAGGTGGCAGTCGGGCTTGCCGATGAGCGTCAGCGTGGTCACGCCGACGGCACCTCGACCTCGCGGCCCTGGGCGATCCACTCGCCCGTGCCGCCCTCGACGTTCGTCACGTCGTAGCCGCGGGCCTCGAGGGCCTCTGTGACGCGCGCGGAGCGGCCACCCATCTGGCAGATCAAGTCGAACGCCTCGCTCGGCAGCTCGTCCAGGCGGTTGCCGATCTCGGACATCGGGATGTTGACGGCGCCGGGCACGTGGCCCCCCGCGAACTCCTCGGTCTCACGCACGTCGATGAGGGGCGTGCCGGATCGCTCGGCGAGTTCGGTGACGGTGATCGACTTCATGGCGTCCTCTCGACGGTGCAGATGCGGCGGCGATGCGGGCAGAGACACAAAGCGCCCGTCCGAAGACAGGCGCTCGTGTCTGGCCGCTTACTTCTTGTTGCGGCGCTGGTGGCGAGTCTTGCGAAGCAGCTTGCGGTGCTTCTTCTTCGCCATGCGCTTGCGGCGCTTCTTGATGACAGAACCCACGGAAACCTCACTAAGTCAGCGGCTGGGCGTCGCGCAAAATCGGACACCCGGGTACGGGCACGGAAAAAATGCCTCGGATCAGTCTAGCAAACCCGAGGGGCCGCTCTGTGCGGCATCACTCCTCGACGTCGTCCGCGACCAGGAACCGCCACACCAGCGCATGTCCGAGGGCTATCAGCGCGATGAGCAGCAGTGCCTCCACCTGGATGCCGGTGAGCCCGAGCGGCATGACGAGGTGCGGGGCCACGCCGACCACCGCCAGCGCCACGTACACGACGACGGTGCCGAACTGCGCCCATCGGATCGACGCGCGGGTACCGTCGCCGCGCGCCTGTGCGATCAGGCGCACCATGGAGGCTCCCCCGACGATCGCGATCACGACGAAAGAGGAGCGCCAGATCAGCGGGTTCTCGGTCCCGCCGACCTGCGCGAAGAGGCCCATGAGCGCGGGCAGCAGGAAAGACAGGTAGATGCCGCCGATCGTGCGACGCATCGCCGGGTTCGACGTCCAGTCACGGCGCGATCGGACGACGTTCCACCACAGACCGGTGAGCGTGAAGCACGTCGTGGAGAAGAGTGCATAGAACGTGCTGACATCCACGACGGCCTCCCGTGAGATCTCAGCCGGCGTCGGAGATGGGACGCTGCAGCGCGTCGGCGACTGCCGACTCGGGCACGCGGTAGCTGCGGCCGAAGCGGATGGCAGGCAGCTCGCCTGCGTGGACCAGCCGATACACGGTCATCTTCGACACGCGCATGAGTTCGGCGACCTCGGCCACCGTGAGGAAACGGACGTCAGGTACTTCGGGCATCCCACGTACCCCTTTCTCGATGTGCACACTCTATGGGGTAGGTGAGACGCCTGTAAACCCATGTGGCTCCTGTGATCAGTGAGACCCGGGGACGACCGCGAAAGCGCGCACCGGGAAGGTGCCGAAACCTCGCACAGCGGGAGGCGCAGCCGTGAACCGCGCTCCCCGCGCGGGAACCTCGTGAAGCCGGGTCAGATGCTCGACCACATGTATGCCTGCGGCGAGCAGGATGCTGTGCGCCGGGCGTTCTCCGCCGCTCTCGGTGTCATCGATGTTCAGCGAGTCGATGCCCACCAGTCGGACTCCGGATTCGACGAGGAACCGTGCAGCATCCTCGGCGAGGAAGGGGGATCCGACTCCGTAGTCGGAGGTTCCGAAATGACGGTCCCACCCGGTGTCGAGGAGCACCGCCGCACCGCGCAGATCGCGATCCGCGAGCGTGGCGGCCGCGATGCCGCGCCGCTCTGCCGACCACGCATCACGCAGATGGAAGACTTCGGCGGGCAGGTCGACGAGGGACTGCAGGTCGAGCGACGCCAGGTCGCCGCCCTCTGCATAACGGTGGAAGGGCGAATCGAGGTATGTGCCGGTGTTGCCGATCATGGTGATGATGTCCATCGTGAACTCGGTGCCGGGCGCATACTTCGCGCGCGATCCCTCCCGGGTGAGGTGCGGCGTGATGGTCGGCGCCGGAAGCCCGGGGTAGGTCACGAGTCCTGCCTCTATGACGTGACTGAGGTCGATGACGCGCCTCCCCGCCGGGACTTCATGGTCTACGCCGCGACTCCCCCGGTGCGGCTCCTCCACGACCCGTAGATCGTGGAGTTCGACATCGCTCACGAGAGCGAGGCCGAGATGGGCGATGAGGAGTGCGCCGATCTCCGTGGATGTCATGCCCGCCCGGGGCAGGTCGAGACGGAATCCGTCTCCGCGCAGGCCACCGCCGTTCGCGAAGGCGATGGTGAAGTCGAAGTGCGCTCGAAGCTCGGTCGTCATCCCCTCATCATCGCAACACGGGGATGTGCCCGCGTGGATCAGGCGGACTTCTTGGCCTTGGCCAGCCGTTCGCCCGCTTCGCGGAATGCCTGCCGCTCGAGCTTTCGCGCGGCGCGGAGCGCTTTCTCCGCTTCACGGACTGCCTTCTGCGCCTCGCGGAGTCGACGGTCGCCGGCGAGCTCGGCCGGGTCCAGGGCGACCCAGTCCTCCGAGCGGACATGCGGCTCGTCACGATCGAGCGCGGCGATGTACGCGGTCACGCCGTCGAGCACGCGCTCGACACCGAAACGGAACGGGTCGTGCGGTGACAGGAAGACGCCGTCATCGATGGCGCGGCGGAGCGCAGGGAATTCATCGGCCGTGATCACGCGATCGTAGAGAGTCGCCTCCCGCACGGCGACTTCCTCCGGCGTGAGCCCGGACCCTCGCGATTGCTCGGTATAGCCCGCCTGCACGACTCCGCACCAGCGCGCGTCGCCGGTGATCGCCAGCGCGACGGCCATCCGCTCCTCGGCATTGAGCGGGGTGGTCTCGAGAGCAGAGAGGGCAGCATCCAGCCACGCCGAGCTGTTCGGCGTGATCGGAGAACCGGTGATCGGCAGCGAGAGCATCCACGGATGACGCAGGTAGAGCCCGACCTGCCCCTGATACAGATCGACCAGTCGCTCGCGCCAGCCCTCGATCTCGAGGTGGCTGTCGGGCGGCACCCCGGTCGCCTGCTCCTGCATCAGCAGCAGCAGATCGTCTTTCGCGCTCACGTAGCGGTAGAGCGACATCGGCGTGAAGCCGAGCTTGGCCGCGACCGCGGCCATCGACACAGCGCCGATCCCCTCGGCATCCGCCAGCTCGACGGCGGCGTCGACGATCTTCTCCACGCTCATCTCGCGCTTGGGCCCGCGCTGCGGATCCGCGGCCACTCCCCAGGCAAGCGCGATCCCCCGCGGCAGCTCCGGCGGCTCGATCTCGATCATGCGCCCATCCTACTTCTGTTTATTTAATAAACAGTGTGTTACCGTCATACACAGTTGTCTCTGACGTACACAGTTTCTGACATACACAGAAGGGATCGGAACATGGAGAAAGCCATCGAGGTGCGGGGCCTTCGCAAGGCCTTCAAAGGGAGGACGGTCATCGACGGCCTGAGTTTCACGGTCGCACGGGGCGAGGTCTTCGCGCTGCTCGGCCCGAATGGCGCGGGTAAGACGACGGCCATCAACATCCTCACAACACTCACCGAGGCGGACTCCGGCTCCGCCCAGGTCGCGGGTTGGGATGTGCGAGCGCAGAGCACCGAGGTACAGCGGCGCATCAGCCTGACCGGGCAAGCGGCTGCGGTCGACGACGCACTCACGGCGACAGAGAACGTCGTCATGTTCGCCCGGCTGTCGGGTCTCGGCCGCTCGGCGGCGAAGCGGCGGGCCGCCGAGCTCATCGGCCAGTTCGACCTCACCGATGCGGCGAAACGGATCGTCCGGACGTTCTCCGGGGGCATGCGTCGCCGCCTCGACCTGGCCCTGAGCTTCGTCGTCACGCCGGAGGTGCTCTTCCTCGACGAGCCGACGACAGGCCTCGACACCCGCAGTCGACGCGACCTCTGGGAGATCATCCGCACGCTCGCGAGCGCCGGCACCACCGTCTTCCTCACCACGCAGTACCTCGAGGAGGCCGACCAGTTGGCCGACCGGATCGCAGTGCTCCACGACGGCACGATCGCCGCTCTCGGCACGCCTTCCGAACTCAAGTCCCGCATCGGCGGGGACACGGTCGAACTTCACGACAGCCACGGCGAGCTCGTCCGCGAGATCCCGACCGACGGCTCGATCGCCGACCTCCGCCGCGCGCTCGACCTGCTGGACGAGCAAGGCGCCGACGGCTCTCTCACCCTGCGCCGCCCCACCCTGGACGACGTGTTCCTCGCGGTCACCTCGTCCTCCGCTGCACCCATCGCCGTGAAGGAGCCCGCATGAACATCGCCATCGCCTCGCCTCGCGCCACGGCATCCGTCCTCCCCTCCCCCGCGCCGCGTCCGCGACTTCGCGGCTTCACCGCCGAGGCGGTATTCGTGGGGCGGAGCCTGCGCCACTCCCTGCGCGACGGCGAATCGCTGCTGATGGCGATCATGCTTCCCGTGATGCTCATGCTCATGTTCACGTGGGTGTTCGGCGGAGCGATCGATCCTTCCGGCGCCTACGTGGACTACGTGGTGCCGGGGATCATCCTCACCTGTGCCGGCTTCGGGGCATCCTCGACCGCCGTCTATGTCGCGAACGACATGCGCACCGGCATCATCGACCGCTTCCGCACCATGCCGCTGCGGGCGGGGGCGGTGCTCACCGGCCACGTCGTCGCGAGCGTCCTTCGCAACCTCATCGCGACGGCGATCGTGATCGGCGTGGGCATCCTCGTCGGCTTCCGCCCTGAAGCGACCCCCCTCGAATGGATCGCGATGACCGGCCTGATCGCGCTGTACATCCTCGCGATCACCTATCTGTTCGCCGCGATCGGCCTGGCGGCGGGAAGCCCGGAGGGCGCCAACGGCTACGGATTCGTGTTGCTGTTCCTGCCGTATCTCTCGAGCGCCTTCGTCCCGGTGGCGAGCATGCCGGCCTGGCTGCAGCCGGTCGCCGCGAACCAGCCGATCACGCCTATCGTCGAGACCATCCGCGGACTGCTGATGGACGCGCCGCTGCAGGACGAGCCGTGGTGGGCGATCGGATGGTGCCTCGCGATCCTCCTGTTCGCCGTGATCTGGGGCGCGTGGCTGTTCCGCCGGAAGGCGGCTCGCCGGTGACACTCGACCTCAGGATCGGCCGACGCGGTCTCAGCTGAGGCATAGCCGTTGCGGGCCTTTCACCCAGCCGGACCTGCGATGGTCACGACAGGACTCGTGCCGGCACCGCCGAGTCCACACGGGCTGGGGCCCGCGGATCGCCCCTGACGACATGCCCC
>JAESFY010000292.1_pt1 | contig 14549 bp, 16 predicted proteins | sample 9266201 | NCBI WGS metagenome assembly JAESFY01 (sample SAMN14515071, study PRJNA621656) | algae metagenome | isolation source: Nodosilinea sp. WJT8-NPBG4 and co-occurring heterotrophs from soil, lower... | place: USA: Pinto Basin, Colorado Desert, California | collected 2006-05-27 | reverse complement strand
CGAGAGAAGCGACCGCCACTCGCCGTCGCCATCGATCGTCTCCTGGATGATCGCGACGATCTCATGTCGCGCATCGTCCTGGGCGAGGATCTCCGCGACCCTCTCGCCCGTGTCGCCATAGCTCGATGCGAGGGCGAAGTAGAAGTCGTCGAGCATCCCCGCAGTGGTGTAGACGGCGAGGAGCGTCTCCCGCGGACGTGCGCCGATGGTCTTCCGACGGAAGGCATCGAGGTTCTCCCGGAAGGGAAGCATGAGCTGGGTCGGATCGTCGCCGCGCTCTGAGATGAGATCGACGATCGCCCGGTGCTTGGTGAGCGCGGCACCGGCCGCTCGTGAGAGCGCCTCCTTCTCGGAGAGCTCCGGAGTCGCCCTGATCAGTCGGGTCAGCGTCTCGAAGTATCCCAGCTGCAGGTACGCGGCCTGTCCGAGGAATCGCGGCAGCTCCGGCGCGAGTTCGGCGAAGTCGACTCGCGTCGCCGCGCCTTGATCCCCTCGACTGCGCAACGTCATCGTGCGCCGGGGCGTCCTACGCTTCCAGAACCAGTTCACCACGGGGTTCACACTACCCGGGGGACGCGATATTCCCGGGCGCCGCCACCCCCTCGGGTAGGCTGTCCCTGTCCCCGCCGTCGGAGCGGGGCCCGCGCCTGTGGCACAAAGACGGCGTGGATCCGTGAACGTGGCGATCCTCGCAGGTCGCCGGACAGGCAATCTGAACATTGACAACCTTCGCTGATCTCGGAATCGATCAGGACATCATCGACGCGCTGGCCTCCAAGGGCATCGTCGACGCCTTCCCGATCCAGGAGCAGACCATCCCCCTTGGCCTTCCTGGCCAGGACATCATCGGCCAGGCCAAGACCGGAACGGGCAAGACCTTCGGCTTCGGCATCCCCGTCGTGCAGAGACTGGGCCTCGATCCCGAGCACGGCGTCAAGGCGCTCATCGTCGTCCCCACCCGCGAGCTCGCGGTGCAGGTGTACGAAGACATCGACCTGCTCACCAGCAACCGCTCCACAAGCGTCGTCGCGATTTACGGCGGCAAGGCCTACGAGGGCCAGATCGACCAGCTCAAGGCCGGCGCACAGATCGTCGTCGGCACGCCGGGTCGCCTGATCGACCTCGCCGGACAGCGTCTGCTCGACCTGTCGAACGCGACCGAGGTCGTGCTCGACGAGGCAGACAAGATGCTCGACCTCGGCTTCCTCGCCGACATCGAGAAGATCTTCCAGAAGGTCCCCACCGTCCGCCACACGCAGCTGTTCTCGGCGACCATGCCCGGCCCGATCGTCGCGCTGGCTCGTCGATTCATGTCGAACCCGATCCACATCCGCGCGAGCGACCCCGACGAGGGCCTCACCCAGGCGAACATCAAGCACCTCGTCTACCGGGCCCACTCGCTCGACAAGGACGAGATCATCGCCCGCATCCTGCAGGCCGAGGGTCGCGGCAAGACCGTCATCTTCACACGCACCAAGCGCGCCGCGCAGCGCCTGGTCGACGAGCTCAGCGACCGCGGCTTCAACGTGGGCGGCGTGCACGGCGACATGGGTCAGGACCAGCGCGAGCGATCGATGGCCGCCTTCAAGGCCGGCAAGAGGGACGTGCTGGTCGCGACCGACGTCGCCGCCCGAGGCATCGATGTCGACGACGTCACTCACGTGATCAACCACACCATCCCCGATGAGGACAAGACGTACCTGCACCGTGTCGGCCGCACCGGACGCGCGGGCAAGACCGGCATCGCCGTGACGTTCGTCGACTGGGAAGACCTGCACAAGTGGGCGCTGATCAACCGCGCCCTCGAGTTCGGCCAGCCCGACCCCACCGAGACGTACTCGTCGAGCCCGCACTTGTTCGACGACCTCGACATCCCGGCCGGCACCAAGGGGCGTCTCGTCTCGGCACCCAAGACCCAGTCGGTCAAGACCGAGCGTGCCCCCCGCCCCGAGCGAGCAGCAGACGTGGCAGCAGAGGGCACGGACGAAGGCGGCACGCGTCGCCGTCGGCGCCGTCGGGGCGGTTCGACCCCGGTGGGTTCGACGTTCGCAGAGGGCACGTCCGAGGCCTCTGCCGACGACTCGCAGTCCACGCCGTCAGCCGACCGCAGTGCCGAGGGCGCCGGCACCCACGACGGCGCCGGCAAGGAGCACCACGACGGCAAGCCGGCCCCGGCGCGCCGTCGCCGTCGTCGTCGCGGAGGTTCGGGCGCGGGAGCGGCTCCGGTCTCCGGAGCCTGATCGACTCTCAGAGGGGGCGGATGCTGCGGTGTGCGGCATCCGCCCCCTCTGCTGTCGCATCCCTCGGCGAACCGCAGAGCACGACGCCCCGCGTCAGGCGTAGCGCGGTGCGGTGCCGGTCGCGCGCTCGATGAGCCGCTCCACCATCTCGTCGGCGGTCGTGTTCTCGCCCGGCAGGTTCGGCTTTCCGGTGCCGTGGTAGTCGCTCGAGCCCGTGATGATCAGATCGTGCTTCGCCGCGATCGCATGCAGCGCCTTCTTGCCCGACGCGGTGTTCTCGCGGTGGTCGATCTCGAAACCGCCCAAGCCCGCGGCGATCAGCTGCTCGATGAAATGCAACGGCATCATGTGGTCGCGCCCGACGGTCGCGGGGTGGGCGATGATCGCCACTCCCCCGGCGTCCGTGATCAGACGCACCGCGGTGAGGGGGTCTGGCGCGTAGTGCGGTTCGTAATACCCCTCGCGCGGGTGCAGGATCCCCTCGAAAGCCTCAGTGCGATCACGCACGATCCCCCTCGCGATCAGGGCGTCGGCGATGTGCGGGCGACCGACGGTCGCGTCCAGGGTGGTCTGGGCGAGGACGTCGTCCCAGTCGAGATCGTAATCACGACCGATGCTGCGGACGATCCTCTCGGCTCGGCCGATCCGATCACCTCGGATCCGGTCGGTCTCGGCTCTGACCGCCTCATCGAGCGGGTCGAACAGGTAGCCCAGCACATGCACGCTGCGCCATTCGTGCTTAGCAGAGAGCTCCATGCCGGGGATGAACGTCATCCCGAGCGCGGCGGTGGCCGTCGCCGCCTCGTCCCACCCCGTCGTGCGGTCGTGGTCGGTCAGCGCCACGGTACGCAAGCCGTATGCGTGCGCCTGGCGCACGACCTCGTCGGGTGCCTCGGTGCCATCCGAGTGGTTGGAGTGCATGTGCAGGTCGGATGGACCGGCGAAGCGGCGGGATCGAGCGGAGGCCATGCTCCGAGCGTACCCACGACTGCGGACGCCGGTCGCCTGCGCCTGTCGCTCTAGGGACTTCACAGAGAGGACTTCTAGGCTGGAGGCGATGTTTCGACTACTGGGGATCCTCTTCACCGTGCTGCTCGCGATCGCGACGGCGGTCGTCGTGTGGCCGCAGTTCTTCCGTCTCGAGCAGACCTATCCATTCGCTCAGATCGTCGCCGCTCGCGGCGTGGTCCTCGCGGCGTTCCTCGTCATCGCAGCCCTCTCGCTGCTGCTCCTGCTCGCGAAGCCGTTGCGCGGCTTCGCGGCATCGGTCCTGATCGTCGCACTGCTCGGCGCAGGGGCGACGGGAGCCATCGGCGTCGTCCGCGGTTTCGGAGCGGATACCCTTCCCGCGGCGACGGATTCGAGCATCCGGGTGCTCACCTGGAACACCGCGGGCGACGAGGTGTCCGCCGAGGAGATCGCCCGGGAGATCCTCGATCGAGGCGCCGACGTCGTCGCCCTGCCCGAGACCACTGAAGAGGTCGGCGAGCAGATCGCCGTGCAGCTGCGTGATCAGGGCCACCCGATGTGGGTGCACCATGTGCAGTTCAAACCCGACGTCGTCGACGGCCCGAAGTCGTGGCACACGACCGTCCTCGTCTCTCCCGACCTCGGTGAGTACTCCGTGATCGCGTCGTCGGAGGACGGCTCGAACAACACGGGCTCGGTGCCCAGCGCGGTGCTGATGCCGGTCGACGGCGAGGGCCCCACGATCGTCGCCGTGCACGCCGTCGCACCGCGCATGGAAGACATGGCGCAGTGGCAGAGCGACCTCCGCTGGATCGCCGACCAGTGCCCTGCCGGTGATTTCATCCTCGCCGGGGACTTCAACGCGACGATCGACCACATGGCCGGGCTCGGAGTCGACGGCGGCGACATGGGATTCTGCCGTGACGCCGCGACCCGGTCCGGCAACGGATACAGCGGCACGTGGCCGAGCTCGCTCCCCGCGCTGCTGAGCACGCCGATCGACCACGTCATGGCGTCGCCCCGCTGGACGGCGACCGGATCGGTCGTGATCGGCGGCGGCGGTGGCAGCGATCATCGCGGCCTCGTGGTGCAGCTCGAGCCCGAAGGCTGATATGCCGCGGCTGTCGCTCAGGTGACAGACTGGAGGGATGAGCACCGCAGAGCGCGACACGATCGCAGAACCGACGACCGAGACTCCCGTCGAGAGCACCACCACGAACCGGAAGCAGCCCTTCCCGCGCGGATTCCTCGACACGATCTCGACCGGATGGGCCGAGCGCCCCGAGTCGATCCCCGCACCCCGGGCACAGGCCCCGTTCGCCGCCCTGCGCCGCGCCGCCGTCTCGGCCGCGTTCCCCGGCAAGCGTCTGGTGATCCCCGCCGGCTCGCTCAAGCAGCGCAGCAACGACACCGACTACCCGTACCGCGCCCATTCGGCCTTCGCGCACCTCACCGGGTGGGCATCGGACGCCGAGCCCGACTCGATCCTCGTCTTCGAACCGTCCGACTCGGGCCACGACGTCACCCTGTATTTCCGAGAGCGTGCGGACCGCACCACCACCGAGTTCTACGCGGATGCCACCGTCGGCGAATTCTGGATCGGCCCTCGCCCTTCGCTGGCCGGGGTCGCCGCAGACCTCGATGTCGCGACCGAGCACCTCGAGAGGTTCTCGACCGCTGAGGGCGAGCTCGTGCTCGAGGAGGACGACGACCTCACGCGGTTCGTCTCGGAGCTGCGGCTCATCAAGGACGAGTACGAGATCGCCGAGATGCGCCGTGCTGTGGACATCACCGCCCAGGGCTTCGACGACGTCATCCGGTCGCTCCCCGACGCGATCGCGCACGCTCGAGGCGAGCGGGTCGTCGAGGGCGTCTTCCATCGCCGCGCTCGCGAAGACGGCAATGGCGAGGGCTACGACACGATCGCCGCGTCCGGTCCCCACGCCTGCTACCTGCACTGGACCCGCAACGACGGAACGGTCGTGCCCGGAGACCTGATCCTCGTCGACGCCGGGGTCGAAGCCGACAGCCTGTACACCGCCGACATCACCCGCACCCTCCCCGTCTCCGGAACGTTCACCGAGGTCCAGCGTCGGGTGTACGAGACGGTGCGCGAGGCTGCGGACGCCGCGTTCGCCGCCGCGCGTATCGGCGTGCGCTTCCGCGAGGTGCACGAGGCCGCCATGCGCGTGATCGCCGCGCGTGTGGCCGAGTGGGGTCTCCTTCCGGTGACCGCGCAGGAAGCACTGGACGCGGATGCCGGTGGACAGCACCGCCGCTACATGGTGCACGGCACCTCACACCATCTGGGCATCGATGTGCACGACTGCGCTCAGGCACGTCGCGAGATGTACTACGACGGCATCCTCGCGCCGGGAATGGTGTTCACGATCGAGCCCGGCCTCTACTTCCAGATCGACGACCGCACTGTCCCCGAGGAGTACCGCGGCATCGGCGTGCGCATCGAGGACGACATCCTGATGACGCAGGACGGCCCCGTCAACCTGTCGTCGGACATCCCGCGGACGGCAGACGAGGTCGAGGCCTGGATCGCACGCGTCCAGAGCTGAGTCCGCTGCATCCACGAGGGCGAGCTCGAACTCGCCGACGTCTGCGTCGTGGCATCGCCCCCCCGCTCGGAATCGGTGCGGCGACGTGGGAGTATCCGTCGGCCTGGGCGGTGCAGACGTGGGTGCCGGGCGACACCGCGACACACGATCGCCACTCGGCATCCGATCTCCTGGCGCTCGACATCGCCGAGCTGATCTCGTCGCTGCCGGCAGCCAATGGGCTCTCGACGATGACGCGTCCGCTCGACGATCCCGACCTCTCGTCGCTCGGGTGACCTCTAGACGGGCGGATCGGCGACGATCTCGACCTTGAACCCCTGCTCGTTCTCGACCCAGCCGGCGTAGTGATCAGGGCCGCCCGCGTGCGGGTACCTCTCCGGATACAGCGGCCGCCAGCCGTGCGCCTCGGCATCGCTGATGATGGCGTCGACCTCCGCCCGGGTGCCACCCCAGAAGGCCAGATGATTGACGCCGGCTCGACGGCGGTCGTGATCGGCGGAGGTGAGATTCGGCGACGTCGTCACCGTGACGTACGCGCCTCCCGCCTCCCACGTACGACCGCCCGGCCATTCGCCCGTGAGCTCGAGCCCCAATCGGATCAGCAGCCAGTGCCAGCTCCGCGATGCCTCATCGATGTCGGGCACCCAGATCTCGACATGGTGCAGCCCCTTCACGACTGCCTCCCCCGGTATACCGCCGTGCGGAGCTCGATCGACCAGACATCGGTCGTCGGCATGTCGAGCGACTCCGCCACGGCGATCTCGGCCTCGACGTCGTACGGCACCCTGACGAACTGGATATCGAAGGGATCATCGGCCGACGCCCCGCCCTCGAGGATCACGTACGACGGAACAGGCGTGTCGAGCGGATTCCCGACGCTGCCGACGTTGAACAGGGTGCGCCCGTCGTTCGACTCGATGTACGCGTCGTGGATGTCTGCATACCCAACCACGTCGGGAACGGGGCCGTCCCCGGTCATCTCCGTCGCCTCGAACATCGCTGCGAACTCCTCGGGCGTGTGGTGGAAATGCACCCTGACGTGCGGGCTCTGAGCGGATGCGTGGAACAGGCGGATCCGACGACCGCTCAGCGCGAGATCCACGCTCTGCGGAAGCGCCGCGAGCCATGCCCTGCTCGACGGCGACAGCTCGTCGCGCCACCAGAGCATCTCGGGCGGTCCGTCGTCGGGGATCGCGGGAAGGAAGTCGTCCCAGTTGCCGCGGACGTTCACCTCGCATACCGCGCGACAGCGCTGCACCGCATCCTCGCCGCGCGGGCCCTTGCCCGCCGTGTCGCCGAGGTTGATGATGCGTGTGATCCCTCGGCGTCTGATGTCCGCGAGCACCGCGTCGAGGGCGGTCAGATTGCCGTGCACATCCGAGATCAGGGCGATTCGTTCGAGACTCACGCTCCCATGCTGTCAGTGCCGGGCGAACTCCGCGACGAACGGTGCGAGCGACGCGCCGATCTCTGCAGCAGGGCGCTTGTGCCCCTTCACCTCGAAGGTGTGCCCCCCGCCCTCGATCCAGATGATGCGCGCGTCCTGACAGGTCGCGACGACTTCCTCGAGTTGCGGCACCGGCTGGATGAACGGATCATTCGTGCCCTCGATGAACAGCTGGGGAACGGTGATCAGCGGGAGGTGCTCAGCGCGGGGCTTCTCCGGCTTGCCCGGCGCGTGCAGCGGGTAGCCCAGGTAGGCGAGACCGTCGACAGAGAGTCCCTGTGCGACCGCCATCGACGCCATCCGCCCGCCGTACGACTTGCCGGTGGCCCAGATCGCCGCATCCGGGTCCTGGTCCCGCGCGAAGGCGACCACAGCGTTCCAGGTCGCGATCGCATGCGTCGCCGGTCCCGGCATCCTGCGTCCCTGCTCGACGTATGGGAAGTTGAAGCGCAGAGTTGCGTATCCACGGGCGGAGAGCTCGTCGGCGTAGCCCGTGAGGAAGGGGTGGTCCTTGCCGGTGCCCGCGCCGTGCGCGATGATCACGGTCGACCCGTTGTACCCCGCCGACCAGTCCGCAGAGACGGTGCTCGGTCCCGCGGGCAGATCGACGACGATCTCGACCATCAGGCGCGGAGGTACGGGATCGCGAACGGGACGCGGACGACCTTGCCGCTCGACGCCTTCACCATGCCCATGACCACGAGGACGACGTGGAAGATCGACAGTGCGAAGTAGATCGTGATCGGAATGCCGATGGGGTAGAACCCGGTCGACGGAGAATCGGCCGTGAGCGAGAAGAGGATCACGAAGTGCGAGATGAGCAGCACCGTCGACACGAGCAGATACGTGAGGCCCCAGTTCAGGGCCGCCCGAGCGTTCTCGCGCGCCACACCTCCGAAGCGACGCGACGCTCCGCCACTCACCGCCATGGCGATGCCTGAGGCGAGTCCGCCGACGAACGGGAACGGGATCAGGATCAGCAGCCCGAGTGCCCACGGGAGCAGGCCACGAGGAGGAACCGCGGCCGGATAGGCGCCGGCGGGATACCCCTGCACGGGGTACGCGGGTCCGGGCGGCGGCGCGTAGCCGGGTGCCTGCGGCGGCGCGTAGCCCGGCGCCTGGGGCGCTGCGTATCCCGGTGTCTGCTGCGTGTAGCCGGGTGCCTGCGGCGGCGCGAAGCCCGGTGCCTGCGGCGGAGCGAAGCCAGGTGCCTGCTGTGCGTAGCCTGGAGCCGTAGGCGGCGCGTAGGGATTCAGAGGGCGAGCCGCAGGCGCGGCCTGCTGGCTCTCCGGAACAGGCGGCACCGGTGGTACCGGCGGGGGCGAGGACTCAGCCGAGCCCTCGGACGTGTGGGGATCGCGCTGCGCGTCGGACATCACGCGGGCTCAGCCGACCTCGGAGGAACGGCTCCCCCACCGGTGCCGGGCGTGGCCGAGGGCGGCGTCTCAGGGTCCGCAGGCCGCGGCGGGATCGCGGGCTCCGCGGGCGGCGTCTCTCCTCCGCCCAGGGGCGGCGGCGGCTCGGTGCCGGGCGTCGGCTCGGCTCCGGGGGTCGGCTCCTCAGGCGTCGGCGGAGGTGTGGTCGCGGGCTGGCCGGCCGGCGCGTGCGCACCGGGAGTGATGCGCTCGCCGTACCTCGGCGGCTCATCCAGGTCGACGGGCGCGCGCGCCGCTGCAGGCTTCGCCGCCCCCAGTGCCAGACGCGCCTTCGCGAGCGAAGCCGCCTGCACCCGCACCTCGTAGTGGTCTGCCGCGAACTGGGTGACGCTCGCGAAGTCGCGGCGACGACGCACGATCGCGTACGTGACGAGGCTGAGGAGCATGCCGAGGGCGACGCCGATGAAGACGAACCCGACGAAGAGCTGGATCGGCACCTCGGGGTTGCCGATCACGAGGATCGCGGAGAGGAACAGGCCGATGAGCACTCCGTTGATCGCTCCCGATCGCGCTGCCGCTGCATAGCCGAGGCGACCGGTGATCCGCTCGACCGCCCGGACGCTCTGCCCGATGATCGCGATGTCCCTGGCCGGCACCTCCTGGGCGATCAGTTTCGACACCGTCTTCTGGGCGCCTTCGTAATCGCGGGTGGAGGCGACGATCTCGCCTTCGTCGCGGCTGTCGGCTGGACGGTTCAGCATGCTCATCCCGCCATTGTTCCATGCCTTGTGGTGACAGGGCCGGGAGCGCGTCGTGCGGCAGCACCGCCGGGGTCCACCGCAGGACCCCGCGCACTACGCTGGACGAGTGAGCACACAACGGGTATTCGCCGCGCGCCTTGCAGGCTGCGCCGTCTTCGACCCCGTGGGCGACCGGCTCGGCAAAGTCCGTGATGTCGTCATCGTGTACCGAAGTACGGCGGCTCCGCGCGTCATCGGCCTCGTGGTCGAGATCCCAGGGCGCAGACAGGTCTTCCTCTCCATCGGCCGCGTGACATCGATCCGTGCGGGCCAGGTGATCAGCACCGGGCTCATCAACGTGCGCCGATTCTCACCCCGCGCCGGCGAGGTGCGCGTTCTGGCCGAACTCCTCGGCCGGCGGGTCAGCCTCGTCGACGGCAGCGGCAACGCCGTGATCGAAGACGTCGCCATCGAGCCGAACCGTCTCGGCGAGTGGGCGATCAGCCAGCTCTTCCTCCGTCGGCCCAAGACCAGTGCCTCCCCGTTCGCGAAGGGACCCACGACGTTCGCAGCCTGGAGCGAGGTCGCCGAGCAGCGCTCCCCCGGCGAGTCCCAATCGGCCGAGCAGCTCGTCGCGTCGTATTCGGAGCTCCACGCCGCTGACCTCGCGAACACCCTGCTCGATCTGCCCCAGCAGCGCATGATCGAGGTCGCCGAGGAGCTCTCGGACGATCGTCTCGCCGATGCACTGGAGGAGATGCCCGAAGACGAGCAGGTGCACATCCTCGATCGCCTCGGCGACGAGCGCGCGGCCGACATCCTCGACCAGATGGAGCCGGATGACGCCGCAGACCTCCTCGCTCAGCTTCCACCCCATCGCCTCGAGCAGCTGCTCGAGCTGATGGAGCCGGAAGAGGCGGAGGATGTCAGGATGCTGCTCCGCTACGGCGCCGACACCGCCGGTGGTCTGATGACGCCCGAGCCGATCATCCTCTCGGCTGACGCGACGGTGGCTGAGGCGCTGGCGCTGATCCGTCGTCACGAACTTCACCCCGCACTCGCGGCCGCCGTCTTCGTCACTCTTCCCCCCTTCGAGACGCCGACCGGCAGGTTGCTCGGGATGGTGCACTTCCAGAGGATGCTGCGCTACCCGCCGCACGAGCGTCTCGGCGCGATCATGGACGACAGCCTCGAACCCGTGCGCGTCACCGCATCGGCGGCCGAGGTCGCCCGGATGCTGGCGAGCTACGACCTCGTCTCCCTTCCGGTGATCGATGCCGCCCACCGCCTGGTCGGCGCGATCAGCATCGACGACGTCCTCGACTATCTGCTGCCCGATGACTGGCGCACGCATGACAGCGACGAGCCGACGGTCCCGAAGGAGGTGCGCTGATGCCCCGCTCGCGGTCGCGCTCGCCTCAGCTCGACGCTCCCCTGGGTCGCGGCGCCTCTCGGCAGCGCTCGACGTCGCGCGACCGCTTCGGCCGTTTCACCGAGTGGGTCGCCCGCGCCATGGGCACCCCCGCCTTCCTGCTGATCCTCACTCTGTTCTGCGTGCTCTGGATCTGCTGGAACACTCTGCTGCCCGACCACCTGCGCTTCGACGACGCCGCGCTCGGATTCACCGCTCTCACCCTCATGCTCTCCCTACAGGCGTCGTACGCGGCTCCGCTGATCCTCCTCGCTCAGAACCGCCAGGACGACCGGGATCGAGTGCAGATCGAGCAGGATCGCCAGCGTGCCGAGCGCAACCTCGCCGACACCGAGTATCTCGCCCGCGAGATCGTGGCGTTGCGGATGTCGCTCGAGGAGCGCAACAACCAGGTCGTGACGCGCGATGTGCTGCGTCAGGAGCTCACGTCGCTGCTCGCCGAGCTCGGCGAGCACGACGACGAAGCGGTCGAGCGACGCCAGAGCGGACGCTCGACATCATCATGACCTCTGCCGACTCCGTTCGAGCGGCCGTCGCCGCCGTCACCGACCCCGAGCTGCGCAGACCCATCGGCGATCTCGATATGGTCAGGGAGATCGGCGTCGAGGGAACGCACGCGCACGTGGCGATCGTGCTCACGATCGTCGGCTGCCCTGCGGCGGCTCGCATCGAATCGGATGTGCGCGCCGCCGCCGCGTCGGTGCCGGGCATCACCGAGGTGGACGTCGAGGTCGGCGTGATGACACCGTCCGAGCGCAAGGCCCTCACCGAGAAGCTGCGCGATGGGCGTCCCCCTCGCCAGATGCCCTTCGGGCCGGACTCGCTCACACGGGTGATCCTCGTGTCGAGCGGCAAGGGCGGCGTGGGCAAGTCCACAGTGACCGCGAACCTCGCCGTCGCGCTCGCCGCTCGGGGACTCTCGGTCGGCCTCGTCGACGCCGACGTGCACGGCTTCTCGATCCCCGGGCTCCTCGGCATCCCGACGGGAACACAGCCCACGCGCATCGACGACCTCATGCTTCCGCCCGTCGCCCATGGTGTGAAGACCATCTCGATCGGCATGTTCCTGCGCGATGGCGAGGCTGTGGTGGCCTGGCGCGGGCCGATGCTGCACCGCACCGTGCAGCAGTTCTTGACCGACGTGTTCTTCGGCGACCTCGACATCCTGCTGATCGACATGCCACCCGGCACCGGCGACATCGCCATCTCGATCGGGCAGCTGCTGCCCCACGCCGACGTGCTGGTCGTCACGACGCCGCAGGCCGCGGCCTCCGACGTGGCGATCCGCAGCGGGCTCGTCGCCCGCCAGACCGGTCAGCGAGTGATCGGGGTGGTCGAGAACATGGGCGCCCTCACCCTTCCGGACGGCACCGTGGTCGATCTTTTCGGCTCCGGAGGCGGCGCGGCCGTAGCTGCCGCTCTGTCCGAGACGCAGGCCGTTCCCCTGCTCGCGTCGATCCCTCTCAGTCCCGCACTGCGCACCGGAGGCGACGAAGGTCTGCCCGTCGTCCTCAGCAGCCCCGAGGACGCGGCTGCGGTCGCGATCCGCGACCTCGCAGGCACTCTCGCCAACGGGGGCCGCGGCCTCGCCGGCCGTCCGCTCCCGATGACACTGGGGTAGGACGACCGTGGCGCTCACCGTCGACGAGAAGCTGCTGCGGGGCATGGCCCACGACGCCGCTATCTACGCCCTCACCCGCCCCGTCGCGATCGTGATGTGGATCGCCCTCGTCGCAGCATTCGTCGTCAGCATCCTCAATCTCACCGCCGCGCGCGGTGCCCAGGGGTTGGCCGGTCTGCTGCCCGTCGCGAGCATCGCCCTCATGGTCTACGCCGTCGTCATGACGGTCGTCGGCGCCAGACGCGCCGTTCGGGCCACCACCCCTCCCGGCAGCGCCGTGTGGCTTCGGCTCGATGACACCGCTCTGCACGTCGGCGCCGGCAGCCGAACATCGGACATCTTGTACAGCACCTTCCAGAGCGTGCGTGCCGGCAGACATGCCGTGCTCTTCAAGCTTCGAGGGGCGTCTGCGATCACGGCGATCCCGCGTGCGCTGCTGTCCGATGACGACATCGCGATGCTCCGGGCCAGAATCGGCTGACGTGCCCGGAGCGCCCACGTGCGGATGACCGCATCCGCGCAGAAGGCGGCGCCGAACCCCACCCGGTCGTGTCAGCTCCGCAGCGTCAGGCGATCCACTGTGCGGTCACGTGGCTTCGGGATCAAACGGCGGCGGACTCGCGACGGAGAACTCCGGTCGCACCCTCGGCGTCCGCACGGGCTTCACCGTCGGCTCCGCCACGACTGACTCTGCCCGGGCGGGACCCGGCGCCGCGTCGTCTTCGAAGAGAGCGTCGCGGATGATGCGTCTGGGGTCGTACTGCCGAGGGTCGAGCTTGCGCCAGTCGACGTCGTCGATCTCGGGACCCATCTCGTCGCGTACGCGCGATTTGGTGTCGCGGAGGAACTCGCCGGCACGTCGAGCGAGCTTCGCGACGCTCTCGGCGTAGCGGGGCAGCCGCTCCGGTCCGATGAGCAGCACAGCGATCAGACCGATGAGCAGCAGCTTCTCGAAGGTGATCCCGAACTGCATCTGTCCAGGCTACCGCCGCGCCTGCCGTTGTGCCGCGCACCGAGCACATACGCTGGGAGAACACAGATCTCAGTCGGGAGAATCAGGCAATGAGCGAGAACGATGCGAACGCACGTTTCATCCGCGAGTCCATCGTGGAGCCCTCGCCGATCGCCCGCGCCCGTGCGCACGCCGTGGAACTCGGCGCGTCGCCGATCAGCGCGGCCGTCGGCTCGCAGATCGCCGTGCTGGCCGCCGCGACAGGGGCGAAGTCGATCGTCGAGATCGGCACCGGAGCCGGCGTCTCAGGTCTCTGGCTTCTGCGAGGGGCGCCGCAGGCCGTGCTGACCTCGATCGACAACGAACCGGAGCATCTGGCCGCAGCCCGCCAGGCGTTCTCCGAAGCTCGAGTCCCCGTGACCAAGGCCCGTTTCATCACGGGTCGCGCCGCCGACGTGCTGCCCCGTATGAACGAGGCGTCGTACGACATCGTGCTCGTCGACGCAGACCCCGAGAACGTCATCGACTACGTCGAGCACGGGCTGCGACTGGTGCGCACCGGTGGGATGGTTCTGGTACCGCGAATTCTGGGAGGCGGCCGCGTCGCCGACCCGGTGCAGCGCGATGCGGTGACCTCGGCCTACCGTTCGCTCGTGCAGGAGACCCAGGAGTCGTCAGCAGTGCTGGCGACCGTCTCGACCTCCGGCGAGGGCCTGCTGCAGTTGATCAGCGTCGGCGAGGCCTGAACCGCCGGCACCCATGCAGACGGAAGAGGGCGGCGGATCGATGATCCGCCGCCCTCTTCGTGAATCCGCGTGCGCGAATTCGAGTGAGATCAGGCAGGAGTCACGACGGCTGCCAGCACATCGTGAAGTTCCTTCGCCTCTGCGTCGTTCACGGAGACGACCAAACGGCCGCCGCCTTCGAGCGGGACGCGCACGATGATGAGTCGCCCTTCTTTCACGGCCTCCATGGGTCCGTCTCCGGTCCTCGGCTTCATCGCTGCCATCGTGGGCTCCTTTTCCTCCGGTGGTATGCGATCAGTTTATCGGGTGTTACCCGAACCTGGATGTCCCCTATGAAGAAATGCATCAAGCCTTAACATTCACGGCACCTGCCAGAACGTGTTCCCGAGGGCATACATATGGTGGATCCAGAGCCACTGACCCACTAGGCAGACCACCAGGACTCCGAGCCGCCAG
>JAESFY010000291.1_pt1 | contig 14623 bp, 11 predicted proteins | sample 9266201 | NCBI WGS metagenome assembly JAESFY01 (sample SAMN14515071, study PRJNA621656) | algae metagenome | isolation source: Nodosilinea sp. WJT8-NPBG4 and co-occurring heterotrophs from soil, lower... | place: USA: Pinto Basin, Colorado Desert, California | collected 2006-05-27 | reverse complement strand
CCCCGGTGGCCGCGCTGATTGGTACTGATGGCTCGCAGGCCGGTCCGCTCGCCATCGGCAGCGATGAGGTCGGCGTGCTCATCGACAGCATCCTGTCCGTCAACGACGCTCAGCGATCCTGACAGCGACTACGCCGCCCGGCGAACTGCCTTCGGTCGTCCGGTGAGCCAGCCCATCACCCATTCGACGGGACCGGTGCCGACGAAGCGCCACCACAGCCATCCCACGAGGATCATGCCCGGCACGATGACGAGCCATCCTGGGTAGAGGTTCTCAGCAGGACGACCATAGACGTTGTTCCACAGCGCAATGAGTCCGACGTGGAGCAGGTAGAGCGACAGTGCCACCTGGCCACACGCACGAAGGGGAACGAAGACGGCGCCCCAGAAGCGTTCGGCCTTCTTCCGATGAATCGTCGCCGCGACGACCACGCAGACGTAGACGGCGAACACGAGGCCGACATCCTTGAGGGTGTCAAGGTAGTCGCCGGACTGCACGGTTCCGAGACGCTGACCGGCTGCCCAAGCGACATACGCCAGGGGCGCCACCGCAGCCATCACCCAGAGCAGACGATCCCGCTTCAGGCCATGCCGGATGAGTAGCGCTCCGATGAGGAACATCGGCAACAGGTTCACCACCCGGTATTGAGGGCCGAGGAAGAGCCAGATCATCGGCTCGCGGATGACCGGCGGGGCCGTGTAGACCCAGGTCCAGGTACGAGCTACGGCCAGGAGCGGCTGGCTCACGACGAGCATCAGCACGGTCACGGCGATGACGATGGGCGTGCGCGCGAGCAGGATCGGCGCCCCGATGATGATGAGCAGGCCCAGGTAGGCCAGCACGATGGCCACCCAGGAACCCCATGAGGCCAACCAGACACCCAGGACGATGAGGAAGAGGCCGCGCAGCGTCTGCTGCAGAAGCGTCACGCCCATGCGTCCACCGCGCCGCCAGACAAGCTCGGCCGACATGCCCATCACGAGAGCGAAGAGCGGCGATGCGACGTCGCTGAAGTTCGCCGTGATGAAGCTCACCGCCCACGGAACGTTCGGTACGAAGGCTGCCGCGTGCGCGATGAGCATCGCGATGATCGCGAATCCGCGGAGGACGTCGGGGACGAGAAGGCGGGTGGGCTCGGCCCCGCGGCGGAGTCGTCGCGCCGTCGATTGCTCAACCGTTCTCGCGGAATATTGGTCCATTCCCTGACAGTATTGGGTGAAACCCCGCGCGCGCGACCTGGAGACCGACATGACGACCGCAGAAGCTCCTGCTCCGCGGCGCCGTAGGCGCGGCGGAGTGTGGATCAACGTTGCACTCGCGCTCGCTCTCACGGCGATCATCGTCGCTTTCCTCGGTCAGCCCTCCTCGGGGTCGATGTCCCCGACGCTGGAGCCGGGCGATCGGCTCATCGTGAACCGTCTTGCGTTCATCGGTTCTGATCCCGCCGCCGGCGACATCGTCGTGTTCCGGCCCGACGCGAGCTGGGGTGAGAAGCCCACTGCCGGCAATTGGTTCACCGGTGCGTTGCGATGGGTTGGCGAGACCACCGGCATCCGGCCTTACGTACTGGTGAAGCGGGTGGTCGCCAGCGAAGGCCAGACGGTCGAATGCTGCGATGCGGACGGGAACGTGCTCGTCAACGGCGAGCCCCTCGACGAGCCGTACGTCGTGAAGAACCTTCCCTACGTCAGCGGAGAGCTCGACTGCGACTCCACCCCGATGTCGACGCGGTGCTTCGCCGAGGTGACCGTGCCTGAGGACTCCTACCTCGTGCTTGGCGACAACAGATCGAACTCCGCCGACTCTGTATTCGCGTGCCGCGGCCTCGCCGATCCCGATGACGGATGCTGGCATTGGATGGAGCGGGACTCGGTTTTCGGGAAGGCCGGGCCGATCCTCTGGCCGGTGTCACGTTGGGGTGGGCCGTAGGCGCCGGCGGTCAGCCGCAGCCGGGGGTATCCAGCGCCACCGGGGTCGCGCGGACCATCGGTGTCGTCCAGACGTCGTAGGGTCCGTAGTCGGCGCCGGTGGTGCCTTCGGCGCCCGTCATGCTCACCGTGATGGTGGCGGCCGTCTGCGGGGGCGTCACGATGTTGATGCGGACCACGGATCGCCCGAGGTGAGTTCCCTCCGACGTCAGCGTGAAGCTTTCTGCCCCGGCAACGTTCCACGACGCGATCGAGGCGCCGACGGGCGCATAGACCACGACATCGGTCGCGATGTAGCCCGGCTCGAAGTGTGGCCCCGTGATGAAGTAGGGCAGAGTGTCCGCCTGCTCGGGTGTGATGTTATTGGCGAACGTGATCGTTTGGCTGAAGGTCGGAGGACCAGACGCCGTGCACTGGTCGCTGCTCGCCACGACGCTGGCGTCTGCGTAATAGTCGGTTTTCGCACCCGTGGTGTCGTTGAAGTAGACACCGGCGATAGTACGGTCGCCATTCGTAGCCGGAAGCGTGCCATTCAGCCTCGTTCCGGACATCAGCGCCTCGATGTCGGGGTTCGACGACCAGATCTTCATCCGGCTCTCGTCGCTCGCCTGGCGGAAGGCGTCGAACAGGGCGAGCGGATTCTCGACACCGGTGGTCAGCTTGGCGAAGATCTGCGCGGCCGCCGACGCGAAGAAGAGATCCTGAGCCGAAGCGTCTACGACTTTGCCATCGATCTCCCCGTACTTGAAATACACCTCGTTCAGAAGCAGAGACACGGCATTCTCACTGGTGAGCGTCTCGCCCGTGGCGAGGGGAATCGGGCCCGTCGCGTTCAGGATGTAGCTCAGGGCGACCGGATCGGTGGAAATCACGTCGTCAAATGGCGGGAGACCCTCGTCGGCCCACCATGCGCGCAGGATCTCCACGGTGGTCGGGAAGTTGGGTGTGTTGGTCATGTTGGGAATCCAGCGCCCGATGATGTCCGAGTAGAGGTGTTCGGTCTCAGCGTCGAGCGGAGCGATGCTCTCCGGGCGCGCATTGGCGAACTGCACGCTCGTCGCTTGCGTCGTGAGCTCGATGCGGCCGTCTGTCGCCGTGACGAGCGCCAACGCAGCGGGGTTGCCGCCGGATGCTCGCAACTCTGAGTTCCCCTGGAACATCAGCAGGTAGGTACGGGGTGTGCCCTCGCCGAGAGCCGCTGGAAGAACTTCGAGTATCGGGGACAGCCCGCCGAGCGTCTCGTCCACACCGGACACGGCGTCGTCCAGCGTCCCGAGCGCATCAGTTACCTGAGGCAGCAGGAAGGTGCTGTCAGCGGCATCGATCCGCGCGCTGATCCCGGCGAAGGTTTCTGCTCCACCTGATACGACCTCTTCAAGGCGGTGCACGGCCGCGAGGTCGATGGCGCCGTTTACGGGTCGGAAGGCCGCAAGATCGAGGTTGGGTAGCGAGTCCACGGAGAAGTCTGCGACCTCATCGATGCTCTCCGCGGCGATGCGTACGGCCGCGAGGTTCTGGCCGACGACCGGGATCCATTCGGCGATCGCCCAGTCCAGCCCCTCCGTCTCCGAAACGGCCTTCGCTGAGAGATCTTTGAGCGCCGCGGCGTCGGCCGCGGCTCCCGCGGTATCTCCCGCGACGACCTTCGCAGGCATACCGCTAGCGACGGGGATTGCCGGAGTCAACGAGTCCCGGACGGTCAGTGCCTTCGACGCAGCAACGGCCGACAGAGCGACGACGGCTGCGATGAGAAGCACAAGCACGCTCACCACGATCCACACCACCCGACGGCGAACAGATCGCCGCGACTCGCGTTGGTCGGCGTCAGCGCGCTTGCTGGCGCGGGTCTCGTGTGAAGTGGACATCACTCCCCATTCAAGCGCAGTTCCCTGTACAAGACGTGCGCGGTGGCTAGGACTTGCTCTCACCGCGCGCCGCCGCGAGACCGACCATCCAGGTGACGACGTACACGACACTGAGCGCGGCAGAGAACCACCACGCCGCGGTGACGACGTCCGGGTTTAGCGCGACGACCATCACGGCGATGCTGACGACGAGCACGACTCGAACGACGTCGAGCGCGAGCGTCGTGAGCGCCTTCTGTGCGACGACGAGCACCTTGCTCAGCGGGGTGGCGATTAGTCGCGTGGCCAGCATCGGCGACATGGCGATCACGATGTCAGCAGCACGGCCCCACCCGGGTCCGAGGAAGATGGGAAGGAGCCAGGGGCCGACCAACACGATCGCCAGAACCACAACAGCCGCGATCACCACGAGCACACCCGACACGTTGAGGTAGTACCTCGCCGTGTCTCCACGCTGCGTACGGTGACTGTCCGCCATCTTCGCTTCGACGACCTGGCTGATCGCCGTGGCGACGAGAACGAGAGGAGCGGCGAGTATCCGCTCGGCCATGGCCCACTGCCCGGCATCCGCCACCGAATACCACGTGCCAACGAACAAGACAGGAAGCACCAATCCGGCCGCATTCAACATCGCCGATGGAGCGAAGAGCGCAGGGAAGCGCCAGTAGTGACGCAGGATTCGGCGTGCGTCCACGACTCGGAAGCGGCGAAGATCCGTGCGCACTGCGAGGACGAGGGGCGCGATTCCGGCGAGGCGGCCCAGGGTGTATCCCCCGATCAACGCGAGGGGCGATGGCGCGATGGCGCCCAATCCTACTTGCGCTCCCGCAGCAAGCACCGATTGATAGACGCTCCGCCGTGCAACGGCTCCGTAGCGATGCGCGCGGAGGGCGAACTGACTCAACAGGGTGAACACCGCTGTCGTCAACACGATGGCTGCAACCCACCAGGAGAAGCCCGCAAGGGCCCCCATGTTGGCCAACAGCCCCATGGAAAACAGGACCTCGAGAACGACAACGGAAGCGGCGCTGAGTACGAGGGCGCTGACAGCACCTGTCGCGAGAAGCGCCGTCGCGTTTCGCGTTGACCTTGGCAGCATCAATGCTGACTCGAGGCGCAGGGCCGCCGCCGGCGTGACGATCGATGCGGCTGACAGCACCAGGGACAGGTATCCGAAGTCCTCCGACGAATAGAAACGCGCGAGGAATGGTGTCACTCCCAGCGTGATGAGTTGCCCGATCGCCGTCCCGAGGATCAGGGCCATCGCACCTTGAGAGCCGCGCGATCGAACACGAGCCCAGAACGCACCGAGACTCACGTACCCACCCTCACTTCGCGGACCTCAGCATCCGGACGCCGTGTTTGAGGCGACGTAGCCGAAGACGCCAGATAGGAACGCCCGGGCTTCCCGCTCCGAGCGGCCCTGCGCGAAGGCTCTGCGGCGTCGGCCAGATGACGCGCAGGAGAACTTTGGGGCGCTCGTGGGGCGGGATGAGCTTGAGTGCTTCGACATACGCGCGCCGGGGGGAGCTCTGCGAGCGCCACAGCCAGTCTCGGGGTACTGCGGCGCCAGTGACATCGATTGGTCTATGTGGGAAAGCCAGCTGGAGCGCCTCCGACAGCGCGTAGTCGCTCGCCAAGAGCCGCGACGTCGCCACAACTTCCTCTCCAGCGCGAGCAATGGTCTCGGCCGCCCGTTCATTCTGCGCGGATCCCGCTTCGCGCCCGAGCACCGGGCGAACGTCGTGAAGCGCGCTGATGACAGCATGGACTGATCGCCTCGGGGTCCGCACGACTACGCCGGCGAACTCGCGCTGCTCGCTCATGTCGCACACGCGCTCAAACGCGCTTTGAGGATCGATGGCCATACCGGGAAACCACGAGTGCACGTCGACGGCGCTCCCCCACTGTCCTGCCCGAAGCGTCAAGGAGTGAAGCACGGGTGTACCAGTGAAGGCAGAGAACGCTGGGCTCCAGCCCCACTCGGACATCGCTTTCGCAAGGCTCACTTCGCTCCCTGGCCGGACCCAGCAGTCGACATCACCCGAATGCTCACGATCACGCAAACCCTGCGCATGGAGGGTTGGCCCCTTGATGAAGATGATGTCAACGGAGTTCGCGGCGGCCACCTTGCTCAGCAAGGCGTACACGAGTTCGTGGAACGGCGACAGCAGCCAGGGTTCCCTGAGCGCGCGCATACGTGCCGGGTGGTTCTCCTCCGTTGACGCGATTCCTGCTTCTGCCATCTCCAGGATCATCGTGCGCTCCTCCGCGGAGAGCGCCTCTTCGGAGATTGGTCCGCGGACAAGCCGACGCCACAGCGCCGCCCCTTCTCCGAAAAGGAACAACGGCGTGCCGGGCATCGCGGGCGTGACAAGGACCTCGTACTGCCCGCCGACAGAGTCGTCTCCGCGTACGTCGAGCGCTCCGAAACCGACGGCAATCCAACTAGGCACAAAGGACATTGTGTCAGGGTAGAGTCGCGACCACGTTCGAAGTCACCCTCGTCGGAGCAGCATTCAACCTCTCGGCCACCCATTATTCGCCGGCTCTACACGCCCTGATGGAGATGATCTCCGCTGATACTCGCATTCAGCACTAAGCTCGACGCGTGAGATTCACCGCGCTGCGCCCCCTGACGAAGTTTGGGCGCGTGTCGCGATCGATCGTCCTCGTGGCGCTGCTACTCGGGAGTCTCTTCCCGCCGGTCTTGGGTTTCGGTGTCGCCAACCTCGCCTCCCCTGTCGCACTTCTCATCGTGCTGTATGAGCTGGGCCGCTGGTTCCCGAAGATCCACCCCGTGATTATCGTCCCCGTCGTCTTCGCTACCGTCGCAATCCATACGCAAATGGTGTCCATCGCAACCACTTATGGCGAGGGGAAGTTCGCCACCTGGTACACCGCGACGTTGCTGACCGCCGTCGCTGCGTCTTTGCTCCGCGACGAACGATCTCTGTACACATTCTCGAGAACGTGGCTGGTCGCCACTGGCCTGCTGGCTGTCATCTCGATCCTCGGCTTCGCGGGTGGCCGCGCTGAAGGCTTCGACTCGAATCCGATCTGGCTCGCTCGGGCGATGGCCACCGGAATCGTGATGGGGCTCTTTCTTGCCATGCAACGCGACATCAAGGCATGGGCTTTCCTTGCGATTTCCGCGCTCCTGGTCGTGGGTATCTTCGCGACTGGTTCTCGCGGCCCCATCCTCGCTGTAGCAATCGGCACAATCGCTCTTGTCGTGTTCACTCGTCACCATCGAGTCCGCCGTGTGATCGGTATCGGGCTGGGGGCGGGGATCGCCTACTGGGCGGTCACGACCCTCCCCTTCTTCGCCAACAGCCGAATCGTGACCCTTCTTCAAGATGGCGACTCGGACCTCTCCCGCCAAATTTTTTGGACTGTCACACCGCCACTCATCGCAGAGCACCCGGAGGGCGTGGGCCTCGGGAACTGGTCTCTTGTCGCCGGCGCTCCGCGTCAGTTTTCCTATCCGCACAATCTCTTTCTCGAGGTTTTCGCAGAACTGGGCGTCGTCTTCGGCGTCGGCCTCATCATTCTGGTGCTGGTGATCCTGATTCGATTGCTGCAGCGTTCTCGCGAGACGCCGGTCGCAATCCTCGTCTTCGCTCTCCTGGTCGCGGAGATCACGCAGGTCTCGGTGTCGGGGGACCTCAACGCTCGAACGTTCTGGTTCCTGCTCTCGCTCGGATTCCTCGTGGCCGTCCGGGCGGTCATCCCGATTTCGGCTCTGCACGCGCCGTCCAACCTCCGAGAAACGACAGAGGCGCACAAGCGCGAGCGGCCGCCAGACATCCCCACTCCGGACGCGTCGGGACCCGCGGTTCCACGAGAAGCTGGCTGATAATCTCGCGGCGAACTCCGCCGTTCCCATTCCATGGGAGACTCATTCTTGTTGTCTTAGCCCCCCGCCAGACGTGACGGACGGAATCATCCATGCCAAATCTCAGCACCACTGTCGTCGTTGTCGTCGGACAGGGCTACGTCGGGCTTCCGCTCGCGATGCGCGCAGTCGGGGTCGGTTACGACGTCATCGGGCTCGATCTCGATGAGACTCGGATGAAGGCCCTCCAGCGGGGGGAATCCTTCGTCGAGGACATCACCGATCAGACGGTCAAGGATGCTCTCGAGTCCGGTCGCTACGTGTCTACCGACGACTACGCTGCCGCGTCGGGATTCGACGTCGCGGTGATCACTGTTCCGACACCGTTGAAAGAGACGCTCCCCGATCTCTCGTTCATCGAGTCGGCCGCGCGTTCCCTTGCGCCGCTCCTGAAGAAGGGTGCGTGCGTGATCCTCGAGTCGACGACCTACCCAGGCACGACGGACGAGTTGCTTGTTCCTATTCTCGAAGAGGGATCCGGACTCCGCGCCGGCGAGGACTTCACCGTCGGCTACAGTCCCGAACGGATCGATCCCGGCAACGCTAAGTGGAACTTCGTGAACACTCCGAAGGTGGTCTCAGGGATCGACGCCGCATCGCTCGATGCCGTGCAGGGTTTCTACTCCACCCTCGTCGACCGGACGGTGCCGGTCGCATCCCCCAAGGAAGCCGAACTCACGAAGCTTCTCGAGAACACGTTCCGCCACGTCAATATCGCGCTGGTCAATGAGCTCGCGATGTTCGCGGACGAGCTCGGAGTGAACGTGTGGGAGGCGATCGACGCAGCCGCGACGAAGCCGTTCGGATTCATGAAGTTCACCCCCGGCCCGGGCGTCGGCGGTCACTGCCTTCCCGTCGACCCGAGCTATCTCTCCTGGCAGGTTCGAAAGAGCCTCGGCAAGAGCTTCCGCTTCGTGGAGCTGGCGAACGATGTGAATGACCACATGCCCGCGTACGTGGTCCAGCGCGGCATCGAGCTGCTCAACACCGCGCGCAAGTCGCTCAACGGGTCTCGGGTCCTTCTCGCCGGCGTCGCTTACAAGAAGAATTCCGGAGACAGCCGCGAGTCGCCGGCGCTCCGGATGATCGAACTCTTGAACGAGTACGGAGCAGACGTCGCTGCGTCCGATCCCTACGTCGTCGACGCGCGATGGCCCGCAGGTGCACGTCGGGTCAACTTCACGGCGGACGAGATCGCCGGCAGCGACCTCGTCATCGTCGTCACCGATCACGATGATTTCGACTATCCCACTCTGGAAGCCGCGGCCGCCGGCGGAGACGTCCTCGTCTTCGACGCTCGGAACCGCATCGCAGGCGAGGGCGTTCACCGGCTTTAAGCCAGTGCGCGTCGCGCTCTCAGGGAGTCACAGCGCGACTGATCGCTTTCGCCACTGAGGCGGGATCCCACACTGCGAGGGCGTCAATCCGTGACCCGCGGTAGCGGTCGAGATCGATGCGCTCGACACTATCCAGCCAGCCTCTCGCTGCCGCAACCAAGCTCTCCGGTTCTCCAGGCGTGAAAAGCGCCGCGTTCACACCCGCCGTGAGCGCTTCCACCTCGGGTCCGTTGCGGGGGTTGTCGGGCACGAGAACAGGGGTCCCTGACCTCAACGCATCGATAGCCACCAAGCCCATGTCCCAGGGCGAACATACGAAGGTCGCGCGTTCGAAGAAGCCGGACAGCTCGTCGCTGTCGAACACCCAGCCGTGGAACCTCACCCAATCGTGCGGGTAGGCGGCTTCGAGCTCGGCCTTGGCGTCGCCATCGCCGATGAGATCGACGCTTACGGCCTCGAAGCCGGAAGATCTGAGGCGCTCCGCTGCCTGGAGCAGAACCGAGATTCTCTTGTCCTGATTCAGACGCCCCACGTAGAGGAATGTCACCTCGCCACGTGATCTCGCAGCCTCCGCAGCTTCCTGCAGACGGACGAACTGCGTCGCGCTGTCATCGCGCGCGACGACGTCGGCGTTCGAACGCGTCGCGTTATGCACGATGTGCACGCGCCCCCGGCTCAGCCCTAGTTGCGTTGCTGCGACGGCCTCGTTCTCCCCGTAAACGAGCAGACCGGTTGCGAGGCGATTCATGACCTCTTGCAGCCGTCGCTTGAGCGAACGGTCGCCGAACTTGCCGCACTGGCCCCACAGGTAGGTCCTTCTGCCCACCAGACGCCGGCAGATCAGAACGAGCCACGTCGTGAGTGAGAGCGTCGCCGGCCCAAGCACGACGGCTCCGTAGTTTCGGCTCATCGCTCGACGAAGTACGCCTCGATCCCAGCTCACAGGGCCAAGTCGGAAACTCGGAACGACCGAGAGCGCCTCGACGTCACCCTCTTCAAGAGCGGAGATGCTCGCTCGAGTGGTGCTACCCGAGATGAAATCAATGCTGCCTGGGACTACCCCTTGAAGCGCCTGAAGTATCTCGCGGCGATAACGCGGGAAAGCGAAATAGTAGACGAGAACACGGTCTGATGGCATGGCGGGCTTCGAACCCTCAGTCATGTAGGCCCAATCGAGCGCGGTGCGAGTGAGCCGTCGACAGGATGAACGCCGTCGCCCTCCACGCCGTGCTGTCGATCTCGTACCCGGCCGGTAGCGACGCCAGGTCGGCGGGGATGCTTAGACGGGCCTTGACCGCCCGCAGCACGCTCTCCGGCGTCAAGCCGGTCGTGATGATCGCACCGGCATCCATCGCTTCCGGGCGCTCGATGAAATCGCGCATCGTCACGGCGGGGAAGCCGAGCGTGCTCGACTCCTCGCTGATCGTGCCGCTGTCCGAGAGCACAAGCTTCGACTCCTGCTGCAGCTTGATGTAGTCGTGGAAGCCGAACGGCGGGTGGAATGTGATCCCGTCGATGGCCTCGGCGTCGTCGAGCGCCTCGATGCGCTTGCGCGTGCGCGGGTGGGTCGAGACCAGGATCGGGAGGCCGTACTCCGCACGCAGCGCCTGCAGTGAGGCGATCGCCGACCGGAGCCGCTTGGGGTTGTCGACGTTCTCCTCACGGTGCAAGCTCACGAGGAAGTACTCCCCCGGCGTGAGGCCCGCGCGCTCGACGGCGTCGCTCGCCTCGATCTGTTCGCGGTTCTGCTCGAGTACCTCACGCATCGGCGAACCGGTGAGGAGGATCTTCGAAGGGTGCAGCCCCTCGGCGAGCAGATTTCGGCGGGCGTGCTCGGTGTACACGAGGTTGTAGTCGGCGACATGGTCCACGAGACGACGATTCGTCTCCTCCGGCACGTTCTCGTCGAACGAGCGGTTGCCCGCCTCCATGTGGAAGACAGGAATCTTCATCCGCTTCGCGATCACGGCCGAGATGCAGCTGTTCGTGTCGCCGAGCACGAGGAAGGCGTCCGGCTTCTCAGCAAGGATGACCTCTTCGGTCTTCGTGAGGATCGATCCCAGCGCAGCGCCGAGCGACGACGTGTCCGCGTTCATGAAGTGGTCGGGCCGGCGCAGCCCGAGATCTTCGAAGAACACCTCGTTGAGCTCGTAGTCATAGTTCTGCCCGGTGTGCACGAGCACCTGATCGGTGTGCTCGTCGAGGAGCTTGATCGTCGCGGAGAGGCGGATGATCTCCGGCCTCGTTCCGACGACCGTCATCACCTTGAGTTTGTCGGCCATGTCACACTGCCTCGGCAATCGTGTCGGGGTTCGCGGGGTCGAAGATGTCGTTCGTCCAGAAGGACGTGTAGAGCACGTCATCGCCGATGTTCGTGATGTTGTGCGCCCACATCGTCGGCATGTCGACTGCTCCGGGCGCGTCACCGGAGACCTCGAACGACACGACCTCATCAGAGTACAGGCGACGCAAGGAGATGCGGGCGCGCCCCTGGAGCACTGTGAAGCGCTCGATCTTTCGCCGGTGGAAGTGGTCGCCGCGCGTGACGCCGGGGACGGTCGTCGAGAACGAAGACTGGCCCGGGCCACCGTGCGAGCGGATGATCTCGAAGAACGATCCGCGGGCATCCGCGTGCCGCGTCAGGTCGATCGGGGACTGCGCGGGGAACGTGTAGGAGCGGTAGGTGTTGAACAGGTCGCGATCGAAATCGTCGGCGATGCTCGGAATCTCGCCCCGGTTGTACAGTTCGGCGTACCCCTGCAGCCGCGCGAGCAGACCTGTGACCGTCTCCATTTGCTGCAGCTCGTCGAGAGCCGAGACCGGCACGGCACCGCTGAGGATGTCGGCCGCGTTCTGCGCGTGCAGCAGCGTCAGCTCCTTGTCGTTCTCGACGACGGGGGTCTCCCCCGCGGCGACGAGATGACTGAACGTCGCGGTCACCGCGTTGTAGAAAGGGCGTCCGTGCTCGCCGAAGAGGTTCGGCAGACGCACGTCGACGAACTCCGCCCCGATGTCGGATGCCGCCTCGGCGAGGATCTCCGCCGCCCTCGCCTTGGCATCTCCGTAGACGGAGCCGTTCGTCGCCTGAGTGGAGTTCGCGTAGACGACTACGGGAGGCGGCGTCTCCGCCGCGAGCAGTGCGGACGCGAGCTGCTCGGCGAAAGCGATGTTCCCGTCGCGCACCTCTTCGTCCGTCGCGCGGTTGATCCCGGCGATATGGACGACGCGGTCGCTGCCGTCGACCGCGGAAGTCGCCTTCGTCGCCTCGAACTCCGCACCCAGCGCGATGGCCTCGACCGGCGTGCCGGACTCCTTCATCGCCGCGCGCAGGTGCCCGCCGAGAAACCCTCCTGCGCCGGTGACCGCGAGTCCGCTCACGCGTCCGATCCACTCTCGCGGATGCCCGCCTGGCGGAGCTCGTCCCGCACCTCGGGAAGCGTCAGCAGCAGCTCCTCGACCTCGCCGACCGTCATCTGCTGCACGGTGTGCGAGTCGTAGTCCTCGAAGCGGTTCTGCGTGACGTCGCCCTCTTCGAAGTAGACGCTGTAGTTGAGGTCGCGCTTGTCGGCGACGACGCGGAAGTACTCTCCCATGTCGCGCGCACGGGACAACTCTTCGCGGGTGGCGAGCGCCTCGGAGAGCTTCTCGGCATGACGCGTGCCGATCACTTCGAGCTTCGCGTCCGAGCGGAAGAGGTTCAGCACGGCCTGCGCGAGCGTGCCGATGGAGGTCGCCTTCGCCTTGCGCACGAAAAGGTCGCCCTGCGCCGCGTTCTGGAACGCGAACTCGACCAGGTCGACCGAGTGGGCGAGCGACATCATGAAGCGCGTCATGTCGGGGTTCGTGACGGTGATGTTCTTCCCCGCCTTGAGCTGGCGGATGAACAGCGGGATCACCGAGCCGCGTGAGTACATGACATTGCCGTAGCGCACGCACGAGACCGTGGTCGCGGTGTTCGGGTTGTTCAGACCGTGCGACTGCGCGACCTTCTCCATCAGCGCCTTCGACATGCCCATCGCGTTCACGGGATACACGGCCTTGTCCGTGCTGAGCGCGACGACCGAAGAGACCCCATTGCGATCAGCCGCGCGCACCACGTTCTCGCTGCCGTTCACGTTCGTACGCACGGCCTCCATCGGGAAGAACTCGCACGACGGCACCTGCTTGAGCGCTGCCGCGTGGAAAATGAAGTCCACATCGCGCGTGGCGCGATCCACACTGTCGTAATCACGCACGTCACCGACGTAGAAGCGCAGGCGCGAATCCGGGATCTCGTGCCGCATCAGATCCTGCTTCGCCTCGTCACGGCTGAAGATTCGGATCTCGGACACGTCGCGCTCGAGGAGCTTCTTCGCGACCGTGTGGCCGAACGACCCGGTTCCGCCCGTCACCAGTACACGCGCTCCGCCGTATGACTCGCTCATCGTTAACTTGTTCCTTTCGCCGCTGCCGTGAGCAGCTCTTCGATCCTCGAGATTCCCGACTCGCGGGAGAAATGGGTGTCGTACATCTCACGTCCGCGCCGCGCCATCGCCGCGCGTTCGCTCGGCGTGCGCTCCGCTGCGGAGCGGAACGCCGCTTCGAGCGATGCGACGCTCTCGGCATCCGCCGTCAGTCCGACGTCGCCCTCCTCGACGAGGCGGCGCACGTCGCCCTGCACCGTCGTCACCACCGGCACACCGGCTGACAGCACGGCCTGGAACTTCGAGGGGATGGTGCCGCGGAACACGGGCATGTCCTTCAAGGACACGAGCGCATAGTCGGCGCGTGCGTAGATCTCGGGCATGCGCTCTCGCGGAACCGGATCCTGGAAGCGCACGTTGACGGCACCGAGGTCGCCGACGAGAGCCTGGAGTTCCGACTTCACCACCCCGTCGCCGACGAGAGTAAGGAAAACACCGGCAGCCGCTGCGGCATGCGCCGCACGCACGGCGGTGCCGAGGTCCTGCATGTCGCCGACGTTGCCGGCGTAGACGATCTCGGCTCGAGGCGATTCCGAATCGGGGAGAACGGATGCAACGGGCTCGCCCGCATCCGCCCAGTTGTAGACGAGGTGCGCGCGCTCGGCGGGAACTCCGCGCGTCACGAGCGTCGACACCATGGTCGGTGCGATGCCGATGACGCCGGCTGCGCCCTTGTAGGCGCTGCGCAGCCAGGGGCCGAGCGCACCGGAGATGACCTTCTCTTTCGCCCCGCCGGCCATCATCGACGATCCGACGATGGAGTCGGGCCAAAGGTCCTGCACATGCAGCACATAAGGACGGCCGCCGGTGACGCGCCAGAGCCAGGGCCCGAAGCCCGCGGTCATCTGTGTGGCATAGACGTAGATCACATCCGCTCCGCGGGAGAGGCGACGGGCCGTTGCCGAGCTGAGCGCGAACGAGAAGTAGTTGAGCATGCGCTTGAGGGCGCTCTGCGAGTGATCGGCGAACAACGGCACGCGACGGATCTCGACAGCGCCGTCCTTCTCCGTCGCGCGCCAGCGCTGACGGTAGCCGGAGAAGACCTTGCCGGTCGGATAGTTCGGGAACCCGGTGAGCACCTTGACCTGGTGACCGCGCGCGGCGAGCCCCTGGGCGAGGTCAGCCGGAAGCG
>JAESFY010000290.1_pt1 | contig 14646 bp, 11 predicted proteins | sample 9266201 | NCBI WGS metagenome assembly JAESFY01 (sample SAMN14515071, study PRJNA621656) | algae metagenome | isolation source: Nodosilinea sp. WJT8-NPBG4 and co-occurring heterotrophs from soil, lower... | place: USA: Pinto Basin, Colorado Desert, California | collected 2006-05-27 | reverse complement strand
GGCATCCCCGACGTCGCCCTGCTGTTCGACGACGTGCCGCCGACTCCGGCGAACGACGCCGACCGAGGGCGCTTCGGCGACGACGGGGCCGGCCTGGGGGAGGCGCATGCGCTGACCATCCGGCGATTCCGCGACGCCGTGGGCAATCGCCTCGGCGCCGAGCTCCTCGTGGTACCCATGGACTACGCGGGCGTGCAGCAGAACGAGTACCGCTCCGCCTTCGCCGCCGGCCTCCCGGAGGGCGTGCTCGTCTGGTGGACCGGTCGCGACATCGTGGTCGGCGACATCACCCGAGCAGACGTCGAAGCGGCCGCCGCGGTGTTCGGCGACCGGCTCGTGCTGTGGGACAACTTCCCGGTGAACGACTTCGACCGAGGGCGTGCGTTCCTCGGGCCCCTGCTGGGTCGCGCACAGGACGTAGCCGGCTCCGCGCTGCGGGGCGCGTGGACGAACCCGATGGTCGAGTACGCGCCGGGTGGCTTCGGCATCGCCGCATTCGCGGACTGGGCGTGGAACCCGGATTCTTATGAGCCCGAGCGGTCCGCGGCCGCGGCACTGCCTCTGATCGCGGGAGGGCAGGCCGACGCGCTGGCGCCATTGGTGCGCACCCTCTCATCGTGGCCGCCGTCCGCGCCGATGGACGCCGCGCTCGCCGCCGTCGTGGAGAAGGCGCACGCGGGGTCGGCCGAGGCGCGCGAGGAGTTGCGGTCGCGGCTGAGCGCATGGCGCGATCCGATCGAGTCGGATGCCGAGCCCGCGAAGTCGCTGGCGCCGTGGCTGCGCGCGGCAGCGGACATGGCGGATGCCGGGCTGCGGGCGCTCGACCTGCTGGAAGGGACGGGTGAGGCGGATGCGGTCGCCGTCGAAGCCGCCCTCGGGGCCGCGGAGGGGCACACGGCGAAGGTCGCGACCGACGTCATCCCGAACTTCGTGCGTGCCGTGATCGGCCGGCACTGAATCGGCGTTTCACAGCGATTCCAGGAACGCGGCGGCGCCCGACTCCGGCGAGGTCAGCACTCGGGGGTCGTCGCCCGCGCCCGTCGCCATGGAGGCCTGCGCCAGCACGATCACGTCGACGTCGCCGGCCCGCGCGATCTCTGCGGCGATGAGTCGATCATGGCGTGCGAGGTCGCCGGCGGCCCTAGCAGCGGCGGCGCCCGCCACGACCAGCGTCGCGACCTCGATGCCATCGGACGCCTCGGCCTGCACCAGTCGTCCGGTCGGGCCGAGCGTCGCGGCGAGGGTCGCGAGCACCAGGATGCGCCCGGATCCGCTCTCCGCCCGCTCGACGGCAGTGCGGCCCATCGCCGCGTCGACGCGCATCAGCGGCACGCCGACCGCCGCGGCCGCATCGACCGCCGCCTCGCCGATGGAGGAGCAGGTCACGAGCACCGATTCGGCGCCGGCATCCCGCAGCGCGGAGAGATGCACGCGCAGATCGGCCTCGACGTCGGGCGTGATCCCCGCGGCGATCGCGCGCGACAGCAGCGTGGGATCGGCCGTGTGAACGATCTCGAGTCCCTCGCGTCGGGCGTTCAGCAGATCGTGGAAGACCGGCACGAGCGCGGGAACGGTGTGCAGGATGCCGATGCGCATGGTCATGCGTCCTGCCAGGGGCGCGCGTGAGCGTCGACGACCTCGGCGAGCGCGATGAGGCGATCGACCGAACGGGCCCGCAGCTCTCCGCGCACATCGGCGCTGCCCACGACGTCGCTCCACAGCGCGCGGCCCGCGAGGAAGCCGCTCGCCCCCTCCCGGCATGCGGCGCGCACGGCATCCGCGAAACGGTCGCGCTCCACGCCCTGTGAGAGCACCACCCACGGGCCGGTCATGCATTCGTTCAGTGCAGCGCTCGCCGCGCGCTGCTCGGCCTCGGTGCCCGCACCGGTCATCGGCACCTGAGCCTTGTAGAGGTCGGGATGCAGTGCCGCGAGCTCGCGCGCGGCCTCGCGAATCGCGGCATCCGGCTCGAAATCCGTCTCGCCGGGCGCTGCCCGGACGACGGGCTCGAGCACGGACAGCACACCCCGCTCGCGCGCCGCCTCGATGAAGCGCGCGGCCAGGGCGACGCGGTGCTCGCGCCGCTCGTCGCGCCGCCAGATGACCAATAGCTTGAGTGCCTCGACCTGATCCGGCAGGTCCGCCAGGCCGGCCTGGTCGAGGTCGGTGTCCTCCACCGGTCCGCCGTCGGCCTGGTCGAGCGCGTCGACGGCCAGGATCAGGCCGGTCGATTCGGGCACGGCAGCGCGGACGCGGTCGAAGCCGAACTGCCGATCGGCGAGGAATCCGGAGGCGTGGGTTGCGAGCTCTTCGGCCACGGCGACCTTGAAGTCGATCAGCACGTCGTCGTCGGGACGTCCGCGCCCGGCGACGTCGAACATGTGCCGCAGGCTCTCGCGCTGGTCCATGGCGACCATGGCGAAGGCGCCCGAGGGGCGAGCGATGGCATCGAGGGTTGTCATGATTCTCCTTGTGAGGTGACGGCTTCAGGGTCGACGGCTGCGAGGAACCGTCGATAGGCCTCGTCGAGCGCCGGATCGCCGATGGGGCTCACCCGGGTGCTCGGCAGGATCGCGGTGTCCGCCGCGGCTTCGCCGGTGCGGACGGCGGCGAGCAGTGCGGCTCCGGCTGCGACCGGCTCATCGGCCGTGCACACCGCGGTGGGCACGCCGGATGCCGCGGCCAGGGGCGCCCACGCGGGGATGCGGCGCGCAAGGGAGCCGATCACCGTGAGCGCAGACGTCGGGGAACCCGCCAGCGCGTCAACGGTCTCCCGCATCCAGCGGGCGTGTGCGACCAGGGACTGCAGCAGACCGCGAGCCCGCTCGTCACCGTCACCGTCACCGTCACCGTCACCGTCACCGTCACCGTCACCGAGGATCCGCACCGCAGCGCCGAGGTGCGGCGCTGGGCACTGGCGGCCGGAGAGGTAGGGCAGCACGGTGATCGATGAGGTCGTCCATGAGTCGGGGGTCAGCGCGGCGAGGCGCTCTCGCATCCGGTCCTCGGGGAACTCCGTCTCCCACCACGCCAGCAGCGCGCCGCCGGCCGGGCTGCCGCCGAGGACGGTCGCGGCGACTCCGTCGACCGAGCGGCCGACGGCGAAGCCCTCGGCGACCGCGCGCGACACGTCGACGGTGTCGGCGATCCGGATGATCGCCTCCGAGGTGCCGAGGGAGTCGGCGGTCGCGCCGGGTCGGCGCGCGCCCGCGGCCCAGGCGCCGACGGCATGGTCGTGTCCGGCGATGTGCACGGGGATGCCGACGCCGAGGCCGAAGTCGGCCGCCGACGACGCGGTCGCACCGACGGGCTCACCAGGAGTCCGCAGCGCGGGGAGCACCTGCTCGTGCAGCCCGAGGAAGGCGAGCACCTCGGCGTTCCAGGTGTCGTCGGGCTCCATGAGCATGGTGCGTGCACCGAGGGTGTGATCGATCGCACGCTCGCCGGTGAGGGCGTGTGCCACCAGGTCGGCGACGCCCGCCCAGTGCCGCATCCGGCCGTGCACGTCGGGGTGTTCGGCGCGGAGTGCCGCCAGAGCGACGGCGGCCGGCTTGGTCGTGGCGGGGATGCCGGTGCTGGTGGGGAGACCGGGGTGCTCGGCCAGAAGCGCGGCGAGATGCGCGCGATCGACTCTGCGGTCCCATCGCAGCAGCGGGGTGAGCGCGCGCCCCTGGGCGTCGAGTGCTGCTCCGCTCTCCGCCATCGACGCGATGCCGACGGCCACGATCGGGGCGGATGCTGCGGCGACGCACTCGCGTGACACCGCCGCCACGGTGGTGAGGAGACCGGCGACGTCGTCGGGTGTCGTCCGGCGTGCGAAATGCACGACGGACACCGCATCGGTCACATCGACGAGGGCTGCCTTCGTCGTCGTGCTGCCGATGTCCAATCCCAGGACGAGAGTCACGATGCCAGTTTGTGACAATTCGAACACAAATAGCAAATGTGTCCGATAATCGACAGGAACGGAAGGACCCCCATGCGATACACGAACGCCCCGGAACGCCGAGCCCACCTCGAGCGACGCATCGCTGCCGACGGCTACCTGTCCTCACTCGTCGCCGCGAATGAGCTCGGTGTCTCGGAGATGACAGTGCGCCGAGACCTGCGGATGCTCGAGGAGCAGGGTGCGGTTCGCCGCGTGGCGGGAGGTGCGACCGTCGTCGCAGGCGGGGTGCCGTTCGAAGGAAGGGACGCGGTGGGCGCCGCCCAGAAACGTGCGATCGCGGAGCTCGCCGCCGTCGCGGCCGCCACTGCCGAGATGATCGCCCTGGATGCCGGCACCACGGTCGCCGCCCTCGTGCCACTGCTCGGCGACGCCACGGTGGTGACGCATTCGATGCCGGTGATCGAGGCCCTGACGCGCACGGGGTCCGCGCGACTGATCGCCGCCGGCGGGCACTATCAGTCGGACACCCGGAGCTTCGCCGGCCCGCTCACCGAGGAGACGCTCCGGGGCGTGCGCTGCGACATCGCCTTCCTGTCCGCGACCGCCGTCGGCCCTGACGGTCTGTGGGGCACGAATGCGCTCGACGCGGCGATCAAGCGAGTGCTGGCGCGGCAGTCCGCGCGGGTCGTGCTGCTCGCGGACGCGGCCAAGCTCACGCAGACCGCCGCCGTGCGCATCGCCGGGCTCGATATCATCGACGCGCTCATCACCGACAGTCGGGCGGATGCGGCGGCCGTCGCTCGACTGCAGGACGCGGGCGTCGAGGTCCTGATCGCATGACTCTGCGACTCGCGGTCATCGCGGATGACATCACCGGGGCGTGCGACGTTGCCGCAGGCGTCAGCGCCGTCGGCCTCGACGCGGAAGTCAGGATCGGCGTCCCCGCGGTGACACCGCCGACGGACGCCGACTGCGTGATCGTCGCCCTGAAATCCCGCACGGCACCGGTCGCCGCGGCGGTGAAGGAGAGCGTCGCCGCGGCTCGCGTGCTCCGCGGCTGGGGCGCCCCGCTGCTGTACCAGAAGTACTGCTCGACCTTCGACTCCACGGACGACGGGAACATCGGCCCGGTCGCCGATGCCCTGCTCGCAGAGCTGTCGCCGGAGGCCGTGTCGGTCGGCACACCGGCCACGCCCGCGGCGGGGCGCACGATGCACCGCGGCCACCTCTTCGTCGGCGACCGGCTGCTGTCGGAGTCGTCGCTCGCGCAGCATCCGCTCACGCCGATGACCGACCCCGACATCGCGCGGGTCCTCGGTCGGCAGACCGCCGGACGGGTCGGATCGGTGCCGATCGAGGTCGTGCACCGCGGTGCCGACGCGATCGGCGAGCGGATCGCCTCCCTCCGCGCCGACGACGCGCGGCACGTCCTGCTCGACGCGGTCGAGGATGCGGATCTGGATGCCGCGGCCGCAGCGCTCGCCGGTCACGACCGGGACGACGTACTGCTCGGCGGCGCGGCAGGATTCGCGGTCGCCCTTGCCCGACGGGTCAGCGCGGGGGAGCGGCCTGTGAAACGTCGGCCCCCTGAAGGTCGACCTCTCGTTCTCTCGGGCAGTGCGTCCGAGCGCACACGTGCGCAGGTCGCCGCGCACCCCGGCCCGCTCTTCGCCCTCGACGTCGACGCCCTCGTCGACGACGAGGCGGCGGTCGTCGCAGATGCCGTCGACTTCGTCGGATCGGCATCCGGCATCCCACTCGTGTCGGCCACCGCCGACCCCGCCCGGGTGCGGCGTATGCAGGAGCGCTGGGGCGTCGAGCGCGCGGCCGCGCTGGTCGAAGACGCCCTCGCGCGTATCGCGGTGCTCACGGTGGAACGGCACAGCATCCGGCGGATCCTCGTGGCGGGAGGCGAGACGTCCGGAGCGGTCGCCGCCGCCCTCGGCGTCACGTCATTGCGCGTGCGCCGGGTCCTCGCCCCGGGCGTGGCGTGGACCACCGCGACGGACGCCGCGGGGCGCACGCTCGACCTGTGCTTCAAGTCGGGCAACTTCGGTGGCGAACGACTGTTCGTGGACGCATGGGCAGAAGGGGAGGACAGATGACCGCAGAACAGCTCATCGAGGCGTGTCGCGCGTTGGCGGATGCCGGACTCTCTCCGGGGAGCTCGGGCAATGCGAGCGTCCGCGACGGCGACCGCATCCTCATCACGCCGACCGGTTCATCGCTCCGCCGGGTGACGGTCGACGAGATCTCGATGCTGGCCGCCGACGGCACGCACCTGTCGGGTCCCGTGCCGACCAAGGAGTGGGCGATGCACGTCGCCGCGTACCGAGCTCGGCCCGAGGCGCGAGCGGTCATCCATCTGCACTCCCGCGCGGCGACCGCGGTGTCCTGCCTCGTTCCCTTGGGCGACGATCCGCTCCCGGCCTACACCCCGTATCGCGTGCGGATGCTGGGGCGCGTCGAGACCGTCGACTACGCGCCGCCGGGCTCGGAGGCCCTGGCCGCAGGTGTCGAAGCGGCGGCATCCCGCGGACACTGCCTGCTGCTCGCGAATCACGGCAGCGTCGTGTGCGCGCCGGACCTCGTTCGCGCCGTCGACCTGTGCGAAGAACTCGAAGCGGCCGCTGAGCTCGCGCTCACCCTGCACGGCCGCAAGGCGAGGACGCTCGACCCGGAAACCGCCTGGGATCAGCTGTATGAGGTGTGATGCCCGGCGTCGATCATGGTTCGCGACCTCCCGCAAGCACATCGGCCGTGGCCCGCGCAAGCCCTGTCCGTTCGGCCGGAAGCGGTTCTAGCCTCTCGGCAGGAGCGGGTGCCCTCGGTTGCGGGATGGGGAACTCGGCACGTATAGTCACAGCCATGTGGTAACGATGCCACAGGTCGACGGGAGAAGCGACATGAGAGACACGGACCGCTGGTACCCCTCCGGAGAGGAGGGGCGGAGATGAGCCTCGGATCCGACTCGGAGACGCGCACCCTCAGCGTCGCGGAAGACGGCAAGGAGGGGCGCCAGAAGCGCCGCGCCAAGGGGCGCGCTCCGAAGGTGAAGCAGCACTACAACAAGCGCGAAGCGCTCGCCGGCTACCTGTTCATCACTCCGTGGCTCATCGGCTTCCTGGTCTTCACCGCCGGGGCGATGGTCTACAGCCTCTACATCTCGTTCAGCAACTACAACCTCGCCACCAACACCGCGCGCCCCGTCGGCATCGACAACTACGCCCGTCTCTTCGAAGATCCACGCGTCGGGGTATCGCTCGCGAACACCCTCTTCTACGTGGTCATGGCCGTGCCGCTGGAGATCATCTTCGCGCTGATCCTCGCCATGCTGCTCAATCGGGTGACTCGCGGCGCAGGCTTCTTCCGCACGCTGTACTACCTGCCCAAGATGACGCCGGCGGTCGCCACGGCGGCTGTCTTCTTCCTGCTCCTGAACGGCAACTCCGGCGCGATCAACGGCTTCCTCAAGATCTTCGGCATCCAGGGTCCGCAATGGCTCGTCGACCCGGACTGGGTCAAGCCGAGCATCGTGATCATGACCCTGTGGACGGTCGCGGGCACCATGGTCATCTTCCTCGCAGCGCTGAAGAACGTGCCCGTCGAACTCTACGAGGTCGCCTCCCTCGACGGCGCGGGTCCGATCCGCAAGTTCTTCTCGATCACTCTGCCGATGATCTCGGGGGCGATGTTCTTCAACGTCATCGTGCTGTCGATCGCGGCGTTCCAGATCTTCGATCAGGCCTATCTGCTGTTCTGGCGAGATCAGAGCAACGCCTCGCCAGAGGCGTCACTCTTCTATGCGATCTATCTGTTCCAGCAGGCGTTCCGCCAGTTCAACTTCGGTTTCGCCGCGGCCATGGCCTGGCTGCTGTTCGTCATCATCATGCTCATCACGGTGGTCCAGGTGAAGTTCGGCAACCGATTCGTCTACTACGAGGGAGACCGTTGATGTCGTCTTCACTGCGCCAGATGCCTCCCGCCGCGCTCCCGGGCAAGGATTCCGAGACGATGGCCGTCACGGTGCCGAAGCGCTCACGCTGGCGGCGCGCGATCTCCCAGCCCAAGACCCTCGCCGGTCGCATCGTGTTGACCGTGGTGCTGCTCGGCTTCGCTCTGCTGTTCCTCTATCCGTTCCTCTGGTTGCTCGCGGCGAGCTTCAAGCCGCGCGGCGAGGTCTTCGACAACTCGCTGATCCCGAAGACCTTCATGCCGGAGAACTACGTCGAGGTCTGGAATCAGCTGCCGCTGCTGAGCTGGATGTGGAACAGCGTCGCGATCGCGCTGCTCGCCGCCGGTGCCGTGGCGATCTCGAGCTCGATCGTGGCCTTCGGGTTCGCGTACTTCAAGTTCCCCGGGCGCGGGCTGCTGTTCGGGCTGGTGCTCGCAACCATGATGCTGCCGGGCGCGGTCACCATGATCCCGATCTACCTCATCTGGAAAGAGACGGGGATGTTGGGCACGTGGGTGCCACTGTGGGGGATGAACCTCTTCGGGTCGGCGTTCTACATCTTCCTGCAGCGACAGTTCTTCCTCGGGCTCCCTAAGGAGCTGTTCGAGGCGGCCCGTCTCGACGGCGCCAGCTACTGGGGCCTGTTCTGGCGCATCGCGATGCCGCTGTCGATCCCGTCGTTCGTGATCGTGTTCCTCTTCGAGTTCCAGGCCAGCTGGAACAACCTGCAGGCCGCGCTGATCTACCTCAACGCCGGATCGGTCGACGAGTTCACCGCTCCGCTCGGCATCGCCTACGCCATGACCAAGTACAGTCCGACCGCCGGAGGGCAGGGTGACTATCAGTACGTCATGGTGGCCTCTCTCATCGTCACGTTGCCGATGCTCATCCTGTTCGCCTTCGGTCAGCGCTATTTCATCGAGGGCGTCGCCACGCAGGGCCGCAAGGGATGATGTGCGGCGGAGGAAACCTATGGCATGGATTCCACAATCCGAAAGTCACAAAGCAGTAAACACCTGGCAGAGCCATTGCTCCGACCTGACCGTTCCGTTAGCTTCGTGTGGGAAGGTTCCCACATTCGGAACAGTCGACTCGGCGGAGGCGATGGCGCCGCCCCAATCGAAAGGGAAAGAGATGCGCAAGCGCATTCTGGGATTCGCCGCGATGGCCGCGGCATCCGCAATCGTGCTGGCGGGCTGCAGCGGTGGCGGAGCAGGTGAAGGCGGCGGCGAAGCCGACTTCGACGCCGAGCCCACCGGCACACTGAACGCCTGGGGCTTCGAGAACGCCGACGACGTCGGAACCTCGCGAATGGACTACGCCGCCGAGCAGCTGAGCGACGTCGAGGTCGACCTCGATGCAACGGCTTTCGACGCGCAGAAGTTCACCACCCGCATCGCCAGCGGCGACGTGCCCGACGTGGTGCAGATGGACCGCCGCTACGTCACCACCTACGCCGCGCAGGACCTCATCATGTCCCTCGACGAGTGCTTCGCCGCGCAGGACGTCACCCCCGACGAGCACTGGTATCCCTCAGTGGTCGACGACGTGACCTTCGACGACCAGGTCTGGGCGGTGCCGCAGTTCTACCAGCCGCCCGCGATCCTCGTGAACAAGACCGTGCTCGCTGAGGCCGGCGTCACCCCGGACCAGATCGACACCTCGAACCCTGACGTGCTCCTCGAGGCGATCGGCAAGATGTACCAGGAGTCCGGAGGGGTCCCGAGCCGCCTCGGCCTCGACCCCGTGGCCACCGGCCAAGGACCGCTGTGGATCCTCGGCATGGGCGGTCAGCTGACCGACGACGAGGGCGTCCCGACACTCGACGACCCGAGCAACACCGCCGGCATCGAGCTGCTCAAGCAGATCACCGACGCGCAGGGCGGCTACGCGGGTGTGAAGAGCTTCACCGACTCGTTCGACACCTTCGGCGACAACAACCAGTACGTCGCCGGACAGGTCGGCGCGCAGGTGAACGCGCAGTGGTACCCGAACGTGCTCGGCCCGTACGCCGATCAGATCGACATCGAGGCGGTGCCGTTCCGTGACGCGGACGGTGAGCCCTTCTCCGTCGCGTCGGGCACCGCGTTCGTGGTCCCGGTGGGTGCGAAAAACCCCGGGGCGGCCTGCGCCTGGATGATCAACCTCACCTCCGACGATGCGTGGATGGCGGCGGGCGAGGCCCGTGCCCAGACGCTCGAGACCGACGGAGGTCTGAACACCGGCCTCTTCACCGGTTCGCCGGCGGCCGACCAGGCCATCCGTGAGAAGTTCGTGGTCGAGACCGGCAACGCCGGATTCGACCAGGTCATCTCGACGTTCTACGACGTGGTCGACTACGGACAGTCGTTCGGCTCCTCGCCCGCCGGCCAGGAGATCCAGAACGAGCTGAACAACGCGATCACCGCGGCCCTGCTCGGAGACAAGGATCCGGAGCAGGCCCTCGCCGACGCGCAGGATGCCGCGATGCGCGCCTACGAGAACGCGACCGCGGGCTGAGCATCCCGCACCCCGGGCGGGTCGACTCAGGTCGGCCCGCCTTTCTCGTGCCACGACCACGCAGAAGGAACCCGAACGCGATGTCGATCCGACAGATCCTCCTCCTCGGCCATACTCACCACGATGTCGGCTACACCAACAGCCCGCGCCTCATCGATCAGCAGCACGCGCAGATCGTCGCACGCGTGCTCGAACTCGCCGCCGAGCACCCCGGCGACGGGCCAGACGCCTTCCGCTGGACCTTCGAGGTCGCCCGACCCGTCCTGAACTTCCTGCGCACCGCGACTTCCGCACAGCGGGAGCAGCTCACGGCACTCGCACGGTCGGGTGCGATCTCCGTCACCGGCGGGTACCTCAACATGACCCAACTGCCGAGCACCTTCGAGTTCGATGCGGCCTACGAGCAACTCGCTCGCATCCGCGAGCTCGGGATCGACATCCGCACGCAGCAGCACGGCGACGTGAACGGGCTCTCCTGGGGAGCTGTCGACCAGATGACGGATGCCGGTGTCGACCGGCTCGTCATGGCGCTGAACCCCGACCACGGGCGCGCCCCGTTCCCGCAGCCGAGCGGCTTCTGGTGGGAGGGGTCGTCGGGACGTCGGGTATTCGTCTGGCTGTCGACGCACTATGGTTTCGGCGAGGAATGGGGCATCGTCGACGGTGACGTCGACAGGGCCGAACAGCACATCGAGGCCTTCATCAGTGAACTCGAGAACCGCGACGACTACCCCTGGAGCACGGCGGTGGTCCACGCCGGCAACGACAACCGCTGGCCGACCGCGCTCTTCCTCGATGTCGTGCGCGGCTGGAACGCCCGGCATCCGGAGCTCCCGATGCGCACCGTGACGATCGATGAGGCGCTCGACGAGCTGCAGCGGGAGACGGCGGGTGCCGGGTTGCCGACCGCGCGGGGCGAATGGGCGGACTGGTGGTCGCACGGACACGGATCGACCGCGCGCGAGGTGGCCGTGTACCGCGAGGCGCGGAGCTTCGCGCGAGCGGCGCAGAGTTCGCTCGCGCTGGCGCGACTGGCCGGCGACGGCGGGCAACCGGGTTTCGACGTGCTCGGCTATCGGCGCGGGCCCGTGCGGCACCGCTCCGACGACGAGGTCGCGCAGGTGCTGGATCACGTCGACGAGCAGCTGCTGCTGTACGGCGAGCACACCTGGGGCAGCTGGGAGACCTATTCGAAGGCGCACTCGACCTTCAGCCACTCCCACCACAATGCGAAGTCCGGCTTCGCCTACGACGCGTTCGATCATGCGCGCGATCTCGCGATCGAGGGGTGGTTCCGGTACGTCGACGCGGCCGGACCGCGTGACGCCGGCGGGGCGGATGCCGACGGGACGGATGCCGTCGTCGTGGTGAACCCGACCGAGTCGCGGCGTCGCGAGGTCGTCGACGTCGAGGTCGGCGGGGCGCGGCGCATCAGGGTGCTGGCCGACGTGGAGCCCTTCAGTGTCGCGGGGCTGCCGACCCCGGCATCCGCGGTCGAGGAGATCGCGACCGGGCCGATCACGGCCGGCCGGTATCGGGTCGTCGTAGAACCGAACCGCGGCGGCATCGTCTCTCTCGTGGATACGGTCACCGGACGCGAGATCGTCGACGCGAAGGCGCGGGCGCCGCTCGGCGCTCTCGTGGACGAGCGGGTGATCGATGGCTCACGGCATCCGATGATCACCGAGTCGCCGAAGAACTTCCATCCCGAGCATCCGGGTCCCGACTTCCGGCATGAGGTCGCCACCGGAGACGGACCTGTGCGCGTGCGGCGTGCGGGAGCCGTGACCGAGGTGAGCTGGGAGACCTCGACGCCCGGCATCCCGCGGATCGTCACGACGCTCGTGCTGGCCGACGGCTCTCCGGAGATCGGGCTCGACGTCTGGCTGAGCAAGCCGGAGCGCTTCGAGCCGGAAAGCGTCTTCGTGACGTTCCCCTTCGCGATCGCCGAGCCGCGCTTCCTGCTGGAGACGGCGGGCGCGGTGTTCGAGGCCGACAGCGAGCAGCTGCCGGACACGAGCAAGGACTGGTATTCGATCCAGCACGCGGTCGGACTGTCCGGCAACCGTGGCGGGATCGTCTGGGGCTCGATGGACGCGCCCCTCGTGCAGGTCGGCGACATCCACACCGGGAAATGGGCGCGCGAGCTCGCGGTCGCGTCGGGACAGGTGAACAGCTGGCTGATGAACAACCTGCACTTCACGAACTTCCAGGCACGCCAGGAGGTGACTCGGCGGTTCCGTTATCGCTTCCGGCCGGTCGCGGAGGTGAGTGCCGCGGAGGTGCGGCGGTTCGGGCGCGATCTGCTCGAGCCGCTGCAGGCCCGGCACCTGCCGACGGCTCCGGGTGCGCTGGTGCCGCGGTCGCCGGCCGCGCCGCCGATCGCGGTCTCGCCCGCCGACGGGCTGTTGGTCGAACTCCGACCGATCGGCGCAGGCGTGCGGGTGCGCGTGCGGAACATCTCGGAGCGGGAGGTGACCGCGGTCGTGCGGGTGGCGGGGGAGGCGGAGCCGCGAGGCGTGGAGGTGGGGGCGCTCGGTGTCGCGGATCTGGTGATCACCCTGGCCTGAATCAGCCGAAGGCACCGAGACTGTCGACCTGCGGGCCGCGGGTGTCGGCATCCGTCACGACCCCGCGATCCCGGACGATGCGGGCGTAGTCCCTGGCGCTGTCCTTGATGATGCGCTCGCCGGTGCGGAAGTCGACGTACACGAGACCGAAGCGGGGGCGATAGCCCAGCGCCCACTCGAAGTTGTCGAGCAGTGACCAGTGCGTGTATCCCTCGAGCGGCACTCCCGCCTCGAGCGCCTCCGCCATCGCGGCGATGTGCGCGCGGAGGTAGCGGGTGCGGCGCACGTCGTGGACCTCGCCGTCGTGCGTGGGAGAGTCGCCCGAAATGGCGCCGTTCTCCGTGACGATGAGGGGAACGCCGGGGTAGTCGCGATGGATGCGGATGAGCAGATCGCGGAACGCGTCCGGCACGATCTCGGTTCCCTCGTCGGTGCGTTCGACCTCGCCGGTGGATCCGACCACCTGCCAGGGGAACGGCCGGTCCGGCCCGGGCTCCGCCGCCGACATCACCCGATGCGTGTAGAAGTTGATGCCGAGGAAGTCGCTGCGACCCGAGATGGCCGCCTCGTCTCCTGGACGGATGACGTCGTCGAGTGAGCCGCCGGTCGCGCGCTCCCAGTGCGCCTGCATGTCGTCGGGGTAACCGTCGCGCAGCAGCGGATCGAGGAACCAGCGGTTGACGTAGCCGTCGGATCCCCAGGCGGCCGCCGCGTCTTCGGGGCTGTCAGTGGCCGGCACGCAGGGCAGCAGGTTCAGCGCCACGCCGATCTTCCCCGTGGTCGAAGCCCGCATGGCATCGGCCGCCTGGCCGTGGGCGAGGAGCACGTGGTGCCCTGCGGTCACGGCACCGCGCAGGTCGCGGATGCCCGGGGCGTGCAGACCCAGCTGGTATCCGAGGAGCTGGATGATCCACGGCTCGTTCTGCGTGATCCACCAGTCCACGCGGTCGCCGAGACGTTCGGATGCCGCGACGGCGTACTCGACGAACGCGTCGACGCTCGAGCGGCCCATCCATCCGCCGTCGACCATGAGCGCCTCGGGCATGTCCCAGTGGTTCAGTGTGACGATCGGCTCGATCTCGCGCCGACGAAGCTCGTCGATCATGCGCTCGTAGTGGTCGAGGCCTGCGGCGTTCACCCGGCCCCGGCCGTCGGGCATGATCCGCGACCACGCGAGCGAGAAGCGATAGGCCTTCATGCCGAGCTCGGACAGGATGTCGAGGTCGTCCTCCCACCGGCGATACGAGTCGCAGGCGATGCGCGCGTCGCCACCGCCCTCGATCGTGCCCGGTCGTTCGGCGAAGGCGTCCCAGATGGAGCGGCCCCGGCCGTCGACGTCGAGAGAGCCCTCGATCTGGTACGCGCTGGTGGCGGCGCCCCAGAGGAAGTCAGCGGGAAAGGTGGTCATCGTCCCAGTCTGGCGGAGATGTGGGATCGATGCCACACTCTCGAAGGGTTGATGCAGCACGAGATACCGGCAGGCGCTGGGCTCATTCGGTTGAGAGGTGGCGTCGCACCCGAAGGATGCGATGTCTGATTCCCGCCGGATCGGCGCCCGCGTTGCTGGTGGACTCCGAGTATGTCCCTCGATCGACGCACTCCGCTGCCCTCCCGGTTCACACGAATCGCCTGGTCGAGCGTGCTCACCCAGCTCGCCGAGCAGATCGCCCTCGTCGCCGCGCCCCTCGCAGCGGTGCTCGTGCTCGGCGCCGGCGCGACGGAGACGGCCCTCC
>JAESFY010000289.1_pt1 | contig 14691 bp, 13 predicted proteins | sample 9266201 | NCBI WGS metagenome assembly JAESFY01 (sample SAMN14515071, study PRJNA621656) | algae metagenome | isolation source: Nodosilinea sp. WJT8-NPBG4 and co-occurring heterotrophs from soil, lower... | place: USA: Pinto Basin, Colorado Desert, California | collected 2006-05-27 | reverse complement strand
ATGCTGCGCAGCACTCTCGAGGGCATCTTCATGAAGTACGCCGTCTATGGCGACACCTATCCGCTCGAGGACGCGCGCCGCTGGGTGCACCGGCTCTACGGGCTGCCCGAACCGCAGGTGCCGCTTCCGCTGCAGCTCGCTCCTCGAGACCCCGACACGAGGACCCGAGCCTCCGGCGCGCTGCGCGCCGAGGAATGACCACGACGCCGCCGATGATCGGCGCCGGAACGGATCAGCCCAGCTGCATGCGGGCGAACGCACCGAGCACGACGCGCTCCGACTGCACGAGGTAGCGCTCGAGCTCGGCCGCACCTTCCTGTGACCCGCGCGTGAGGAAGGCGTCGAGCACGGCGCGGTTCTTGCGGACGAACGGCTCGTGGAGCGATCGAGGGTCGTCGATCTTCAGGAATGCCAGCCTCAGCTCTGCCGCCAGGTCGCGGTAGGTGCGGGCGAGGCGGGGGCTGTCGGCGAGATCGACCAGGGCGACGTGGAACGCCATGTTGGCGCTGCCCACCTCGCGCCAGGTCTCGGTGTCGTCGAGGAGTGCATCCTGGGCGGCCCCCTCTGCGGCGAGCACCGCCTGCTGCATCTGCTGAACCGCAGGGTGCTCGGGCTCGGAGTGCAGGAGCGCCGTGCATTCGATGACTCGACGTGCGCGGTAGATGTCGATGACGTCGGCGATCGACGGCGAGGCGACGGAGACTCCCCGGTGCGGCACATGCTCGAGCAATCCCTGCTCGGAGAGGGCACGGAACGCCTCACGCAGCGTGTTCCGCGCCACGCCGAAATGCTCGGCGATCGCCGATTCCGACAGCCGTGAACCGGGGGCGAAGGCTCCGTCGATGATCTGCTGACGGAGCGCATCGGCGAGCATGCCCTGCTGGTTCATGCCTTCATCGTAGGCGGCGGCCCGGGTGATCGTTCGAGCAGGCGGCTTTCGGCAACACGCGAACGCAACTCGGTCGTAGCACAGCCGAAACAAAGTTGTTGAACAATAATGCTCGATCCGTTCTACACTGGGTCTCGATCGAGACCCACCAACGACGATGGGAAATCCCCCGCATGTCAGAGAACAACACAGCAGCGCTGTCCTCCGAAGACGAAGTCCGCCTCGCCGGCGCCAAGAGACGTGCAGGGCGCAGCGCCGTGATCGGCGCGATCTTCCTGATGGCCACCAGCGCCATCGGCCCCGGATTCATCACGCAGACGGCCACATTCACCGCGACGATGGGGGCCGCCTTCGCGTTCGCGATCCTCGTCTCGATCCTCATCGACATCGCGGTGCAGCTGAACGTGTGGCGCATGATCACCTCGTCGGGCATGCGCGCCGGAGAACTCGCCAACAGCGCCATCCCCTTCTCGGGTCACGTGATCGCCGTGCTCGTCGTCATCGGCGGTCTGGCCTTCAACATCGGCAACATCGCGGGCGGCGGACTGGGCCTGAACGCGCTGCTCGGCATCGATCCCAAGCTCGGCGGTGCGCTCACCGCGGCCCTTGCGATCATCATCTTCCTCGTCAAGAAGGCGGGCCCGGTGATGGACGTCGTCCTGATCGTGCTCGGCGTGGGCATGATCGTGATGACCGTGATCGTCGCAGTGATCGCCCAGCCCCCGATCGGCGAGGCCCTGCGGCAGACGTTCGTGCCGGACGAGCTCAACTTCGCCACCATCACCACGATCGTCGGCGGAACGGTCGGCGGATACATCACCTACTCGGGCGCCCACCGCTACCTCGACTCCGGTCACACCGGCCCGGAGCAGGCCGGCCCGGTGATGCGCGCTGCGGCCAACGGCATCCTCGTGACCGGCGTCATGCGCTACGTGCTGTTCCTCGCGATCCTCGGCGTGGTCGCCTCCGGCGTCTCGCTCGACCTGTCGAGCCAGGCGGCGAACCCCGCAGGACAGGCGTTCGGCGCCGTGCTCGGCGACGCGGGGCTGCGCATCTTCGGTGCGATCTTCTGGGCCGCGGCCATCAGCTCGGTGATCGGCGCGGCCTACACGTCGGCGACCTTCCTCTCGACCTTCACGAAGAAGCTCAGGGGTGGCTGGCCGCTGCAGCTGGCGACCGTCGCTTTCATCGTCGTGTCGCTGATCGTCTACCTGTCGATCGGCACGGCACCGGCTGCGATCCTCGTCTTCGTCGGTGGCTTCAACGGGCTGATCCTCCCCATCGGCCTCACGGTCTTCATGTACATCGGGTGGTTCCGACGCGATCTGCTCGGCTCGAAGAAGTACCCGATGTGGCCGCTGGTCGCCGGCACGCTCGTGACGCTGCTCACCTGGTACATGGGCATCGTCTCGGTCGGCCCGATCTTCGCCTTCCTCGGAACCGGAGCGTGACCCCATGACATCGATCGACCTGAACTCCGATCTCGGCGAGAACGTTCCCGACCGGATCGTCAGCGATGACGAGAGCATGCTCCGCCTCGTGACGAGCGCGAACGTGGCGTGCGGCTTTCACGCGGGCAGCCCCGAGGGCATCCGTGAGACCCTCGCGAGCGCCGTAGCGGGAGGCGTCGTGATCGGCGCTCACCCCGGCTACCGCGACTACGAGAACTTCGGCCGCACGAAGGTCGACATCGATTCGGCCACGCTGCAGGCGCACGTCGAGTACCAGCTCGGGGCGCTGATCGGTCTCGCCACCGCGGTCGGCGGCACGGTCGCCTACGTCAAGCCGCACGGAGCGCTGTACAACACGATCGCCCGCGACGAGCGGCAGTCGAAGGATGTGGTGGCGGCCATCCGAGCCATCGACCCGAGCCTCGTGCTGCTGGGCCTGGCCGGTGGCGTCGTGCTCGACGTCGCCGAGCGCGCGGGGCTGCAGACCGCGGCAGAGGCCTTCGCCGATCGGGCGTATCAGCCCGACGGTCAACTCGTCTCGCGCACCGAGCCGGGGTCTGTGCTGCACGATCCCGTGGTGGTCGCCGAGCGCATGGTGCGCCTGGCCGGCGAGGGAGTGATCCGTGCGATCGACGGCACCGACGTCCCCGTCAGCGCGCAGTCGATCTGCGTGCACGGAGACAGCCCCGGTTCGGTGGCCATGGCGGCAGAGACCAAGCGGATGCTGCAGGACGCGGGCATCACGATCGCACCGTTCGCGGGCGCCTGACATGTCTGTCCTCGCCACCGCAGCCCAGCTCGCCGATGCGCGTGCGGCCCGTGCCGCCATTCGCGAAGGGCACGCCGAGCCGACCAGTGGAGTCGCGGTCGGGCTGACTCAGGCAAATCTCATCGCCGTACCGGCGGACTGGGCCTTCGAGACCCTGCTCTTCGCACAGCGCAACCCCAAGCCGTGCCCCGTGCTCGAGGTCATCGAGCAGGGAGAGGTGGAGTCACGGCTCGCTCCGGGCAGTGATATCCGCACGGACATCGGCCGGTATCGCATCTGGCGCGACGGCGAACTGGCCGAAGAGGTCTCCGACGCGACGGCAGCCTGGGCGGAGCATCCGGACCTCGTCTCGTTCCTGATCGGTTGCAGCTTCACATTCGAGTCCGGACTCGTCGAGGCGGGCATCCCGATCCGTCACCAGGAGCTCGGCCGCAACGTGCCGATGTACCGCACGGCGGTGTCCTGCACACCGGCGGGTCGCCTGCGCGGAGAGATGGTCGTGTCGATGCGGCCGATCCCGGCAGATCGGGTGGCGGATGCCGTGCAGATCTCGGGCCGAACCCCCGCCGTGCACGGTGCTCCGGTGCACATCGGCGACCCGGCATCCCTCGGAGTCTTCGACCTGGCGCACCCCGACTTCGGCGACGCCCCCGAGATACGTGAGGGCGAGGTGCCGGTGTTCTGGGCCTGCGGCGTCACCCCGCAGGCCGCGATCATGGCCTCGAAGCCGCCGTTCGCCATCACGCACGCACCGGGCTACATGTTCATCACCGACGTGCCGGATGCGGAGTACCTCGTCTGATGCGCATCCTCACCGCGTCCGATCACGCGCTTCTCGTCGAGGCGGCCGACCTCGATGAGGCGATGCGCCTGAATGCCGCGTGGGACGGAGTGCTCGGCGTCGCCGAGCGCATCCCCGGCGCTCGCACCGTGCTCGTGCGCTTCGATCCTCTTCTCGTCTCGGCTGCCGACCTCGCGGACGCTCTGGCGGCGACGGAGATCGACACCGCTCATCTGCCGGCCACCGGCGAGGTCACGGTGCCGGTGCGATACGACGGCGAGGACCTCGACGAGGCGGCATCCCTGCTGGGTGTGTCGGCGGACGAGCTCGTGAACCGCCACCTCGCCGCCGATTGGAAGGTCGCCTTCTCGGGCTTCGCCCCCGGTTTCGGCTATGTGGTGAGCAGCGATCCCCTGTTCGACGTGCCCCGCCGCTCGTCGCCCCGCACGCGTGTGCCCGCGGGGTCCGTGGCGCTCGCCGGACAGTTCACCGGGGTGTACCCGCGCGAGAGCCCAGGCGGGTGGCAGCTCATCGGACGCACGGATGCCCTCATGTGGGACATCGACCGCGACCCGCCCGCACTGCTGTCGCCGGGCACGACCGTGCGGTTCGAACGCGCGCGCGAACAGGTCGTGATGTCGGACAACGCAGATGAACGGGCCGACGAGCGACGTGTCGCCGATCGACACGCCGCCGCAGGAGCGCCGGATCCGGGTCTTCCGACACCCGCCGCAGTCGAGATCGTGCGTCCGTCGCTGCAGCTGCTGGTGCAGGATGCCGGTCGCCCCGGCTTCGCGGCGCTCGGCGTCTCGGCGTCAGGCGTCGCCGATCGTCGTGCGATGCGCGAGGCGAACCGTGCGGTGGGCAATGCGACCGGCGCCGCTGTACTCGAGAGCGTCGGGGGTGCGGTGCTGCGCTTCCGAGGTGCCGGGGTCGCCGCTGTCGCGGGTGCCGTCGGCTCTCTCGAACTGATCGATGCCGGCGGTGTGGCGCGCCAGATCGCGCATGGCGTGCCCTTCGCCACCGTCGACGGTGACGAACTCACCCTGGGGCATCCCGCCAGCGGGCTGCGCTACGTCATCGCCGTCCGCGGCGGTGTGGCCGCGGAACCGGCGCTGGGAAGCCGCGCGAGCGACACGCTCGCCGGTCTCGGGCCGGCCGCGCTCGCCGCGGGCGACGTGCTCCGTGTGGGCGATCGTGCACCGCATCCCGTCGAACCCGATGCCGCGCCGCGGACGCTCCCGGCGTCCGGCGAGCTCGCCGAGCTCGATATCACTCTCGGCCCCCGCGACGACTGGTTCACGGCGGCCGCGCTCGCGACTCTCACCGGCCAGGAGTGGACGGTGACCCCGCGCTCGGATCGGGTCGGCATCAGGCTCGAGGGAGCCGTGCCTCTGGAGCGGTCGATCGGCGGCGAGCTGCCCAGCGAGGGGGCCGTCACCGGGGCGATCCAGGTGCCTCCCGACGGCCAGCCCGTGCTGTTCCTGCCCGATCACCCGCTGACCGGCGGATATCCGATCATCGGCGCCCTCACCGATCGCAGCCTCGACCTGGCCGGGCAGCTGCCGCCCGGCGCACGCGTCCGATTCATCGTCAAGGAGACCTCATGACCAAGGTGCTGATCGCGAATCGCGGAGAGATCGCCGTGCGTGTCATCCGCGCCTGCGCCGAAGCCGGGTACACGTCGATCGCGGTCTACGCCGACCAGGATGCCGATGCCATGCACGTGCGACTCGCCGACGAGGCCCTGGGCCTGGGGGGAGACACCGCTGCCACCACGTACCTCTCCATCGATGCGCTGCTCGCTGCGGCGCGGAGGAGCGGGGCGGATGCCGTGCACCCCGGCTACGGATTCCTCTCGGAGAGCGCGGAGTTCGCGCGAGCCGTGGAAGGCGCAGGCCTCGTCTGGATCGGACCCTCGCCCGACAGCATCGACGCGCTCGGTGACAAGATGACCGCGCGCCGGATCGCGCAGCGCGTCGGAGCACCGTTGGCGGCCGGCACTGACCAGCCGCTGGCCGGCCCTGCGGAGGCCGTGTCCTTCGCCGCGCAGCACGGGCTTCCGATCGCCATCAAGGCCGCATTCGGCGGTGGAGGGCGAGGCCTGAAGGTGGTGCGGGAGCTGTCGGAGGTCGCGGATGCCTTCGATGCGGCGACCCGTGAGGCCATCGCCGCCTTCGGCCGCGGCGAGTGCTTCGTCGAGCGGTTCCTCGAGAGCCCGCGTCACATCGAGGTGCAGGTGCTCGGTGACGGACTCGGTGGCATCGTGGTGGTCGGCGACCGCGACTGCTCGATGCAGCGACGCAATCAGAAGCTCATCGAGGAGGCCCCGGCGCCGGGGCTGTCGAGTGACCAGCGCACGAGTTTCCATGACGCGGCCAGGGCGATCTGCGCCGAGGTGCAGTATCGCGGTGCGGGAACCGTGGAGTTCCTCCTCGCGGCCGACGGCACGATCTCCTTCCTCGAGGTGAACACCCGCCTGCAGGTGGAGCACCCCGTCACCGAAGAGGTCACCGGCACCGACCTCGTGCGCGAGCAGTTCCGCATCGCATTCGGAGAGGGCATCTCGTTCACCGAGACCCCGACACCGACCGGGCACGCGTTTGAGTTCCGCATCAATGCCGAGGACCCCGGTCGAGGCTTCCTTCCCAGCCCCGGTCGTGTGGAGTCGCTGCGGATCCCCGGCGGACCCGGTGTGCGCTGGGACAGCGGCATCGAGTCGGGCGACGTGGTTCAGCCGGCCTTCGACTCGATGATCGCGAAGCTCATCGTGCACGCCGACACTCGTGATGCGGCACTCGTGCGGGCACGGCGGGCGCTGCGCGAGCTCGTGGTCGAGGGCCCGGCGACCGTCATCCCGTTCGATCTGGTCGCGCTCAACGACGACGCCTTCGCCACCGAGACCTTCGCGGTGCACACGCAGTGGATCGAGAGCACACTGCTGCCGAGGCTGGAGCCGCAGCTGCGGCCGGCACCTGCTGCCGATGCGGCACTCCAGCGCTTCCCTGTCGAGATCGACGGACGCCGGGTCGTGCTCGGGCTGCCGATCGCCCTCCTCGCCGGGCTCGGCGGACTGGCGGATGCCGGGGCCGCGCCTTCCGCAACCGATCCGACCGAACTGCGCTCGCCGGCGCCCGGCACGCTCGTGCGCTGGCTCGCCGACGACGGTGCGCGTGTGGCGGAGGGCGACCCGGTCGCCGTGCTCGACGCGATGAAGATGGAGACGACGGTCGCCGCCCATCGCGCCGGCATCCTGTCACACCGGGCCGAGCTCTCGTCGGGGATCGCGCCGGACGGGGTCCTCGCCGTCATCGCCTGAGCGCGATGCGCACCGAACGCGAGGATCCCGGATGCCGCTGATGCAGCATCCGGGATCCTCGGTATCGCAGTCGGTGGGCCTAGGCCGGGTCTCCGCCCAGCGGCCCCACGGCCTCGAGGGGCCTGGGGTCGTCGGCGCCGGTCTTGCGCGCGCGGGCGATGGCGTTCCCCACGTGATAGATCAGCAGTGCGGCGACGGTGCCGAGCACGATGCCGCCGAACGCGAAGTCGCCGAGCTGCATCGAGAACCCGGCGATGCCGATCACGAGCGAGACGGCCGCGGTGTACTGGTTCACCGGACGCGAGAAGTCGACCCTGCTGTCGACCCAGATCTTGATGCCGATGATGCCGATCAGGCCGTAGAGCGCGGTGGTCGCGCCGCCGAGCACCCCGGCCGGGATCGAGTTGAAGACCTCGCCGACCTTGGGTGAGAACGCCAGCAGGATCGCGAAGAGCCCTGCGACCCAGTAGACGGCGGTCGAGTAGACGCGGGTCGCCGCCATGACGCCGATGTTCTCGCCGTAGGTCGTCGTGCCCGAACCGCCGAAGCCACCTGCGATCGTCGTCGCGACACCGTCGGCGATCAGCGCACGACCGGTGTGCCGGTTGATCGCTGGGTCCTCGGTCATCGTCGCGACTCCGCGCACGTGACCGACGTTCTCTGCGACGAGCACCAGCACCACCGGCAGGAACATCGCGATGGTCGACCAGGTGCCGGGTGCGACGAAGTCGGGGAGCTGGAACTCGGGAAGGCCCACCCACGGTGCGTCGGCGATGAGCTCGGCGGGTGTCTTGCCACCGCGCAGTGCATTGGGCACCTCGAAGGATCCGGTGAAGGCGGCGTAGATGAAGCCGACCGCCACACCGAGGAAGATCGAGATGCGTCCGAGGAAGCCGCGGAACAGCACCGCGAAGAGGATGATCGCGACGAGCGTGATGGTCGCGGTGACGGGGTCGAGCTGGAAGTTGTTCCACGCGGTCGGGGCGAGGTTGAAGCCGATGAGCGCGACGATCGCACCGGCGACGACGGGAGGCATGAGAGCGTCGACCCAGCGGAGGCCGGCGAACTGCACGACCAGACCCACGACGGTGAGCAGGATGCCGACCGCGACGACTCCCGCCAGGGCCGAGCCGGTTCCGCCGGCGGCGACCGCGGCGGTGATCGGCGCGATGAAGGCGAACGAGGAGCCGAGGTAGCTGGGCAGCTGGTTCTTCGTGATCAGCAGGAAGATGAGGGTGCCGAGGCCGCTGAACAGCAGCGTCGTCGAGACCGGGAAGCCGGTCAGCGTCGGCACCAGGAACGTGGCGCCGAACATCGCGACGACGTGCTGGGCGCCGATCGCGATCGTGGCCGGCCAGTTCAGGCGCTCTTCGGGCTTGACGACGGCGCCGGGTTCGACCGTGCGGCCGTTTCCGTGGGTCTTCCACAGGGGCATGCGGGCTCCTCAGGATCGGGGGAGTGGGAGTGCTGGAGCAACACTACCGATTCCTGAGTGTTCCCTGGGTGTGGGGGGTCAGGCGCCCAGGCGCTCGATCAGCTCGCGGTAGCGGGCGGCGGTGCGCTCGACGATGTCGTCCGGCAGCACGGGCGGCTCGCCCTGCTTGTCCCAGTTGGCCGCGAGCCAGTCGCGCACGATCTGCTTGTCGAAGCTCGCCATGCGCTCGCTCGGGGTCGAGCCGGTACGCCAGGCTTCGGCATCCCAGTACCGCGACGAGTCGCTCGTGAGCACCTCGTCGGCCAGGTGCAGGACGCCGTCGGAATCCGTTCCGAACTCGAACTTGGTGTCGGCGAGGACCAGGCCCTTCTCCTCGGCGATCGCGGCCGCACGTGTGTAGAGCGACAACGAGACGTCACGCAGCTCGGCCGCTCGGTCGGCGCCGACGAGCTCGACCGTCTGCTCGAAGGTGATGTTCTCGTCGTGCTCGCCCATCGGCGCCTTGTACGCAGGGGTGAACAGCGGCTCGGGAAGCCGGTCGCCGTTCTGCAGACCCTCGGGCAGCGGGATGCCGCAGACGGTGCCGCTCTCGGTGTACTCGACCCAGCCCGAACCGGTGATGTATCCGCGCACGACGCACTCGACCGGCAGCATCTCGAGCGACTGGGCGAGCATCGCTCGGTCGGCGACACTCGGGGGGATGTCTCCCTCGGCGAGGTGGTTCGGAACATCGCTGAGCTCGCTGAACCACCAGCGGCTGAGACGCGTGAGCAGTGCGCCCTTCTCGGGGATTCCGGGCGACAGCACGAAGTCGAAGGCGCTCACGCGGTCGGAGGCGACCACGAGGATGCGGGTGTCGGCGGCGTCATCCGAGGCGTACAGGTCGCGGACCTTGCCCGAGTAGATGTGGCGCCAGCCGGGGATGGTCTGCGCATTGCTGTCCGAAGGTGTGCTCACCCGCCCATTATCCCGGCAGATGTCGCCGGTGTGGTGTCAGGGTCGGCCACGCCGAGTGTCGGCGGGGGAGCCTAGCCTGGATTCGTGACCGACGACACCTTCACCGACCGCCTGCGACTGTCGCGTCCCGTCGACACGGACCTCGATGCCGTGTTCACGATCCAGAGCGATCCGCGGGTATGGGCGCACTATCCGAGCCTCCGGCACACCGATCCCGCTGAGACCGTCGAGATGATGCGGCGCTGGGAGCGCAGCTGGACGGAGGCGGGGCTCGGATCCTGGGTCGCCCGTCTGCGCGACACCGACGAGGTCGTCGGCAACGGCGGGTGCACCCTTCTCGGTGGAGAGCTGTGGAACGTCGGCTACCGGATCGCCGGCGATCACCACGGCCGAGGCCTGGCGACGGAACTGGCGCGGGCAGGAGTCGAGACAGCGAGGGCGATCGCGCCTGATCGTCCCGTGATCGCCTATCTCGTCGAGCACAATCGCGCCTCCGCTCATGTCGCCGAGAAGCTCGGCCTCGAGCTCGTGCACCGGGCGCCGGACGCGGGCAACCCCGATCCCGCGGTCGTGCGACTCGTGTACGCGGATCGACCGCTCACGCGGGAGCAGCTCGCCGTCACTCTGCGGTAGGGCGGCGGTGCACCGCCCGTCTCGCTGACCGCGCGTCTTGTCGACCCACCCGAAGGGGCGTATAGTCCATGTGGACTATTTGAGGTGGAGCACGTGTCGAAGCAACCTGTGGAGCGATTGACCCCGATGGGGGTGATGGTCCTCGCGCTGCTGCGCGAGGGCGACATGCACCCCTACGAGATGGTGCGTCTGATGCGCGTTCGCCGTGACGAGCGGCTTCTCTCCATCACGAACGGCACGCTCTATCACACGGTCGGTCGACTGCAGCGGGCCGGCCTCATCGACGAGGTCGGCATCGATCGCGAGGGCAATCGACCCGAGCGCACCACCTACACGCTCACGGATGCCGGGCGCGACGCACTCATCATCTGGCTGCGTCGAGAGCTGTCCGTCATCGACCGCCCCGCCGAGTTCCGGATCGCGCTCGCCGAAGCCCACAACCTCGAGCGTCCTGACGTCATCGACTGCCTCCGCGTCCGCCGCGACGCCCTCGATGAGGGGCATGCGCTGCACCGCGACGGACTGATCGGCGCCCGACTCAAGGGCGCGCCCGAGCAGGTCCTCGTCGAGTTCGAGCGCCAGGAGGTGCTGCTCGATGCCGAGCTGCGCTGGCTCGACTCGCTCCTCGAGCGTCTCGAGGCCGAGGCTTTCCCCTGGGGACCCACGGCTTTCGAGAACACAGACCGCTACCTCGCACAGCGAAAGGCTGCACAGCAATGACCGACTCTCCCTCGACCGGACGCCCACCCGTGGCATCCGCGTCCTCCGGTCCATCGACCGGCACGTTCGCCGCCGGGCATCGCCCCTCCAGTCCGTGGCCCGCGCTGTGGGCGCTGGTCATCGGCTTCTTCATGATCCTCGTCGACACCACGATCGTCTCGGTCGCCAACCCCGCGATCAAGGCGGCGCTCGACCCGACCACCAACAACCTCGACAACGTGGTGTGGGTCACCAGCGCCTACCTGCTCGCCTACGCGGTGCCGCTGCTGATCACCGGGCGTCTGGGTGACCGGTTCGGCCCCAAGAACATCTACCTCATCGGCCTCGCGATCTTCACGCTCGCGTCGCTCTGGTGCGGCCTGTCCGGCTCGCTCGAGATGCTGATCGCAGCGCGTGCCGTGCAGGGGCTCGGTGCCGCATTCATGACACCCCAGACCATGGCCGTGATCACTCGCACGTTCCCGCCCGAGCGCCGCGGCGCGGCCATGGGGCTGTGGGGTGCGACCGCCGGTGTCGCCACGCTCGTCGGTCCACTCGTCGGCGGCCTGCTCGTCGACGGCTTCGGCTGGGAGTGGATCTTCTTCGTGAACATCCCCGTCGGCATCGTCGCCTTCGTGCTCGCGTGGCGACTCGTGCCCAAGCTGCAGACCAGCCCGCACCGCTTCGACGTCCTCGGTGTCATCCTGAGCGCGGTCGCGCTGTTCCTCATCGTCTTCGGGCTCCAGGAGGGCGAGAAGTTCGACTGGGGTGTGATCTGGGGCCCGATCTCGGTGTGGAGCATCATCATCACCGGACTCGTGGTCCTCGCGCTGTTCATCGTGCAGCAGGCGCGCACCCGCAGCGAGGCGCTGGTGCCGCTCGCGCTTTTCCGCGACCGCAACTTCTCGGGAGCGAACGTCGCCATCGCCGCCGTCGGATTCACGGTGACGAGCATGTCGCTGCCGATGATGTTCTTCCTGCAGACCGCCCGAGGACTCACTCCGACCGAGGCCGCGCTGCTGCTGATCCCGATGGCGGTGCTGTCGGGTGTGCTCGCGCCGTTCGCCGGCAAGCTGCTCGACCGCGTCGATCCGCGCATCATCCTGATCCCGGGTCTGCTCTGCGTCGTCGTCGCCCTCGTCTGGTACTCGGCGCTGATCAACATGGGCACCGAGATCTGGATGTTCCTGCTGCCGTCAGCGCTCATGGGCATCGGTAACGCCGGCATGTGGGGGCCGCTCGCGACCACCGCGACCCGCAAGCTGCCGCCGCGCCAGGCGGGCGCCGGAGCGGGCATCTACAACACGACCAGGACCATCGGATCGGTCATCGGCTCGGCGTCCATCGCCGCATTCATGCAGTCGCGCCTCGAGGCGAACCTGCCCGGCCTCGCCGACGCTCCTTCCGGGATCAACGGCGGCGGGTCGCTGCCCCCGGAGGTGGCCGAGGGCTTCGCCGCGGGTATGTCGCAGGCGATCCTGCTGCCCGCATGCGTGATGGTCGTCGCGCTCGTCGCCTCGCTCTTCCTCGGGCGCTACGACAAGACGGATGCTGCGACGTCCGCCGCAGCTGAGGTGCCTGCTCCCGCGGCGTGATGCACCTCTGACGAGCCGGGTCTTCTGCACCGACGTGCGGAATGCCCGGCCCTCCACACCCATCGGGGAACCGCGGTCACCCGGATCCGCCGGCGTCGAGGGGCTGGCTAGCGTCGGTCCGTGCCGACGGTCATGCGGGTTCGCGGATACCGATTCTTCTGCTGCAGCAACGAGGGATCGGAGCCGCCGCATGCGCATGTGGAGCATTCCGGAATGACTGCCAAGTTCTGGCTTGCGCCCGTAGAATCGGCATCGAGATCGAGGTTCACTGACGATGAGCTGCGCTCCCTGCAGCGTCTTGTGGTGCGTCATCGTGATCGTTTCGAGGAGGCGTGGGATGAGTACTTCGATAGATGACGAGGTCGCCGTCGGCGTCACATTCGATGATCGCGAGATGCACGTGCGCATCAGGGACGGACGGACGATCAGCGCGCCTCTCGCGTGGTTCCCTCGTCTTGCAAGCGCGACGGCCGCAGAACGGACGGACTGGCGACTGATCGGCTCGGGGGAGGGCCTCCATTGGAATCGGCTAGACGAGGATGTGTCGATCGCGGGTTTGCTGCATCGCGCCTGAAACGCGCTGACCGGTTTGCGGCCAGGAACGCCGATGTGATGTCATCGGTCGATGACGATCGAGCTGACCAAGCCCACCACCGACCTGTTCGACTCCTGGGCGGCCGCCGTCGCCGAGTTCGGTGATGGGCACGTCGATGGGTCGGGTCTGCAGGCGCCGGTCACCCCCGACCGGGCGACGCTGGAAGCGCTGATCGAGAAGGCGGATCTGCTCGCCGACACGACGGCGGAGCTGCCCGACGATGCCGTGCACAACGACCTGTACTGGATCGTGGATGCCGGGGAGGTCGTCGGATTCCTCTCGTTCCGGCACGACCTCAACGAATGGCTCCGCGAGGCGGGCGGCCACATCGGCTATTCGGTGCGAGAGTCGCGTCGTCGTCAGGGCTACGCCTCTGCCGCGCTGCGTCTCGGTCTTGAGAGAGCCCGTGAGATCGGACTCGATCGCGTGCTGGTCACGTGTGACGACGACAACGTCGGCTCCTACCGCACGATCGAGGGGGCCGGAGGCGTCCTCCAGGATGTCAGCGACCAGTCGGCGCGGGGGCACGCGATGCTCCGCCGATACTGGATATCGCTCTGACGCCGGGCGTACGGACCGCCCTCGGAACACGGCGACACGCCGTCGCCGGTTAGGGTTGATGGTCGACGACCATCCCGGTGGCAGCATCCTGTCGCCCATCCGATCCGAGGAGCATCCGTCGTGATCCGAAATCCCTCTCCTGCTTCCGCGCGCCTGCGCGCGTTCGGACGCACCGTCGGGGCGATGGCGCTCACGGCGTTCATCGCGGCCGGTGCCCTGCTCGGCGGGGCATCTGCGGCCACTGCGGCCGACGACTCCGAAACCTACGTCATCGGCACCGATACGACGTTCGCGCCTTTCGAGTTCACCTCCCCGGAGGGCGACCTCGTCGGCATCGACATGGACCTGCTGCGCGCGATCGCAGACGACCAGGGCTTCGAGGTCGAGATCCGTCAGCTCGGGTTCGATGCCGCGGTGCAGGCGCTGCAGGCCAACCAGGTCGACGCTGTCATGGCCGGCATGTCGATCACGGAAGAGCGCGAGAAGACGTTCGACTTCAGCGAGCCGTACTTCACCAGCGGCATCCAGCTCGGAGTGCTCGAGTCGAGCGAGGTCCAGTCGCTCGAAGACCTCGACGGTGAGGCGGTGGCGGTCAAGACCGGCACCCAGGGGCAGACCTTCGCCGAGGAGAACCAGGAAGAGTTCGGATTCCGGATCACGCCGTACCAGGACACCACTGACATGGTGGATGCCGTCAAGGCCGGCCAGGCGGTCGGCTACTTCGAGGACTTCCCGGTGCTCGCGTATGGGATCCAGCAGGGATCGGGCTTCCGCCTGATCGGGGAGCCGGAGCTCGGCGGCGAGTACGGCTTCGCGGTCAACAAGGGCCAGAACCCCGAACTCGTCGAGATGTTCAACGCCGGCCTCGAGAACCTCAAGGCGTCCGGCGAGTACGACGAGATCGTCGACAGCTACCTCGCCGGCGGCGAGGAGACCACGCAGGCGACGGACATCTTCTCCGTCGCCGTGAAGTACTGGCCCGCGCTGATGGAGGGCCTGTGGCTCAC
>JAESFY010000288.1_pt1 | contig 14710 bp, 12 predicted proteins | sample 9266201 | NCBI WGS metagenome assembly JAESFY01 (sample SAMN14515071, study PRJNA621656) | algae metagenome | isolation source: Nodosilinea sp. WJT8-NPBG4 and co-occurring heterotrophs from soil, lower... | place: USA: Pinto Basin, Colorado Desert, California | collected 2006-05-27 | reverse complement strand
CCCGACATCACGGGCCTCCTGCTCGCTCTCCTCGCGGCCGTCATGTACGCCGGATGCACGCTCCTGCAGAAGCGTCTGCTCAGTGCGGGCGCCGACGCGACCACGCTCACCTGGCTGGGAGCAATCGCCGGCACCGTCGCGCTGCTGCCGTGGACGGGCAGCCTCATCGGCGCCCTGCAGACCGCCCCGCTCGACTCGACCCTGTGGGTGATCTACCTCGGCATCTTCCCCACGGCCATCGCCTTCACCACCTGGGCGTACGTGCTGCAGCGCAGCACCGCTGGCCAGACCTCGGCGACTACCTACGTCGTGCCGGCGATCGCGATCCTCATGTCGTGGGCGATTCTCGGCGAGGTCCCGACGCCGCTCATGTTCCTCGGCGGCGCGCTGTGCCTGCTCGGCGTGCTCGTCACGCGGATGCGGTGGCGCCGGCGCACGTAAACGGCTTCGTGGGCGGTTTCGAATCGCGCAAATTGCCGATCCTCGGGCCGGAAAGCGGCCATTTGCGCGATTCGAAAAGTACCTAGGACACACTCAGCGCTCGCCGATCACGCTCCGGGCGATACCCAGCTCCGCCAACCGCGAGGCGGCGAGCGTGCGCTTCAACTCCAGCGCCTCGCCGATCTCTCCCGCCAGTCGTGGGCGGCTCTGGATCAGCGCATCGACCGTCGACAGCGGCAGCACCACCACCGTGAGGATCTCGCCCGCGATCGTGACCGCCTGCGTGCGCTCGCGGGTGAGAGCCGTGTGACCGACGATGTCGCCCTTCTCCGCGCTCGCGAACTCGATGCGCCCACCGTCGGCCTCGATCGCCAGCACCGCTCGCCCCGAGACGATCACCCGCACCTCGTCGGGCACGACGCCACTGGGCAGCACGACCTCGCCGACGCCGTACCGCTCGAGCCTGGCACCCGCGGCGGTCACGGCCTCGATGTCGTCCTCGCGCAGGTGCAGCGTCGGCGCGATCGTCGTGATCCCCTCGACCAGGCGCTGGGGTTCGGCCAGCGGATCGGTCGAGTCGCCGTCGAGGGCGAAGCCCCGGCGTCGCGCCGCGTACCAGAGCCAGGACAGGTACATCGAGAGCGCGCGCGACGCGTCGGCGGGGCCGGCGACCGGAATCGACACCTCGTACGAACCCGCGCCGGAGTAGCTCACCGTCGCGTGCTCGCGCGGCACCTTCATCGGCAGCCCCTCGGCGACCGATACGAGCAGCGACATCACCTCGTGCGGCGGATCATCGGTCGAGAACTTCACCGGCGACTCCGCGGTGTACGGCCCGTCCGGCTCGCTCAGGTTCGTGAACGACGCCCCGGAAAGAGTGGAGTTCGGCACGATCTGGATGCCCGCACCGGTCTCGATGTGCACCGCACGCCAGTTGACCTCGACGACCCGGCCCTTCACCCCGGCGGCATCCAGCCAGTCGCCGATCTTGAACGGCTGCTCGAACAGCAGCAGCAGCCCGGAGATCACGCCACCTACGGCATTCTGCAGCGCGAGGCCGATGACGATCGATCCGACGCCGAGAGCGGTGAAGAGACCGCCGACGTCGGCATCCCACACCCACGAGAAGAGGAGCGCGAGGCCCACGCCCACGAGAACGAGCCGGCCGATCTCGACGAAGATCGTCGGGATGCGCCCCCGCCACGAGTCCTGCTGCGCCGTGGCGAAGAGGGCGACGTTGAAGGCCGACAGCACAAGCAGGATCACGAGGAAGCCGAACACCGTCGCCACCACGCGCGTCCACACCTGCTCGGCCGGCGACTGGATCGCGAACACGAGCAGCGCGAACAGAGCCCCCACCGGGATGACCCAGTTCCGCAGCATCCGCAGCGGTTTCGCCGCCGGGTTCCCGCGACGCGTCAGTGTGCCGATGACCTCGGTCAGCACCACCAGAAGCACGGGCACTCCGACGGCGAGGCCGATGACCCACCAGGCCCATCCGTCCGCGAACGCGTCATCCACGGTCAGACCACCTTCCAGACGGTCTCGGTCCTGCCCTGCGCCTCCACGGTCCCCGCCTCGACGTAGGTGACGAGCTCCTGGGTGCGGTCGCGCACGGTCTGGCTCACGTAGATCCCCGGCTCGCCGGTGACCGAACGCACGCGGTACGCGAGGTTCACCGCATCGCCCCACAGGTCGTACGCGAGGCTCGTCCGGGCGACCAGGCCGCTCGTGACGGTGCCGGCGTCGACACCGGCGCGCAGCCCGATCTGCGTGCCGTGCTGCGAGTTGAACCGCTCGAGCACCCCGAGCAGATTCTTGGCGAACTCGACGCTGCGGCGGATGTTGTCGACCCGCGGCACGATCAGCCCGGACGACGCGAGATAGCCGCCGCGCAACGTGCGCACCTTCTCGACCCCGGCCTTCTCGGCTGCTTCGTCGAATCCGCGCATGAGGGTGTTGAGGAGAGCGATCTCCTCTTCGGCGCTCTGGCCGCGCACGGCCTCGTCGAAGCCGACCAGCTCGGCGAAGACCACCGAGACGTTCTCGTGCGCTTCGGAGATCGCCTCATCGCCCTGCTTGTACTTCGCGGCGACACTCTCCGGCATGAGCGTGTGCAGCAGCTTCTCGTTCTCCTTCTGCTGCTCGTCGATGAGCTCCTGCTTGATGCGCAGACTCGAGGCCATGTCATTGAAGGCACTGCCGAGGTCGCCGAACTCATCGCGGGAGCCCTGCGGCACCTGCACGTCGAGGTCGCCCTCCGCCACCCGGTGCACGGCGCCGACCAGCCGGTGGATCGGCCGGGTGAACACCTGGGCGAGCAGCAGCGAGAGGAGGGAGACGCCGAGCAGTATGCCGAGGAGCGAGAGCAGCACGTTGCGGGTGAAGTCGTTCACCGGTTCGAAGGCCTCGGCGGTGTCGATACGCGCGACGATCACCCAGTCGAGGTCTTCGAGCTCGAGCGGCGCATACGCGGTGACGCTGTCGCCGCCGATGTAGTCACGACCGATGATGGTACCGCTGCGTCCGGCCTGCGCCTCCGCAACCGCGCTGGTCGTGACGGGCTGCAGCAGGACCGTGCCCTTGACCTCGCCGATGCGGTTCGCGATGGTCGGGGCGACGACTCCTCCGCTGATGAGCCGCTCGGCGTAGCCCTCCGGGTCCTCGACGAGGCGACGAGACGTGCTGCGCATGAGGTCGTCGCGCCCCACGAGGTACACCTCACCCGTGTCGCCGAGACCCTGCTCCTTCCACTGCTCCCCGCCGGTCATCACGTCGTTGACCCGGCTCAGCGGAACCTGCAGCGCCATCGCCCCGGTGATGCCGCTGTCGTTGCCGACGGGCGAGATGACCCACATCGTAGGCATGTTCAGCGAGGGGATCCATCGCTCGAAGTCGGTGAGTCCGATGGTGTTCACCGAGTTGGTGGCGATGGTGTCGCGGTAGGTCTGTGCGAACGCGGTATCGCGGTACGGACCCGTGTTCACGTTGGTGCCGAGATCGACACCCTTGTAGGCCGAGAAGACCACGTCGCCGTCGAGGTTGAGCAGGAGCGCGTCCTCGTAGCCGCCCTGCTCGATCAACCGGGTGAAGTAGTCGCCGTAACGCTCGGCCCCCGCCGAATAGCTCGTGCCGTCGCCCGCGTCATTGATCGCCAGCAGAGTGTCGTAGTCGGCGTCGAAGTCCTGGTTCTGCGTCGTGTACTGCAGCTGCAGATAACGACCGGCGTTCGACTCCGGGATGAAGGCTTCGTCGCCGTACTGCTCGCCGGCGCGGTTCTCGAGTTCGGGGATGAATGTGTCGGCGTAGTACGCCTCGAGCTGTGCGAGCTGGTCGTCGGTGACCTCCTGCTGCTGCAGCTCGTCCCAGGCCGCGTTCATGGTGTCTGAGAGGGTCTGCGCGCTGAGGTTGCGCGAGTGCAGCGACGCGCCCTCCTTGACGTCGTCGATCGCTTCGATGATCTCGGCGGCGCGCATCGAGCGGATGGTGATCAGCTGATCGACCGCCGCGTCGTTGAGCGACTGACGCCCGTTGACGAATCCGATCGCGCCGACGACGACGGATGACACCAGGCTCACGGCGAGAAGCATGATGAGGAGCTTCGATTGAATGCTCAGCCCGCCGCGGAAGCGCAGGCCTCTCCGCTCCGTGGCCGTCTTCTCGCCCGTGACCTCGCTCATGTGCCCTCCGTCACCGCGCCCCCCGGCGCCTTCGAGAAGGAGACTACCGATATACCGGTGCGGCGCTCCAGGTTTTCTCGAAGGATGACGGCGCAGCATCCGCTCTCCGCTTCTACGCCACCTGGGCACCGCTGCCCGCCGAGCCCTCGCCTGATGCGGGCTACGCTGGTCCGCGGGGGACGGATGAGACGTGCGCCCCGTGTGGAACGAGGGAGACACCCATGAACGAGCCCTACGCGCAAGACCCGCAGTCATACCCGGCTCCGCCTCCCCCTCCCGCGCCTCCGGCCCCTGCGGGGCCGTCGACGCCAGGCCCTTCGACAGGCTCAGGGACCCAGGGTGGACCAGCCGCGGTCCCCGGCTCCACCACGCAGGGCGTATCGGGCTCGAAGAACCAGGGCGCGCCCACCGACGCCGAGATGTCGCGCGCGGCCTCTGTGCTCACGGTGATCTCAGACTCGTACTCCGCGAAGATGGTCGGCCAAGACCGCCTGCGGATGAGCCTGCTCGTCTCGCTCATCGCCGGCGGGCACATCCTGCTGGAGAGCGTGCCGGGCCTCGCCAAGACGACCGCAGCGAGCACGCTCGCCGACACGGTCAAGGCGCAGTTCAAGCGCATCCAGTGCACGCCCGACCTGCTGCCCAGCGACATCACCGGCAGCCAGATCTACGAGTCGGCGACCGGCACGTTCCGTACGGTGCTCGGTCCGGTGCACGCGAACTTCGTGCTGCTCGACGAGATCAACCGGTCCAGCGCCAAGACCCAGAGCGCGATGCTCGAGGCGATGCAGGAGCACCAGACCACGATCGGCGGCGAGATCCACCACCTGCCGAAGCCGTTCCTCGTGATCGCGACGCAGAACCCGATCGAGCAGGAGGGCACCTACGAGCTGCCCGAGGCGCAGATGGACCGGTTCCTTCTCAAGGAGATCGTGGAATACCCGAGCCCGGCCGAGGAGTTCGAGATCCTCAGCCGCATCGACTCGGGCGTGCTCGACCCCGACCGGCATGTGACGAGCGCGGTCACCCTCGACGACGTGCACCTGCTGCAGGATGTCGCGAGCCGCGTCTACGTCGATCCGGCCATCCGCAACTACATCGTGTCGATCGCCTATGTCACCCGGAACCCCGCGCCGTACATCGGCGAGGAGCGCGCTCGCCTGATCAAGTACGGCGCGAGCCCGCGCGCCAGCATCGCGTTCCTGCAGGCGTCACGCGCGCTCGCACTGCTCAACGGCCGCGCGCACGTGCTCCCCGAGGACATCAGGGCGCTCCGCCACCTGGTGCTGCGTCACCGCCTGCTGCTGACCTTCGAGGCGGATGCCGAGGGCATCCGCAGCGAGGAGATCATCGACGAGATCTTCGCAGCCGTCCCGACCCCCTGACCCTTCGACGAGCTCAGGGACCCAAGAATGCCCAGCCTGATCACCCAGGTGAAGAGCAAGCTCTTCATCCACTCGTCGCGCAAGTCGCTGCACGCGCTCGACGGCGCGTACGCGTCGCTGCTGCACGGGCGCAGCCTCGACTTCGAGGACCTGCGCCAGTACGAGTACGGGGATCAGGTGCGCGATATCGATTGGCGCGCGACGGCGCGGCTCGGCGCTCCGCTGGTCAAGCGTCATCGCGCCATGCGGATGCACACGATCATGTTCCTGGTCGACACCGGGCGGTCCATGACGGCGCTCGCTCACGACGAGAAATCGAAGAAGGACCTCGCGATCCTCGCTGCCGGCGTGCTGGGCGTGCTCGCGCTGCGCCACGGCGATGACTTCACCACGGTCTACGGCGACGCCGAGAAGGTGCGCCGGCGTGCCCCCGGCCGCAGCGAGGGCGCGCTCGAGCACGCCCTGCGCACGCTCGACGCGGCGATCGAGCAGAGCACCGCCCCCAGCGATCGCGACGCCCTGCTCTCGTACGTCACGCGCACGATCTCGCGGCGCATGATCGTGGTCGTGATCACCGACGAAGCCCCGATCACCGACGAGACCGAGCGGATGCTGCGCCGCTTGCGCGTGCAGCACGATGTGCTCTGGCTCACGGTGCGCGACGCCGATCCGGTGCTCGACCACGCCACCCGCGCCATCCGCAGCGATGTGGACAGCCGGTGGGATGTGCCGGACTTCGTACAGGGAGACCTCGGCATCGTGCGGGAGTTGACGGCGCAGACGGAGGCGGATGCCGTGCATCTGGCCGAGACCTTGAAGCGCATGGAGATCAGCCACGCCGTGCTCGACGGGCAGGACGACGCGGTGTCGCAGCTGCTGCACCTGCTCAATCGGAGGTCTCATGCCGGGATCTGACGAGCTCTACCCGCCGGCGCAGTACGGCTGGGGCTGGATGCTGCTCGCCATCGGCATCCTCGCCCTGCTGGTGCTGGGCGCCTGGCTGCTCATCGTGCTGACCCGCCCCCGGCGCGCGCTCGCGACCGCGGGCGAGGCCACCGGTCCGCAGCTGCTCACCGTCGACGTGCTCTCGCAGCTGCGCACCGAGTACCTCGAGCGCATCCGGATGGTCGAGACGGACTACCGGGAGCGGAGGCTCTCGGCGCGGAACGCGAACCTCGAGCTGAGCCGGGTCGTCCGCACCTTCGTGAACGAATACAGCGGCCTGGAGGCGCCGGTGCTGGCGCTCGACGACCTCAAGGCCCGCGGTGTGCATCCCGCCCTCATCGACGCGCTGGGCCGGCACTACTACCCGAGCATCTTCCGGCAGGGGCCCGCGATCGACCCGATCGCGGGCGCCGAGGCCGCGCGGACGGTGGTGCGCACATGGCACTAGCGAACTTCTGGATGATCCTCGTCGCCGTCGCGGTGGTCCTCATCGCTGTCGGCATCGGAGTCGCGCTCGGCCTGCGCCGCCGCGGGCACGGGGCCGCCGGCGAGCGGGCCCGAGTCGCCCGCGCCGAGCGCCTGCGCACCCTGCCGTCATTCCGCCACGCGCTGTCACGGCGCGTGCTCGCCCTGTCCGGCATCCTCGTCCTGGGCACCGTCGCGACCGTGGCCGCCGGCGTCGTCGCGGCCCGCCCGATGTCGTCGCAGACCATCCAGCCGGTGAACACCAGCCGCGACATCATGCTCTGCCTCGACGTGTCGGGTTCGATGACCGAGGTCGACGTCGAGGTGCTCAGCGTGTTCGAGGAGCTGCTGGAGGACTTCGAGGGCGAGCGCATCGGCCTGACGATCTTCAACAGCTCACCGGTGCAGATCTTCCCGCTCACCGACGACTACGACTTCGTCCGCGAGCACCTGGCGAGCATCAAGGAGAGCTTCGACTTCGTCGACGAGATCCCCGAGCACTGGGTCGGCACGCTCAATGGCGAGGGCGCCTCGCTGATCGGCGACGGCCTCGCAGCCTGCACGCTGGGCTTCGATCGTCCCGATGACGAGCGGTCCCGTTCGGTGATCTTCGCAACCGACAACGAGATCAACGGCGCCTCGATCGTCACGCTCGAGGAAGCCGCCGGCTACGCCAAGGCCAAGGGCGTGCGCGTGTTCGCCTTGAACCCGGTGCAGGGGAAGGATGCCGCGGTCAGCGCCGAGCTCTCCGCCGCTGCGGAGACGACCGGCGGCGCGGCCTACGGCCTCCGCGACACGACGACGGTCTCCGACATCGTCACCGAGGTGCAGGAGCAGGAGGCGACCGAGCTGCGCGGCGAGGCGCAGGTCGTCTGGACCGACACCCCGAACCTCGCGATCGTGGTGCTCGCCGTCGCCCTCCTCTCCTTCGCCGTGGTGCTCTGGAGGGTGAGACTTTGATTTCTCAAGGCCTGATCTTCCAGCCCGTTCTCCACCCGCTACTGCTGGTGCTGCTGTTCGCGCCGGTCCTCGGTATCACCGTGTGGATGATCGTTCGCGGCCCTTCGACGAGCTCAGGGACCCAAGGCACGAACTCAGGGACCGCGCAGTCGAAGGCCACGACGCGCGCGCTGTGGGCGCTCCGCCTGCTGCTGCTCCTCGCCTGCTTCGTGATGCTGCTGCGTCCCGGCATCCCCGGTGGTGCGACGCAGACGCTCGCCACCGACACCGACGTCGTGCTCGTCGTCGACACGACCGCGAGCATCGTCGCGGAGGACTGGGCCGACGGGCAGCCACGCCTCGACGGCGTCCGGGAGGACGTGCGAGCGATCGTCGAGGAGTATCCGGGCGCGCGCTTCGCGCTCATCACGTCCGACGCCGCGGCGGAACTGCGGATGCCGCTGACCACCGACACCACGGCGCTGATGGGCTCGCTGGAAGTGCTGCGGCCGGAAGTGACCAGCCAGTCCCGCGGCAGCTCGATCGGCATCGCCGCCCCGCTGCTGGCGGAGACCCTGGAATCCGCCGCCGAGTCCTCGCCCGATCGCTCGCGGATGGTGTTCTACTTCGGCGACGGCGAGCAGACCGTGCAGACGCCGCCCGAGCCCTTCACCTCGAGCGCGAAGTACACCGATGCCGGTGGGGTGTTCGGCTACGGCACCACCGAGGGTGGGCCCATGCGCATCACAGGGGGCGGGGTCGGGGGCGAAGAGGGATACATCGAGTACGAGGGGGCGGATGCACTCTCAGTGATCGACGAGCAGAATCTCGAGGCGCTCGCGGAGCAACTCGGTGTCGAGTACCAGCATCGGACCGCGGATGCCGCGCCCGCGCTGCCGGACGCTCCCTCGACCACGACGAGCTACGCCGAGTCCGGCGAGGCCGGCAATGTCACCGAACTGTACTGGATCGCCGCCCTGGTGATCGTGGCTCTCCTCGGCGTCGAGCTGTTCCGCGCGGCTCTGCTCATCGCGCGGCTCCGCCAGCTGCGGGCGCCGCGTGCTCCGGTCGTTGCCTCCCCGGTCGTTGAGCGAGGAGCGCAGCGACGAGACGAAACGCCGGAACCGACGTCGAACGCCGCGCGCGACGTTTCGTCTCGCTCCGCTCGCTCAACGACCGGTGACGGAGGCGCGTCATGACTCCTCAGGATGATGCAGCGGCGCTGCTCCGCGCGAACCGTCGCCGGCGCAGCATCCGTCGTTGGATCGCGATCGGCACCCTGCCGCTCACGCTCGCCGCGCTGTTCTTCGTGGGCAAGCTGCTCAGCATGTACGCGTTCGCGCACCAGGCGGTCACCGCCTACGTGGTCGACGACTATGCGGGCTCGGAGGCGGCGGCTCGGGGTCAGGAGTTCCTCAACTGGTTCGAGCCGTACAAGGCGCCGTTCAACATCGGGACAGCGCTCGGGGCGGCCGAGCAGCTGCCGGAGGCGAGGGCGAAGCTCGAAGAGGCCCTCGATCTCGCGACCGGCCTGGAGGTCTGCGGCGTGCGCATCAACCTGGCGCTCGTCGTGGAGCGGATGGGCGACGCGGCACGCGCCGGTGGCGACGGCGCGACGGCGGCGCAGCTCTACGGCGAGGCGCTGACGATCACGGTCGAGACCCCCGAGGAGTGCAACAGCGACGAGGCGCAGGAGCAGTCGTCCGACCCGGAGCGCGACATGTCGGACTCGCTCGAGGGCACCGAGGAACGCCTCAAGCAGAAGCAGCAGGAGCAGGAGCAGGAGCAGCAGCCCCAGGAACCTCAGCCCGAGGAAGAGGAGCCACAGCCGTCCGAGGACAAGCTGGAAGATCTGCAGGACAAGCTCGAGCAGGGCACCCAGGAACGCGACCAGCAAGAGGACGGCGACCCGGGCGACTCGGGAACGGACAAGCCATGGTGATGGATCACGAGAAGCAGCGCGCGCGGTATCTCGCCGGCGCCGAAGGCGCTCCGCCCGTGCCCCCGCCCGGTGGCTACCGTGGGGCGCGACGCCAGCAGACGCCGACGGCCGGACCACCGCAGCCCGCGACTCCCGGCGCGACGGCCACGCTCGACGCCGAGAAGAAGCCGGCGAACGCGCTCGGCTGGATCGCGCTGAGCGCATCGATCCTCTTCGCACTGATCCTGCTGGTCACCCTGCTCGCCGGCGGCACCGACGTGCTCTACGGCGTCACCATGCTCGCTCTGCAGCTCGTGGTGGTCGCGGTCATCATCGCCGCGCTGTTCTCTGCGCGGGGACGGATGCTGGGCGCGATCGCACTCGTCATCACGATCCTGTTCAACGTGGCCACGGTCGGCGGCATGAGCGCGTTGCAGACCTCGGCGTCAGGCAACTACGAGGGCATGAAGAGCGATGAGCAGAAGCACGAGGAGGCGTACCCGGCGATCAAGGGCACCGATCCGTCGCAGACGCTGAATCAGCAGTCGCTCGAAGAGGTGCGTGCCCAGGCCGACGAGCTGTTCGCTGACATCCGCGCGCGGCTGACCGACGAGTTCGGGTACAGCTGGGTCCAGGTCGGTGACGAGGATCTGCGCCCCGAGCGCAACGGCTACGGCGGTGAGTCGATGCTCGTCGAGTACACGTCCACCGGGTGGGCGACGAACGAGCCGGTGCAGGACTACGGGCAGAAGCTCGACGTGATGGCCGCGATCGACGAGGTCGTGATCGAGCACGGGTTGTGGAACCTCTACTCCTTCAACGACCCGACGAACTCGGGCATCGATCCCTCGATGATCGCGAAGCTCTACGGCAGCGACGACCCGCAGACGCAGGACACCTGGGAGTACTACACCGAGAACTACCCGGATCCGCTGCGGTTCTACGCCAACATCTACGACCTCTCGCACGACGAGGACGGCGGTTTCCTCACCACGCGTGAGGCGCAGAGCGCCCGCACGGGTGAGCCGCTGGAAGGCCTGCAGCTCGTCGTCATCGCGAGCGGCGTGCTGAGCGAGGCCGATCGGGCCGAGTTCGAGGAGAAGCTCCAGGAGTACCCCGGCTTCGACTGAGGCGGTCCCGCTGGCGCACCACCCGCAGAGGATGAGTGAGCCCTGTCGGGGCGGGACGGCATGCGTCACGCTGTACCATCGCCACCTCGAAGGAGGACGCATGGACGCTCTTCTCTCCGCGAACCTGATCTGGACGATCCTGGCGCTCGCGGCTCTCGCCATCAACGTGCTCGCGCTGATCTACATCCCCCGCGATCGCAAGCCCACCGCAGCGATGGCGTGGCTGCTGCTGATCTTCCTGCTGCCTTTCGTCGGCATGGCGCTGTACCTGCTGATCGGCAACTTCCGGCTGCCGAAGAGACGCCGCGACGAGCAGACCCGCATCACGGCGATGATCGCCGAACGCGCCGGCGACCATGCGCAGGTGGATGCGCCTCGATGGTTGCAGCGCGTGGCTCAGCAGAACCGTGCGCTCACGGGTCTGCCGGTGGTCGGCGACTCCTCCGCCCGGCTGATCGACGACTACCAGGGGTCGATCGATGCCATGGCGGCCGCGATCGACACCGCCGAGCGGTACGTGCACGTGGAGTTCTACATCGTGGCGTGGGATGACACGACCCGGCGATTCTTCGCGGCGATGGAGGCGGCCGTGCGGCGCGGTGTCTCGGTGCGACTGCTGGCCGACTACATCGCGTCGCGGAAGATCCCGAGGTCGGAGGACACCTTCGCCGAACTCGACCGCATCGGCGTGGTGTGGTCGTGGATGCTTCCGGTGCGGCCGTTCAAGCGGGAGTATCAGCGTCCCGACCTGCGCAATCATCGCAAGCTCGTCGTCGTCGACGGTGCCGTGGGATTCGTCGGCTCGCAGAACCTCATCTCGCGCGACTACGACTCGGAGAAGAACATCGCGCGCGGCCTGATGTGGCAGGAACTGGTGTCACGGGTCGACGGCGCCGTCGTCGCACAGGTCGACGCGGTGTTCCTGTCGGACTGGCTGACCGAGACCGGCGACGACCTGTCCGAGAGCGAGCGGGTTCCGGCATCCGCTGTTCCGATTCCACTGAACGCCGATCTGCACTGTCAGATGGTGCCGAGCGGACCGGCGTACGGCACCGAGGTCAACCTGCGCATGTTCCTCTCGCTGATCCACGGCGCCACCGAGCGGGTCATCCTGACCAGCCCGTACTTCGTCCCGGATGAGGCGATGATCTACGCGATCACCACCGCCTGTCAGCGCGGGCTCGACGTGCAGCTGTTCGTCTCGGAACTCGGCGATCAGGGCATGGTCTACCACGCGCAGCGGTCGTACTACGAGACGCTGCTGCGTGCCGGCGTACGGATCTTCCTCTACCCGGCGCCGTACATCCTGCACGCGAAGCACTTCTCGATCGATGACGACGTCGCCGTGATCGGGTCGAGCAACATGGACATCCGGTCGTTCAGCCTGAACGCCGAGATGTCGCTGCTGGTGCACGGACGCTCGTTCGTGGCGCAGATGCGCGAGATCGAGCAGAAGTACCGGTCGGTCGGCCGCGAGCTGACGCTGGAGGAATGGCTGCGCGAACCCGCGAAGTCGACGTTCCTCGACGGGCTGTTCCGGCTGACGTCGGCCCTGAACTGAGTCTCAGTCGGCGAGACGCAGCAGCATCCGGGCCAGGACGAAGCGGGCGTGCCCTCGAGATGTTCGCGGGTCGTAGCCGAGCGTCTCGGTGAGCGCGGTCAGCCGGTCCTGCACGCTCGAGTGGTGGCGGCCCAGACGAACAGCGGCGGCGCGCACGCTCTGCTCGTCGGCCACGGCGTCCAGCAGTTCGAGGCTGCGGGGATCGAGGCGCGCGAGCGCCGCGGCATCCGGATGCAGCGGGCCGACGTCGGCCGTCTCCGCGACGAGCAGCATGGCGCCGAGCTCGGCGGCGGCCAGGACGGGCTCGGCGGCCGAGGTCAGACGCACGGCGACCAGCGCCGCCGACCAGGACTCGGGCAGCTGCGCTTCCGTCCCCGAGGTGCCGACGCGGCAGCGGAGGTCATCCGCGTCGTCCCAGGCGTCCTCAACTGCCTCGTCGTGGGCGAGGATCGTCGCCCTGGTGAGTCCGTGTCGGGTGGCCACGACGGCGGACGGATGCTGCGACCGAGGCGCCGGGTCGGGAAGGGATGCGACGACGCGGAACCGTCCGGGGGCCAATCGCAATCGCGATTGTGCCGCGGCACGCTCGTCCGGACCGGCGTAGGAGCTGATCGCGAGTTCCACCGCGCTCTCGGGCCCGACGGATCGCCGCGCGCGGATGATGCCCAGCGCGAGCGCGAGCCGTTCCAGGATCATCGCGTCGTTCGTGTGCGGCTCACCGTCGCGTTCGATCCAGGCGACGGCATCCGGTCCGCTGTCTCGCAGCATCCAGCCATCGCCGGGATCGGTCGGGTCGACGCGCACTCCGTCGGCGCGCACGCGCATGATCGACCGTCGCGCTGCCCGACGGTCGCGCCGCTCAGCACCGCCGCACCGCGCAGCATGCTCTCGACCCCGACGGACCGCGCTACGAGCGCGTCGAAATAGGTGACCACCTTGAGGGTCTCGCTGGCATCCGGGTCGAGGGCGGTGAGCCGCCCCAGCAGATCTTGCATGTCGGGCTCCATCGCGCGGGAGTTCCACCCTACGGGGTCGCCGATGCGGCCCCGCAGGCGCGGAACTCAGGCGAGCAGGCGGTTCACCCAGTTGTCGCGCGCGGCGAGCATCGCCTGGGCGACGGCCGCGTGCGGGGCGAACATGTCGAAGCCGTGGAAGCCCCCGGCCCAGACGTGCAGCTCGGCCTGGACCCCGTGCTCCCAGAGCCGCGAGGCGTAGGCGACATCTTCGTCGCGGAAGACCTCGGCACTGCCGCAGTCGATGAACGCCGGAGGGAGGCCGGCGAGGTCGGTCGCCCGTGCGGGAGCGGCGTAGATGGAGACGTCGGCACCACCCGTGCGGTCACCGAGCAACGCGGTCCAGCCGGTGATGTTGGACCCGCGGTCCCAGACACCGATCCCATCGATCTGCTGCGTCGAGACCGTCTCGTCGCGGTCGTCGAGCATCGGATAGATGAGGAGCTGGCCGATCAGGGCCGGACCCTTCCGGTCGCGAGCGAGCAGGGCGGTGCCCGCCGCGAGCCCGCCACCGGCGCTCGCGCCGCCGATCAGCAGCCGCGAGGTGTCGATGCCGAGATCGCCGGCGTTCTCGGCCGTCCACACGAGGCCCGCATAGCAGTCCTCCACGGGGAACGGATCAGGGAACTCCGGCGCGAGCCGATACTCGACCGTCACGATCACTCCGTTGAAGCGCTCCGCCCAGTCGAGGAAGCCGACGACGCCGAGCCAGCGGTTGCCGATGATCATGCCGCCGCCGTGGGTATGGAAGAAGCCGGGGCCGGTACCGCTGCGGCCCTGTTTCTCGATGACGGATACGACGATCTCGTCGCCCTCGTGGCCGGCGATGGTCACGTCGCGGCGGGTGAAACCGCGCTCATCGAGCAGGGCGAAGATCTCGTCCTCTCCGCTGATCGGGGACTGACGGAGGAGGGGGATCATCTCCGACGTCAGTGTCGACGGCATCTGGTCGGCGACGAGGGCGAGGGCGGCTTCGAGCTCGGGGTCGAAGGGCGGGCGGGCCAGGGTGTCGGTCATCAGAACTCCTTTGTTCTCGCCGTCGGGGTGGCGGCGTCTCGCCAGCATCCTTCACGTCTTCCCCGAGGGTAACCCGCCACCCGCGCCCGATCCGCCGGGCGGATGCCGCCATCTGGCGGGCGTGTGTTCGCTCCCGTCGCAGTTGAGCACAGTGCGGCGTTCGTCGACTGTGCCGAACTGCCACGGGAAGGAGGATGCCGCCGTCAGCCGGCG
>JAESFY010000287.1_pt1 | contig 14711 bp, 14 predicted proteins | sample 9266201 | NCBI WGS metagenome assembly JAESFY01 (sample SAMN14515071, study PRJNA621656) | algae metagenome | isolation source: Nodosilinea sp. WJT8-NPBG4 and co-occurring heterotrophs from soil, lower... | place: USA: Pinto Basin, Colorado Desert, California | collected 2006-05-27 | reverse complement strand
GGACAGGTCCCCGCTACGGTCAACCACGTTCACGTCGACCTGGACGGCGGCGATGAGACGGACTTCTGGGCAGAGTATGAAGCAGACGGACGGTGGGGCACTCCTCTCTACTATCTCGCCCACCTTCGGGAGCTTCCGCATCGGCTCGGTCTCGTGCTGAACGCGATCGCCGCCGCTGATGAAGGGGCGATTCTCTTTCACTGCTCGGCGGGATGGGACCGCACCGGTCTCGTGGCCGCGGTCCTCCTGCGGGCGCTCGATGTCACCGAAGACGCCGCGGTCGCCGACTACCTCGGCTCCTTCGCGAACGCCGACGCCTTGGTCGCGCTACACGATCGATCCTTCGAGGTCGAAGAACGACACCAGATTCTCAATCGCTTCGGGCACACCGCCGAGTCCGCGTTCCGCGACATGTACGCGAACTTGGATCTCGAACTCTGGTTCAGTGAATCGAATGTCGAGCCCTCCACGCGAGAAGCCATCGAGACGTGGCGAGGTTCCGCTGCCCCCACAATCAGAGCCTGACGACTGCCTACTGCTTGTCGCCTCGCTTGGCGAACGTGGTGGAGGGACGCGCCTCAGACCCCCAAGGCGAGACGGGAGAGCAGTCAGAGCATCCGGCATTCGCGGGCGCGTCGAAAGATGCCCGCCTACACCCCGACGCGCGAGACCACGGCGTGCGGCATCCGCTCGGTCATGACGCGCACAGCCTCAGGGTTGTCGTCGACCAGAACGGCGTCACGCCCGAGCGCCGAGGCCACGGCACCGGTCGTGCCGCTGCCGGCGAAGAGGTCGAGCACGCGATCGCCGGGGCGGCTGGAGGCCCTGACGATGCGCCGCAGGATGCCCTCGGGCTTCTGCGTCGGATATCCGGTCTTCTCGCGGCCGGTCGTCGGCACGATCGTGTGCCACCACACATCGGTAGGCAGCTTGCCCCGTGCGGCCTTCTCAGCCGTGACGAGCCCTGGCGCCATATAGGGCTCGCGGTCGATGTCGTCGGCGTTGAACACGTACTCGCGCGGGTTCTTGACGTACACGAGGATCGTGTCGTGCTTGGTCGGCCAGCGGCGGCGCGACTTCGCGCCATAGTCGTAGGCCCAGATGAGCTCGTTGAGGAAGCAGTCGCGCCCGAACACGGCATCGAGCATGACCTTGGCGTAGTGCGCCTCACGGTAGTCGAGGTGCAGATAGAGCGTGCCGTCGTCGGCGAGCAGCCGCCAGGCCTCCTCCAGCCGCGGCATCAGGAAGGCACCGTAGTCGTCGAACCGGTCGTCGTAGGTGCGCAGCATGCCGCGTACCCGCTCGTACGCGTGGCCGTGGAACCCGTGCCGCACCTCGGCCGGTGCGGCACCCGGTTCGGTATTCAGCACGAATGGGTCGCTTGCGGCATGCGACCCGCGGGATTCCGCGGGCGACGTCCCGTCCGCATCCGTCTCGTGCTGAGTTGTGAACGTCCGGCGGGCGGTGACCACCTGTCGCTCCTGCGTCCGGCCGGTGTTGAACGGCGGATCGAGGTAGACCAGCGTGAAGGAGGCCGACGGCAGAGTCGACGCGACCGCGAGGTTGTCGCCCTCGATGATCGAGACGTCACCGCGCACGACGGGAGCAGGATCCGCCGGACCAGGCGCTGCCACAGGCGCGGCCGCAGGCGCAGGCTCAGGCGCAGGCGAGGGGTCGGTCACGGAACCCGATGCAGCCACGCGTCGGTGGCGAACTTCGACTCGACCAGCGCCTCGGCATCCGCGTACTCGTCGGCACTGATCGCGCCGTCTTCCGCCGAGGTGAGCGAGCGGAAGGTGTCCTTGAAGCGCTCGATGATCTCGGCCCGCGCGAGCCCGGTCTGGCTGCGCAGCGGATCGACCCTCTTCGCGGCCGACGTCGTTCCCTTGTCGCTGAGCTTCTCGCGGCCGATGCGCAGCACCTCGGTCATCACCTGACCGTCGATGTCGTATGAGAGGGTCGCGTGGTGCAGCACTCCCCCGTTGGCGAGGCGCTTCTGCGCGGCTCCGCCGATCTTGCCCGAGGAGCTCGCGATGTCGTTGAGCGGCTGGTAGATCGCGTCGATGCCGAGCGAACGCAGCGCCTGCAGCACCCAATCGTCGAGGAAGGCGTAGGAGTCGGCGAAGGTCATGCCCTGCACGAGCGACGCCGGCACGTACAGCGAGTACGTGATGATCTGCCCTGCGGCCATGAGCATCGCGCCACCGCCCGAGATGCGGCGGACGACGTCGAAGCCGTGGCGGGCAGCACCCTCGGGGTCGACCTCGTTGCGGTACGACTGGAACGAGCCGATGACGACAGCGGACTGGTCCCACTCCCAGATGCGCAGCGTGGGCCGACGACGCCCCTCACCGACACGAGAGGTGAGCACCTCGTCGAGCGCGAGGTTCATGCGCGGCGAGACCGCCTTCTCGTGCACGATCTCCCAGTCGAAGTCGTTCCACCCCGGTGCCGTGACGAGTGCTCGACGCACGGCGGTGCCGACTGCCTCGGGAGTGAACCCGAGCAGCTGCGCACCGTCGGGCAGGGCGCCGCGCACCGCGGCGGCGATGGCCGTGGCATCGGTCTCGACCGGCAGTCCGGTCACGGCCTGGTTGATGTCGTCGAGCGCGGTGTCGGGTTCGAGGAAGAAGTCGCCAGCGAGCCGGAAGCGGGCGATCCTGCCGTCTTCGACCTCGAGGTCGACGACGACGAGCTTTCCTCCTGGAACCTTGAATTCACCGTGCACGGTTACAGCTTAAGGCGAGGCCGTGGCGCGGGCGCGGTGCGCCGCGGATTCAACGTCCGAGCACGACCGCCCGCTCGCCCGCGCGGATCGGCGCCGAGTAGCGGTTGCCCGCTGGCGGCAGCGGGCAGACGAACTGGTCCGAGAAGGCGCACGGTGGCAGATACGCCCGGTTGAAGTCGATGATCGAGGAGCCGTCGGCGGCCGGCTCCTCGATCGGCAGGAACCGGAACCGGTAGGTCTCGATGCCGTTGGTGCCGTCGGCGAAGACCGCGCTCAGGCCTCCCTGGGGACTCCGGGTGACCGTGAGCGAGAGCGGGATGCCGTCGAGCACGAACCGCAGCCTGCCGGCCAGGTCGGTCTCGTGCGTGCGCCCGTCGACCGAGGTGACCGTGATCGTCTCGCCCGGCGTCGGCTCGAAGACCGCGGCGATCCGCCATCCCTTCCGAGGCGGATACGCGTCGATCGCGCTGAACCGCTCACGCTCCGGCCGCCTGGGATTGAACACCCGCAGCGCCACATCGCCTCGCCGATCGAACACGCGCAGCTCACGGCGGCCGAGCCGCAGCGAATCTCCCCCTCGGAGCGTCACGACCGACCCGGCGGTGCCGAGATCGCTGCCGCGGATGCCGCCGTCTCCTGTGAGCGCCCACAGCCCCGGAACCCCCTCCACGGCAGCGGGCTCGGTGATGAGCCAGTTCGTCGACTCGAGCGCGGCCGGGCCGTACTCGGCGCCGGCATAGCGCTCTCGCGAGTCATGCCATGCACGCCACTCGTCTTCGAAACCCAACCCGCACCTCCCTCTCGCCGTGAATCTATGCGGAGGTGCGACCGGTATGCCGGGATGACGTCACGCGGATTCACCCGCTGTAACGCGGGTTCACGTGGCGTAACACGCCGACGCGCGACGAACGCGGGCGAGGTGGCTCAGCGACGGGGTATGCGCGTGTCGAGCCACGACAGGATGTCGGCTCTGACCTCGTCCTGCTGCAGCTCGTTGAAGATCTCATGACGAGCATCCGGATAGACCAGCGTCGTGATGTCGGTGAGGCCCGAGCGCGTGCGGTACTCGTCGGCCAGCTTGTGCACACTGCGGGGGCCGCCGACCGGATCGTCGCGACCGACGAGCAGGAGCAGCGGGATGTCGCGGCCGAGGTCCTTGCGTGGGCGGCCATAGAGCTTGGCCGCCTCGACGGGGCCGAAGAGCTTGAGCAGAGGGACGTTCGTGGTGAGCGGATCCTCGTCGAACGAGGTCCACACGGCGGGGTCGCGGCTCAGCCATTCGAGGCCGGAGGCATCGTCCGCCGCCCAGCGGGCATTGAGAGGTGCGGCATTGAGTGAGCCGGGCGTGCGCAGAGCCGACCCCGAGAGGATCACGGCATCCCACGCCTCGGGGTGGTCGTTCACGAGCATCTGCGCGAGGAACGAGCCCCACGAGTGTCCGAGCAGCACGAGCGGCAGGTCGGGGTGCTCGTCCTTGATGATGCCGGTGAGCTGCCAGACCGCGGCCTCGGCCGCGCGCAGACCGCCCTTGCCGAGTCGACCGAGCTTCTCAGGTCCGCCGTGCTGGCGGACGCCGGTGCGACCGTGCCCTCGATGATCGTCGGCGTAGACGATGAATCCGGCCCCGGTCAGCGCGGCGACCAGCGTCCCGTAGCGACCGGCATGCTCGCCCACCCCGTGCAGCAGCTGCACCACTCCTCGCGCATCGCCCGCCGCCGGGTGCACGTCGTAGACGATGGCGATGCCGTCGGCATCCGTGAATTCGCGCGTATCCGTCACGCCCCCACCCTACTGAGAGTGCGCGGCGTGCGTCAGGCCGCCTGCCAGATGCGCCTGGCTGCCTGCCCGATGCGCCTCAGTTCGCGAGCGCGGCGATCACGCCCTGGGCGATCGCGAGGTCGGTGACCTCGTATCCGCCGACTCCGTCCGCAGCCGACCCCATGCGCACACCGCCGTCTTCGTGCACCGTGCGCTTCGCGGAGAAATGCAGGGCGTCGACGCCTGCGGCGACGAGGGCGGGAGCACTGGCGGCATCCACTCCGCTGCCCGCCATGATCTCGATCTCTCCGGCCGCCTCGGCGACGAGAGCACGCAGCGTGTCGATGCCGTCGATCGCGACCGAGGCGCCACCCGAGGTGAGCACGCGGCGTAGGCCGAGATCCCGGGCGGCGATGAGCGTCGCGACGGGGTCGGGGGTCACGTCGATCGCACGGTGCAGGGTGACGGATGCGCCGCCTGCGGCATCGCGCAGTCGCGCCATCGCGTCGAGGTCGAGACGGCCGTCGGCATCGAGCGCGCCGATGACCACGCCGTCGGCACCGGCCTCGATCGCTCGGCGGACGTCTCGCTCAGAGATGGCGATCTCGTCGGCGTCGAAGTGGAATCCGCCCGCGCGAGGGCGGATCAGCACGTGAACCTCCGGCCCTGCCGTGCGGGCGGCCTCGATCGACAGCTCGAGCGTGGCGGGTGATGGCGTGAGTCCGCCGAGCGGCAGCGCCTGGGCCAGTTCGACTCGTGCGGCGCCCACGGCTCCGGCGATGCGGACTCCGGCGGGATCCTGGACGGCGATTTCGATGGCGAGGGTTCGGGTCACTCGTCCATTGTGGCCTGTGCGGCCGGGGCGTCCTGCCAGGGACTTCCGATCCTGGCCAAAATTACTTAGACTGTCTAAGTAATGTCTGCGACCGATGATTCCCTCCACCTCACCGCGACAGACCTGCGCATGGCGACGTTCCGACTCGCACGGCGCCTCCGCTCCGCCCGTGCGGTCGACGCGATGAGCGACGCGCAGCTCGCGGTGCTCGCGACGCTGCGCATGCACGGCCGCCGCACGATCACCGCTCTCGCCGAGCGCGAGCGGGTCACCGCGCCGTCGATGACGAGCATGATCAACGGACTCGAGGAGCAGGGTTTCGTGCTCCGCACTCCGGATGCCGAAGACCGCCGTCGCGTGCAGGTCGACATCACCGAGGCGGGCACCGAGATCGTCGCGCAGACCATCAAGCGCCGTGACGAGCTGCTGGCCGAGATGCTCGGCGAACTGGACTTCACGGAGGAGGAATTGGCGACGCTTCGCGAAGCGAGCGCCCTGATGCGGAAGGTGGTCGACCGATGAGCGCGATGTTCCGTTCGTTCTCGAACATCAATTACCGCATCTGGTTCGCCGGGGCCCTGGTCTCGAACATCGGCGGATGGATGCAGGCGACCGCCCAGGACTGGGTCGTGCTCACCGAGCTCACCGACAACGACGCCGCAGCGATGGGCGTCACGATGGCGCTGCAGTTCGGCCCGCCGCTCGTGCTCGTGAGCCTCACCGGATGGGTCGCCGACCGGTTCGAACGACGTCGCATCCTGCTCGCCACCCAGACCGCGCTGCTGATGCTCGCGATCGCCGTGGGCGTGCTGCTGCTCAACGGCGTGATGACGCTGCCGATGATGTTCTGCTTCGCCGCAGCGTTCGGCGTCGTCAATGCGTTCGACGCTCCCGCGCGGCAGGCGTTCGTCTCCGACATGGTCTCGGCCGGCGACACCTCGAACGCGGTCGCCCTCAACTCGGCATCCTTCAACCTGGCCCGCATGATCGGCCCGGCCGTCGGCGGTCTGCTGATCGTGGCGATCGGCTCCGGGTGGGTGTTCATCGCGAACGCCGTGACCTTCCTGGCGATGCTCGTCGCGCTGATGCTTCTGCGCACCGGCCAGCTCGCGCCCCGGCTGAAGAACCGCCGTCCTGGTGGCCTCGCCGAGGGCTTCCGCTATGTGTGGGGCCGCAGCGACCTGCGGGTCGTCTTCGTGACCGTGTTCCTGATCGGCGCGTTCGGCATGAACTTCCCGATCTTCGCCTCGACCATGGCGATCGAGTTCGGTGCCGGTGCCGACGGATATGGCGTGCTGAGCTCGGTGCTCGCGATCGGCTCGTTGGCCGGAGCGTTGCTCGCCGCACGGCGCGACCGCGCCAGGGTGCGGGTGGTGATCTTCGCCGCGGGCGGTTTCGGCGTCGCGGCATTCGTCTCCGCATCCATGCCGACCTATCTGTCGTATGCGATCACGCTGACCTTCACGGGCTTCATGATCGTGACCCTGCTGACGACCGCCAACGGCTACGTGCAGATGACTACGACCCCGGCGCTGCGTGGGCGCGTTCTCGCGCTGTACATGGCAGTGATCATGGGCTCGACGCCCGTCGGTGCCCCCATCGCCGGGTGGGTGGCCGACACATTCGGGCCCCGCGTGGCGATCATGCTCGGCGGCACCGCGGGCTTCGTCGCCTGTGCGATCGGAGCGATCTGGGTCTTCAGCTCGGGTCGGCTGCACCGGTCGGAGGGCAGTCGATTCCTGATGACGCTCGACGAGACACGGCCACTGAACATCATCGACGAGGCCGAGATCCTCGAGAAGAAGGCCGACCCGGTCGAGTTCAGCGACGAGGCAGCCGCGACCTCACCGATCCGCACGGCGAAGAAGGACTGACCCGGGTTCGGAACGTGCACGGAGCGTTTGTCAATGCCCTCCACGCCGGAGGCGAGACGGACGTAGCGTCGCGTCATGGACCAGAACACAGGACGCACACCGCACCCCGAGCAGCCCGCAGAGGGCTCCCCCGAGGCGATTCCCGAGCACAACACCGCTCCTGACGGCCAGTCGACGGCGGATGCCGAGCGTCAGCCCGACGAGCTCGACGGCAACGCCCAGGGCTCGAACCAAGGCGGCGCGATCCAGGGCGACAGCTCACACGGCGAATCACCCCGAGGAGCGATCCAGGGTGACGCCGACGACGAGAACGCTCAGGGTGCGGCCCAGGGCGGGGCCATCCAGGGCGACAGCTCACACGGCGAATCTCCCCGCGGGGCAATCCAGGGCGACGCGAGCCCCGACCGCGACGCCGCGCTCGGCGGAGACGAGAACACCGAGGAGCAGCTGACGGCCGACAACGAGGTCGAAGAAGACGCCCTGCGCTCGCTCGACCCGAACGACACCCCCGCCTGACGAGTGGTCATACGCGCATCGGCCGGCTGATCACGCGAAGTCTTCTGCTGTGGCGCCGTCATACCCGAAAAAGGCAAGGTAGGCCGGGACCATCTCGAGCAGCATGTCGCGGCCCACTTGGATCGTGCACCCTCTCTCACGCGCGGCCACCAGGAACGGAGTGAGACCGGGCTTGTTCACCACGTCCGCAACGAAGGTATCGCTCTCGACACCCTGAAGCTCAAGAGGCAGAGGATCGCTCGCCTGCACCCCGAGGGAGGTGGCGTTGACGATGAGGTCGAAGCCGCGAGGGTCTTTCGATCCCAGGCCGGCGTTCACGTCTGGATAGTGAGCTTCAAGACGACGAGACAGCTCCTCTGCCGATGCGCTACGGCGATTTACGAGGCGGAGTTCGCCTACCTGAGAAGCTGCCAACGATGCAGCGATTGCCGAGCCCACCCCTCCGGTGCCGACGATCAGGACACGTTTGCCGCTCGGATCGAACCCCTTGCGCACAAGAGCGCGGACAAAGCCGGCACCGTCGAACTGGTCCGCAAGGAGGGAGCCATCCTCACGCTTGACGACAGCGTTGGTTGCGCCAGCGATCGCTGCTGCGGGGCTCACTTCGTCAACGAGTTCCATGGTCGTGACCTTGTGAGGCATGGTCACGAGCGCTCCCCTTAGGTTCGTCAAGGAGAACAGGGATCGAAACAAGTAGGGATAGCCCTCCGCACGGGCAGACATCGGAATGACGGCCGCATCGAACCCGTTTCTCTCAAACCAGGGATTGCAGAGTGAGGACGAGGCGAAGGTGTCTGTGGGGTATCCCAGGTGAGCGATGAGAGTGGCTCTGCCGCTGATCATGAGGTCTCCTCGTTTGCGCGCCCGCGAAAGCGGTGAGAAATCTGTTCATTCATCGGCCGCGGACAGCTGGACGTCGTCGTAGACACCGGCAGCGACATCCGCGAACTGCACCGGCTTGCGCAGCGTGGAGGCGACGTAGATCGACCGGATCACCGCCATCGCGTCATAGGCGTGCTGGATCGTGACTGCAGGTTGCGTACCCGAGGTGATGGCCTTCACGACATCCATATACTGCAGATGATGGCTCCGCGGGTCGAGGATGTACTGGCCCGCGGCCGCCGGCGGAAGATCGAAGCCGAGACGGTAGGGCCGCTCCCCTCTGTCAGCGAGCACGCTCTGGGCCATGTTGCCCTCAGCTGAGGTGAGGCCCATCGGGCCGATGTCGATTCCTGACGACTGCGCGGCGTGGAAGTAGGTGAGCCGGTCATCTTCGATGATGGCGGAGCCCAGTGATCCCATCAGATGGAGTCGGGTGGCAAGACCTGGATACGCCGCAGTGGTCGCGTGCACCGAGGCGAGGGCTCCCGACTCGAATCGAATCGCCGCGACGACCGAGTCCTCGACCTCGATCCTGCTGTGAGCCAGACGGGCTATCTGCCCCGATACCTCCACGGGTCGTCCGAGGAACGACAGCAGGACGTCGACGTTGTGCACGCCCTGGTTCATGAGAGCGCCGCCTCCGTCGAGCGCCCTCGTCCCGCGCCAAGCTGCGGAGTCGTAGTAGCTTTGCGGCCGCCACCATGCGGTCGACGCGATGGCCGTCGTCACTCGTCCAAACGCGTGGGACTTCAAGGCATCGGCGACGATCATGGTCGCCGGGTCGAACCGATGCTGGCTGACAACGGTAGCGACGAGTCCCTCGCGGGCTGCTTCGGCGGCACGGTCAGCCATCGCGCGAGCTCGGCACAGATCCACGTCGAGAGGCTTCTCGAGAATGACGTGTCGATGTGCCTCGAGAGCCATCGTCGCCTGCGACACGTGCAGCCCGCTGGGCGTCGTGATCACGACCAGGTCGACCTCTGGCAAAGCGAGGGCCTCATCCAGAGTGGCGTACTCACGAGGACGTCGGAATCCGGCTGTCTCGAGTCGAGTGGCGACGCGAGCTGTGGCTTCTGCGAATGGATCCACGACCGCGACGACGTCGAGTCCGTCTATACCGGATGCGATCGCTGCGTGGACCGTTCCCATTGCACCAGCTCCCACTAGTGCGACACCGATGGTTCCATCGCTCAAGAGCGTCCTCCTCGATTCAGTCTCTGGTGCCCTATCTGCATGCAGGAGGACTCACCCCTTGACACCGCCGGAGGTCAGTCCGGCGATGAACCAGCGTTGGAACGCCGCGAAGATGATCAGGACGGGGATGAATGCGACGAGCACGAAGGCGGAGAACAGGCCCCAGAAGTTGCCGAATCCGGTCTGGATGTAACGGACGATGCCGTTCTGGACCGTCTTCATGTCCTCCGTGGTGGCGAGGACGGTTCCGACGAGGAAGTCGTTCCACACGAAGACGAAGATGAAGATGGCGATGGCCGCGATCCCGGGGCGGATCAGCGGGATCACGATGCGCCACAGGATCTGCATCCGCGAGCAGCCGTCGATGGCGGCGGCTTCTTCGATCTCGACCGGGATGTTCTCGATGAAATTGCGTAGGAACAGGATGGTCTGACCGCAGATGATGGCGGTGTAGACCACGATCAGCATCGGATAGGTGTTGATCAGAGCGGTTTTCACGAACATCGAGTACAGCGCGATGAAGACGACGATGGCGGGAACCATGGAAAGCACCAGGATGCCGGTCATCAGGGTTTCCATGCGTCGACTTTGATACCGGGTCGCGACGTACGCCGCAGGGATGCAGATCGCCAGCGCCAGAACGATGGATCCTCCGGCGTAGATCAGCGAATTCACGAAGAATCGGACGTTGGTCGTGGTGTAGATGCCGGCGAAGGATTCCAAAGTGAAGGGATCGGGGATCCATTCGGGCGGAAATGCGATGGTGTCGGCGGCGGGTTTGAGGGCCGTGGAGAGGATCCATGCCACCGGCGGCAGGACGATGGCGGCCGAGAGGACGATGTAGACCCAGGTGGGCACAGCCCGGAGCCAGTCGATGCGGCGCCGGCGGCGCTTGGGGGTTCCGCCTGTCACGATGCGTTCTGTTGCGGTGCTCACAGTGCTTCCTTTCGACGGAATCGGATGGCGACCAGGGTGAGGACCGTGTTGACCGCGAACAGCAGGATCGCCGTTGCGGATGCACCCGAGAGGTCGAAGTCGAGGAACGTCTGGTTGTAGACGCGCATGGACAGTGTCTCGGTGGCTGCGAGAGGCCCGCCGCGGGTGGTGACGAGGATGATGGTCACCATCTGCACGTACAGCATCAGGAGAACGACGATCACGGAGACGATGGTGTTTCGCAGGTACGGCAGCGTGATGCTGACGAATCCCCGCCAGATTCCGCCGCCGTCCATCTTGAGGCTTTCACGGAGCTCTTCAGGGATGGTCTGCAGTGCACCGAGGAACAGCAGCATGGCCTGCGGATACGACCACCAAGCGGTGATCAGGGTCACCGCGACCAGGGCTGCGGTGGGCGAGGAGAACACGTCGGTGGGGCCGAATCCGAGCGAGGTGGTGATGTAGGACGCGGGACCGTAGTTGGGGTTCAGGAACCACAGCCAGATGGTTCCGGCGATCGCCTGGGACATCAGCCACGGCAGCAGGAACAGACTGCGCACCGTTCGTTTGAACCGGTGCAGGTCGTTCAGCACGATCGCTGAGATCAGGCCCGCAGGCAAAGCGACCACGAGCGCGCCCAGCGAGAAGACGAGAGTGGTGCCGATCTGGGAGGGAAGGTCCGGGTCCGAGAACAGTGCGACGAAGGAGTTCAGGCCCGAGAACTCGCCGATCTGGTAGTACGTCGTCTCGTGCATCGCGGTCCACGCGGTGTAGATGAGCGGGCCGATGAAGACGAACGTGAAGACGAGGACGACGGGAACGGTGTACAGCCATACTCGCCGATCGATGCGGCGGGACCGGGGCTTGGTCGTGGAGTCCGCGCCTCCGGCAGCATTGCGACTGCCGGAGGGAGCCCCGACGACGCCAGGAGAAAGAGTCATGATGTTCCGATCTCCGGGGAGCCCTCTCGGGCTCCCCGGATGTTTGTCGGCTTATTTGTTCGCGGCGTCCTGCGCAGCGGTGATGAACTCGCTGCCCGACAGCCCGTTCAGGTACAGCGCCTGTCCTGCTTGTGACAGCCCTGTCGCGATTGCGATCCAGTTGTCCTGGTAGGTGTGCGGTTCGCTGTTGCTCTCGACGTATTCCGCTATGGAATTGACCGTGTCGGCCTCGGGAGTTGAGAAGAACGGCGCGTCATAGCTGGATGAGCGGGTCGGGACCTCGCCACCGGAGGCCATGAGCTCGGCGGCCCCCGTGCCGGTCATGAACTCGATGAACTTCCATGCGGCGTCCACCTTCTCGCTTCCCGCGCCGATCCCCATCGTCCACCCGAGGGTCGCGCCCGCCTGATCGCCGGTCGAGGCGGTCGGGAGGTCAGCCCACTTGATGTCGGGGTTGCTCGCGGCGTAGGTGACGATGCGCTCGGTGCCGAGGACAGCCATGGCTACGGTCCCGTTCGCGAGCCCGTCGGTCACGGAGGAGTATGTGTCTGACACCACGCTGCTGCCGAGGGCGTTCGCGTCGCGGAGCTTGGTGAGGAAGTCTCCGAACTCGTTGGCCTTCTCTCCGGCATAGTCGGCGTCGCCGTCGTCGTTCCAGATGTCCTGATCGACCTGACTCATGAAGCAGTCGAAGAACGTCGCGATGATGGCGGAGTTGTCGGTGTCGGAGAAGCCGGTGCCGAAGCCGGTGTACCCGGCGGCGGCCGCCTTGGCGGCGACATCGACGACCTCGTCGTAGGTGGTGGGCTGCGTGGCGCCGATCTCGTCGAGGATCTTCTGGTTGTAGTACAACGCGCACGTCCGGTACTCGTACGGGACGGCGACCTGCTGACCGTCAGGACCGGCGAGCGTGTCGGCGGGTCGCAGCCAGTCGTCCACCCCGAGGGCAGCCTCCGGCAAGGGCGTGTAGGCGCCCGCGGCTGCCATCTGCGGCACCTGCGGCGTGAACATCTTGAACACATCCGGGGCCTGCCCGGCTGCTGCCGACTGGGGAAGCCGACTGATCATGTCGCCCAGGGCCACGACGGACAGGTCGATCTTGATGTCGGGATTGGCTTCTTCGAACGCGGCGATGCTGTCCCGCAACGCGTTCGACCGCGGGTTGTCCTGGCTCGGGTCCAGGAAATCCCAGTACGTGAGAGTCACCGGGCCGGTGCCGCCGCCATTGTCTCCGCCACCGGAATCATCCGCCGGCGCACAGGCGGTCAGCAGCAGACTCGCCGCAGCAACAGCTCCCAGAGCTATGCTCCACCGCTTCTTGATCATGTCGTTCTCTCCTTTGAGATCTGTTCGCCTTGTTCGGCTGCTGTGTGCCCGGGAAAGCGAGTGCCCGTGTCTGTGTGGGTGAGGCCCGAGCGCGTCTCAGCGCTCGGGCCGCCTCTGTGGTTAGGACTTCGAACTGGGTCGGCCAGGGATGTGGCTGAGGATGGATCTGGAGAACCCTCCGTCGACGCAGAGGTCCTGGCCGGTGACGTAGCCTGCGAGCGGACTGATGAGGAATTCGATCACGTTGGCGATGTCGATCGGCTGCCCGATTCGCGACAGCGGAATGATCGCTTCGCGACCCTCCTTGATCGCGGGATCGCGATAGAGATCGGTGTTCATCCCCGTCCGGGTCATCCCGGGCGACACGACGTTGACGCGAATTCCGTCAGGCGCCCACTCCAGTGCGAGCGTCTGCGCGAGCATGGTCAAGGCGGCCTTCGTGGGGCTGTACGCACCGGATCCGGCGTGAGGGGTCTGGCCCGACATCGAGGACGTGAACACTGCCGCACCTTCGCTGTCTCGCAGATGCGGGTAGCTGGCCTTGGCCAGAAGCCACGCGCCGCGGAGGTTGACGGAGAACATGTGCTCCCAGTCCTGCAGCGTCACGTCTTTCAGAGCCCCCGGCTTGGCGATGCCGGCATTTGCCACCAGCGCGTCCAGGCCCCCGAATTCAGCGACTGCAGCCTCGACCAGCTTGGCCGGAACCTCCGGGTCGCCCAGGTCACCGATCAGCGCGATGGCGGTGCCTCCGGCCGCGCGGACAGCTTCGACAACCTCCTCATGTTGCGGACCGGATGTGTGCCCGCACACCGCGATGAGGGCCTCTTCGCCCCGAGCGAGGGCCGCTTCGGCGATCCTCACGCTCGCAGCGGCGCCGATCCCGCTGCTTCCACCGCTGACCAGCGCTCTCATCGCACGACCTCTTCGGTTCGGTTGCTCTCGACGTTCCACCCTGCGGCGTCGAGGTCGCGCAGTGCAGTGGCGAACTCCTCGAGGGTGTTTTCGTCGCGGATGACTTCGAGGACGACGTTGTCGACCCCGAGCGTCGCGTCGACGGCCGCGCCCAGCGCCCGCCAGTCGATCACGCCGGTGCCGATCGGGTCGTGGCCCCACGTGTCGGTGCCGGTGTCCGAGATGTGGATGAGGGGGATCAGCTCGCGGTACTCCAACAGTGCCGCGACCGGGTCTTCGCCGATGTACGCGGCGTTGGCCACGTCGTAGACGATCTTCAGCGAGTCATCGTCCACCGTGCGCACGACATGCGCGAGGGTCTCGATGGTCGGGGTGAAACAGTACGGGGTCTGCTCGAAGAGCAGTCGAGTCCCCGCCTCCTTGGCCCGAGGGATCAGAGCTTCCAGACTCTCGTAGAGCCATCCGTGCACCTGCTCGAGGGTCGGGGAGATCATGGGGCGTCGCGTGCCGGGAGAGATGATGATCTCCGCGACATTCCACTCGGCCGCCAAGTCGATGACGGAGTTGATGTGCTCGATGCTCTTGCGACGCATGCTCGCGGCGGGGCTGGCGAGGTTGAGGTCATATCCGCCGGCGTTGAGAGAGCGGACCCGGGCGCCGAACCCTTCGAGCGTCGCGCCGATGTCCGAGCGCTCGGCGCTCGAGATCTCCACGGGCCAGCAGTGCGGAGAACTGATCGGGATCTCGAACACGGTGTATCCGTTGTCGACCAGCTCCGTGATCGCCTCGAGGGCCGACGCCTTCCAAAG
>JAESFY010000286.1_pt1 | contig 14728 bp, 7 predicted proteins | sample 9266201 | NCBI WGS metagenome assembly JAESFY01 (sample SAMN14515071, study PRJNA621656) | algae metagenome | isolation source: Nodosilinea sp. WJT8-NPBG4 and co-occurring heterotrophs from soil, lower... | place: USA: Pinto Basin, Colorado Desert, California | collected 2006-05-27 | reverse complement strand
GTTCGAAGAGCTCGGCTGGACGGTCATCCGTGCCAACGACGTCGACCCCGAGACGGGCCACGGGTTCATCTCGAGCCAGCGCATGGGTCTCGAGGTCTTCAAGAACATCCCGACGGATGCTCCGCTGATCGTCGCCGAGGCGGTGTGGCAGTACTCGCACCACGTGCTCGCGGGACTTCGCACGCACGAGGGCCCGATTCTCACGGTCGCGAACTTCGCGGGGGACTGGCCCGGCCTCGTCGGTCTGCTCGGCCTCAACGCCGGCCTCACCAAGATGGGCAAGCCCTACGCCACGATCTGGTCGGTCGACTTCACCGACGACTGGTTCAAGAGCGGCATCGAGGAGTGGACCCGGACGGGTGCGATCACCCACGATGCCTCGCATGTGCGCCCGCTGCCCGCGCTGCCGGAGAGTCCCGAGAAGCAGCTGGGCGAGGCGCTCGCCGCCGAGCTGCGTGCCGAGAAGGCCATCATCGGCGTCTTCGACGAGGGCTGCATGGGCATGTACAACGCGATCTTCGACGACGAGCTGCTCAACAAGACCGGCATCTACAAGGAGCGGCTCTCGCAGTCGGCTCTGTATGCCGAGATGCTCGAGGTCGGCGACGACGAGGCGGACGCCGCCTACGACTGGCTGATCGACGCAGGTATGACGTTCAAGTACGGCGAGGATGCCGCGACCGAGCTGACCCGCGAGCAGGTGCAGTGGCAGCTCAAGATGTACATCGCCGCACTCCGCATCGCCGACGACTTCGGGCTCGACGCGGTCGGCATCCAGTACCAGCAGGGTCTGAAGGATCTGGTTCCGGCGTCCGATCTCGCGGAGGGCATCCTCAACTCGACCGAGCGTCCGCCCGTCACCTCGCGCGACGGCTCGCGTGTGCTGCACGAGGGCCGCGCGTTCCCGCACTTCAACGAGGCCGACGAGGGCGTCGCGGTCGACGCGCTGGTCACCGACCGGGTCTGGCGGGCGATGGGCCTGGTGCCCGACAACACCCTGCACGACGTGCGCTGGGGCGAGGACTTCGACGGAGAGTTCGTCTGGGTCTACGAGATCTCCGGCTCCGTGCCGGCGTCGCACCTCGGCGGGTGGCAGCACGCCGAAGGATGGCGACAGGGCCATGTCTTCTTCCCCGCGGGCGGTGCCACGATCAACGGCGTCTCGAAGCCGGGCGAGATCGTGCTGTCGCGCGTGTTCATCGCCGACGGCATCCTGCAGGCCGATGTCTTCCGCGCCTCCGTCGTCGAGCTGCCCGCCGAAGAGACCCAGCGGCGCAAGGACGCGACGAATCCCGAGTGGCCCATCGCGCACGTGGTGCTGCACGGCGTCTCGCGCGACCAGTTCATGGCCCGCCACAAGGCCAATCACGCCCAGCTCGTCTACGCACCGGATGCCGAGACGGCCGACAAGGCGCTGATCGCCAAGGCTGCGATGTTCGCGGGCATGGGCATCAAGGTCAACGTGGTCGGTGACGTGAAGATCTGAGCGGGTGCGTGACTTAAGCGCTATAGTCGGCGGCAGGTCGCGACGGCGCGACCGGATTCGACAACGACGCCGAAGGAGACGATCCGTCATGAGCCAGAACGTCAGGAATCACCGATTGCGAAGGGGCATCGCAGGTCTCGGGGTGCTCGTCACCGCTGCTGCCGGCATCCTGGTCGGAACCACCGGGGCTGCCGCTGAGACCGCTGAGCCGGTGGATCCGCAACTCGCGGTGTACGTCGAGGTGAACTCGAACGATTTAGCCAATGTCGCGGACTACACCCTCGCCGAGTCCGGCGAAGCGGCCATCGACATGGCGATGATCTTCGCCGCCAACATCAACTACGACGGTGAGAAGGCGTACCTGCACTTCAACGAGCGCGTCACCGAGACGCTCGACAATGCCGAGACGCAGATCCGTCCCGTGCAGGAGAAGGGCACCAAGGTGCTGCTCTCGGTGCTCGGCAACCATCAGGGCGCCGGCTTCGCCAACTTCACCTCGTTCGCCGAGGCCGACGCCTTCGCCGCCCAGCTCGCCGACGCCGTGACGACCTACGGTCTCGACGGCATCGACTTCGACGACGAGTGGACGAACTACGGCGCCAACGGCACACCGCAACCCAACCCGGAGTCGTTCGGATGGCTGGCCACGGCGCTGCGCGATCGGCTCGGCCCCGACAAGATCATCAGCCTGTACGCCATCGGCCCGACGTACACGACGACCGACTTCACGCTGTTCGACGCCGCGGGCGTGCTCGACTACGCCTGGAACCCCTATTACCCGTCGTACGACGCGCCCACCGTGCCCGGACTCGAAGACAGGGGTCGCCTCGGCGCCGCCGCGATCGACCTCTCGCTCACGAGCGCGGCCACCGCTGCGGACTTCGCCGACCGCACCGTGGCCGACGGCTACGGCGTCTATGTCGCCTACAACCTCACCGCGACCGACCAGTCGGCGTATCTCTCCGGCATCACGGAGGCGCTCAAGGGCGAGGCGACGGAGTACCGCGCGGTGCCCCGCGACACGACGCAGCCGACCGTCACGGTCAAGGAGGGCTCACGGTTCACCAAGCCCAGGGCGGACGGTGCGTACCAGCGGGTCAGCTTCGCCCTCTACGACGAGGGGAAGATCGACAGGCTCTACGTCAACGGCGTGCTGAAAGACCTCACCGACGACGCGTGGAGCGACCTGAACTTCGTGAAGCCGGGCGCCTTCGGCGCGGTCGCGGGTGCGAACACGCTTCAGGTGGTCGACGTCGCGGGGAACACCACCGAGGTGTCGTTCGTCCTGTCGAAGTGATGACCCGAGGTCAGAGCCATCACCCGAGGTCGAAGACCTCGATCTGACGGATCGTGACCCCGGCGTCCGCCCGCACGCGGATCGCCGGGGTCACGACCCGCGACGCCAGCTCGAATGGGGTGGTGCGGTCTGCCAAAAGGTCTGTGTCGTGCGTGGTCGGTGCCGCGGTCCAGCGCCCGTCGGCGTCGATGACCTCCCACCGCAGGCGCGACGACGGGGCGGCGGCGACCATCGTCACGGTGAGGTCGCTGACTGCGCGGGGCTCGGCGAAGCGGCATCCCGCCCATTCGCCGGCAGCCAGGGCGACGCCGCGCGAACCGCTCGGGTCGCCGTCGTCGAACAGGCGTCCGGCATCGACGACGGATGCTGACGCTATCGCCTCTGCTCCGTCGGCCGTCAGATCGCGGCGCCAGGCTGCGACGTCTGCAGCTGCGCGCTCGCCCGTCTCGAGGGCATCCGAAGGGTCGGTGCCGAAGACCAGCTCGAGGTCGACGTCGCCGACCAGCGCCTCGATGGGCAGCTCGGCCCGTGCGAGATCGACCCCGTCGAGACGTGCGCTCTGCAGCACGTGAGCGGACGGTTCGCTGCGACGCGACCGGATGCGCAGGGAGGAGCCGTCGCCTCGGTCGACCCGGATGTCGTCGAGGAGGGGAGACCCGATCCGCAGCACTCCCGACGCGAGCTCGAGTGGGTAGAGCCCGAGGGCGGCCCACAGCCACCACGCGCTCATCTCGCCGTTGTCCTCGTCGCCCGGGAACCCCTGGCCGATGTGCGCGCCCGCGAAGAGACGGCCGGCGAGCTCGTTCACGATCGCCGCGGTGCGCCACGGCCGGTCAGTGAACGCATACATGAAGGGGATGTGGTGGGCGGGCTGATTCGAGATCGCGCACATGCCGGAGCGCAGCGCCCTCGCCTCACGCTGTTCGTGGATGACGGTGCCGTATGCCCCGCCGAATCGCTCGTCGGCCGTCTCGGGCTCCGCGAAGAGGGCGTCGAGATGCCTGCCGAAGGCACCGCGGCCACCGTGCAGCGCCGCAAGCCCTGGTCCGTCGTGCACGGCGCCGACCGACATTCCCCAGGCGTTGGTCTCGACATTGTCGCCGCCCCAGATGCGCGGGTCAAAATCGGGGGCGAAGGCGCCCTCGGCGTCCTTGCCGCGGAGGAAGCCGGAGTCCGCGTGGAACAGCGTGCGGTATGACAGCGCGCGGTTGGCGAAGTAACGGGCGAAGGAGCGGTAGCGCGCGGCATCCTGCGCTGAGTCGGCATCCTGCAGTGAGTCGGCGTCGCGGCGAGCCTCGGCGGCGAGCTGCGCGGCGAACCGGCCCAGCGCGGCATCGCTGACCGCGTTCTCGATGGTCCAGCTCATGCCCTCCGGCACGTCAGACGAGATGTAGCCCGTGAAGCGCCCGCGGGCGATGCCCTTGCGACCGCGCCGTACATCGGGCCCCGGCTCGCAGGCGTTCCGCCAGCCGCTCTCGAACGCCTCGGCCCGGTCGAAGTTCACTCCCCAGCGGGCGGCGTCGGCCAAGATCTGGTCGCTCGAGGTGCCCACCATGCTGTCGACGTACCCGGGCGCGCTCCATCGGGCCATCCAGCCCCCGCGGCGGTACTGCTCGAGCTGGCCGTCGAGGAGCCTGCCGGTCAGCGCGGGATCGACCAGCGCGAGCGCCGGCCACTCGGTGCGGTAGGTGTCCCAGTAGCCGTTGTTCACGACGAGTTCGCCGTCGACGATCGGGGCGCTGGTGGCGCGTTCACCGAACGGCTGTCGCGCCTCAAAGACATCCGCGAACCGATGGAGCGGAGCATCCGTGGTTCCCGAGTTCTCGGCGGCGGTGTTCGGATAGAGATGCATCCGGTGCAGGGCCGCGGCGATCCGATCCCGATGCTCGGCGTCGGCCAACCGGCGGTAGGGAACCTCTGCGGCGGCGAGGGGCGGGATGGTCACGCGCCCCAGCACCCGGTTCCAGGACGCTGCGGATGCCGCTCGCAACTCTTCGTATGTCACCTCTGCCGGTGCTTCGAGATCGAGACTGTGTCGGGCCTGATCGATCGACAGGAACGAGACCGCCACCCGCACCTCGAGCGAACCGCGCCCGCCGACGTAACCGGCCACGCGCGCCCGTCCGTCGTCGTCGAGCGCGCCGCGCGGGCCCCGCGCGTCGTCACCCTCGCTGCGCAGCACCATGCCGACGAAGTAGCAGCGCGGAGCGTTGCCCCAGTCCTCGGGACCCTCGGGTGTCCACCCCTCGAAGTCGCCGGCATCCGTCCAGGTCAGGCGTCCTTCGTCGGTGGGCTGATCGATCACGAAGCCGACGATGGCGTCTGCGTCGCAGCCGCGCACCCGGAAGGCGGCGGCATGCGAGGTCGCGGTCATCTCGACGCGGAGTCCGCCGAGGTCGGCGGCGTACTCGTGCGGTCTCGCCCGCTCGGTGCCCGGGGTGATCCAACGTCGACGTTCGGCACGCTCGGACATCGGTCGCCCGTCGAACGGCATGAGCTGGAGCACCGAGCGGTCGCCGATCCAGGGACTCGGCTGATGCGAGAACTGCAGGGCCTCGAGCCGTCGCCCCGGTGGGTCGTCATGGATGCTGGGGCGGTAGGGCCAGCGCGTGTCGGATGCGTCCGTGGCCGGAGTGACGAACGTGAAGCCATGGGGTACTGCCACCGCGGGGATGGTGTTGCCGCGAGAGAACCGGGGGCCGGAGTGACTGCCCCGGCGGGTGTCGACGCGTTCGACAGGCGAGTCGTCGTCGGGGGACAGGACGACGGTGCTCTGCTCCTCGATGATGCACTGCACGAATCCGGTGACGTGCGACGGCAGATCGGGCTCGGTGGCGAGCGTCGCGGCGCCGAACACGAGCTCGACGGTGACCTCGGTGTCGGATGTCGGAGTCGACCGCATCGGGGCCAGCGACACGGTGTCGGCGTTCCACTGCTCCGGCATGCTCCAGCGGGCCGCGAACTGGGCATCCGCGCTGAGGGGGAAGTCGTACCGGTCGCGCACCGGGGCGATCTCGCTCAGTCTCGTGCCATCTGCCGCGCGCACGTCGACGGTCACGGCCAGCGCCGCGTGCGGAGCCAACGTGGCTGCGGCGCCGTCGGCGTAGAACGCCCAGTGCAGCACGGTGTCGGGCGTGACGGGGATGTCTGCGAGCCCGGGCACGTCGACCCGCTGTTCGCCCGCCGATGGCTCGAAGGAGAAGGCGTAGACCTGGCCGGGGATCACGCCCGCCCGAGGGCGGGACGAGGGAGGATCAGCGGGGCCGTCCGCGGGTGTGAGATGCACGATGCTCACCCCTTGACCGCGCCCTCCTGCACGCCCTTGAAGAAGAACCGCTGCGTGAACGAGAACATGATCACGATCGGCACGAGGGCGATCATCGTGCCGGCCGCGATCAGACGCGGATCGACCGAGAAGCTGCTGTTCAGATAGGCCATGCCGACGGTCAGCGTGTACTTCGATGGGTCGGAGAGCACGATGAGCGGCCAGAGGTAGTCGTCCCACGCGCCGATGAAGGCGAAGACGGCGACCACCGAGACCATTCCGCGGATGTTGGGCCACACGATGTGACGGATGCGCTGCCAGGTCGTGGCGCCGTCGACCGTCGCCGCGTCGAGGACGTCCTTCGGGATCATGCGGCACGCGGTGGCGACGAGCAGCACGTTCATGGCACTGATCGCGCCGGGGAGGAACACGCCCCACAGGGTGTCGGCGAGTCCGAGCGCGCGGATCGTGAGGAAGTTGCTCGTCACGGTGACCTCGCCGGGGAACAGCAGGGTCGACAGCAGGATGGCCATGACGATCCACTTGCCGCGGAAGCGCATGCATCCGAGCGCATAGCCCGCGAACGTGGCGAGGATCACGTTGCTGAGCACCGTGCCGACCGAGACGAGCAGGGAGTGCCAGGCGTAGAGGTAGACCGGCACGATCTCGGCGACCGTGGCGTAGTTCTGCAGCGTCGGCTCGCGGGGGATGAGGTTCGGCGGGAAGGAGTAGATGTTCTCCTGCGGGCCCTTGAACGACGTCGAGAGCTGCCAGAGGAACGGCCCGATGACGAGCACCAGCACGAACAGCAGGAGTGCGTAGCGGCCGATCAGCCCGCCGAGCGTCGGCTTGCTGAAGTCGCCGGAGCCGCGGCGGCGGAAGATGGGTTCGCGTGTGGCCGGAGCGGGCTGTTCGTCGGGGCGACGGTCGTCGTCGACTCGGGGCGGGCTGAGCGTGCTCATGCGGAGACCTTCGCCTTCTTCTCGCGATTCATGAACGCGATCGCGGCCAGCGGGATGAGGGTGAGGAGGAACAGGGCGACGCTGATCGCCGAGGCGTAGCCGATGTTGCCGTTCAGCCCGGAACCGACCTGCCGGATCAGCATCACCAGCGACATGTCATAGCCGCCCGGGCCGCCCGTGCTCTTGGAGAGCACGTCGAGCTCGGCGAACACCCTCATCGCCGAGACCGCTATGAGCACCGCGATGAGGAGCATGGCGCCGCGCACCGAGGGGATCGTCACCGAGAGGAAGCGGCGGAACGACCCTGCTCCGTCGAGCATCGCAGCCTCGTGCAGCTCCTTGCCGACGTTTCCCAGAGCAGCGAGGTAGACGACCATGTAGTAGCCGAGCCCCTTCCACACCGTCAGGAGGATCGCGCAGCCGAGCAGCAGCCAGCGGTCGACGAGGAAGGCCATCGGCTTGTCGACGAGCCCGAGGAACTCGAGCGTCTGGTTGATGATGCCGCGGCTGTCGAACAGCCAGGTCCAGATCAGGGCGACCACGACCACCGACGCGATGACGGGGAAGTAGAAGGTGGTGCGGAAGAACGCGATGCCCGGCAGCTTCTTCTGCACGAGCAGCGCCAGCAGCAGCGGGAGGATCGTGAGCAGCGGCACGCAGACCACCACGTAGATGACGCACGTGGTGAGGGCGTTCCAGAACATCTCATCGCCGAACATCCGCTCGTAGTTCGCCCCGCCGACGAACTCGGGGGTCCGCAGCGGGCGCGCGTCGGTGAAGCTCAGGAAGACGGTGTTGAGGAAGGGCCAGAGCGCGAACACCAGAACCCAGATGACGGCAGGGCCGAGGAGCAGCCACGGGGTGAACCACCTGTGCGATCGCATGGTCGTCCTCCGGCTCCGGATGCTGGTGTCCGCGCTCATGGCTTACTGATCCACGCGGTTCGCGTTGGCGTACTCGACGATCTTGTCGAGCTGCTCCTGCGCGTCGGCCTCGCCGTTGACGGCGAGCGCGATCTGCTGGGTCATGTAGGTCGCCATGTCCGAGGTCCACTGGAACGGAATGGCCTTGGCGCCTTCCATGGCCGTGAACACGGTGTCGATGGCGGTGAGCTGCTTCTCGTCGGTGATCGACGACGAGATGTTCTCGACGACGGCGTCACCACCGGACGACGTGCCGGGCGCCGTGCCGACCGCGAGCGATGAGAAGGCGACCTGGTTCTCCTCGTTCGTGGCGAACTCGGCGAACGCGAGCGCAGCCTCCTTGTTGTCGGAGTCGGCCGAGATGTTGAGCCCCTGCACGTAGAGCGGCGGGATCCCCAGTCGCTGCGTGGCGACGGTGTTCTCCAGCAGTGCGGGGGCGTCCTTCGCGAGGTCGGTCGTGAAGCCCGTGCCGCCGGTGGTGAAGGCGACCTTCTCCTGGATGTACGCCTCCGCGTTTCCGCCGTAGTCGCCGGTCAGTGCCTCGGCGGGCATCGCTCCCGCCGCGTATGCGTCGGCGTACTTCTCGATGATCGCGGCGGCCTCTTCGGTGTTGAAGTCGAACTCGCCCTCGTCGTTGATGACCTCCATGCCCGCCGACGTGAACGTGTCGAGAGCGGGGATCGACGACAGCAGCTGCACCTTGCCGCCGGACTCGGTGGCCACGTCCTTCGCGAGGGTGAGCAGCTCGTCGACGGTCGTGGGGAGGTTCTCCTCCGTGACGCCGTAGGGGGCGAGCTGAGCGAGGTTCCACCACGAAGCATCGCTCGAGAGGTACCAGGGCAGGCCGTAGGTGCCCTCGGCGTCGGGGTACTGGCTGTACGCGTCCCACGCGCCGGTGTTGTACGACGACTTGAGGTCGGGATCGGCGGTCTCGAGGTCGACCAGCTTGCCGGCGGCGACGAGGGGGTACGCGATGTCCGGCGGCAGATTCAGCACGTCGGGGAGGGTGTCGGCATTCGCCTGGCTCAGGATCTTCTCCTGGTAGCCGTCACCCGGCTGGTCCAGCCACTCGACCGTGACATCGGGGTTCTCCTTCTCGAACGCGTCGATCAGGTCTTCGAAGTAGGGGGTGAACTTCTCATTCTTCAGCGACCACGTCTGGAACTGGATCGTTCCGCTCAGTTCGCCGGAGGTGTCGATAGGACCGTCGGCACCCGATGTGGCGCCGCCTCCGGTGCAGCCGGCGAGCGCCAGGGCGCCGATCGTGAATGATGCCAGAGCGACAATGCGTGCGGGAACTTTCATCGTGCTTCTTCCTCGAGGCGGGCGATTCGCGGTGTCCGTTCGGCGGACTACAACGCTTTAGCAGATGAAACCATCCGCGAGCAGAGCGCGGCAGTCCGGGTGGCGGATCGGTGCTCAAGCGTTATAGTGATGCGACATGTCCTCGCCGGAGGGCTCTGTCGGAAAGGTCCGGACACATGACGCAGCGCCGCGCTCTCGATGCTCGCCTGAGATTCGGGGCGAACTACACGCCGTCGAAGGACTGGATGCACTCCTGGCTCGACTTCACGCCCGATGACGTGCGGCGCGACTTCGCGGCGCTCGCAGAGCTCGGGCTCGACCACGTCAGGGTCTTCCCGCTGTGGACGGTGCTGCAGCCGAACCGCACGCTCATCCGCACGAAGGCCATCGACGATGTCCGCGCCATGGTCGACATCGCCGCCGAGTTCGAACTCGATGCCAGCGTCGACGTGATCCAGGGGCATCTGTCGAGCTTCGACTTCGTGCCCTCGTGGCTCTACACCTGGCACGACCGCAACATGTTCACCGATCCGAACGCGCTGAGCGGGCAGGTCGAGCTCGTGCAGACGCTCGCCGGCGCGCTGCGCGACGCCCCGAACTTCCTCGGCCTGACGCTCGGCAATGAGACGAACCAGTTCTCGGCGCACACGCATCCGTCGCCCTGGCCGGTCACTGTCGATGAAGCGGGGCACTGGATCGAGTCGCTGCTCGCCGCGGCCGAGGGAGCGGCGCCAGGCCTCTCGCACGTCCACAGCGAATACGACGCGGTCTGGTACATGGACGGTCACGGGTTCACCCCCGCGCATGCGTCGCGTCTGGGCGAGATGACCACGATCCACTCCTGGATCTTCAACGGCACCGCGCAGCGTTACGGAGGCCGCTCGGTCGCCGCAGACCGCCACGCCGAGTACCTCATCGAGCTCTCCCGTGCCTTCGCGACGGATCCTGACAGGGCGGTGTGGCTGCAGGAGGTGGGTGCGCCGTCGAACTGCCTCGACGACAGCGAGATGCCCGGCTTCCTCGAGGCGACCCTGCGGTCGGCCGTGCGCACCGAGAACCTCTGGGGCGTGACGTGGTGGTGCTCCCATGACGTGAGCAGGGAGCTCGGCGACTTCCCCGAGCTGGAGTACTCCCTCGGCCTGATCGATCAGAACGGTGCGGCCAAGCCCATCGGTCGGCGCTTCGCAGAGCTCATCCCCCAGCTGCGGGAACGCACCGCCCCGCCTGTGCGCGACACCGCGATCGTGGTCGAGGTCGACGACCGCGAAGTGCCCGTGAGCCGCGCGGCGCTCAGCCCCGGCGGTGCGGTGTTCCAGGCCTGGGTGGATGCCTGCGAGGCCGGCGTCGATCCCGCGTTCGTGACCTCGCAGACGGCTCGCGACGACTCGGCGCTCGCGGCGCGCGGCATCCGGCACGTCATCCGTCCCGATCTGTCGACGAGCGGTGTGGACCCCTACGGCTCCGTCAACACCGTCGTCAGCGGCTGAGCACGGCGTCGCGAGACGCCGCAGAACCGCCGTCAGGATGCTGCCGCCGGCGGAGCCGTGCTCTCGCGGGCGGTGAGCGTGGGGGTCGGCCCCTGCGCGCTGGGCAGGTTCGTCCCGGCGACGATCTGCTGCAGCAGCAGTGTCGCGGCCTGCTCGCCGAGCTCGAACGTGTCACGGGTCATCGCGGTGATCGAGGGATTGATCAGTCCGGCGATCACCGAGTCGTCGAACGACGCGATCGAGACGTCGCGCGGAACGGCGCGGCCCATCTCCTGCGCGACGCGGAGGCCTGCCACGGCCATCACGTCGTTGTCGTAGACGATCGCCGTCGGGCGAAGGCGTCCCGAGAGCTGGGATCGAGTGACGGCTGATGCTCTGGCAGGGGAAAAGTCCGTGGTGATCACCTCGCCCGAGACGCCGTCGGCCGCCATCCGGTCGAGCACCTCGGCGCGCAGTCGGGTGTGCTCGAGCTCGGCGGGGCCTGCGACATACGCGATGCGCGTGTGGCCCAACGCCGCGAGGTAGGAGAAGAGCGTCTCGGCGACCTCGTCGTCGGCGATCCAGACGCTCGGCACAGCTCCTTCGGCTGAGGGCTTCGAGCCGATCATCACCGCGCGAGCGTCGAGTGCGGTGATCCGGTCGCTGCGGGGGTCGTCGTCGCGGGGGTCGATGAGGATGATGCCGTCGACCTGGTTGGACGACCGCCACTGCCGATGCACCTCCATCTCCTCGGCGATGTCGGTGACCAGGCGAAGCTGCAGACTGACCTTGCTCTCGGAGAGCCGCGACTCGATGCCGGCGATGAGGTCGGTGAAGAAGGCCTCGGATCCGAGCGAGCGGGCGGGGCGCGCGAGCGCGAAGCCGACCGTGTTGGCCCGGGCGCCGACGAGGGCTCGTGCCGCGGAGCTCGGCTGCCAGTGGTTCTCCTCGACGATCGCGAGGATCCGCTGGCGGGTCTCGTCGCTCACGCCGGGGCGTCCGTTGAGCGCGAACGACACGGCTCCGGGCGAGACTCCCGCCATGCGCGCGATGTCCGCGATGGTGACGCGTTTGCCCGAGGTCATGGGCCTCACACTACTTGATCGGTTTAGCCGCTCGGAAGCCGCCGGGCACCGTTTGCCTCCCTGCTACTAGATCGCTTTAGTAAATCCGGTAGCATTGTCGACGACCGCCCGACCCCCAGGCGCGAGTCGCGCACCACTCACCGTCGAGCCCGGAGAACAAGACCATGCATGACGACACCTCGCTCACCGTCGGCCGCGTCAAGCGGGTGCTCGACGAGCGCATCCGCCCGGCGGTCCACTCCGCCTCCGTGCCCCTCACGATCGAGGTGAACGAGCTCCCGGGTGAGCCCATCAGCCCCGTCGACGGGCTCGCTCTCGACTTCGCCCCGACATCAGTGCCGAGCATGTGGGGTCCTGCCTGGTCGACGACCTGGTTCAAGATCACCGGTCGCGTGCCCGCCGAATGGGCCGGCCGCCGGGTCGAGGCCGTCATCGACCTCGGATTCGACATCAACATGCCCGGCTTCCAGTGCGAGGCGCTCGTCTACCGGCCCGACGGCAGCCCGGTCAAGAGCATCAACCCGCGCAACCAGTGGCTGCCGATCACCGAGGATGCGCACGGCGACGAGCCCGTCGAGCTGTACCTCGAGGCGGCAGCGAACCCGGTGCTGCTCGACTACCACCCCTTCCTGCCCACGCAGGAGGGCGACATCCGCACGTCCTCGCGCGAGCCGCTCTATCGAACCCGCCGCATCGACCTCGCCGTCTTCGAGCAGGAGGTGTTCGAGCTGTCCCTCGACCTCGAGGTGCTGTTCGAGCTGCAGGCCGAGCTGCCGGCCACCTCGCCCCGACGCATGCAGATCCTGCAGGCCATGGACGACGCCCTCGACGTGCTCGATCTGCAGCACATCGTGCAGACGGCATCCGATGCGCGATCCCGCCTCGCTCCGGCGCTCGCTGCACCCGCAGAGGCCAGCGCCCACCGCATCTCCGCGATCGGGCACGCGCACATCGACTCGGCCTGGCTGTGGCCGGTGCGCGAGACCATCCGCAAGGTGGCCCGCACGACCTCGTCGATGACGACTCTGATCGAGGAGCAGCCGGACTTCCTCTACGGCATGTCCAGCGCCCAGCAGTACGCGTGGCTCAAGGAGCACCGCCCCGAGGTCTACGCCAGGGTCAAGGCAGCCGTCGCCGAAGGCCGATTCCTGCCGCTCGGCGGCATGTGGGTCGAATCCGACACCGTGATGCCGACGGGCGAATCGCTCGTGCGCCAGTTCTCGTACGGTCAGCGATTCTTCGAGCGCGAGTTCGGCATCCGCTCGAAGGGCGTCTGGCTGCCCGACAGCTTCGGCTATTCGCCGGCGCTGCCGCAGCTGATGCGCCGGGCCGGCTTCGAGTGGTTCTTCACGCAGAAGATCTCGTGGAACCAGCAGAACGTCTTCCCGCATCACTCCTTCCTCTGGGAGGGGATCGACGGATCGCAGGTGTTCACGCACTTCCCGTCGATGGACACCTACAACTCGCAGCTGAGTGGCATGGAGGTCGCCAAGGCCTCCCGCCAGTTCAAGGAGAACCGCGTGAGCTCGCGGTCGATCGCCCCGGTCGGCTGGGGCGACGGCGGCGGAGGCACCACGCGTGAGATGACCGGCAAGGCGAAGCGCCTCGAGAACCTCGAGGGCAGCGCGCGGGTCGTGTGGGAGCACCCGGACGCCTTCTTCGACGCCGCCCGCGCCGAGCTGCCGAACCCGGCCGTCTGGGTCGGCGAGCTCTATCTCGAACTGCACCGCGGAACCCTCACCAGCCAGCACGCCACGAAGGCGCTGCACCGCTGGGCCGAGCACGCGCTGGTCGAGGCCGAGCTGTGGGCCGCGACGGATGCCGTGCGCACCGGCGCCGCATACCCGCAGGCCGAGTTCGACCGGCTGTGGGAGACGGTGCTGCTGCACGAGTTCCACGACATCCTGCCCGGTACGTCGATCGCCTGGGTGCACAGGGAGGCCGTCGAGGTTCTCTCGCGTGTGCTCTCCGACGCGCAGGCGCTCGCCGAGACAGCGCGCCGATCCCTCGCCGGCGGGGGCGAGCGCGAGCTGCGGTTCGTACCGACCTCCGTCGGTGGCGGCCGTGCGCTCGGCGCCGGTTTCGTCGAGGCGCCTGCCCCGGCATCCGTCCTTCTCGCCGGGGAGGACGGCGGGTGGCGACTCGAGAACGAGCTCGTCTCCGTGCTGATCTCCGCCGAGGGACTCATCGTCTCGGCAGTCGACAAGGCCTCCGGACGCGAGGCGGTGGCCGAGGCGCGGGCGGCGAACCTGTTCCAGCTGCACCAGGACTTCCCGAACATGTGGGATGCATGGGACATCGATCGCTACTACCGCAACAGCGTCGAGGACCTCACTGCAGTTGCCTCGATCTCGGCATCCGTCGTCGACGGCGTCGCGACCGTCGCCGTGACCCGGTCCTTCTCGGAGTCGACGATCGAGCAGACCATCACCCTCGCGCCGGGCGAGCGCACCGTGCTGCTGCGCAACGATGTCGATTGGCACGAGACCGAGAAGCTGCTCAAGCTCGCCTTCCCGCTCGACATCCAGGCCACGCACACCGAGGCCGAGACGCAGTTCGGGTACCAGTCGCGGGTGACGCACACGAACACCAGCTGGGAGGCGGCCAAGTTCGAGACCTCGATGCACCGGTTCGTGCTGGTGCGCGAGCAGGACTTCGGCGTCGCGCTCGTGAACGACTCGATCTACGGGTACGACACGTCGCGCGAGGTGTCGGATGACGCGGTCGCGACGACCGTGCGGCTCTCGCTGCTGCGTGCGCCGCGGTTCCCCGACCCCGATACGGATCACGGCCACCACGAGATCACGATCGGCTTCGTGATCGGGGCGGATGCCGCGGTCGCGACGACCGAGGGCATCCGGCTCAACGCGCGGCCGACGCTGGTGCGCGGCGCGCAGGAGGTCGCACCGCTCGTGACCGTGCAGGGCGAGGGCATCGTG
>JAESFY010000285.1_pt1 | contig 14764 bp, 13 predicted proteins | sample 9266201 | NCBI WGS metagenome assembly JAESFY01 (sample SAMN14515071, study PRJNA621656) | algae metagenome | isolation source: Nodosilinea sp. WJT8-NPBG4 and co-occurring heterotrophs from soil, lower... | place: USA: Pinto Basin, Colorado Desert, California | collected 2006-05-27 | reverse complement strand
GTGAGCCGTTGGCCGGCGGCGACGGGACACCGCCCCTGGCACCTTCTGCACAACCGACCTGCGACCCGAGTTCCTCCCACCGCTCGGGATGACGGTATACAGCGACCGCGATTCCGATGATCGGCGTGGAACGATGCGAGGATGACATGGTGCACCTCATGACCGACGCTCAGATCTGGACGATGATCGGGTGTTTCACCGCACTCATGTTCGGCATGCTGACCGTCGTCTCCACACTGTTCATCCGCGTCGTCCGCACCGAGATCGGCGGCCTCCGCAACGAGATGAACGCCCGCTTCGATACGGTGAACACTCGCATCGACGGACTCGATCGGGACATGCAGGCCGTCGTCAAGCGCACGTTCGGTCTCGACCGCGACTGACCTCAGACGAGGGGCGCGGCCACGGTCTCGGCATCCGAGCGGTCGGTGAACGCCTCTTTCGGAACGAAGACGAGGATCGCGGCGGCGACAAGTGCCGTCACACCGCAGACCACCCACACCGTGACATACCCGGCGAACGACCCTGCGGTGCCTTCGACCGCACCGCTCACACCGTTCAGAAGCGCGATCCCGAAGACGCACGAGGCGATCGCTCCACCCACCGTCTTGACCGAGTTCGTGAGCCCCGTCGCGACGCCCGTCTGCGTCGCGGGAGCCGCCGATGCCGCCGCCGCGGGCAGCGCCGCCACCAGAGCTCCCGAGCCGAGGCCGACGATCACCATGTTCGTCACCACCTGCACATACGAGTCATGGAACGGCAGGAACAGCAGGAATCCGATGCCGACGAGCAGAGACGCGCCCATGAGAGTGATCCGCGGTGTCACCAGTCGAGCGATGAGCGGGAACAGCAGTGCACCCGCGATCATCGCGATCAGGTACAGCCCGATGATCAGCGAGGTCGCGAAGCCCGTGGTTCCGAGCCCATAGCCGTAGACACCCGGATCGGTGCGCGCGAACGTCGACAACGGCGCCTGGGCCCCGAGCACGCTCACCCCGAACAGACCGGCTGTGAGGAACACGGGCCCGAGCGCGGGTGAACGGAACATGCGCACGTCGATGAGAGGGTCGTCGCAGCGCAGCTCCCACAGCACGAACGGGATGACCAGCAGGAGGCCGAGCACGACGACCGCCCATGACCAGGGGTTGATGAGCCCGCCCTCGAGCCGTAGCAGGCTCAGGCCGCCGGTGAAGCAGATCAGGGCGAGCGAGATGAGCACGACGCCGACCGTGTCGAACACGCCGCCGGTCGGATCGGGCGATTCCTTCACCCCGAACAGGATCACGAAGAAGCAGACGACGATGAGCACCGCGGGGATGAGGAGCACGACCGTGAGCGGCAGGACGTCGATGAGTGCGCCACCGGCGAGAGCACCGATGATCGCGCCACCCTCGAGCGCCGCGACCAGCAGCCCGGCCGCCTTTGCCGTGATCGATGAGCGTCCCTCCATGCGGCGGGAGCGCGACCAGACGAGCGCGATCTCGAGCGGCAGCCAGACGACGTAGAAGCCCATCAGCGTCCAGCCGATCAGGAACACGGGGAACGAGTCCGTGAACGGCAGGACGAGAGCCGCCGCGGCGGTCAGCGCCGTCGAGATCAGCAGCATCCGCTTGTGCCCGACCATGTCGCCGAGCTTCGCGAACGCCGGCACGACGAGAGCCGAGAGCATGAGCTGCGTGCCCTCGAGCCAGTTCACGTCCGCGTCGTGGATGCCCAGATGCCGGGCGATGTCGGTGAGCATGGGCGTGTAATAGCCCTGCAGCACGCCGCTGGTGAACTCGACGAAAGCGAGGAAGCCGACGACGGTGGCGAGGGTTCCCAGAGTACGGGTGCGCGTCATCGCGGCTCCTCGCTGGACGGGCTGAGCGGGGCGTCGAGACGCTCCCGGATGGGTGAGATCACCCTAGCCGCTCGATGAGAGCGCGATGGAACCGCTCCCCTCGCTCGAGCGCAGAGATCTCGACGTTCTCATCGACGCCATGGATCGACGCGCGCTGCGCGTTCGACATGTCGAGCGGCGCGAAGCGGTAGACGGCGGGCGCGAAGCGGTGGAAGTGGCGGGAGTCCGTCGCCGCCATCATCACGTACGGCACGGCGGGGACTCCTGGATGCGAGACCGCGAGCGCGTCTGCGAGCAGCGCGAACTGCGCGTTGTCGGTCGCGGATTCGGGCGACGGTTCGCTCGCCTCCTCGACGGTGACCGTGACGAGCGGATCCCGGATGCGCCGACGCACCCGCAGCACGGTCTGCTGCGTCGTCTCGCCGAGGGCGATGCGCAGATTCACAGTCGCCGACGCCTGAGAGGGCAGAACGTTCGCCGCCGTGCCGCCGGTCTGCATGGTCGGCGCCACTGTCGTGCGCACGAGAGCTGCGGGCTCTCCGCCGAGTGCTGCGAACACCTGACCCGTCAGAAGCGGGACGGATCCGAGCAGGCGCAGCAGGTGCCGCGCCGGGCCGGGTGTCTGAGCGCCGAGCTGCGACAGCATCCGCCCGATCGCCTTCGAGGGACGCGGTCGGAACGTGCGGGGTCCGAGCCGATCCACGGCCCTCGCCACCCGCCGGACCGCCGTGAGAGAGGGCGGTGCCGATGCGTGGCCGCCCTCGCCGCGCGCCGAGAGGGTGAGGGTCATGACGCCCTTCTCTCCGACGCCGATCATCGCCGCTCGTCCTGGGACGAAAGGCAGCGGGGCGTCGACGACCGCACCACCCTCATCGACCACGAGCCACGGGATGATGCTGCGCTCGCGAAGCACGCGCGCGATCTCCTCCGCCGCCCGGCCGAAGGTCTCCTCGTTGCCCCCGAACGAGAGATAGACGTCTCGTGCGGGGACGAACCCGTCAGCGAGCAGATTCTCGACCGCCTCGAGCACGACGATCAGCGGACCCTTGTCGTCAAGGGCCCCGCGTCCGTAGACGACCCCGTCGGCGATGACGCCCTCGAACGGAGGATGCGTCCATGCATCGCTCTCGTCGACCGGCACCACGTCGTAATGCGCCATCAGCACGACCGGGCCATCGACGCCGACATCTCTGCCCGACCAGTGGAAGAGCAGCCCGAAGTCGGTGTGCCGTTCGAGCGTGAGGTGCTCGTGAACGAGCGGATAGAGGTCGGCGATCAACGCGACGAAGCCTTCGAACGGCTCGGATCCGCGTTCCTCGAGTTCGGCCGACACGGTCGGCAATTGGATCATCTGCGAGAGACGTTCGGCGATTCCCGGGCGAGGTTCTGTCACGTCGGTCATCGTATCGCCGGCCCCGTCCGCGCCCCGCCCGCGCTCCAGGAACGACGCCGTGTCATGCGGGGCGCCTTCACCGCGAGACAATTGAAGGATGAGCCTGTTCGCCCTGGCACCCAAGCGCGGTCCGCGCTGGCACCTCGCCACCCAGGCGGCACTGGGCATCGCGGTGCCGATCGCCGTCATGACCCTGATCGGCCAGCCCTCGCTCGGCTACGTCGCAGCGTCGGGTGCATTCACGGTTCTCTTCGCCGGATCCGCTCCGGTGATCGATCGCGCGAAGATCCTGCCCTTCGTCGCCGCGGGGCTGATCGCCAGCGCCGCGCTCGGAGTCGCTCTGTCTGCGAACGCCTGGCTCGTGAGCATCGGCGTCGTCGTGGTCGCGGTCGTCAGCGCGGCCCTGGCGTTCGGATTTCGGCTCGGCCCTCCCGGTCCCCTGTTCTTCGTGCTGGTCTTCGGCCTCTCGGCTCATGTCGTGGTCAGCTCGCCGATCGAACCGGTGGTCTACGTCGCCGCACTCGCGGCCGGATGCCTGTTCTCCTATCTGATCGCCATGGCGCCGCTTCTGCTCCCCCGCGCGCGTTCAGTCCCGGCCCGGCCCCTGCGTGAGCTGCTGCCGGGGCCGACCTTCACGACCGATTCGCGCATGCTGGTGATCCGAGTCGCGCTCGTCGCCGTCGTCGGGGTTCTGCTGGGGCTGGTGATCGACCCCACCCGGACGTATTGGATCGTGGGATCAGCGGTCGCGGTGATCGGCGTGGCGGCCGCACGCCGCGCCGCGGTGCAGCGCGGCCTGCACCGCATGCTCGGCACCATCGTCGGCGCCGGCGTGTACGCGCTGCTCGCCCTGCTGCATCCGTCCGGTCTCTGGCTGGCGCTGCTGCTGGGCGCTCTGCAGTTCACGATCGAGCTCGTCGTGGTGCGCCACTACGCCCTCGCGCTCGTCTTCATCACGCCGCTCGTGCTGCTGCTGACCGGCGCCGCGACCGGCGAGATCGGTTCCATGGACGTCGCGTGGGAGCGCGTCGTCGACACGCTCGTCGGGGCCACGCTCGGCGCGCTCTCGGGCCTGCTGCATCCTCGCGCCACGACGCGTCTCACCTGACGACCGAGGCGAGGTTCACGAGCACATCCGCACAACCCGCGGTCTCGTCAAGCGCACCGAGTTCTGACCACGATCCGGGAACACGGCGGACCGACGCCGGGTTGCACATCGAGAGGCGAGAGGAGCGCGATGGAACTGACGCTGGTCACCTCCGCGTTCTGCGGAGCCTGCTCGCGAACCCGCGCGGTCGTGGCCGATGCGGTGCGCTACCTTCCCGATGCGACCGTCACCGAGATCGACGTCGCACGGGAGCCGGATGCCGCGGAGGCGCTCGACATCCGCTTCACACCCACCGTCATCATCCGCGACGCCTCGGGCGCAGAGGTCTTCCGGGCCGAAGGGGTGCCGACGGTTCCACAGGTGCTCACGGCCGCGGTCAAAGCCCTCCCCGACTGAGCACCGACGACGCTCTTGCGGATGTCAGAGCCCCGGCGCAGAATGAGCCGCAGCGGGGCCGACGGCGGCCTCGCCTGACATCGCCGGGGGCAGTCATGGCCAATCTCAATCCGTATCTCTCGTTCCGCACCGAAGCGCGACAGGCGATGGAGTTCTATCAGCGCGTGCTCGGCGGCGACCTCGACATCAACGTGTTCGGCGAGTTCCCCGACATGGTGCGCAACCCCGATCAGAAGGACCTCGTGATGCACGCGCAGCTCACGACGCCCGACGGCCTCGTGCTCATGGCGTCAGACACCCCAGACGGCATCCCGTTCGAGCCGCCGCAGGGGTTCTCGGTCTCGCTCAGCGGCAACTCGCAGGAGAAGACGCAGCAGGTCTGGAATGCCCTGTCCGACGGCGCGGCGATCACCATGCCGCTCGAAACAGCGCCGTGGGGCGGTACTTTCGGGATGCTCGTCGACAGGTTCGGAGTGCCATGGATGCTGCAGGGCGACCCCGCGTGAGTCGCCCGCCGACCCGCTGACTGCGAAAGACCCTCCCCTGCGTGCGTCAGCAGGAGAGGGTCTCAGCGGTATCCGGTCACGCCGGGTTGGCTCAGCGCAGGGCTTCGGCCTCGATGAACGCTCGGAGTTCGTGCTCGTCGTCAGCCATCTCGGCCCTGCGCTGCGGAGCATCGAGCATCGCCCGCAGCTCTGAGGAGTACTCGAGCTCGACGCCGATCGCCTCACGGATCGTCTCGGCGAACTTCTGCGGCTTCGCGGTCTCGAGCACGAGCATCGGCACGCCGGGCTCCACGTTCTCGCGGGCGACCTTGACCCCATCGGCGGTGTGCGGGTCGATGATGTCGCCCGTCGCCTCGTACACCGACTTGATCGTCGCGAGTCTGTCAGCGTGCGTCGAGGTGCCGCTGACGATGCCGAACTCGTCGACGAAGCGAGCGAGATCGGCGGTGAAATCGAAGAACCCCTCGGTGTCGAGATCCTGCCAGGCCTTCACCACGCGGCTGGCGTCGCGCCCGACGAGCTCGAAGATGAAGCGCTCGAGGTTCGAGGCCTTCGAGATGTCCATCGACGGGCTCGAGGTGGCGAGAGTCTGCGCTGCGCTGCGGGGGCGGTAGACGCCGGTGCGGAAGAACTCGTCGAGCACGTTGTTCTCGTTGGCGGCCAGCACGAGGCGACGGATCGGCAGCCCCATCTCCTTCGCGAAGAAGCCCGACAGGATGTTGCCGAAGTTTCCAGACGGCACAGTGAACGACACCTCGGTCCATCCGCCGGCATCCGTCGCGCGCAGCCACGCCCAGAAGTAGTACACGACCTGAGCGGTGATGCGGGCTAGGTTGATCGAGTTGACTGCGCCGAGGTTCTGGGCGCGCTTGAAGTCGAGATCTCCGGCGAGCGACTTCACGAGGTTCTGGCAGTCGTCGAACACGCCGTCGACCACGATGTTGTGGATGTTGTCGTCATCGAGCGAGAACATCTGCGCGCGCTGGAATGCGCTCATGCGCCCCTTCGGCGACAGCATGAACACCGAGATGCGGTCCTTGCCGCGAAGAGCGTGCTCGGCGGCGGATCCGGTGTCTCCGGAGGTCGCACCGAGGATGTTCAGGACCGACCCCTTGCGCTCCAGCGCGTACTCGACCACCTGGCCGAGGAACTGCATGGCCATGTCCTTGAAGGCCAGCGTCGGTCCCTCGGAGAGACCCACCAGAGTGAGGTCCTCGTCGATCGATCGCAGGGGCACGACAGCCTCGGGGAACGGCTCGTAGGCGGCCTCGGTCATGCGTGCGAGGTCGACCCGGGGGATGTCCGTGGCGAAGAGCCCGAGCACCTCGGTGGCGAGCTGCGGGTAGGTCAGCGCCCGCCAGCGCTCCAGCGTCTCTCCGTCGACCGTCGGCATGGTCTCGGGAACGGCCAGTCCGCCATCGGGTGCGAGCCCTTCGAGCAGTGTCTCGCAGTACGGCAGCGGCTGCATGCCGCCTCGGGTGGAGATGTACTGCACGGGTGCTCCTCGGTTCGGAATCGGCACGGGGTTCCATTCTCGCAGGTGACTGCGGGGTGATTGCACGACGCGGCCTGCTTCTCACGACATAGCGCGTTCGTCCCGCGGAGGCAATGGTGTTCCGCTGCGAGATCGGATCTCCTACCGTGGAACCATCAACAGAACAGGAGCCCTCATGACTGCGAAGACGCATACCGCGCATGACCACAAGCCCGCGGACGGCCAGGCTCCCCTGAAAGCCTCCACGCCGGCCGAACCCCTCTTCGAGCGCGTCGACCTCGATCGGTATGTCGTGCTCCACGAAGGCCCCGTCGGATACGTCGAGCACGTGCATCCGGTCTTCGTCTGCTACGTCGGCCACCCCTATCACCACGCTGATGAGATCGCTCAGGTACACGACTTCCACGACGCGGTGAGGACTGTCCTGCACCGCGCCGTCTCGATGCGGCGCGCTCAGTGAGTCAAGACGTCTGGCCCGGTTCCCCCTACCCGCTCGGCGCGACCTTCGACGGTCAGGGCACCAACTTCGCCCTGTTCAGCGAAGGCGCCGAGAGGGTCGAGCTGTGCCTGTTCGACGACGACGGCAACGAAGAGCGAGTCCCGCTCGAAGAGGTCGACGCGTACGTGTGGCACGGCTATCTGCCTTCTGTGCAGCCCGGACAGCTGTATGGGTACCGCGTTCACGGCACCTACGACCCTGCTCAGGGCAAGCGATTCAACCCGAACAAGCTGCTCCTCGACCCCTATGCGAAGTCGGTCGCGGGTCGCGTGGAGTGGGGGCAGGCCCTGTTCGGCTACGACTTCGGCGATCCCGACTCCCGCAACGACGACGACTCCGGTGGGTCGATGGTCAAGGGCGTGGTGGTGAACCCGTTCTTCGAGTGGGCGGGCGACCGACTCCCCAAGACCCCCTACGCCCAGACCGTGATCTACGAGGCGCACGTCAAGGGGCTCACCCAGCTGCACCCCGATGTTCCCGAGGAGCTGCGCGGCACTTATGCGGCGATCGGCCACCCGTCGGTCATCGAGCATCTGGTGCATCTCGGGGTCACCGCGATCGAGCTGATGCCGGTGCACCAGTTCATCTACGACTCGACCCTCGAAGAGAAGGGCCTCACGAACTACTGGGGCTACAACACCCTCGCCTTCTTCGCGCCGCACAACGACTACTCCTCGAGCGGGCAGCACGGTCAGCAGGTGCAGGAGTTCAAGGCCATGGTGCGCGCGCTGCACGCGGCGGGGATCGAAGTCATCCTCGACGTGGTCTACAACCACACCGCCGAGGGCAACCACATGGGTCCGATGCTCTCGATGCGAGGCATCGACAATGAGGCGTACTACCGCCTCGAAGAGGACCGCCGCTACTACACCGACTACACCGGCACGGGCAACAGCCTCAACGCCGGCAACCCGCACGCGCTGCAGCTAATCATGGACTCGCTGCGGTACTGGGTCACCGAGATGCACGTCGACGGATTCCGGTTCGACCTCGCCTCGACTCTCGCGCGCGAGTTCTACGACGTCGACCGGCTTGCGGCCTTCTTCGAGCTCGTGCAGCAGGATCCGATCGTGTCGCAGGTGAAGCTCATCGCCGAGCCGTGGGACGTCGGTCCCGGCGGATACCAGGTCGGCAACTTCCCTCCGCAGTGGACGGAATGGAACGGCAAGTACCGCGACACGGTGCGCGACTTCTGGCGCGGTGAGCCTCAGGCGCTCGGCGAGTTCGCCTCGCGTCTCACCGGCTCGGCCGACCTCTACGAGCACTCGGGTCGCCGCCCCGTGGCGTCGATCAACTTCGTGACCGCTCACGACGGCTTCACGCTCCGCGACCTCGTCTCGTACAACGAGAAGCACAATGACGCCAACGGCGAGAACAACGCCGACGGCGAGTCCCACAACCGCTCCGACAACCACGGGGTGGAGGGCCCAACCGACGACGAGGGGATCAACCGCATCCGCGCTCGTCAACAGCGCAACTTCCTGGCGACGCTGCTGCTGTCGCAGGGAGTGCCGATGATCGCGCACGGTGACGAGCTCGGGCGCACCCAGGACGGCAACAACAACGGCTACGCGCAGGACAACGAGCTCACCTGGGTCGACTGGGAATCGGCGGATCTGCCGCTCGTGGAGTTCACCGCAGCGGTGGCACGGCTGCGCCGTGACCATCCGACGTTCCGGCGCAGCCGCTTCTTCGACGGCCGTCCGGTGCGGTCGGAGGACGGCGAGCGCGTACCCGACGTCGTCTGGCTGCGTCCGGATGGCCGACGGATGGAACCGGAGGACTGGGATTCCGGCTTCGGCCTCGCGATCGGAGTCTTCCTCAACGGCCAGGGGATCCGCGAGAAGGACCGCCGTGGTCGGCCCGTCACCGATCAGAACTTCCTCGTCTACTTCAACAGCGGGACGGATGCCGTCGAGGTGGCGCTGCCCGATGAGCGGCACGGCCATGCGTGGGAGGTCATGATCGACACGGCCGGCGAGCGAGCAGACGGCGCATCGCTGGATCCGGGTGCGGCGGTCTCGCTCGAGGCCCACTCGCTCCTCGTCCTGCGTGACGTCGACCGGACGGTGGTGTCGACGGACAATTCGGTGGAAGCGTCGCTGCGCATTCAGACGGAGCATGCCGAGAGTCCCGCACCCGCACCGAGTCCGGAGCTGCCTCGGTGACCCGGCGACCGCTGTCGACCTACCGCCTGCAGATCCGGTCGGGTTTCACGCTCGACGATGCGGCATCGATCACGGAGTACTTGTCCGAGCTCGGGGCGTCGTGGGCCTATCTCTCGCCGCTGCTCGCCGCCGTGCCCGGGTCGGACCACGGCTACGACGTCGTGGATCATTCGCGCGTGGATGACGCCCGTGGCGGTCCCGAGGGCCTGGAGCGTTTCGCCGCTGCAGCGCGCACGGCCGGACTCGGCATCCTCGTCGACATCGTGCCGAACCACGTCGGCGTGGCGATCCCTCGCGCCAATCACTGGTGGTGGGACCTGCTGAGGCTGGGCCGCTCGTCACGGCATGCCGTGGCGTTCGACGTCGACCGACGGCTCTCGGAGGGGCGGGTGCGTCTGCCGATCCTGGGCGCGTCGCTCTCGGAGGTGCTCGACTCCGGCGACATCGTCGTCGACACCACTCCCGCCGACGACGCCCCCGACGGAACGCTGTCGTACTTCGACCACGTGCTGCCGTTGGCACCGGGCTCGGGCGAGTTCGCCGACGACCTGCCTGCACTCCTCGACGCCCAGCACTACGAGCTGCGGTTCTGGGAGGATCAGAACACCGACCTCGACTACCGCCGCTTCTTCGCCGTGTCCGAGCTCGCCGGCATCCGCGTCGAGATCCCCGACGTGTTCGACGAGTCGCACGAGGAGATCGCCCGGTGGATCACCGACGGTCTGGCCGACGGCCTGCGTGTCGACCACCCCGACGGGCTGACCGACCCCGGCGGCTACCTCGAGCGACTCGCAGACATCACCGGCGGTGCGTACACGGTGGTCGAGAAGATCCTCGAACCGGGCGAGCAGCTGCCTTCATGGTGGCGGACCGACGGCACGACGGGATACGACGCGATGGGCGAGATCGACCGCGTCCTGATCGACGGCGACGGAGTCGCAGCCCTCGACCGACTCGATGCGCGGTTGCGCGCGGACACCGGTCTGCCCGTGGCGGAACCATGGCACGACCTGATCCACACGACCAAGCGGATGATCGCGGATGAACTCCTGCAGTCCGAGGTGCGTCGCCTGGTGAGGGCGCTGCCATTCGGTGTGGTCGGCGCAGAGGACGCGCTGGCCGAGATCGTGGCGAGCTTCCCGGTCTACCGGTCGTACCTTCCCGCGGGGCGCGAGCACCTGCAGCATGCGATCGACGACGCATCGCGTCGGCGACCGGACCTCGCGGCATCGATCGCCGAGCTGGCCCCGCTGCTGCTCGACACGACCCTCGAGGTGTCGGAGCGCTTTCCGCAGGTGACGGGAGCGGTGATGGCGAAGGGCGTGGAGGACACGGCGTTCTATCGCCACACCCGCCTCGGAACCCTGACCGAGGTGGGCGGCGATCCGTCGATCACCTCCGTCTCGGTCGACGAGTTCCATGTCGCGCAGCGATCGCGGCTGGCGTCATGGCCGCACTCTCTCACGGCCCTGTCGACGCACGACACCAAGCGGTCCGAAGACGTCCGTGCACGCCTCTCGGTGCTCGCCGAGGTTCCGGATCGCTGGGCTGAGGTTCTGACCGAGCTTCGGGCCATCGCCTCGACCGGCCACGGCCCTCTCGATTCGATGCTCTGGCAGGCTGCCGTCGGAGCGTGGCCGATCTCGTCCGAGCGACTGCTCGCCTACGGGCTGAAGGCGGCGCGCGAGGCCGCGGAGTCGACCGGGTGGCAGCATCCGGATCTCGAGTTCGAGAAGGGTGTCGAGTCGATCGCTCAGGCCTCGAACGGGCGGGCCTCCGCGGTCGTCGAAGGATTCGTGAGCGAGATCACCGACCACGGCCGGGTGAACTCGCTGTCCGCGAAGCTCCTGCAGCTCGCCGCCCCCGGCGTGCCGGACGTCTATCAGGGCACGGAGCTGTGGGATCACTCGCTCGTCGACCCCGACAATCGGCGGCCGGTCGACTTCGCGGCGCGATCCGCGATGCTCCGGCGACTCGACGAGGACGTCGCGCGCGGCATCCTTCCCCCTGTCGACGACTCGGGTCTCGCGAAGCTGCTCGTCACCTCTCGCACGCTGCGTCTGCGACGAGACAATCCCGAGCTGTTCTACCGGTACCGTCCGGGCGGCGTCGCAGGCGAGGCGTCGGATCATGCGGTCGCGATGGATCGGGGTGGTGTGCTCGCGGTCGCGTCCCGTCTGCCCGTCGGACTCGCCCGCCGCGGCGGGTGGGGCGACACCGTGCTGCTGCGCCGCGAGCTGCCGGCGACCGACGCGATCACGGGGCGTCGATTCGGCCGTGGGCCGGTCCGCCTCGCCGACCTCCTCGACACCTATCCGGTCGCACTCCTGGTGGATGAGCGATGATCTCGGTCTGGGCCCCGCGCGCCGACAGCGTGCGGCTGCGGCGTCTGACTCCCGCGTGCACGACGATCTCGGAGCACGATCTCGACCCGGCGGATGACGGGTCGGGATGGTGGAGCACCGATGTGGCGATGGCCGAGGGCGAGCGCTACGGCTTCCTCCTCGGCGACAGCGCCGACCTGCGCCCTGATCCGCGGTCGCGCCGACAGCCGCGGGGCGTGCACGGGCCATCGGCGCTGTTCGACCCCGCCCGCTTCGAGTGGACCGACACAGACTGGCGAGGGAGACCGCTCGAGGGCGCGGTGATCTACGAGCTGCACGTCGGCACCTTCACGCCGGAGGGCACACTCGACTCGCTCACCGGACATCTCGATCACCTGGTCGAACTCGGCGTCACGCACGTGGAGCTTCTCCCGGTCAACGCCTTCAGCGGCGACTGGAACTGGGGATACGACGGCGTGCTCTGGTATGCGGTGCACGAGGGGTACGGCGGCCCGGCCGGGTACCAGCGGTTCGTCGACGCCGCTCATTCGCGCGGCATCGCGGTGATCCAGGACGTCGTCTACAACCACCTCGGCCCGAGCGGCAACTACCTGCCCGAGTTCGGCCCCTATCTGCGCGACGGCGAGCACACCGCGTGGGGCGATTCGATCGACCTCGGCGAACCTGCCGTGCGCGAGTACATCATCGAGAACGCGCTGATGTGGCTGCGCGACTTCCATGTCGACGGCCTTCGCCTCGACGCCGTGCATGCCCTGCATGATGTGGGCGATCCGCACATCCTGCGCGAGCTCGCGGAGCGAGTCGATGCGCTGGCGGCTGAGGTCGACCGCCCCCTGAGCCTGATCGCCGAGTCCGATCTCAACGACCCGACGATGATCCTCCCGCGGGAGGCCGGCGGACACGGTCTCACCGCGCAGTGGTCCGACGACTGGCATCACGCTGTGCACGTCGCCCTCACCGGCGAGACGGAGGGGTACTACGCCGACTTCGCCGCACCGGATGCCGTCGCGAAGGTGACGCAGGGCGGATTCTTCCACGACGGCACCTTCTCGTCTTTCCGCGGGCGGACGCACGGCGCCCCGCTGCCCTCGAGCGTGCCCGCCTGGCGTCTGGTCACGTTCGCGCAGGACCACGACCAGATCGGCAATCGCGCGGCGGGAGATCGACTGACCGCATCGCTGTCGCCCGAGCGGCTCGCCGTCGCCGCGGTGCTGACCCTGACCGCGCCGGGAACCCCGATGCTGTTCATGGGTGAGGAGTGGGGAGCCTCGACCCCCTGGCAGTTCTTCACGTCTCACAAGGAGCCTGAGCTCGCGCGAGCCACTGCGGAGGGACGGATCGCGGAGTTCGCACGGATGGGATGGGACCCGGCCGCGGTGCCCGACCCGCAGGACCCGGCGACCTTCGAGCGATCACGGCTGGACTGGAGCGAGCTCGGAGCGCCGTCGCACGCTCGGATGCTCGATCTGTATCGACGTCTGATCGCGCTGCGGCGCAAGGTGCCCGAGCTCACCGACCCCGAGATGTCGCACAACGTCGTCTCGGTCTCGCATCTCGGGGGCGGGCCCGAGCACCGGGCCTACCGGATCGAGCGGGGTGAGCTCGCGGTGCTCGTGAACCTCACCGCGGAAGAGGTGGAGTTCGACCTCGGCCCCGATTCGCGGATCCTGCTGGAGACGGCCCCCGGCCGGATGATGGCTGGGACCATCGCTCTTCCGCCCGAGTCTGCCGCGATCGTCGCGCCACCGCGCTGAACCGCCTCACGCGGCGTCGAGCAGATGCTGCGCACGATGCATCCGTTCAGTATTTTCTGAATTCAGCATTCTGTGTACAGTCGAAGGGTGACCCTTACCGCCTCGCCCACCCATACCGCCGCTGTCGCCCGCCTGGGGCATGCGCTGTCGGACGCCACCAGAGCAGCCATCCTGCTGGCGCTCCGAGAGGCACCTGCCTATCCTTCCGACCTCGCGGACGAGCTCGGGGTCAGCCGCCAGCTCCTGTCGAACCATCTCGCCTGTCTGCGTGGATGCGGACTCGTCGAGAGCGTCCCCGACGGACGCCGCAGCCGCTACGCGCTCGCAGACCCGTACCTCGCCGCGGCGCTCGATGAGCTGATGCGCGTCATGCTGATCGTCGAACCCGACTGCTGCGACGGAGACGGGTGCAGCTGCTGATGTCGACGACGGCCCTCACCCCCCAGCGGCGCGCCACGCTGCATCGCCGCATCCGGCTCATCGTGGCGTTCACGATCGTCTACAACGTGATCGAGGCCGTCGTCGCGATCGCGGCGGGCTCGGCCGCATCATCGGCCGCGCTGATCGGGTTCGGACTCGACTCGAGCATCGAGGTGCTGTCGGCCGCCGCCGTCGCCTGGCAGTTCACTCGGCGCGACCCCGAGCGCTGGGAGAAGCCCACCCTGCGCGTGATCGCCGTGGCGTTCTTCGCACTCGCGGTCTATGTCGCGACGTCGTCGGTGCTGTCCATGCTCGGCGGCGATCGGCCCGAGCACAGCACGGTCGGTCTCGTGCTGACCGCACTCAGTGTGGTGATCATGCCGCTCGTGTCGTTCGCCGAGCGACGGGCGGGATTCGAGGTGGGATCAGCCACGGCAGTCGCCGACTCGAAGCAGACGCTGATCTGCACCTACCTGTCGGCCGCGGTGCTCATCGGGCTGGCGCTCAACAGCCTGTTCGGCTGGTGGTGGGCCGATGCCGTGGCCGGACTCGTCATCGCCGTCTTCGCCGTTCGAGAGGGCCTGGAGGCCTGGAAGGGCGATGCCTGCGCGACCTCGGTCGGCATGATCCTGGAAGACGAGCACGCCGGCCACGTCCACCACCACGACGACGACGACGACGAGCGACATGAGCACTGAACCGAGAAAGCTTCAGTGAGATTCTGACCTCGGCGTCACTTTCGGTCGGCTTCGGGGTCTTGCACATGAGACCTGAAGCCGGCCTGGGGGATACGAGCTGGCTTCCGGTCTGAGCCGCACTCTCCCCTTTTCTGAGCGGCTC